>Ga0105052_10007526_pt1 | contig 10604 bp, 9 predicted proteins | sample FRY03_FD_78094 | JGI IMG/M metagenome (GOLD analysis project Ga0105052, IMG submission 78094) | Freshwater microbial communities from Lake Fryxell liftoff mats and glacier meltwater in Antarctica - FRY-03 | ecosystem: Environmental > Aquatic > Freshwater > Ice > Glacier meltwater ... | reverse complement strand
GGATTTCTGAATGAAAAGAATAGCTTTTCTGGGTTTCTGTTTGGCAATGGTGGGCGCATGCGCACAAAGGCCTGATGCAATCCCTCCAGTAAGTATGGCGGGTGCTTACGATGGCGTTACATGTCGAAAAGCATCTGAATTGCTGTCCGGAGAACGCGAAAAACTCATAGCCCTTTCAAAACAACAAAATTCTGCTGCTACGGGTGACGCTTTTGGCGTCTTACTGTTGGGTGTTCCGCTGTCATCGGTCGGTGGAGGAGATAAGGCGGGAGAAATTGGCTCTGCCAAGGGAAAAATTGTTGCCCTTGAAAACAGAATGTTACGCTGTGGCTGATGCCATTGGTTCGCCCACAGGGCGAACCACACCCACCGACCAATGTTTACATCAAAAAATGCGTTCATAGCCTGCAACAAAAGAATAATTAGATATGCGCGCTTGCATCCGATTGAAAAACCTATCTTTCTTTTATTGTGGGCTGTTCGCCCCTTCACGTCTCAATAAACCGGTACCTCGCCCTTGCTGATTCCAGTTTGATGTCTGCCCGCTCAGGATTGTCGCTGAGGGCCATCGCCATACGGTCGGCCAGTCCGGTGACATAATCGGGCAGATCGGACTCCTGCACCCCTTCCAGCGCCGCAAGCGTGTTGGCGTTGCCGATAACTTGGGCCATCATCAGGCGGATATGCTCCTGGCGGTGAACGTACGGGCCAAAGTCGATTCCGGGATGAAGTACCTCGCCTACAACATGCGCCGCCTCGGCCAACTGTGTCGCATCAACCCGTGCCCGGCGTGAAAAACGGTCGATCGAAGAGGCCAATCATGCGACGCATAACAAAAAAATGACCCTGAAATCGGTACCACATCATGAGACACCAAACAAAAAACCGGCACCAGACGCATTCCGACACGCTCCGGGTGGCATCACCTGCTTAATGGACGCGAAAACGGTCAAAAATCGAGACGCATTTATGTAAACGTTGATTACATAAATGCTCCCGTCCAGGAGGTGTCCAAGGGTTACATTTTGCTCAGAAGGCGTCAGGTGTAGCCAACGAACACGCTTAACGGTGGCTATAAGATACGGCTATTCGCAGAATATGGAGTGTCGTTCATAGCTTTTTCCGGAGAGTTTTGTATGGCATTTTACCGTTAAGAGTGCGACGTACGTTGCCATATAAAATGGGACTTCAATGCGGCGCAAGCCATGCGGGATAGATTGGCTCTTTGTTTCTAAAACGACATTTTTGTTTATTTTCAGTATGCGCTGGACTGTTTGAACCCGATAGGACTTGCGCCTGATGCCATCGATTGGAATGCTATGTAAATCATCGAGTAAGTTGATGTTTTGGTTGCGCCTTCGAGGGATGCGAGCGCCGACCGGCCCCAAAAAGGATGAAAGACCTAATGTCCGATGTGAAATATTATGCCCATTCAGGAAGCCCGCGGAATAGGTCGGACTGGCAACTTTTGTCGGATCATCTTGATGCGGTGGAAGGGCTGGCGCGGAACAGGGCTGCGCCCTTAGGTTTAGGGGCCGCAGCTGGCATTGCAGGACGGTTGCACGATCTGGGCAAATACGATCCCGAATTTGATCGGGTTTTGCGCGGTGAGAATGTTCGGGTCGATCATTCGACAGCTGGCGGGCGCGTGTTAATGGAACGGGCGCCCCCACAGATGCGGGCTGTTGCCGAGGCCATCGCCTATGTAATTCTTGGCCATCATGCGGGCTTGCCCGATAAAACCAACAGCACCGGTGGCAGCCTGGATGAGCGGGTCAAGCGGGTTGCAGCGGTTCTTGATCCGGCAAATGAGGCGCATCTGACGGTTGATTTCAATGCTATTGCTGTCGAACTTATCCAGCGTGTGCGGCGCGATCCGCAGAAGCAGGGGTTTGATTTTTCTGTCGCGGTGCGGATGGTGTTTTCCGCGCTGGTGGATGCGGACTTTCGCGATACCGAGACATTTTACAGCGCGCATGAAGGGCGCGGCCAAGACCGGGATTGGCCCAACCTGCAAAGTCATTTGCCTGATCTGCGCACGCATTTTGATGCCTATATGACAAGCTTTGATACCCCGTCCGACCTGAACCGCTTGCGCACCGACATCCTGACCCATGTGCGCAGCAAGGCCGCCATGCCGCCGGGCCTGTTCACCCTTTCGGTGCCAACGGGGGGCGGGAAAACGCTGACATCCCTTGGGTTTGCGCTGGATCATGCGGTGTTGCATGGGCACACAAGGATCATATATGCGATCCCTTACACCTCCATCATTGACCAGACGGCGCAGACCTTTCGCAAGGTGCTGGGCGACGAGATGGTTCTGGAGCACCACAGCGCAATTGAAATCGAAGCGGGCAATGAGGCGGACCGGGAAAAGGACCGGTTGGCGATGGAGGATTGGGCCGCCCCTGTGGTCGTAACCACCACTGTGCAGCTTTTTGAAAGTCTGTTTGCCGCGCGAACCTCGCGGTGTCGCAAGCTGCACAATATCGCGGGTGCGGTGATTGTGCTGGATGAGGCGCAATGCCTGCCGCGCAAGTTGCTGCTGTCGACACTTGCGATGATTGACACGCTTGCCGCGCAGTATGGCTGCACAATTTTGCTTTGCACGGCGACCCAGCCCGCCTTTGACAGTGCGAACCTGAAGGAGGGGGGCCTGTCGCTGGAGGGGCGCGAATTGGCTCCTGATTTAAACCACTTAAGTGCAGCATTGCGCCGCGTGCAAATCGTGCAAGGTGGCGAGATGGACGATACGGTCTTGCTGGCCGCGCTGGATTTGGCACCGCAGTCCTTTGTGATCGTCAACAGCCGGAAACATGCGCTCGATCTTTACAATGCGGCGCAAAAGGCGGGACTCGCTGGGATGGTTCACCTGTCGACCCGGCAATATCCGGCACAACGCCGTCGGATTATCGCACAGATCAAACAGCGGCTGGCGGCAGGCAAGCCTTGCCGCCTTATCGCCACCAGTTTGATCGAAGCGGGCGTTGATCTGGATTTCCCCTGTGGTTGGCGCGCAGAGGCGGGGCTGGACAGCGTCATTCAGGCGGCAGGCCGTGTCAATCGTGAAGGGAAGCGGCCGCTGGCAGATGCGCGGTTGACGGTGTTCACCGCACCGGAAAACAAGGCACCTCCCGAAGTTGAAAGCCTTGCCCAAGCAATGCGATCCACTGCGGGGCGCTTTCCCGATCTGCTGGTTCCGCAAGCGGTGCGCGATTGGTTCGAGGCAGTCTATTGGCGGGCGGGTATCAAACGGCTGGACCCGCTTGGCCTGAAGGCGAAGTTTGTATTTGGAGGGAATGAGACGAATTTTGCCTTCCGCGAGGTGGCCACCGCCTATCAGATGGTTGATAGCCCGATGGTGCCAGTAATCATTCAAGTTGAACCAACAGCACAAGAGGCGGTTGAAAAGCTTGATAAACCATGGGAACGCTCTGGTACACTGGCCCGCGCCTTGCAGATTTACACCGTACAAATCCCCGCCAAAGCCCGCGATACGCTGCATCGCAATGGCAAAGGCACGTTTGCCGCCCCCAAACTGCGTGGCGACCAGTTTTTCGTGCTGACAGACGCGTCGCTGTACCATGAAGAGTTTGGTTTGTGGTGGGAACAGGCGGATTATCTGGCCGCAGATCAAATGGTGGTTTGAAAACTGGCTGCACCCACCTCTTAATTTATGCAGGCCCCAAGTCCATTGCCGCAAACATACACTTGCGAAAAGAAATCATCAGGCTAACCTGATCAAAATTAGGGGCATTTATGGCATATGGTATTCGGTTGCATGTCTGGGGGCAAAACGGGCTTTTCACCCGCCCCGAGCTGAAGGTGGAGCGCGTCACCTATGATGTGATGACCCCTTCGGCCGCGCGCGGCATCCTTGAAGCGATCCATTGGAAGCCTGCAATTCATTGGGTGATTGACCGAATTCGTGTGATGGAGCCGATCCGGTTTCAGCAGATCCGCCGCAACGAAGTGGGGCATAAAGCACCAGCTGGCACGATCAAATCTGCGATGAAGCGCGGCGATTTGGGCGGTTTGCAGATTTTGGTGGATGAGGATCGCCAGCAGCGGGCCTCAACCGTATTGGTGCGCCCGCGCTATGTGATTGAGGCGCATTTCGCCCTGACACCCCGCGCCGGGGCGGAGGATAGCGAGGGCAAGCATCTTGATATTTTCAACCGCCGTGCTGCCAAGGGGCAATGTTTTCATCAGCCCTGTCTGGGCACCCGCGAATTCGCGGCGCATTTTGAACTGGTCCCGCCAGAGGGTCCAATGCCAACCCGCGAGGCGGCGGCGCAAGCCCCCGATCTTGGGTTCGGTGCGCCGCGTGATCTGGGATTGATGCTTTGGGATATTGATCACGCGGCGGCGGGTCGCCCGTCTATGTTTTTCCGTGCGCAGTTGGTGGACGGGGTGATGGAAATCCCCGCGCCCGGCAGCGACGGAGTGTTGCGATGACAATGCTGGCGTCCCTTGTGCGGGCCTATCAGCGAATGCCCGACGCGCCGCCTTATGGGTTTTCCAGCGAGAAAGTCGGGTTTTGTGTGGTGATCAATCTGGATGGCACAGTGGCCGAAGTGATTGATTTGCGTGACACGGATAAAAAGCGCAGCTCGCGCATGGTAGAGGTGCCGCAGGCGGTAAAGCGAACCGTTGGCATCGCGCCGAATTTCCTTTGGGATAAAAGCTCTTACATTCTGGGCGTGACTTCTGAAAAAGATCTCGTCCCGCGTGAAGGCGATAGCCCAGAGGAGGGCGATGCCCGCGAGAAAGCCCGTACCAAGCGGCTTTTGCGTGTAGCGGACGAGCATGCAACATTTCGCAGCCGCCACGCGGCTTGGCTGGAGGCGACCGAGGATGACGGGCTGAACGCGCTGCTGCTGTTCATGGAGGCGTGGCACCCGGATGCTTTTGCGCCGCCCCTTTGGCCAGATTATGTCCGCGACCAGAACATCGTATTTCGGATCATCGGTGAGCAAGGGTTTTTGCATGACCGCCCCGCCGCAAAGGCGCTATGGGCGAAGATTGGCTCGGAGGCGGGGTCTGATCCCCAAACCTGCCTTGTGACTGGCAGCGCCGCCCCTGTCGCGCGGTTGCATCCGTCAATCAAAGGGGTTTGGGGCGCGCAGTCGTCGGGTGCAAGCCTGATTTCGTACAACCTAGACGCGTTCACCTCCTATGGCCATGAACAAGGCGACAACGCGCCAGTGTCAGAGGCGGCGGCTTTTGCCTATACCACCGCGCTGAACCTGTTTTTGGAAAAAGATAGCGGGCATCGTTTGCAAATCGGCGATGCTTCCACGGTGTTTTGGGCCGATGCGGGGCAGGCACAGGCGCAGGCGGCAGAGAGCATCTTTGCGGGGTATTTCGACCCGACCAGTTCCGAGAAGATCGTGACGACAGCTCTGGGCGCGCAGTTGGACCGCATTCGTCAAGGCCAGCGGCTGGATGTGGTCGCCCCTGATCTGGCGGATGTGGGGTTTTGCGTGCTGGGGCTTGCGCCGAATGCCGCACGGCTTTCGGTGCGGTTTTGGTGGGAAAATGATTTTGGCACGCTGACCGCACATTATCAGCGCTTTTTGGAAGATACCAAACTCGACCCACCCCCGCGCGAAGGCTGGCCGCCGCTTTGGCGCTATCTGATCGAACTGGCCCCCCAAGGCAAACGCGAAAACGTGCCGCCTTTGGTGGCGGGCGAATGGATGCGCGCGATCCTGACGGGCGCGCCCTATCCGATGACGTTGTTTTCCACCGTGCTGATGCGCCTGCGCGCCGATGGCGACATCAACGCGCTGCGTGTGGCGATGCTGAAATCCGTGCTGATCCGAAATTTCAAGAGGGAGGTTCCCGTGGCGCTTGACCCCACCAACACCAACAAAGGTTACATTCTCGGGCGGCTTTTTGCCGTTTATGAGGAGATGCAGCGTGCCGCCCTTGGGGGGAATGTAAACGCAACCATCAAAGATAAATTCTATGGTGCCGCCTCTGCCGCGCCGCAAAAAGTATTCCGCACGCTGGATGCAGGCGCGCAGAACCATGTGTCCAAGCTGCGCAAGACAAGCATGGGCCGGGCGGTCAATCTTGAAAAACTGCTAATAAGCATCACCGATCTGATGGACCCGAACCACGACCCGATCCCCTCCTCTCTCAACGCAGCCGAGCAGGCGTTGTTTGGTATCGGGTATTATCACCAGCGCAGCGACTTTTTCCGCAAACATGACGCCCCAATCACGGAGACCAACTGATGACCACGCTTTCCCGCCGCCATGATTTCGTGCTGATTTTTGATGTGACAAATGGCAATCCAAATGGGGACCCCGATGCGGGCAACCTGCCGCGCCTTGACCCTGAAACTAACCACGGTCTGGTCACGGATGTCAGTTTGAAGCGGAAAATCCGCAATTATGTCGATCTGGCGCGTACGGGCGAGGATGGGCATCACATCTATGTTCAGGAAGCGTCAATCCTGAATGAAAAGCACCGGCAGGCTTATATCGCCCTACGCCCTGAGGACGCAAAAGCCACCAAGGATGCAAAGTTGAATCCCAAGACCGACGCCGAGGCGAAAGAGCTACGGGATTGGATGTGCGCCAATTTTTTCGACGTGCGCACCTTTGGCGCGGTGATGTCCACCGGCATCAATTGTGGTCAAGTCAAAGGTACCGTCCAATTGACATTTTCGCGCTCGGTCGAACCGATCATGCCGGTTGAAATTTCAATCACCCGCATGGCCGCAACGAATGAGGCCGAACAGAAAAAACGGGCGGAGGGCGATGACAGCGACGCGCGCACCGACAACCGCACCATGGGGCGAAAGCATATCGTGCCTTACGGCCTTTACGTTGCGCATGGGTTCATTTCCGGCAAATTTTCGGGGATCACCGGGTTTTCAGAGGCCGATCTGGAACTGCTGTTCGAGGCGCTGACCAATATGTTTGAACATGACCGCTCCGCCGCGCGGGGTGAAATGACCACGCGCAAGTTGATCGTGTTCGCCCATGACAATGCGCTGGGCAATGCACCGTCGCATACACTTTTTGACCGGGTGCGCATCGGGCGCGCGGTGGATGGCGCGTTCCGTCCGGTGGATGATGTAGGTTTGGGGAATTACGCGCCCGCGCGGAAATTTGGCGATTACATGATCAATATTGACCGTACCGATATGCCCGCAGGGGTTGAGATCCGCGAGATCGTGTGATGTCCACGCTGCCCGCAGAGGAGGAGATGATCCCCCTTTCGGCGGTGCAGCATGCGGTTTATTGTCCGCGACAGGCGGCCTTGATCCATCTGGAACGACAATGGGCGGATAACGTTTACACCGCAGAAGGTGATGTCCTGCACGCTGTCGCCAACAAGGGCGGCGCGCGCAAGAGCAGGGGCGTGCGGCGGGTGATGTCTTTGCCGCTTGACTCTGTGCATTTGCGCCTTTCAGGGGTGGCCGATGTGGTAGAATTTCATCCTTTGCCCGGAGGGGGGGAGCGGGCCTTTCCGATTGAATACAAGCGCGGCAAACCGAAACTGCACCGCGCGGATGAGGCGCAGCTGTGCGCCCAAGCGCTGTGCCTTGAGGAGATGACGGGCCAACCCGTGCCGGAAGGTGCGCTGTTTTACGCGCAAACCAAGCGGCGCGTTATTGTGCCATTTGATGCCGCGTTGCGCGATTTAACCCTGGCTGCGATTAACGATCTAGCGCAGATGTTGGCCAGCCGGATAACGCCACCACCCACACCGCATAAATCCCGCTGCCGGGCCTGTTCGCTGCTGGATTTGTGCCGTCCCGAAACTGTCGCGCGCCCGGTGCGGCGCTGGCGCGATCAGATGCTTGCACGGATGTTGGACACCCCATGAAAAAGCTGCTGAACACGGTTTATGTCACCACCGAAGGGGCGGCCCTGCTCAAAGAGGGGGAGGCGCTTTTGGCGCAGGTGGACGGGGTCGAAAAGACCCGCGTGCCGTTGCACATGCTTTCCTCCATCGTGGTATTTGGCGCGGTTCTGGTGACCCCTGCGCTGATTGCAACCTGTGCCGAACGCGGCATAACGGTTGCGTTCATGGGCCGAAATGGCCGTTTTCAGGCCCGCGTGGAAGGCCCGGTTTCGGGCAATGTTCTGCTGCGCCGCGAACAGTATCGGCGGGCTGATACCGCCGAAGACATCGTGCGCTCTGTCGTGATGGGAAAAGTTGCGAACCAGCGCGCCGTGATCCGCCGCGCGCTGCGCGATTATGGCGCCGAGATGGATCCACTGATGCGGGTAGCCCTTGAGACGGCCGTGGACCGAATGGCCCAAATCTTGCGCAAAGTGCAGGTTGCTGTCGCCAGCGTTAATGAGCTGCGCGGGTTTGAGGGCGAGGCCGCAATGCTGTATTTTGCGATTTTTGATCATTTGATCCGCACCCCTGATAAGGAACTGCGCTGGACGGCCCGCTCTCGCCGCCCGCCGCTTGACGCAATGAACGCGCTTTTATCTTTCCTTTACACGCTACTGACACATGATTGCCGATCCGCCTGTGAGGCGGTGGGCCTTGACCCCGCAGTTGGGTTTTTACACCGTGATCGGCCAGGACGCCCCAGCCTCGCGCTGGATTTGATGGAAGAGTTGCGCGCGCCGTTGGCAGATCGGTTGGCGCTGTCGCTGGTCAACCGTCGTCAACTCCGGGCGGGGGATTTTCAAAAAATGGAAGGGGGCGCTGTGCTTTTAACAGATGATGCGCGCCGCACGGTGCTGACCGCATGGCAAGACCGCAAACGCGAAGAGCGGCTGCATCCGTTTTTGCAAGAAAAGGCACCATTCGGTCTTGTGCCCTACCTGCAAGCGCAACTCCTCGCGCGCCATTTGCGCGGTGACATCGACGCGTACCCCCCTTGGTTTTGGAGCTAGTATGCTGGTTTTGGTGACGTATGATGTGAAAACCTTGGAAGAGGGCGGCAAGAAGCGGTTGCGTCAGGTGGCAAAAGCCTGCGAAGATTTTGGTCAAAGGGTACAGTTTTCTGTGTTTGAAATTGAGGTCGATTCTGCGCAATGGACCAAGCTGAAGGCGCGGCTTGAGGCGATTATCCACTTTGAGTTTGACAGCCTTCGATATTATTATCTGGGATCAAATTGGGAGAGAAAGGTGGAACAAGTTGGCGCAAAACCAGCCTTGGATCTGAACGGACCTCTCATCTTTTGACGCTGCGAACCCCAAGCGTGCTTATGAAAGCCACCCCTTTCGCAAGTTGGCGGCTCTTTGAAATCGTTGGTTAATATTTTTTCGTCGACCCGTAATGGAATTATGCGTCCTTTACCAGGCCATGTTCGCAGATTGGCAGCGATTTACGTATAGTTTTTTTTGAGTTAGGCGGAAGAGAGTCGCCCCCTTCACGGGGGCGTGGATCGAAACAAGTCTGGGGTCACGACAGACCTCGAACTAAAAAGTCGCCCCCTTCACGGGGGCGTGGATCGAAACCCGCTAAAGACGGCGTTCCAGCGCATTCAGTGCGAGTCGCCCCCTTCACGGGGGCGTGGATCGAAACTGCGCAATCCAAACGCGCGGGCCGTGGATGTTGTGTCGCCCCCTTCACGGGGGCGTGGATCGAAACTATGTGACCCAACCCGCGCCCGACCAAGACACGGGGTCGCCCCCTTCACGGGGGCGTGGATCGAAACTACGACATGAGCCGCAGAGCGCAGGCCCAGCAACAGGTCGCCCCCTTCACGGGGGCGTGGATCGAAACTACCATGCCCTTGTATAATGGAAGAAGCTTCCACGTCGCCCCCTTCACGGGGGCGTGGATCGAAACATTGATTGGCCCATTTTGGAACAAGATCAATTGTGTCGCCCCCTTCACGGGGGCGTGGATCGAAACAAGTCTCGGTGTTGGCATTAGGTTTTAATCCCCGCGTCGCCCCCTTCACGGGGGCGTGGATCGAAACATCGGTCGTGGTGGGAGGAAGCGCAGACAGCCACGTCGCCCCCTTCACGGGGGCGTGGATCGAAACCCAAAAGGGGCGGGCGGGTGCATCCCCCTTGTTCGTCGCCCCCTTCACGGGGGCGTGGATCGAAACTTATTGTCTCAAAGACCAGTTTACGGCTGAAAAATGTCGCCCCCTTCACGGGGGCGTGGATCGAAACGGGCAGGAGCTCGTTGAAGCGATCAAACCTATGGGTCGCCCCCTTCACGGGGGCGTGGATCGAAACACCCGCAGTTATGACGCCGTCACCGTCTTCGTCTAGTCGCCCCCTTCACGGGGGCGTGGATCGAAACTTTGCCTTTGGCCCCAGCATCCCGGCAAGCTTGGCGGGTCGCCCCCTTCACGGGGGCGTGGATCGAAACCAACGACTGTTGGAAGCACCACGCGGGGGCTACAAGTCGCCCCCTTCACGGGGGCGTGGATCGAAACTGCAATGCGTCCGGGGCCATGCCTGCGCTTGCGTGTCGCCCCCTTCACGGGGGCGTGGATCGAAACAGAGTCTCACATGCTGATGACAGTGTAGTCATTCGTCGCCCCCTTCACGGGGGCGTGGATCGAAACTCAATGCACTGCGCGTCAAAGGATTGGGCCTATGGTCGCCCCCTTCACGGGGGCGTGGATCGAAACCTCTGACTGATTTTTACAACGCCG
>Ga0105052_10007522_pt1 | contig 10606 bp, 8 predicted proteins | sample FRY03_FD_78094 | JGI IMG/M metagenome (GOLD analysis project Ga0105052, IMG submission 78094) | Freshwater microbial communities from Lake Fryxell liftoff mats and glacier meltwater in Antarctica - FRY-03 | ecosystem: Environmental > Aquatic > Freshwater > Ice > Glacier meltwater ... | reverse complement strand
TCGCCAAATTGGGAAGTTCTACGAAAAAGGAAGGCTTCCGGCCGGCGAGTCTGCTGAAGCAGCACAGTTCCACGCTCTTGAGGCCCTGTCGTCCATCTACGCCGTAGACATTTCAAAGGACAACGTGATCGGGGGAACCCCTGGCCATGAGATTGGAGCACGAACTCGTCTCTTAGACGTCTTCTCAACATGGAGTCTCGTCGAGCTTGGTAAGCGCCTGACCGAACGAAGCCTCGTATGGCGGAGCGCATCGTGGATTGTTGAACACAACGTCATCATCGGCAACATGCTCCCTTTTGATGCCGAAGGACGTCCTGCTGGTCGTGACGCCTTGCCGATTATTGAATACTCATGGAGTCCTGACGATTCTTCGGTCTCTATAAGCAAGACAACACTTGGAGACATCATCGCCCTCGAGGAGTCGAAGACCACGCTACCTCCGACATTGCCTAACGTGCTGCCCGCACCTTCCCTCTTCGACCCGTCTGAGCCAGAGTTTCTTTGGAAGGGCAAGGCCACCGCTATTCATGAGGGCGAACGAACCTTGGCTCCGAAACTCAAAGGACCAGCTAGGAATGGACTTGGGGGTATTCAGCGATGACAACGGAATACTTAGTTGCCAACCAGCCCGACATTCTTGAAGTGATATCAAATCTTTCAAATGATGAAGTGTTTACGCCGCCGCGCGTGGTGAATGCCGTATTGGATTTGCTTCCCGACGAAGTTTGGTCTGACCCCTCTCTGAGATGGCTCGACCCTGGTTGCAAGACGGGTGTCTTTCCAAGAGAAATTACCAAGCGATTGATGGTTGGGCTTCAAGAGGCGATTCCGAACGAGGAAGAAAGACTTGAACACATCCTCAAAAACATGGTCTTCGCTATCGCCATTACAGAACTAACTTCTCTGATGGCTCGCAGAACACTTTATTGCTCGAAAGATGCCAGTGGAGAGCACTCGGCTGTCAAGTTTCCGAAGAGTTCAGGGAATATCTGGTTTGAGCGGGTTGAGCACCCTTATGAAAAAGGAAGGTGTCCTGAGTGCAGCGGTTCGTCTGAGCAGCTCGAACGCGACGGACGAGATAACTATGCGTACGGGTTTATTCACGCTGCAGGCCGAAGCAAAATCGAGAAGGAGATGAACATGAAATTCGATGTCATAGTTGGTAACCCTCCGTACCAGATGGATAGTGACGGTAGCAACAGGTCAATGCCTATCTACAACCAGTTTGTAGAGCAAGCGAAGGCGATGAAGCCGAAATACGTCGCCATGATTATTCCATCCAGGTGGATGACTACTGGTTTGGGCTTAGGAGAATTTCGCTCAGATATTTTGCAGGACAAGAGAATCAGGAACCTAGTCGATTACCCAAACGCGAATGAAGTATTCCCTGGCGTTGAAATCAAGGGTGGTGTTTGCTACTTCCTTTGGAGTCGAGACCGCCCAGGAATGTGTTCGATGACGCTCATAAGGGGGGAGAATAAGGAGGGACCAACAAATCGAGATTTGGGCGAGTTCGACGTCCTTGTTAGAGATAGTCGTGCTCTGGATATTCTCCGAAAAATTCTAGCTCATGAGGAGCTTTCAATTACCGAAATCCTTGCAGCAGACAAGGAGTTTGGAATGACTAGTAATTTCAGCGGTTACACGCTGAAGGAGTATGTAAAAGCAATTCCTTTGCATGTCATAAAGAGCGGAAAGCGTATTACAGGTAGGATGCCTCGGAGCTCGATTTTGAAGAGTGCTCAACTTATCGATACATGGAAGGTGTTGATACCTGCCGCTGGGTCTGATGGCGGCCAGAAGATTCCGGACGCTGTCCTTGGTGCACCACTAATTGCAAGTTCGCCGTCCGCCTGCACTCAGTCCTACCTGTTTTTCTTTATCGATTCAGAAATGGGTGCACGAAGTATTGAGTCCTATCTTCGAACTCGCTTTTTCCGATTCTTGGTTTCGCTGAGGAAGAACACACAACACGCAACGCGCGCTACGTATACCTGGGTGCCTCAGCAGAAGTGGACCAAGACCTGGACTGACGCCGAGCTCTACAAGAAGTACGACATCACCAAAAAAGAACAGGCGCACATCGAGTCCATGATCAAGGAAATGGCCCAGTGACGGTCTCACTGGCGGGTGGTGTCCGCCACCCGAAGATTTACGCCTACACCATCGACAAGTTTGCGAAGACGTCATGGAGAGGCGACCGTAAGGGAACCGGACTAATCAAAATTGGTGAGACTCAGCGAGATGTCACGGTGCGTATCAAGGAGAGCCTCGATGCCATCAAAATGCCGGTTTCTACCCCCTATGAGCTTTTCCTCGCAGAATCAGCAATCACTGACGAAGGTCAAGTCTTCAGGGACAAGGAAGTCCACGCAGCACTTGAAAGAGCTGGTGTAAGTAACGCCGGAGGCGAGTGGTACGAGTGCACGCCTGAAGAAGTGAAGGCGGCGATTCACGCTGTAAAGACTGGTCATTATCTCGAGAGCCTCGTCCACAAACTCTCCTTCAAGATGCGTCCCGAGCAAGTCAATGCGGTGGATGTCACCGTCAAGTATTTCAAGGCTCACGCCGACCTAGAGAACCCACCGCACTTCTTGTGGAACGCGAAAATGCGTTTTGGAAAAACCTTCACGACCTATCAACTCGCCAAGAAGATGGGCTGGAAGCGACTTCTGGTTCTGACTTACAAGCCAGCAGTTGAGGGAGCGTGGCGAGAAGACCTAGAGGGCCACACCGATTTTGACGGATGGCGCTTCAAAGGAAAAGAAGACCCAGAACCAGACTTAGATGATAAAAGTCCACTCGTTTGGTTTGCTTCATTCCAAGACGTGCTCGGCCATGACGACATGGGGAACCCGAAGGCCAAGAATGAAGATCTCTACTTAGAGGACTGGGATGCGGTCATCATCGACGAGTATCACTTCGGAGCATGGCGTGATGCGGCACGAGCCCTCTACTTGGGAGACAAGGGCGCCGGCCTCGAGGGAGATAAATCCGAAGCGAAAGAACTTGAAACCCCCGACCTCGACGACGATTTCGTTGAAGAACTTGAACAGGGTCTTGGCCTTGACGTAAGCAATTACCTCTACCTTTCCGGGACGCCCTTTAGGGCTTTGACGGAAGGAGAGTTCTTAGAAAACCAGGTTTTCAACTGGACCTACAGCGACGAGCAGCGAGCAAAGAAGAACTGGAAGAGTCCAGGACCGAGCCCTTATGTCGCTCTTCCTCAGATGCACCTTCTTGCCTATGAGATGCCTGAATTACTAAAAGAAGTGGCACTCAACAATAGGTCCGAGTTCTCGCTCACTGAGTTCTTCCGGACAGAAAAACAAGACGACGGTACGTTCAAGTTCAAACATATAAATGAAGTCCAGAAGTGGGTGAATCTGCTCCAAGGCCAAGACATTCAAGGTCTCTGGTCGAGCGTCTCGACGACCAATCGCCCGCCGCTTCCTTTCGAAGACGTAAACCTGTTGACTTCACTACAACACACTGTTTGGTACATGCCGAGTGTTTCTGCTTGTGAGGTGATGAAAGAACTGCTCACTTCCTCTCACAATAAGTTTTTCAAGGACTACACGATCGTTGTAGCCGCTGGCAACAAGGCCGGCATGGGCGAAAAGGCACTTGGTCCTGTTCGCAAAGCCATTGGAAACGTCCCCCAAGACAGCAAGACCATCACTCTGTCGTGCGGGAAGCTCATGACCGGAGTCACGGTTCCCGCGTGGGCTGGCATCTTCATGTTGCGAGAACTCAAGAGCCCAGAGGGTTACTTCCAAGCAGCGTTCCGGGTGCAATCGCCGTGGTCGTATAAGTACGTCAATACGGAAAAGGGTGGCGAAGAAGAGGCTGTCGTCAAAGAGTGCTGTTACGTTATCGATTTCTCGCCGAACCGAGCGCTTCGCCAGATTGTCGATTATGCAACAAGGCTCCGTCCCGAGACGGCGGTGGACCATGATGAAGAAGCGGCAATCGCTGAGTTCATGGAGTTCTTGCCTGTTCTTAGTTTCACTGGTTATGCCATGCAGCACCTGCACGCCGGAGATGTCATTGATTATCTAACCAAGGGAATCAGTTCATCCATGCTCGCCCGACGTTGGAACTCACCAGAACTCATCACCCTTGACCTAAAGGCGATGGGAGCTATTTTGGCTGACCAAGATCTTATGGACAGCCTTGAGGAAATAGAGATGTTCCGGAATATTTCGGACGACCTCACGGCTACGATTTCTTCCAATAAGGAACTCCGGGAGAAGAAGTTGGCCAAAGAGAAGCTGAACGAGGGAGAGAAGAAGACAAAGGATGAAGCCGCCAAGAAGAGGCAGGGAATCAAGGAGAAACTTCAGCGGTTCTTGACCCGCATCCCTGCCTTTATGTATCTAACCGATGACCGAGAGAAGACCATCTACGACATCATCACTCAAGTCGAGCCGAAGCTCTTTGAAAAGACGACAAGCCTCTCGCTCAAAGACTTTGAGCGGCTTGTCCGTGCCGGTGTCTTTAACGATTCGAAGATGAACGACGCTGTATGGAAGTTCCGTAGTTTTGAGGAGCCCAGCCTGAGCTATTCGCACATGAATACAGCTACGCAATCGGTGGGTGGGTGGAATGTTCGACGAGATGAGCGATTCGCTGAACTCGTTGACCGAGGACTGATTGAGCCGGACACGGAACTGGTTTCATCCGACGGCACGTCTTCTACTAGGGCTATTGTCACCGAAGATTACGGTCTGTTAGTTGGAGGGATTCGTTATGAATCGCCTGACCAAGCGGCTGAGGCTGTGAGTGAGGGTCGGAGTAGCGATGGTTGGGAGTTCTGGTCTGTAGATGACGGCACTGGGCGAATGGATTCGCTCAGAGGAATGCTTAGCCGTTGAGTTTCGAGTAAACGCTCGACGCGGTCAAGATATTTTTCGTTCTAATCTTAAGCAGATCGAAAGCCATTGCCGCGTGACTGGGTTACGTTCAATAAGGCATTTACGTGCCAGCCATATAAAACCGTGGCGCAAATCTGACGACGAGGGTGCACTCATTCCTTCGCCAAAACTTGAACCCGAGGTGCTGACCTCTTGGCGGATTGAGCCACCGATAAATCCGGAACCGTTTGTTGATCCCCAGGTGGAGTACCTCGAATATTATCGAGAATTTATATTTCAATCCTGACCGCGGGTTCACTTCCGCGAAACTTTATGGCGCAGAGACCCACTCTTGAGATGCCTAGATTGAGGCAAAGCCCCCAAAACCTCGGGACGGCTAGGTGCCACTTTCTGCAAAGTAAATACACCAGAAATATTTCGGTTTTTAGCAGCAATGATCAGAGAAGGATGTTTTTATGCGCCAAAGCGAATAGTATTTTATTATGTTTCAACCAGCTGTACCTGTCGAAAAAATTCTTGATGGCATACATTCAAGCCAGTATGTGATTCCAGCAATTCAGCGAGAGTTTATATGGAAGCCAAAGCAGATTGAAAAACTCTTCGACAGTTTGATGCGGGGGTATCCCATAGGGGCATTTCTCTTCTGGAAAGTTGGTGCTGAGCAAGCAGCCAACTATACGTTTTACGATTTCATTACCGAATACCACGAAAAAAACAACCCATACGCCAAAGAAAAAACGATACCGAGCGGGCATGGAACCACAGCAATACTTGATGGCCAGCAACGATTGACAGCACTGAACATCGGCCTTTATGGAAGTCATGCAGAGAGACAGCCGCGCAAGTGGGTCAATAATCCAGATGCGTTTCCCAAAAAGCGCCTTCATCTTAACCTGCTAGATGACCCAGAAGTCAATGAAGAAGGAACTACTTACGACTTTCAGTTTTTAACAGAAAAAGAAGCAGCGCCGCGCGTTGGTGAACCAACGAATTGGTTCCTAGTATCGGACGTACTCAAGTTGGCAAACTCTGGTCCGGCAATAATGGCTGAGTTAAATCAACGAAACCTTGTAGGCGAAGATCCATTTAATGTGTTGTATTATCTCTATAGAGCAGTCCGTGAAGTGAATTCAATCAATATTTTTCTCGAGGAATCGCAAGACTCGAACCGAGTTCTAGACATATTCGTCAGAGTGAATAGTGGTGGAACTACGCTGTCCTTTTCGGACTTGCTCTTATCAATGGCAACTAATCAGTGGAAAGAACGAGACGCTCGTGAAGAAGTCCGGTCTTTGGTTGAAGAACTAAACCAAGTCGGTTCTGGTTTTTCGTTTTCAAAGGATTTGGTTCTCAAAGCAGGACTTGTTCTGACTGATGTTCCCGACATTGGCTTTCAAGTGAGCAACTTCACTCAGTCGAATATGGCATTAATGGAGAATCAGTGGTCCGAGATCAGAACGTCGCTTCTAAGTGCAGTCGAGCTACTTGGCTCTTTTGGGTATTCATCAAGAACTCTGACCGCCGATAGCGTCGCTATTCCAATCGCATTTTATATGCACCAGAAAGGCTTTGGCACTTCTTACGTTACTGCATCTTCTTCAGCGTCAGATCGCTACGCGATACAACGCTGGGTAACGCGTTCTCTGATGAAGCGAGGCATATGGGGCTCAGGACTTGACACTCTCCTAAGCCGATTACGACAGGTAATCCGTTCGAATGAAAAGCCCGAGTTCCCGTTGGAAGAAATTGAACAAACCATGGGTTCGATTGGAAAATCACTCAAATTCGAAGATGCAGAAGTGGATGAATTGCTTGACCTCGAATACGGTAAGATCAGGACATTCCCAGTTTTGGCAACTGTTTATGAAGGTTTAGACCTTTCAAAATCCTTCCACGAGGATCATATTTTCCCGAGTTCTCGATTTAGGCGCAAACCGCTGCTTGAGGCAGGTGTTCCCTTGGAGAAGATTAACGAGTTCAGAAGCAAAGTGAATGGACTTGCAAACTTGCAGTTGTTACCTGGTGGACCGAATACGGAGAAGAGTGCAACACTGCCATCTGATTGGTTGAAAGGACCACACTTCACGTCAGATGCAGCTAGACAGCAGTACGTCCTAGACAACGACCTTCTTCAGCTACCTGAATCCATCACTGATTTTCTTGAGTTCTATGAACGCCGCCGAGGCGCACTTGAAAAACGCTTGAAGCTAGTACTTGGCGTCTCGCACTGATCCTGCCCGAGCATCGCGCGTTGCCGACCTTTATATACCTCCCGGCCAACCGGGCTCGCGGATTGTGATGGTCGGCGCGCCCACCGGCAGGTTGTAGTTGTCGATCAGGACTACGTCCTCCGTGCCGAGATTCGCCACGGCCATGAGCGTGTCGGGCGGCATGTAGTAGCAGGTGCCCGCCGGATGCGTCGCCGGTTCCTTCCCTTCCACGAAGTCGGTGAGCACACCGGTCAGCACGCAGGTGTGACCTCCGTACTCGTGCGTGTGGATGGCCACTCGAGTGCCGGCTGGCCGGATTCCCCTGATGACGGTCAGCTGCAGACCGTTCGCCTTGACGGTGCCGAGCATCGTCGAGACGTCCAGCAGCCCAAGCATCCTGCCCGGCACTGACTTCCCGTTGATCGTGGTGATGTCCTTGGCAGTCGGGTAGGTGGTGGTCGTCGACCCCGATGCGTTCCCGGTAGTCGAATCGGGGTTGGCGCATCCCGCGGCCACCACCATGATGGCGATGATCACCCCGAGGCCGGCGATGGTGAGTGGTCGAGTCTGCGTCATGCGCCAACTATAGGGTTGGGACCGTCGTCACCAACGACTAGCCTCGCCCCTCCGCCACCTCGTCTCGCCCCCCAAAACTCCAGTAAACAAGCCAGTTTACGGGGTATCCTTGATCCCGAACGCATGTTCGATTAGTCTCACGCGTGTAATTCATTCATAACCGTCACACCCTCGTCGTACCTTCTCAAAACACCAACGGGGCCACGAGCCCCCCAACCACGAACCCCCTCGGGGGAATCAAGGAGTAACCGATGGAAGCGAACGAAGCACTCGATATGGCTATCGGGCAGATTGAAAAGCAGTACGGCAAGGGCGCCATCATGCGCCTCGGCGAGCGCGCCCATGTGGGTATCGCCGCTATTCCTACCGGTGCCCTTTCGCTCGATATCGCCCTTGGCATCGGCGGGTTGCCGCGGGGTCGGGTAGTAGAGATTTTTGGTCCCGAAGCCTCCGGTAAATCCACTTTGGCGATGCATGTCGTGGCCGAAGCCCAACGCAACGGTGGCGTGTGTGCCTACATCGACGCCGAACACGCGATGGACCCTAACTACGCCAGCGCTATTGGAGTAAATGTCGACGAGCTCTACATCTCGCAACCCGATACCGGTGAGCAAGGGCTCGAAATCGCCGACATGTTGATTCGTTCGTGTGCGCTCGATGTAGTGGTGATCGACTCCGTGGCCGCACTGGTGCCGCGGGCCGAAATCGAAGGCGAAATGGGTGCGAGCCATGTTGGTTTGCAGGCTCGGTTGATGAGTCAGGCGTTGCGTAAACTCACCGCCAACCTAAACCGTTCGCGCACGGTGTGTATATTTATCAATCAGTTGCGGGAAAAGATTGGCGTGATGTTTGGCTCGCCCGAAACCACTCCGGGTGGTCGGGCGCTGAAGTTCTATTCATCGGTGCGTCTCGACATTCGCCGTATTGAAGCCATCAAAGATGGCGCCGAGGTGACGGGTAACCGCACTCGGGTGAAAGTGGTGAAGAACAAGGTCTCGCCGCCGTTCCGGCAGGCCGAATTCGACATCATGTACGGCAAGGGCATCAGTCAAGAGGGCTCCCTGCTCGATGTCGGAGTCGATCTCGGGATCATCAATAAGGCTGGGGCCTGGTTCACCTACGAAGGTGAGCAGCTGGGTCAGGGCCGGGAAAACTCTAAGGTTTTCTTGGCTGAAAATGTCGACATGATGCTGGAGATACTGGAGAAAATTAAGTTGGCATCGGGCATTGGCGACTTTGAAGCCATTGATGCTGCCCGCGACCCGGCGGCGATGGCGTTGGTGGCGGAAGAATTGAAAACCATCACCGAGGCGGCAGAAGCCGAAGAACTAAAGAGCTTGGCCAGTGCGAGCTCAGATACCAGTGAGCCGACCGCGCCTGAAGGTGAAGCACCGGCGGTGGAGATCACCCCTGAGCCTGAGCCTGAGCCCCAGCCCCGAGCGACTAAAGCCAAGAAGGCGGTTACTTCCGGCGCCAGCTAATAAGCGGGCAGAGGTTGAGTGGTTCGAATTTAATCCAGTTGTTTGATAAACGCTATTAACTTTCAGATACGACTTTTCGCTTCAATCGAAAATTTCATTACGACTAATGAACTCTTCGATGTTTGACTAGAAAGACGCGAAGAATTAAAAATGTCTGGCCTATTAACTGAGATTACTGAAGATCTGTGATTGTGCTTGCTTTCACAAGGGCACAAGTGTATGCTGCAGTCATTCTTCCCCGCCTTTCGCGGTGGCCTCTGGGCTACCCGGAATGGCGGGGCTATTTTTTTTCGGACGGGATGGAATGAAGCAGCGGACGGTCGTCTTTATCGACTACCAGAACGTCTACCACCGAGCGCGCGCGGCCTTTGGCCAACACGATGCGAACGGCAAATGCACCGAGCCACCAAGCTTCGGGCATGTCAATCCCCTGAGGCTCGGGATGCTTCTTAAGCAACTTGGGGAAGATGGAGGCCATAGTCGGACGCTCACGCAGGTGAGGATCTACCGAGGCGAGCCCGTCACGAAGAAAGCCCACCCGACGCTCCAGGCGGCGTTCCAGCGCCAGGTCGAGTCTTGGAAACGCGAACCGATGCTGAAGGTGAACACGCGGCCGCTTCGATACTTGCCGACAGCTTGGGACCCCACGGGCCGGCCGACGCGGTGGGGCTCCGGCGAAGAGAAGGGGATCGACGTACTCATTGCACTGGACATGGTTGTCGGAGCTATTGACGACACATTCGATGTTGCGGTCCTGGTGTCCGGCGATACGGACCTGTTGCCCGCTGTCGAGAGGGTTATCGGGGTGGGCAAGAGGGTCGAGAATGCTGTCTGGTGGCCGGACCATCAACCGGGGCACCCGCTGCGACCCAAAGGCCGCTCAATCTGGTGCCACCGGCTGACAAGCGACCGGTTCCACTACCTGCGTGATGACACGGACTACGCGCAGGTCGGGGCGAGATCTGAAACTCTCTGATTCAAACTGACCCACTACCAGACTTCGAGGTGCTTTTAAGTCTGGAGAACAAGCGCAGTCATTCGAAATTGCTTTTGCGAATGGTAAAGCTTTTCTTGACTCGCATGACGGATTGCGCGGAAGGCCGCCTAGTTTTATCGAACGGAAAGGATCTGATCGAATTCCAGGTTTTAGAGCAAGCCTTTTAGTAACGCGGCGGTTCCGGCGATGGCCGAGACCGCAAGGGTGACGGGTCGGAGCCAACCTTGCTCAAGAAGTATGTGGGTGTGGCGGCTGATCCAAAAACCGGCTAGCAACGCGGGCAAGAGTTCGAGCGCGAATATAAGTTGGTCGACGCTTATCGTTCCGGTTAGCAAGTAACCGATTATTGAAAGCACGCTGCTGGTAAAGAAGAACGCGCCCATGGTGGCGCGGGTGGCGGGGCCGGGATGGCGTTGGAGTAATAACGCCACTGGCGGGCCGCCGACTCCGCTCGCGGTGCCAAAC
>Ga0105052_10007521_pt1 | contig 10607 bp, 9 predicted proteins | sample FRY03_FD_78094 | JGI IMG/M metagenome (GOLD analysis project Ga0105052, IMG submission 78094) | Freshwater microbial communities from Lake Fryxell liftoff mats and glacier meltwater in Antarctica - FRY-03 | ecosystem: Environmental > Aquatic > Freshwater > Ice > Glacier meltwater ... | reverse complement strand
GGTGTGGCTCTACAATACCTCGCCGTGGGTGGCGTGGAGCACGATCCTGGTGCTGTGCGGTTCGGTTCTGGCACTCGGCTGGAAGGGCATGCGCAGCGACGGGGTGTTCGCGTAACTGTCCGCCTCACGGCGGAAGCGGTACCGGCCCGCTCCCCCGCCCAACCATCCATAGGGTAACCTATTGTTGGGTGGTCGGGCGGGGGAGCGGGCTGGTACCGTAAAGCTTTCGACGAAAGCTTTCGACGGATGTCGTAAGCGCCGCTCTCTCAGTGCCTGAAGTGGCGCATTCCGGTGAACACCATCGCCAGCCCCGCCGCATCGGCGGCGTCGATCACTTCCTGGTCCCGCATCGAGCCGCCCGGCTGGATCACGGCCGTCGCACCGGCCTCGGCAGCGGCGAGCAAGCCGTCGGCGAACGGAAAGAACGCGTCTGACGCCACCGCCGATCCGACCGTGCGGGGCGCGTCCCAGCCGAAAGTCTCTGCCGCCTCGGCCGCCTTCAGCGCGGCGATGCGGCTCGAATCGCGGCGGTTCATCTGCCCCGCGCCGATCCCGGCGGTCACCCCGTCCCTGGCATAGACAATCGCATTGGACTTGACATGCTTGGCCACGGTCCAGGCAAAGCGGCAATCGGCGAGTTCCTGCGCGGTCGGCTGGCGTTTGGTCACGACCTGCAATTCGCCGAGCACCCCGTTGTCGCGCGACTGGAGCAGGAAGCCCCCGGCAATCGAATTCATCAGCAACCCCGGGCGAAGCGGATCGGCAAATTCGCCGCATAGCAGGAGGCGCAGGTTCTTCTTTTTCGCGAAGACCGCGCGCGCCGCGTCGTCCGCACCGGTTGCGATGACGACCTCGGTGAAGATTTCGCAGATCGCTTCGGCGGTCGGCCCGTCGAGTGGCCGGTTGCAGGCGACGATCCCGCCGAATGCCGAGACGCTGTCGCAGGCGAAAGCGGCCCGGTAGGCCTCGACCAAAATGCCGCCGGTGGCGACGCCGCATGGGTTGGCGTGCTTGACGATGACGACAGTCGGTCCGGCGTCCGTGAACTCGGCGACAAGTTCCAGCGCGGCATCGGCATCGTTAAAATTGTTGTAGCTGAGCTCCTTGCCCTGGAGCTGTTGCGCCTGTCCGATCCCGCGCGTTGCCGGCCCGGCGGGCAGATAAAGGGCCGCCTTCTGGTGCGGGTTCTCACCATACCGCAGCTCCTGCCCGCGCCGCAGCGGGATCGAGACGCTGTCGGGAAACATCAGGCCCTGATCGGCGAAAGCGAACCACGAGGCGATGGTCGCATCGTACTGCGCGGTCAGCGCATAGGCCTTGGCCGCGAGCCGCTTGCGCTCGTCGAGCGTCGTCACGCCCTTTGCTACGACTGCATAGTCGGCGGGATCGGTGACGATTGCCACGAAAGCGTGGTTCTTGGCCGCCGAACGGACCATCGAGGGTCCGCCGATGTCGATGTTCTCGATCACTTCGTCGCGTTTCGCGCCACGAGTCACGGTCTCGGCAAACGGGTAGAGGTTGACCACCACCAGATCGATTGCACCGATCCCGTGCGCCTCCATCGCGGCGGCGTGGGCCGGGTCGTCGCGCACCGCCAGCAAACCGCCGTGGACCATGGGGTGCAGGGTCTTGACCCGTCCGTCCATCATCTCGGGAAAGCCGGTGAGGTCGGCCACGTCGCGCACCGTCAGCCCCGCCTCGCGCAAGGCCTTCGCGGTCCCGCCGGTCGAGACCAGCTCGACGCCGCGTGCGGCCAGCGCTGCGCCCAGTTCGGCCAGCCCGGTCTTGTCCGAAACCGAGAGCAGCGCCCGGCGGATAATCACTTCGCTCACTTGGAATCTCTCAGTTTTTTGGCCTGTCGCTTCAGGAAATCTTCTTGAACAGCCAGGCGAAGCTGCCGCCGCCGCGCGAGACGAGGCCCGCGATCACGATCTGCTTCGCGCCATGCGGGCGACCCTGTCCATCGGCCCACAGGCTGTCGTCGAGCGTGAGGCTCACCCCCTCGCCTTCCCCGCTCGGGCCGGAGCCCGAGCGAAACTGCCAGTGGCTGCCATCGGGCAGCGCCAGCGCGACGCCCTTGCCGTCGTCCGAGGCGTAAGGCTCAACCCCGGGCGCGAGGTGAAAGCGGATCGCAAACGAAACCTTGCCGCGCCGCCCGCGCCGCCCGACCGGAACCAGCAGGTCCTCGCCGCGCAGCTCGGTCCCGTCGTCGCGCAGCATCAGGATGCGGCGATGGGCAAGGCCGAAGCGCGCGGCATAGCCATCATGGCTCGATTCGATCCGGGTCGCACCGCGCACCGCGCTTTGGCCCGAAGTCAGGGCGGTGCCATCTCCCGCGATTTGGCGGCGGTCGACCTCGACCTCGCTGACGCCTGCGCCCAATTTGCCGTTGATCAGCACTGCGGTCGAATTGGTATCGTCGAGCACCAGCGTGGAATGGGCGGCAGTGGCGCGCAGACCCGCTGTGAGCCGCACCGGGATCGCCCCCCCGGCCAGCGCTGCGCCGCCGCAGTTGACCACCAGCCGCTGCCGTCCGGCCGAAAGCTCGAACGCCAGGGTAGAGGCGCAGCCATCGCGCGCGTGGCGGGCGAGCGGCGGCGGGGCGGCATCGAAGATCAGCACCGTGGCACGACCCGGCAGCCCGGCCGAAACGCGCTGGTAGCCCCATTGACGGGCATCGCGCAAAGGCCGCGCGCGCACGCCGGTGGCGGCGATCAGCGCTTCGATCCGTCCCGGCTCGATCCCGCCCGCGCCTTGCCAGTTGCTCAGCGAGCCGTCGCCGTGGAGCACACCCAGCAAGGGCGGAACCAGCAGGCCGAGCATCGTTCCCAGCCCCTCGGGCGGATCGCTGCGGGTGGCACGATAGCAGGCGTTCAACCGGACCAGCAGCGCAATGGCCTCGATCTGCGCCAGCGGACTGCGCGACAGGACCCCGCCGTCGTCGCCGACCAGTTCGCCCAGCGCGCGCATCAGCCCAGCCTCGCCGAACAGGCGGCGCGGCTTGCCGTCGGGCAGCAGCAGCCCGGCCGCGACGATGGCGCACCAGCCGGCGGTCTCGGCGAGGCGATCCTCCGGTCCGCCATTGCGCGGCGAACGTCCGACATGGCGATCGAGCCAACGCGCGGTCTCGCTCAGCGCGCCCAGCGCACGGGCGCGCAAATCCTTGTCGGGCCCCGACAACAGCAGCGGCGCGTGGATCAGCCAGGCGAGCAGGCGATGCGCGACATTGCCCAGGTTCCACGCCGGTCCCTTCGCTGGGGCCGGGTGCACTGCGAGCCAGGCCGCGAGCAAGGGTTCGGCGACCGGTGCGGCGGCTTCGCGCGGGGCGCTGGCGGCGAGATCGTCGAGCCATGAAAAGCGGTGGATCGCGCGTTCGAACGGCGGGGTCAGGATGCGGCTGGCGAAATCGAGCTCGGCCAGCGGCAGCTTGCCGCCGTTGACCGCCAGATGCCCGGCGCGCAACGCGGTTCCGGCCGAGCGGTTGCCGGGCAGCGGGTTGGTCACCGTGGCGAGCAGGCGCGGCTTGGCGGGCTTGCGGAACGGGGCCGACAACGCCCCTCCGGGCACCCCCAGCCGGTAGGCGAGCCGCATCAGCCGCTCGCCCGCCCCCAATGAGGGCGGGCCGAAATCGGCCAGCGCCAGCGCGCGGCCCGGCTCGATCAGCTCACCCGGCGCTCCAAAGACCGGCGACGCGACAGGCGCTGCGGCGATGTGCGGGGTGTCGCCCGCGTCCGAAGCTTCCAGTCTCATCGCCGGACGATCCGCAATCCCGCCGCGCGAAAGCAGGCCCAGATCGCCACGCCCGGCCAAGACCTCAAACCGCCCCGCCGCGTAATGCGGCGATATTTGCGGCCCCGCCGCGTAATGCGGCAATATTGGCAGCGTAGCACCCGGGCCCGCCGCGAAATGTCGCTGTGCCCGCAACCAGCACGTCTGCCCCGGCGGCGATGGCTTGCGGGGCGGTGCCCATGTCGATCCCGCCATCGACTTCGAGCCGGATGTCGCGCCCGGTCTTGTCGATCATCTTGCGGATCGCCTCGATCTTCTTGAGCTGGCTGGCGATGAAGCTTTGTCCGCCAAAGCCCGGATTGACGCTCATCACCAGCACCAGGTCGATCTCGTCGATCAGGTAATCGAGCATCTTGGCGGGCGTCGCGGGGTTGAGCGAGATCCCGGCCTTGACCCCCAGCGCCTTGATCGCCTGAACCGTGCGGTGGCTGTGCGGCCCCGCTTCGGGATGGAACGTGATGATGTCCGCACCCGCCGCCGCAAAGGCTTCGAGAAACGGATCGACCGGCGCGATCATCAGGTGGACGTCGAACAGCCTGGTCGTGTGCGGGCGCAGCGCCTTGACCACCGCCGGACCGATCGTGAGGTTGGGGACGAAATGCCCGTCCATCACGTCGATATGGATCCAGTCAGCCCCGGCTTCGTCGATCGCGCGCACTTCCTCGCCGAGCCGGGCGAAATCGGCAGAGAGGATCGACGGGGCGATGAGCGGCACGGTCATGCCTCATGGGCGTTAGCCACCACCCCTTGGGGTAACAAGCGCGAAGCCTTGCGTTTTCCACACCGGATATGGCCAGACCTGTGCCGTTTCGGCGCGATTGACGATGCGAAAGCGCGTGTCGTAGTGACGTGGGGTGCCCCACGCCGCTCCCAAGGCCTCCGCCCCCCCGCAGGAGCTGCATCCCGCACTGGTGCTGATGGAGCGCGAGACCCGCGTCCATACCGGCTCCGTTCCGCGCGCGCTGGGCGGTTTTGCGGTCGAGCCCGGGCAGCATTTCCTCCATGGTGACGAGTTTCTGCTGCACACTGCCGCCGGGATCGGCTTTCTCTACCGGCGCGGCGCGGGGATCGCCGTCGAGACGCCGACCGGGACCGATCCGCGCGATGTGGCGCTGTGGCTGGCGGGCAGCGTCCACGCCGCTGTCGCCGCGCTTAACGGGTTTTATCCGCTCCACGCCTCGGCAATCGCTCATGAGGGTCGGGTCCATGCCTTCACCGGCGCTGCGGGGGCGGGCAAATCGACGCTCGTTGCGGCACTCGGCCAACGGGGTTTTGTCCAGTTCGCCGACGACACGCTCCTGCTCGACCTGTCGGGCCCCAATTCTGACGGGAGCGGCCCGCCGCTGTGCCTGCCCGGCCACAAGCGGCTCAAGCTGTGGCCCGAAGCCCTGGCCCTGGCCGGGGTCGAGGGGCGCGGCGAGGTGGCCGACGACTATCCCAAGCAATTCGTCGATCCGCCCATCGAAATCGGCACCGGAGCCTGTACCGAACCGCTCCCGCTGGGCGAGCTGATATTCCTCGAGGCGGGCGACGCTCCATGCATCGAAATGCTTGCAGGCGGCGAGCGGATCGCGCGGTTGCAGGACGATCACTATACCGCCCAGCTGTGGCTCGCCGCCGCGCGCCCCGATCGCGCGGCGCGATTTGCGGGCCTCGCGCAACTTGCGGGGCGGATCGCGATGCGGCGGTTCGTCCGCCCGTTCGATCCGACGCGCTTTGGCGAGGGGGTGGCGGCCATGGCCGCGCATATCCAGAAAGGAACGTCGACATGACCGCCGCTGTCGCCAAGAACCCGGCGCGGTTCGTCGAGACCGTCATCGACGACGAAGTCGTGGTGATGCAGCTCGACAGCGGCGATTTTTTCAGCCTGAGCGGCAGCGCGCGGGCGATCTGGGAGGCCATCGACGGCACGCGCGACGAGGCGGCGATCTGCGCGGCGCTGGCGGGCCAATTCTGCGACGCCGATCGCGCCGGTCTTGCCACCGATGTTGCCGGGTTCGTCGCGCGGCTGCACGCGGCGGACCTCCTTGCCGCCTGACGCGCTTCAACCCGACGAGGCGGCTCCGCCGCATGGTGCGTGGCGCGCGCGCGCGCAGGTTGCCGAAGCCATTGCCGCGCTGGTCGCCGCGCGGCTGACCATCGCAGCGATCCCGCTGGCGCGCTGGCGAGGCGCGCTGGGGCGGCAGGTGGACCCAGCTTCTTTAGCTAAAGCCGGGCCGTTCCCCGCCAATCTCGCCGCCAATCTCGCCGCACGTCGCCTGGCCCGCGCGGTCGATCGCGGGGCGGCGCGGCTGCCGGGCGAGACCCGCTGCCTCGCCCGCGCGCTCGCGCTGCATGCCATGCTGCGCCGCCGCGGGGTCGGCGCGACCCTGCTGATCGGGGTGCGACCGCGCGCCGAGCGCGGCAGTCTCGACGATCTCCACGCCTGGGTGCTGCGGCAGGGAGAGACGCTTATCGGTGGTGCCGAAACCTGCCATGTGCCGCTGGTCGGGTTCTCGACCGAGCCACAAAACGCTCTAACGCCCTGAGTGGACGCCCAATTCCGTTCGCACATGCGGAAAAACTGCGCTTCCCTTGGAACACAGTCTCGGCTAACATATCGTCCGGAAGATGTTGAGTCGGACGTGGAGAACATAAGATGCAGAAATCAAGCACCCCACGCGACGCTGCGCCGAAAGCGTGGACCCGTCCCGAACTCGTTCGCCTTGGCAAGATCGCCGATGTTGCTGCGGTGCAGGGCATTGGTCCCCAGGCTGGTGCCCAGAAGTCCTGACTCAAAAGTCGTGGCAGTGATCCGCCGCTCAGCGCGGGTTGCGCGGGCTAGTCGCCTGCAACCGGCAATACCGCAGCCGAAGCGTTAACCGGTCCGTTGCTCGCCTTCGCCTGGTTCTGGCACGGTTCGGGCCATGATACCTCCCACACCCTGGCCCAGCGCCTCGCTGCCTCGCTCTGTGCCGGGATCGGCGGTTCGGCGGGTCACGCCGCAATCGACGGCCTTGATTTCGCTTATCGTCCATTGGCCGGCAACGCGGCGCAAGTGCGCGCGTGGCGTCCTGCGGCGCTCGACAGCGGCGCGATCGTCGCGTTCCATGGCCATATCGACAATGCCGCTGCGCTCTCCGCCGCGCTGAACACCGATCCCGGCGACCTCGCCCTTCTTTATGGCCGCGCGGTCGAACGCTGGGGCCGCGATGCCGACCTCCGCACCATTGGCGAATACTGCGCGATCGTCGCCTATCCCAAGCACCGCAGGGTCCGCCTCTCGCGCTCGCCGCTGCGTGCGCCCCCGCTGGTCTATCATCACAATACAAGCCGGGAGGGGGCGGGCGGGATCGCTGCCGCATCGGTCCCGCGCGCGCTGTTCGCCGCCGGAGTCGAGGAGCGGCTGAACCGGACCAAGGTCGCCGACAGCGCCTGGATCAACTATACCTCGCAGGAGGAATCGTGGTTCGACGGCGTGCACCGGGTGCCGCTTGGTTGCACGGTGACGGTGAGGCCGGGTGACGATCCGGGCGGGCGCAAGCTGGACCAGTACTACGACATCGGCGCGATCCCGGATGTCGCCCCGGCCAGCGACGCAGATCATATCGCCCGCGCCAGCGAACTGCTCGATGAAGGCGTGCGGGCCGCGCTGGCCGGGTCGAAACGTCCCGGGGTGACGCTGTCGAGCGGGCTGGATACCCCACAGGTCGCCACCCGGGTTCTCGCCCAGCTCCCCCCCGGTCAGCGCCTGCCAAGTTTCACTTTCCGCCCCGAGGCAGGCTGGGACGGCATCGTCCCGCGCGGCATGAACGGCGATGAAGCCCCGATGGTCGAGGCCTTCGCGGCGATGCACCCCGCGCTCGATCCGCACTTCGCCGATAATGCCGGCTATGGCCATGATCACCGCTGGCCCGAGCTGTTCCACGCGATGGGCGGCGCGCCATCGGGTCTGTGCAACATGTATGTGCTGCACGGTGTGTTCGAGGCGGCGCGGCGCGAAGGATGCGATCGGCTGCTGCTGGCCGAATGGGGCAATTACACCTTCAGCGCCAAGGGCGAATGGGGCTTCGTGGAATACCTGCTCAAGGGCCGGTGGCGCGAGCTGTATCGCGCGCTGAAGGACCATCCGCACGATCCGCGCTCGATGCTGCGGAAGTTCGTTGCGCTCAGTCTGGTGCCGATGCTGCCCGATGCGGTCTGGCCGCTGATGAAGCGGCTGGTCCATGCCGAAGAGAAGCTGCCGCTTGAGCTAATGTCACCGCTCAGCGCCGACTACCGCGCCGCAACGGGGGTGGAGGAGCGCGCCAGGAACACCGGCTTCCCCTATGGCCGCTTCCAGCCGCGCAACCGCCGCCAGGCCCAGGCGCAGATTTTCGTCAACGGCGACGCGGAAAGCTCGGAGGTCTATCAGGCCTTCGAGCAGCTTTATGGCGTCGCCCAGCGCGATCCCATGGCTTACCGGCCGTTTGCCGAATTCTGCATGGGTCTGCCGACGCGAATGTTCATGCAGGGCGGCGAGCTGCGCTGGATGGCCAAGCAGATGGCACGCGGCATCATGCCCGATGAGCAGCGCGCCAACAGTCTCAACGGGCGCTGGGACGCCGACTGGCACTTGCGGATCGGCCGACGTCGCACCGAGTTCCGCGCGGAATTCGAACGCATCGCCCAGCATCCCACACTGAGCGGAATGATCGACACGGAGCGGATGATAGCGGCGCTCGACGCCTTTCCGGACCAGACCTCGACCGATCCGCAGGTGTGGCTGCAAGTCGAGCTGGGGGTTCCCCGCGCACTGCTGACCGCGCGTTTCGTCGATTTCGTCGAGCGCAGTAACCGGATATGACCGCGCGGATGGCCGCGCCCGCATCCACACCCTCGCCCCCAGCCTCGCCATTGCGCACCTTGCTGCGCCCGGTAGCGCGCGCGCGGCTGGCGCTGCTGGTGACGGTGACCGTGCTGGCGGCGCTGAGCGAGGGGGTCGGCATCCTCCTGCTGGTGCCGCTGCTGGGTGCGCTCAACCCCAGTGCGGCGGACGGGGGCGGGATATCCGGGCTTATTGCCGGGCCCATGTCAGCCTTGGGGCTGCCCCGCGATCTTGGTCCATTGCTCGCGCTGTTCGTCGCGCTGATCGCAATGCGCGCGGTGCTCCAGATGGTCCGCACGACCGAGGCTGCGAAGATCGAGCGCGAGGTCGTTACCGCGCTGCGCCGCCGTGCTTTTGCCGCGTTGCTGGGAGCCGAATGGCGCGCGCTGGGCGATGAACGCCGCGCCGCCACGTCCAGTGCATTGCTAAGCGACATCGATCGGGTCGGCTTCGCCAGTCACGAACTCGCCGCGCTCGCCGCCGCACTGGTGACGCTGGGGGCGGCCTTCGCCGCTGCTCTGGCGCTCTCACCGCTGCTGGCGATGGGCGGGCTGGCCGGGGGCGCTCTGGTGATGCTGGCCTATGGCGGACTGCGCCGCCGCGCGACGCGGCTGGGCGAGGTGCTGTCTGACCGGTATTCCCAGTTGCACGGGCTGATTGGCGATACCTTTGCCGCGCTGCGGGTGGTCAAGAGCTTTGGCGCAGGCCCGCGTGCCGCCGCCGAACTCACCCGGATCGAGGCCGAGCTGAGCGTCAACCGGATCGGTTATGCGCGGTCGGTCGGGCGCGGGCAGGCGGTGCTGCAGATCGGCGCGGCGCTGTTGATGGCGCTGCTGGTGTGGCTGGCCGTGACGCGCTGGGCACTGCCGCTGGCGGTGATGCTGCCGCTGATCGCCCTGTTCGCGCGGGTCGTGCCGCTACTCGGTGCGGTCCAGCAGCATTGGCAGAACTGGGCCGGGGCAAGCCCTGCCCTGAGCGGCGTGGTGGCGCTGGTCGAGCGGCTCGAAGCAGTTGCGGAACCGGTCAGCAATGGCGCGCAGGTCGCCGCGCCGCGCCGGACGATTGCGCTGAGCGGGGTCACCGTGGCCTATCCGGGGCGCGAGACCCCTGCGCTCGATGCGATCGACCTGGCCCTGCCGGTCGGCTCGCTGACCGTGCTGACCGGGCCGTCGGGCGCGGGCAAGAGCACACTGGCCGACGTGCTGGGAGGGCTGCTCGCTCCCGATGCCGGGGCGCTGTCGCTCGACGGGCGCGCACTGGCACCGGGCGAGCGGATCGGGTGGCGGAGCCAGGTTGCCTATGTCCAGCAGGAGCCGGTGCTGTTCCACGCGAGCCTGCGCGACAATCTGCGCTGGGCCGCGCCCGGGGCAAGCGAGGCGGAGATGGCCGAGGCGCTGCGCGCCGCTTCGGCAGACTTTGCACTGGCACTGCCCGGCGGGCTCGACACGGCTGTAGGCGACGCCGGTCGGCAGCTTTCGGGCGGCGAGCGCCAGCGGATCGTGCTGGCCCGGGCGCTGCTGCGGAGCCCCGCCCTGCTGATCCTCGATGAACCGGCCAGCGCGCTCGACCCGGCCAACGAAGCTGCGATCGCCGCCGCCGTGGCCCGGCTGCGCGGACGGATGACGATAGTGATCATCGGCCATCGCGGTCCGCTGACCACGACGGCCGACCTGACCGTGCGGCTCGAAGCAGGGCGAATCGTGGCGTGCCCCAGCGCGGTGGCGGCGCCATGAGCGACGCGCTCGCCGCCGCCAAGCACGTGCTGCTCGGGATGCTGGGCGGCGCTGCGCCCGGTTCTCAAACCGATCTGGCGAACCCCGATTAGCCGACCATCGCCACGATGGCCGCGGCGCACCGGCTCGAGCCGCTGCTCGCCTGGCGCGCCATTACGGACGGTTGGGCGGTCCCCGATGAGGTAGCGAGCGCGTGGGACGCCGCCCGGCGCACCGCCGCCTTGCACAGCCTGGGCTTC
>Ga0105052_10007520_pt1 | contig 10614 bp, 12 predicted proteins | sample FRY03_FD_78094 | JGI IMG/M metagenome (GOLD analysis project Ga0105052, IMG submission 78094) | Freshwater microbial communities from Lake Fryxell liftoff mats and glacier meltwater in Antarctica - FRY-03 | ecosystem: Environmental > Aquatic > Freshwater > Ice > Glacier meltwater ... | reverse complement strand
CTTGTCGATCTCGTCGATGTAGATGATTCCGGTCTCGGCCTTCTTGACGTCGTAATCGGCTGCCTGGATCAGCTTGAGCAGGATGTTCTCGACGTCCTCGCCGACGTATCCGGCTTCGGTCAGCGCGGTCGCGTCGGCGATCGCGAACGGCACGTTCAGCAGGCGGGCCAGCGTCTGGGCGAGCAGCGTCTTGCCACAGCCGGTCGGTCCGAGCAGCATGATGTTCGACTTCTGGAGCTCAACCTCGGGATCCTCGGCATCGGCCATCCGGACCCGCTTGTAGTGGTTGTAAACGGCTACGGAGAGAGCTTTCTTGGCTGAAGCCTGGCCGATCACATACTCGTCGAGGACCGCGTTGATCTCATGCGGCCTGGGCAGCTGGTCGAGATCAAGGCCCGGGGTGCGCCCCGGCGCGGTGACCATCTCTTCGTCGATGATCTCGTTGCAGAGGTCGATGCATTCGTCACAGATGTAGACCCCGGGTCCGGCGATCAGCTTCTTGACCTGGCGTTGCGACTTGCCGCAGAAACTGCATAGCAACTGTTCGTTGGAATCGGTTGAGCGTGCCAGCGGACTGCCCTTTCTCGTGAGTTTGCCTCGGGGCTCGTTTCCACTGTAGCGCCAGCGGTTTTCCGCACCCGTCTCTCAGCATTTACGGAAGGGTCGTGCACTGACCTTCCCCCGGGACAGAACTTGCCGCCGCAGGCCGGACCGGTCCGTGGCCCGTTCCGGGCAGTGCTGAAGCCCGGTATAGGCTCAGACCATGGAGACCGAAATCAGACTTGTGACTGAAGACAGCTTCGCCGAACTCGAGCCGCTGTTCGTCGCCTACCAGCGCTTCTACGAGGTCGAGGACATCGAAGAGAACAGGAACCGGAAGTTCTTCTCGAGGTTCATCGGCAGCAATCACAGCGGCTGGCTGCTCGCAGCGTGGCAGGGCGAGCGGGTCGTGGGCTTCGGCTGTTACTACCGCCACAAGAGTTCGCTGTCGGCGACGAGCACGATCCTGATGAACGACCTTTATGTGAATGAGGACGCCAGGGGAGCCGGGATCGGCCGCTCGCTGATCGAGGCAGGTGTGGAGCTTGCCCGCGACGCCGGGGCATCCTGCCTGGAGTGGTCGACAGCACCCGACAACCACCGCGCCCAGGCGCTCTACGACCGCACCGGCGCCGAGAAGTCCACCTGGCTCACTTACGAGCTGAAGGTCTGACGACCGGCCCGCCTGGTCCCTTCCGTGGGCCCGGAACGAAAAGAGCCACCGCGCCTGGGCGCAGTGGCTCTCTCCAGAGTCTTCAGGCGGCCGTGAGGCCCACCCGCAGAGTGCTGCCGATCAGATGGTCGGCGGCGGATCGAACGTCTCTTCGACGACGACCGTTTCCTGGACAGCGACGACGACGCCTTCCTTGAGCTCGACCAGGCGGTAGTAGAGAACCGCCGAGATGATCGCGATGTAGGGATAAGCCAGCACGCCGACGATGATCAGGGCGATGATTCCCACAATCGGGACCGCGGCGGCGAGAAGCCCGCCGATGATCGCGATCACGAGGTAGATCGCCAGCACGACCAGAACCACACCGAGGATGCGCATGCGGTTGTGCTTGGTCAGCTCGGAGCTGCGCGACATCGAATCGAAGACACCCTTGTCCTCGACCACCAGCGACGGCATCGAGACACTCCACATCAGGGCGAGGATCACACCGGGAATGATCAAGAAGATCAAGCCGATGAAGACCAGAATGCTGACCACGATCTGAAGCAGGATGATTGCGATCAGCTTGCCTGTTACCGATCCGAGGATGTCCCCGACCGACCCGTCGACCTGGCCGTCTTCTTGAACGTCCTGCACGATGCGGATGATCGAGCCGGACAGCCATGCGGTCGCTACAAGCTGGATCAGCAGGCCCAGCACGCTTCCGAGGCCGCCGTTGCCCAGCAGGGCGACGATGATCGCCGGTGGAACGAGCAGGATCAGCGCGACGATCCAGACCGTGCCAAAGCACTTCTTGTAAATCTCGGTTGTTGATTCGAATACGCCACCTATGTCGAGATGGGCGGTACCGCTCTGGTCGGACATTCTCTGGACTCCTCCTGTTTGTTCTGGCAGGCCTTTTGACCCTCACAAGACTTCTCGCTTCCCGACCATATCCATTCGAGCGGAAGGAATCTCCCAGTTTCTGTGAACGGGGTGTGTCTCCAGTCCATCGACCCGACCGGGATCCTCCGAACGGAGATCAGCCGAGCCAGGAACGGAGCAGCGGCTCGGGGTCCAGCAACCTGCCCCGAACTCGCCGATGTAGCCACGGGTGCCGCTAGTGCCGTCCACCGGGAAGACGTGTCCGTAAAGCTTCATCCGGGCGAGGGTCTGGAGCCGACTCCCGACCGGGCCGGCCCGGACGAGGAAGCGCCCGGAAGCGACCAGTCTGCCTTTGCTGTCGAGTCCGCTCCAGTAGCGGCGATGCCAGCGGCCCGGCCGCAGGGGTCCGGTCACGAAACGCCTGACAGTCCTGCCACTCGCGATCCGCACGACCTCCACTTCGATGCGGAGCGACCGGCGAGCCTTGAAGCGCAAGATGATGCGCTGGGAATCGACCGAGTAGGGCACGGTCCGCTTCGGTGTGATCACGCCCTCAAGGGCCCGGAAGCCGTCTGGCTGGGCCACCGCGCCCGACGATGCCGAAGCCGGCAACAACACCAGGGCCGTCAGGCAGCAGGCGGCCAGCGCCCACCCCGGCATGCTCGCCCGTCGAACACGCGTGCGCGCTCCCGGGGGATCAGTGGTGCTCGATGACTCAGTGATGCTCGATGACGCGGTCGATGATGCCGTATTCCTTGGCTTCATCGGCGCTCATGAAGTAGTCACGCTCGGTGTCGTGGGTGATCTTTTCGAGGTCCTGCTTGGTGTGCTTGGCAAGGATCTTGTCCAGTCGGCCACGGGTGTCGAGGATCTCCTTGGCGTGGATCTCGATGTCGGTCGCCTGACCCTGGAATCCGGATGAAACCTGGTGGATCAGGATCTTCGAGTTCGGCAGCGACATGCGCTTGCCTTCCGCTCCGCCGGCCAGCAGAAGCGCGCCCATGCTCATCGCGATGCCGACGCAGATAGTCTGGACATCGGGCTTGATGAACTGCATCGTGTCGTAGATCGCGAGGCCGGCATAGACGGAACCGCCGGGCGAGTTGACATAGAGGCTGATGTCCTTTTCGGGGTCATCGGACTCGAGATGGAGAAGCTGGGCGACGATCAGGTTGGCGATGTCTTCGTTGACACCGGTTCCCAGAAAGACGATGCGCTCATTGAGAAGGCGGGAGTAGATGTCAAACGAACGCTCGCCACGCGAGGTCTGCTCGACAACCATTGGGACTAGTGGGCTCATGAAAGCGAGTTTATAGAGAGCCTGCTCCGGGCACCGGTCAGCGCGGATCGCCCGGAGTCCACAGCTTCTCGATCGCGTCTTCGGCAGCCATCTCCACCGGCTTGGCCGTTTCGGCAAGTCGGTCGATCGCCTTGCGCACCCTGATGTCGGCGGCAACCATCTCGTGGCGACCGTCCCGCTTGAGCCGCTCCAGCAGTTTCGCGGCGGTGGTCCGCTCGTGGCCGGCCATGTGCTCGAGCTCTGTCTCCATCTCTTCGTCGGAGACCTCGATTTCCTCGGCCTCGGCGACCGCGACCAGAACCGCCTCCCGGCGGATCTCCTGCTCGGCGTCCGGCAACGACTCGTCGATGATTTCGTCGCGGGTCTTGCCCTGCATCTGGAGATAGGTGTCGGGGTTCATTCCCTGGCCGGTCATCTGCCGTTCGACCCGCTCCCAGCGCTCCGACCCGCGTGCCCGGACGATCTCCTCCGGCAGTTCCACGGTGGCGTTGGCGACCGCCGCGTCCACTGCGGCCACTCTGAATTCCTGCTCGATCCGCTCGGCAGCGGCTTCGGCAAGCTTGCTCGCGATGTCTTCGCGCAACTCATCGAGCGTGTCGAACTCGGAGGCCTCGACCGCAAAATCGTCGTTGAGCTCGGGCAGTTTCTTCTCGCGGACCTCCTTGACCGTGACTGCGAACGCCGCATCCTGGCCAGCGAGCTCGGCGGCGCCGTACTCCTCGGGGAAGGTGACTTCGACCTTGACCTCGTCACCCGCTCCGGCACCGATGACCTGCTGCTCGAAGTCGTCGATCAGCTGTCCGGAGCCGATTTCGATCATGTGGTCGGTCGCGCTGCCGCCCTCGAACTCAACGTCTTCAAGGCTGCCGACGAAGTCAACCAGCACGTGGTCGCCCTCCGCCGCCGTCCGCTCGACGGCATCGAGGCTGGCCATGCCCTCGCGAAGCCGCTCGACCTCGCGGTCGATCACTTCGTCGGGGACCTCGCTCCCGGGCTTTTCGACCTCCAGCCCGAGGTAATCACCGAGCACCGCTGCCGGCCGCACACCGACCTCGAACTTGAATGCGAGCGGCTCGCCCTCGGCGCCCGGGGCGTCGGTTACTTCAACCTCCGGGTCGCCGATCGGGACCACGGCGGACTCGAAAACCGCCTGCTGGTACCACTCCGGCAGGGCGTCCTGGAGCGCCTGCTCGAATACGGAAGCGAAGCCCAGGCGCTGGATGACCAGCGACGGCGGGGCCTTGCCCTTGCGGAAGCCCGGCAATCGCATCTCGCGGGCGAGGCCGCGCGCGGCGCGCTGGATCTGGATGCCTACGTCTTCGGCCGAAACCTCGGCCTCGACCCGGGCACGGGAATCATCAAGTTCTGTGACGGTGGTCTTCAAGGTCGCCTGACCCTAGCGATTCGGCAGCAAAGTCAGCGCGCGCGACGCTCACGCCAGAGTGCCCGGAGGGCAGCGGCGAACTCGATCAGGAACCCGGTCAGGCGACCGACCGGTCCCGTCACCAGCCATGCCCGGAACGGGGCCCGTCTGATCGGAGGAGACCCCTCCCGGCCGTTGCTCATGCCGGGGGTGCACCGGTGCCGGTGTCCGCAGCAACCGGCGTTGCCCGAGAATCGGCTTCAGGCATCACCGGGACTGTTGGTTCCAGCTTGCCTCCCGAGCGGATCCGCTTTTCGAGCAGGTCACCGTGGCCGGCGCGCACCGCACGCTCGGCCCGCCCGTCATCGAGGCTGTATCCCTCCAGATAGGCAAGATCAATGAGTTCCTGCGTGCGCATGCTCTGTTTGGCCTGCTGGAAGTAGGTGAAGGCGAGTACTGCGAGTAACAGGAAGGTGCCCTCGACCATCATGATGACGCCCGCGATACTCTGGTCGGCAACGGCAGTCAGACCCCATTTGGCCTGGCCTTCGGCGTATCTCTCGTAGATCGTCACCTGACTCCACATGAGCACGTTGCCAAGCACCGCTGCGGCGAATCGGGCCAGACCGACATAGATGATCTTCGAGCCGGGACCGAACCAGGACGGCACCGGCAGCGGACCGAACACCGGCATCCAGACGAGCATGCCGAAGGCAAGGAACATGCCGTGCTCGAGGCCGTGGACCAGGGCGCCGCCGTAGGCCGAGTCGTACAGCACCGGGATGTGCCAGATGTAGAGGTTCAGCACCCACAGCGGCATCGCGACGAACGGGTTGGCGAGGAACTGGAGCCTGCCGAGGAACGGGATGGCGAGAACCGGCTGGATGATCGAACGGGTCAGCCCGAGTACGAGGAACAGGCTGGCAAGGTCGCCGATGATCAGGTGCTCGACCATGTGGGCGATGACCAGTTCGTCAGCGAGATAGCCCAGCGGATTGAAGAGGACGAAGGAGGCGAGGAAGAGTCCGAACCCGAAGGAAACCTGGCGCCAGGTCGGGACGGGACGACCGGCCCATGAAAGCTTCATCGCCCGGTTCCAGTAGAGGATCACCGCAAGCGTCAGCGCGATCAGCTCCAGCAGGGCGATCACGGTCGGGCTGAGTACTGCCAGCGGCATGAATAGGTCTGAAAACACGGCAGTCAGAGGTTACCGACGCCCCGGAGCCGGTCCCCACCATCCAGGCGCTCGCCGCTGCTAGATTGCCTCTGCCGACCGGGATCACGAATATCTGCCGGCCCATGAACTCTCAAGCGCGCACAACGAAGGAGCAAACATGAGCAGTGACGAAGGCATACTTGACCGCGACAATCCTGAGAAGCGCGAGGAAATCGTCGCGATGCTGACCAAGGCCTACTGGATGGAGATCGAGACGGTGATGAGTTACATCGCGAACTCGACCAACCCGGACGGCGTGCGCGCCCAGGAGATCATTCAGTCCCTCCGGCAGGACATACAGGAGGAAATCGGCCACGCCCAGAGGTTCGCCAACCGGATCAAGGAGCTTTACGGGGTCGTGCCCGGTTCAATGGAATTCAAGGCCGAACAGTCTTTCCTCCAGCCGCCTGAAAACCAGTCCGACATCGTCCACGTGATCAAAGGCGTGATCGCAGCCGAGAGCGGAGCGATCGAGTTCTACACTGAGATCATCAACAAGACCGACCGGGTCGACCCGGTCACCCAGGACATGGTGACCACGATCCTCGCCGACGAACAGGGTCATCGCCGCCTGTTCGAAGGCTTCCTCAAGGAGTACGAAGCCGGAGCCGAAGTCTGACCTCTACGGGCTTCCCACCGATCGGCAGCTACGGGTTCCTGTCGGACTGCAACACCTCGGCCCTGGTGGCGCCCGACGGCTCGGTCGAGTGGTTCTGCCTGCCGAGGTTCGACTCTCCGAGCACCTTCGGAGCGCTGCTGGACCGCACCGCCGGAAGGTTCCGCTTCGCCCCGCGTGGTGTCGCCGCGCCGCTGAGCCGTCGGTACGAACCCGGCACCCTGGTCATCGAGACGACCTGGTCAACCGACACCGGCTGGGTGGTCGTCAGAGATGCCCTGAGCATCGCCCAGTGGGTCAATCAGGACTCCACGGGCAAGTCGAAGACAGGCTACGAATCCGACCGCTCGCTGGTCCGCGTGGCGACCTGCATCGACGGCGAAGCGACGATCGGGATGAGCTGCGAGCCACGCTTCGACTACGGCGCCGAGGGGGCCGTCTGGAATGCCGGCGGGCTCGGCGAGGCGGTTGCCGAAGCCGCAGACATGAAGATCGCCCTCAATACCGACCTTGATCTGAAGCTCGGCCAGGGACGGGCCGACGGCGAGATCCACCTCAGGCAGGGCGAGAGCTGTTTCTGCTCGGTCTCCTGGGGAGACGGAATCGATTCGCGGGTCCGCAGTGCTCCGGAGGCGAGCGAGAGAGTCGACGAAACCGTCGAATCCTGGCGTGAGTGGCTGGCCCAGGGCCGGTTCCCCGACCATCCCTGGCGGATTCACCTGCAGCGCTCGGCACTGGTGCTCAAGGGGCTGATCTACGCGCCGACCGGGGCCATGCTCGCGGCGGCCACAACCTCGCTTCCGGAGACCCCGGGGGGCATCCGGAACTGGGACTACCGGTACAGCTGGATCCGGGACTCCACCTTCGCGCTGTGGTCGCTCCACTCGCTCGGCTTCGACGAGGAGGCAAAGGGCTTCCTCAGGTTTGTGCGTGACCGGGCGATGGAGTCCGACGGCAACCTGCAGATCATGTACGGGATCGGCGGCGAGCACGACCTCACCGAAAGCACGCTCGACCACCTCAGCGGCTATGAAGGAGCGCGGCCGGTGCGAATCGGAAACGGGGCCTTTGACCAGCGGCAGAACGACGTCTGGGGAGCATTGCTCGATGCGATCTATGTCAATCGTCTCGCGATATCGGGCCAGGGGGTAGACGACGAGCAGCGCAAGCTCGTGCTGAGTCTGGTGAACCAGGCGATCGATGCCTGGCCGAAGCCCGACCAGGGGATCTGGGAGGCCCGCGGCGAAGCGAAGCACTATGTCTCCTCCAAGCTGATGATCTGGGTGGCGGTGGATCGCGGTGCACGGATGGCAGCCGAGTTCGGAAGCGCCGAGGTCGCCGCTGGTCTGCGGGAGACGGCCGACCGGATCAAGGACGAGATCTGTGAGAAAGGCTGCCGCGACGGCGTGTTCCGGCAGCACTACGAAACCGACGCCCTCGATGCCTCCGTCCTGCTGATGCCGCTGGTGCGCTTTCTCCCCCACGACGACGAGCGCATTCGAAAGACCGTGCTCGCAGTCCGCGACGGCCTCGATGACCAGGGATTGATCCTTCGCTACATCACCGGGGAGACCGACGACGGCCTGCACGGACGGGAGGGCACCTTCCTGATCTGCTCGTTCTGGATGGTCTCGGCCCTGTCGGAGATCGGCGAGGCCGCGCAGGCCCGCAAGCTCTGCGAGCGCCTGCTTAGCTCGGCCGGGGCGCTGGATCTCTTCGCCGAAGAACTCGACGTGGCCAGCAACCGGCACCTCGGCAACTTCCCGCAGGCATTCACCCACCTGGCGCTGATCAACGGTGTATCCCACGTGATCGCCGACGAGCGGCGCGACACAGATACCGACGGGGCGACCGCAGTCTTCTCGGAGATGCAACAAAGCGATGCCTGAAGCGATCAGGGAGAACCTGGCCGAAGTCGAGCGCAGGATCGACGCGGCCTGCGTCGCGGCCGGCCGGAACCGGAAAGAGGTCCGGCTTTTGCTGGCGACCAAAACCGTCGAGCCTGCGCGGATTCGGGTGGCGATCGAAGCCGGGGCCGACTTGGTCGCAGAAAACCGGGTCCAGGAGGTTCGGCCCAAGTTCGAAGCGCTCGCCGACCTCGAATACGAGCGCCACTTCATCGGCAACCTCCAGTCGAACAAGATCAACGCCCTGGTCCCGTACGTCTCGTGCATCCAGTCGCTGGACCGGCTGTCGCTGGCGAAGAAGCTGCAGACCAGGCTCGAGCGCGAAGGCGAGACCCGCGAAGTCCTGCTTCAGGTCAACACCTCCGGAGAAGACTCGAAGTTCGGGCTCCAGCCCGATGCCCTGGCCGACTTCGCGACCGAGGTCAGCCGGATGGACGCACTGCGCATCCGCGGCCTGATGACCATCGGGCTGTTTACGGACGACGTGGAACTGGCCCGCCCCAGCCTGCGCCGGCTGCGCGAGCTAAGCGATCAGGTGAGACAGCTGAACCTCGAAGCGGTCACGATGGACGAGCTTTCGATGGGGATGAGCGGTGATCTCGAGGTGGCGATCGAAGAGGGAGCAACGATTGTCAGGGTCGGATCAGCCGTCTTCGGCAACCGTGAAGCAGAGGTTGCCGGGACCTCTGCTTGATACCGGCCGACGGTAACCGCCGGCCGGTAGCCCCGTGGGGCAGAGTCTGCGACGAAACGCAGACTCACCGTCTCCCGGACCGGCCGGACACAGAGGGCCATACGAGCAGCACCAGCCCAACCAGGATGCACACGACCCCCAGTCCCCAGCGAACCAGGATCGCGAGGATGATTGCGACGACAATCAGTATCAGTGCTACAGGCATGCTTCGGCACTAACCGATCCGCCCACATTTGGCACGCGAAAGGCCGAAGCGGGCGCCTCAGTTTTCGGCGGCGAGCATCAGGGCTGACTGCGCCCGGACCTTCTTCTTCAACATCGGGCTCCAGCCGAGCAGGTAGCCCGGGGGACCGAGGGCCATTCGAGACCACTTCCAGAATTCGAAGCTGTCCTTGTGCCGGATGATCAGCCCCTCTGAGAAAGTGAAGCTCGCGTCGATCTCGTTAACCACGGCGCGGCCGGTCCGGGAGAAGTTGTAGGTCGCCGTCCAGTGAGCGGCACCTTTGCCTCCGTCTGCCGAGTGCTCGCCGAGGACGAGTTCCATGTCATCCGAGCGGCCGAGAAGCATCCTCCACATTCTCATGACATCCGGACCCCGGAGGTCCGTGAAGACCGGGTCAGAGAACCGGACTTCGGGTGATAGCAGGCCTCCATGCGGTCGGCATCGCGACTGGCGAACGCGCCATAAAAAGGCTCGATCACTTCGATATCCAATGCCATTCTCAAGCTTTCCTTCGGTCCCGGAGTCCGCTCATGCGGCCTTTCTCCTCGTAGCATCGCGCACTTCGCCGATCAGTTCTTCGAGCACGTCCTCGAGCGCGACCACGCCGGTGGTCCGGCCGTCCGGTCCGGCGACCTGCGCGAGGTGCGCACCGGAGGCCTGCATCGTCTCCAGTACGGAGCGCAGCAAGGCCGACTCCGCCACCGTGGGCAGCGGTCTCACCCAGGATTCGGCGATCGGACGGTTGCGGTGCCGGTCCTTGAACTCGAGCGCATCCTTGAGGTGCAGGTAGCCGACCATCTCGCCGTCCCGGGATACCGGAAAGCGGGAGAAGCCCGTCCTGGCAGCGACCGCCTCGACCTCGGCCGGAGTTACGGTCACCGGGACGGTCTCGATCGTACCCAGGGGAAGGAGGACCGATCTGGCGGTGCGCTCTTCGAAGCCGAGCGCCCCGGCGAGCAGGCTGCTTTCGTGGGAATCCAGGAATCCTTCGCGACGGGACTCCTCGACCAGGCCAGCGACCTCGTCCCGGGTGAAGGCGCTCGCGACCTCGTTCCTCGGCTCTACCCCCATCAGCCTCAGAATCGCGTTGGCGGTCCAGTTGAGCGAGGCGATCGCCGGGTAGAGGATGCTCACCACGATCTTCAGGGCGGGGGCGAGCGCAAGCGCCGACTGGTGAGGCCTGGCGAGCGCGATGTTCTTCGGAACCATCTCGCCCAG
>Ga0105052_10007492_pt1 | contig 10646 bp, 7 predicted proteins | sample FRY03_FD_78094 | JGI IMG/M metagenome (GOLD analysis project Ga0105052, IMG submission 78094) | Freshwater microbial communities from Lake Fryxell liftoff mats and glacier meltwater in Antarctica - FRY-03 | ecosystem: Environmental > Aquatic > Freshwater > Ice > Glacier meltwater ... | reverse complement strand
TAATTAAGAGTGCTTGTTGAAGTTTTTTGTTTATTTAATTTACTATTTATACAAGCGTTTAAACCTAGCTAATTTATGGAAGATTGGATTTTGATTACTTCATAAAATCAATTTGTTTCCATTCAAAATCGATTGAATCATTTTTTTGTGCTATTCCTGTAGTACTGCGGTCATCATTAATGTATTTGATAAGTAATGATTTTAATTCTTTCACTACCTCAATATTTTTAACCCGTAAATTCAACGTTTCACCTAGATCGTTTCCCTCCAACCCCCTAATTAACTGGAACGATATTCAAATTATGAACGAGGGTGTAAATTTGAACTATCATGGGAAAGCGAGCAAGAAAAAGTGTTCAGGACAAAGTGCGAATTCTAGAAGAATCCAAATCATTGGGTCTACTTGAAACAGCACGTAAGTATGAGATGAGTTGCCAAACGATAAAGAACTGGCAAGATGTATTCGCTGTATCAGGTGCGGAAGGTCTAAAGTTGGGGGCAGGAAAGTTATCACCGGAGCTCAAAAGGCTACAGCTGGAGAATCAGAGACTGAAGAAAATTGTTGCCGACAAGGAGCTTGAGTTGAAGATTAAAAATGAGCTTCTAAAAAAAACATCGTTAAACAAATTGATCGGAAAATGACAGCTACGATGGTTATAGACCAGCACCATCCAGTACGCAAAGTGTTGCAATACGCCGGACTTAGTGCCAGTAGTTATTATTACCAAGCAAGTGGCCAGGTTGCTCAGCGTCGAGGTATAAAGCCCAGTGAATTCACCTTATTGGAGAACGGAGGAAAGGTTACAAATGAACAAGTTGCAGTTCAAGTAAAATTACTACTTGAAAAAGAGTTTGTCGACTATGGCTATTTAAAGGTCACCTACTATCTCCAAGATGAGCTTGGCTATCAGATCAATCACAAAAAAGTATACCGGTTGATGAAGGAGCATCAGTTGCTGTATGAGTCAAAAAAGCGAAGAGTTGGAAACAAGCAATGGGTCAAAAAGCTAGTTCCAGAGCCAACTGAGCCATTTTCTTACTGGGAGTTCGACATCAAGTTTATGTATATACATGGCACAGGAAAAATGGTTCCTTTGCTGAGTGTGATTGATGTTTACAGCCGCTGGGTATTAGGTCATTTATTTCAGGAAAGTATTAAAAAAGAGGATGTGAAAACTTTTTTCGAACAGATAACTAAAATTTATGTAAGTCCTCAGAAAGTATATGTCCGCTGCGATAACGGCTCTCAATTTGAAAGCACATTGGTAAGGGAATATTTTGTAACTGCAGGTATTGAACAGGAGTTTACAAAACCAGCAACACCCGAACAAAATGCGCACATCGAATCATACCACAGCATATTGGAACGAAGTATTTGCAGGAGCTATGAATTTGAGCAGACCAAGGACTGCTTTGACACCCTGACCAGATGGCTAAAATTTTACAACTACGAAAGAATTCATTCTGGAGCTGACTATAAAAGCCCATTTAAATTACTCCTTAAAAATGGATTTAAAACATCAGAGAAATTTACTTGTAAAGAACAACAGATAGGAGGTATCTTTATAGGGCTGAATAAAACGGAAACAAGCGCTGCTGAGGAGCAACTTGCCAGGGATAGCTCAGCCGAATGAAATAATAGGCGAGCGAACAAAATTCTTTCAAGAGAAATTATTTTGTTCGCTTATGCCTAAAAAAACCTAATCCATCAGGTTAACAAAATTGAGAAACGTTCCAGTTTATAGGGGTCAGCACAAAAGTTGATGATTAATGATTCTATTTTTAAGAAATAAGGCGGATATTAAAATAGCGTTCATTAAAATTGAGATAGTCTCAAAAATATACATCTGAAGATCATTCTCTAATCTACCACCCCAGGCAATATTGTATGGAATGAGCTTGACCATTATGCATAAGTGAAAACAAACTACTGCTGTTAATAATATGATTAGTAGTATAAATGCTATTTTCTTTGTTTTTAATCTATACATTAATTGTTTTTTAAAAAGTATTTTAGGTCTTTGCACTTGCCGAAAGCCACCCAAGGCCGACTGTATGCGCCAATTACCTATGCCCATACTTTAAATATATCAATCTTTAATGAATCCTCAAACCCATCGCTTGCTGAGCCAAGCTGAAAATAAATCTCCGCACAGGGAGTAAAAAGATTGCAAGTTTTGTAAGTTATCTAATCGACTTTTGCCGGATTATTCCAACCTAAATTTAACACCAGGCCAATACTCAATACCCCATTTCCAGCTTGGAGATATTTTTTGTTCTTTAAACCGAAATTACTGCCGCTGCTATATTGTAACTGCATATTTTTGCTGACAGCCATTCTGGTGAAGAATACAGGCTCAAAGAAAATATTACCCTCTTGTAACTGTTCGTTTCCATTAATCAGGAATTTGTTTGAACTGATTTGACTGATTCTTAAGGCAGTGCCATAGTTTAAAGGAAACCTAGCTCCGAATATGTTGAGGGTTTTCTTTTTCTTGGTACTATAGTTTACTTGAAGGAATTTTTTACTGAAACTGATCTCTTGTTTTTCATAGATAATCGGTCCGGTATTGGAATTGCTCAGATAATTTCGTTCAGAATTTCCCGTCCCAAGACCTGCATAAATTTCCAAAATTCTGTTTTGATCGGCTCCAAACCGTGTGAAATATCCAACACCACTTTCCAGCAGATTTTGGCTAAACTCTTTTTTTGACCTTTTCTGATCAGTAACAGAAGCATTCAGAAGAACTGCCCAATGATCTGAAAATGCATAAGCTGAGTTGAAGGAAAAATTCCCCTTTAAAGTCAAATGTCCTGATGCATGTACCTCATCCTTAGCACTAAGCATTGGAGTGTTTGGAACATTCGGCATATAAAGTGAAGTGCAACTGTTTAATAATATTGTCAAGGCAATGAAGCTGAAGGATCTGATCGTATTCATTCTGTTTGGATTTACATAGATTCAGGTTTAAGAAAATAATTGTCCTGATTTCATTTTAACGGTAGAAAGCGGCAAATGGTACCGTTCAATTGGAAATTTTAGCGTTAATATTTTTTACTTTTCAACACCGTTCCTCTCAGGCTAAAAGATTTGTAAATTTGAATTCATCCCAATTTTATTATTATGCCTGATTTTTCGCACCTACACGTACATACACAATTTTCATTATTGGATGGTGCGGCAGATATTTCGCGACTTTTCAAAAAGGCTAAAGAAGATGGCATGAAAGCCATGGCAATTACCGATCATGGGAATATGTTCGGGGTTTTCAAATTTGTTGCCGAAGCTGGTAAACACGGGGTAAAACCCATTGTGGGTTGTGAGTTTTATGTGGTGGATAACCGAAATATCAAGCAGTTTACTAAAGAGAAACGCGATCAGCGCTATCATCAGTTATTACTTGCAAAAAATGCAGAAGGTTATCAGAACCTAGTAAAGCTGTGTTCCTTGGGCTATATTGAAGGTTTGTACAGCAAATGGCCTCGTATTGATAAGGAGCTAATCCTGAAATATCATAAAGGATTGATTGCAACTACCTGCTGCCTAGGTGCCTCAGTGCCTCAGACTATTTTGAAAAAAGGAGAGGAAGAGGCTGAAATAGAGTTCAAATGGTGGCTAGACCTCTTTGGTGAGGATTATTACATCGAACTTCAGCGTCATAATATCCCTGAGCAGGAAACTGTTAATGCAGTTTTGCTCAAATTTTCAAAGAAATATAATGTTAAAGTGATCTGCTCCAACGATTCACACTATGTGGACCAAGAAGATGCTAATGCCCATGATATTCTTTTATGTGTGAATACCGGCGATATGAAAAGTACGCCGATCGCTACTGATGAGGAGAGCGGAAAGGGTTTTCGTTTTGGATTCCCAAATGATCAGTTCTTTTTCAAGAGTCAAGAAGAAATGGGGAAGGTTTTTCATGATCTTCCGGAATCGCTCGACAATACGAATGAGATTGTAGATAAAGTTGATATTCTTCAACTGAAGCGAGACATCATGCTCCCGAATTTTCCAATTCCTGATGAATTTAAGATCCATCAAGGCGCAGAATCTGAGAATCTAAATCAATGGGAATACCTGAAGGATCTCACCTTTAAAGGTGCTAAAGACCGATATATAGATATTAGTCCACAGGTAGAAGAACGTCTCAATTTCGAGCTCTTTACGATCCGTACTATGGGATTTGCAGGTTACTTTCTCATAGTAGCTGATTTCATCCGTGCGGGACGAGATTTGGGTGTATTTATAGGTCCTGGGCGTGGTTCTGCCGCCGGTTCTGTAGTGGCCTATTGCATCGGGATCACCAATATCGATCCAATCAAATACAATCTACTGTTTGAGCGTTTCCTCAATCCTGATCGTAAGTCAATGCCCGATATTGATACGGATTTTGATGATGCTGGTCGTCAGAAGGTAATTGATTATGTGGTAGATAAATACGGGAAAAATCAAGTTGCACAGATTATTACCTACGGCTCTATGGCTGCAAAATCGAGCATTAAGGATGTGGCTAGGGTACTTGACCTACCGCTGGCCGAGTCGAATATGCTTGCTAAGCTTGTTCCCGATAGACCAGGTACCAACCTGGTGCAAGTGATGACGGCTCCACTTGATATGGTTAAAAAGGAGCAGAACCCCGAAGATTTTGAAAACATTAAAACCCTGAGGAAGATCCTTGGAGATGGTAAGACCTTGCAGGCGGAGGTTTTGAAGGAGGCAATGATCTTGGAAGGCTCTGTACGTAATGTGGGTGTACATGCGGCGGGTATCATTATTGCACCATACGATCTTACTGATATTATTCCAGTAGCAACATCCAAAGAATCTGAATTGCTGGTTACACAGTTTGACGGTAGGGTAATTGAGGATGCGGGTGTAATAAAGATGGACTTTCTGGGACTGAAAACCCTGACCATTATCAAGGATGCTCTGCGCTTGATTAAGCAGAATCATAATGTTGACATTGATATCGATTATATTTCACTTGAAGACCTGAAGACTTTTGAGCTTTACCAGCGCGGAGATACCAACGGTACTTTCCAGTTTGAAAGCGACGGGATGCAAATGTATCTGCGTGATTTGAAGCCGGATAAGTTTGAGGATCTGATTGCAATGAACGCCCTCTACCGTCCGGGGCCAATCGAATACATCCCCAAGTTCATTTCCCGTAAACATGGCCGTGAGGCTGTGAGTTATGATCTGATGGACATGCAGGAGCATCTGGAAGAAACCTACGGAATTACGGTGTATCAGGAGCAGGTGATGCTTTTATCGCAAAAGCTAGCGGGTTTCAGTAAGGGGGATGCGGATATGTTGCGTAAGGCAATGGGTAAGAAGCAGATTGAAGTTCTGAATAAGATGAAAGCCCAGTTTATGGAGGGCTGTAATACAAACGGGCATGATCCGAAAATTGCCGAAAAGGTATGGACTGACTGGGAGGCCTTTGCACAATATGCCTTCAATAAATCGCATTCCACCTGTTATGCTTTTGTAGCTTATCAAACAGCTTATCTCAAGGCTAATTACCCGGCAGAATACATGGCTGCGGTTTTGAACAACCAGAATAACATCGAAAAGATCTCTTTCTTCATGGAGGAATGTAAAAAGATGGGGATACCCGTGCTGGGGCCCGATATCAATGAATCTGAATTGAGTTTTACAGTAAATAAAAAGGGTGAAGTTCGCTTTGGGATGTCGGGTATGAAAGGTGTGGGGGAGAAGGCAGTAGAAAGTATTGTGGAGGAGCGCGAGGCAAACGGATTGTATTCTAGTGTCTATGATTTTGCGCGTCGGAATAATTCGCGGGCAGTAAGTAAGAAAGTGTATGAAAATCTGGTTTATGGCGGTGCATTCGATTGCTTTGGCTTTAACCGTGCACAGTTTTTCTTTAAACCGGATGGTGGATTTTATAATGGAATCGAGCGTTTGGTTAAGTACACAAATGATTTCCAAAATAATTTAAATTCATCACAAGCTTCCTTATTCGGGGGAACCAATGATGCCGAAATTACTGAACCTCAGCTACCAGAATGTGAAGAATGGGGCTTAATTGAGAAACTGAAATATGAAAAGGAATCCATTGGAATCTATCTGACAGGACATCCGCTGGATAATTATAAGTTTGAGCTGGAGAATTTTTGCTCTCATCAGATGAAACATTTGAGCTTAGTTAACAGAATGAAGAGTGTAGAGGTGCTACCTGAAGACCAACAGGAATTCAAGAAAATAAGCAACCGCGACCTGATTATTGGCGGCCTGGTATCGGTCTGCAGACATGGCACTACAAAAACCGGTAAGCCTTTCGGCTCCTTTATGTTTGAAGATTATGGCGAGACCTTCGAAATTGCGTTGTTTGGGGAAGATTATATCAAATTTAAGCAATACCTGATTGTTGGCTTGTTTTTACAGGTGAGGGGTATTGTTACTGAGCGCTTTAAGCAAAAAGATAACTGGGAATTTAAGGTAAACAGCATCGTGTTATTATCAGAATTGCGTGATAAAATGTCAAAATGTCTTACAATTCAATTGCCATTGACTGAATTGTCGGAAACCTTTATGTCAAAAATGGATGAGATCGTTAAATTAAATACAGAGCAGAATCCACATAGAAATTGTCAGCTTAAATTCATGATCATGGATTTTGATGGGGAAACGACCCTCGAGATGCCATCTAAAACAGTAAAAATAAATCCGAGCAATGAATTTCTTGAAGATATTTCTAAATTGCTTGGCGTTCGGTATAAGTTGAATTAGTGTCACATTAACATCAGTAATTTGTGGCAGGAATATTGATTACTAACTTTGAATTATAAATAGTAAATCTCATTATTATGGCATTAGAATTAACAGATGCAAACTTCGATGAATTAGTCCTTAAATCTGATAAACCTGTATTGGTTGATTTTTGGGCAGAATGGTGTGGTCCTTGCCGTATGGTTGGCCCTGTTGTTGAAGAACTGGCAAAAGAGTATGAAGGAAAAGCAATTATCGGAAAAGTAAATGTCGATACCAATCCCGGTATCTCTATGAAATTCGGAATAAGAAATATTCCCGCTTTATTATATTTCAAAAACGGTGAAATTGTTGACAAACAGATTGGTGCAGTACCTAAATCGGTCCTCGCTGAGAAATTAATCAAGCAAATGTAATTTCAGAATATATTACGTAAAAAGCTCTTCAGGTTTTCTTGAGGAGCTTTTTTCATTATAAGTGTACGTTGAAAATTAAATTCTAAATAAAATATGCTTGTATTTTTTTCAATATTGTTTGTTGGTCGATTTTCAAAAAAATATCCGCCTTCACAAAGACTGAAAATCTTGATACCGAAGGTGTAATAACATGATTTAAGGGTCTAGCTCAATCCTGATGATTGCTCTTTCATTTTAGAACTTTTTCTACTGACCCAAAAGGGGTCAAATGTTTATAGAATTATGTTAGCCCTGAAATCCCGACCCCATAGGCGGTCGCATGTATTGGAATTCTCATATACGACCGCCTACGGGGTCGTGAACGGGATTCGTTTGACATTTCTATAAACATGCGACCGCCTACTGGGTCGTGACCGATTTATTGTCACATGTTGTTTTTATAGGACAAAAGCATAAATGAAATCAAATGGAAATCTTGAATCTATAAATAATGATATTTTCTGTAGGTAGTCGCAAGTATTTGAAATTCTAATATACTGCCATTTGGGGTAGAAGAACAAAAACTTCCAAGCGGACACTTTTGATTCTGAATTTTATTTAATGCCTCATTTCCAATATTCTAATAAATCTGCCGGCAAGGGTTTTTGTAGCATGTTTTGATAGATGTATCGGGTGTTTTCTTGCGTGCTATGTCTTGATTTTGCGCCTCCCCAGCCATGACGTTCTCCCGGATAAAGCATAAATTCGAAATGCTTATTCAAATCCTGTAGTTTATCAATCAATTGAATGCTGTTTTGCATATGAACATTATCATCCATAGTGCCATGCACGATACGAAGGCTTCCCTTCAGCTTACCAGCATAAGTAATAGGTGAAGTAATCCTGTATCCTTCCGGATTGTTTTGAGGCGTTCCCATGAAACGCTCGGTATAATGGGTGTCATATAATCCCCAGTCGGTAACAGAATAGTTTGCAATACCATGGGTAAACACATCAGCGGCATAAGTTAGGGCCATCGCTGTCATATATCCGCCAAAGCTTCCCCCAGTGATTCCAATTCTACTACCATCTACATAAGGTTTTGATTTAAGCAGAATCGCTGCATCCATGTAGTCTTCAATCTCATATTTCCCCATTTTACGGTAAATAAAATCCATACCAGTCTTGCCCAGATGCCCTGAACTGCGGTTATCTATAGCTACCTGAATAACTCCTTCCTTAGCCCACCAATAAGTCTGTCCTAGTGGACTGTTCCATTTGTCAAAGACTCTTCCTGCATCCGGCCCACCATATATTGAAATCCATACCGGATATTTTTTTGTCGGATCGAAATTGAGTGGAAGAATAACGGTCATTGGCAGTTCCAATCCGTCTCTTGTTCGATAATAACTCAATTCGGTTTTGGGTAATTTATAGGAATCAAAGGCCAAACCTTTGGAGTCCGCAAGTTCCCGAATAACATTGCCTTTGGTATCCATTAAGGCGGATTTTGGCGAACTGGTTAAATTGGAATAGGTAGTGATGAAGTGCTTTCCGTCGGGAGAGAGGCTGATCTGATGATCAAAATCACCAAATGTTAGTCTCTGAGGTTCTTCAGTACCTTTCAAACCAACGCGGTAGAGGTCGTTACGGGTTGAATTTTCCTGCCTTGCGGTGAAATAGATCTCCTGATTTTTTTCATCGACCATCAGCAATTCTGTTACGCGCCAAGTGCCTGAAGTAAGTTGCTTTTTCAGGTTTCCTTCAAGGCCATAGTAATAGAAATGCCCCCAACCGCTTTTGTCACTTTTCAGTATAAAACCTTGCCCGTTCTTTAAAAAATACATGTTGTCAAACCAGTCGACCCATGTACTTTGTTTTTCCTCATAAATAATACTTTTGCTCCCGCTCTGCGGATTTAGACTATAAATAATTAACGTATTTTGATCGCGGTTCATCCATTGCATCCAAAGGCTTTTACTATCGGCCATCCAAAATGGGGTTCCGAAATATTGATCCATTTTCGGATCGAAATCTGTCCAAATAATACCTTTGCTGCCGGCATTGACAATGCCTGTTTTAACCTCCGGATTTTTGTCCCCAGCCTTTGGATATCTTGTATTTTCGAGAAAACCATGCTGCCCTTTGGAATTGTAGATTGGAAAAACTGGAACTTTGGTGTCGTCAAAACGCATGAAAGCAATTTTTTTGCTGTCGGGGCTCCACCAGAAGGCCTTATAACGACTTGCTCTGCCCAGAATCTCTTCAAAATATACCCATGATGCCCATCCGTTATAGATTACATCAGATCCGTCAGTGGTATACCGAATCTCAACTCCTGAATTGATATCAATAGAATAAAGGTCGTTATTTCGGGTAAATGCTACCTGAATACCATCTGGCGATAAGATTGGGTTCTTCTCTAAAAGTGTATCTCTGGTCAGTTGTTTTTCAATACCTGCAGCATCTTTATAAAATATATCCTTGTTTTTTACAGAAACCAAAGCTTTATTTACCTCTGCAGCAGCTGATGGAACGGCTTCTCCGCTACGTACATCGACGGTATATGGCTTAGTTTGTTGTCCTTCGATGCGATTTTCGATGTAATGAGAATTATCTGCCCAGCCTCGATAGGTCGGGATTGACTTAATGAGGTCCTTTGGCGGACTGACGAATACTTCTTTAAAGTTCAGTTCCTTTAATTGTGCTTCTGAGGATATGGAAAAAAGCAGCAAGCTAATAATAAGGGCATAAGATAACTTAGTATTCATCTTTGAATGTTCAGGATATGGTGTCAATAAATTTTGATATTTGCATATAATGCTGGCTAAAGGCATTTATTTTATTAAAGGTATGAAAAATGAGCTATTTTAGGATATTCTGCTGTTGAGCCCATTCTTATTAGTTTGAATACAGTGCTTTTTCACAGAGAAATCAATTTAAATGCTATTTTAGGGTATGGAACCCAATCTTACAAATTATAGAGATCTACAGGATTTCGGAAACCTAGAACTGCTTTCAAGACAGGTAGTTGAGGGTTTTATTACAGGTCTCCATAAAAGTCCATTTCATGGCTTTTCAGTCGAGTTTGCCGAGCACCGCTTATATAATACCGGCGACTCTGTAAAAAATGTTGACTGGAAATTATATGGACGGACGGATAAACTATTTGTCAAGCGCTTTGAAGAAGAAACAAATCTACGATGTCAGGTGGTTTTGGATGTCTCATCTTCCATGTATTATCCCGAAAAGGATTTTAATAAACTATTGTTTTCTGTTTACTCTGCAGCATCTTTAATGTACTTGTTTAAGAAACAACGGGACGCTTTCGGACTTAGTTTATTCTCAGATAAACTGGAATTGTCGACTGCTGCTAAATCCACGGCGGTTCATCAGAAATATTTATTCTCAGAGCTTGAGAATTTAATCAACAGAAAAGGAAGGGACAGTCGTACGGATGTGGCCTCTGCCTTGCATCAGATTGCAGAACTGATCCATAAGCGATCAATGGTTAT
>Ga0105052_10007489_pt1 | contig 10648 bp, 11 predicted proteins | sample FRY03_FD_78094 | JGI IMG/M metagenome (GOLD analysis project Ga0105052, IMG submission 78094) | Freshwater microbial communities from Lake Fryxell liftoff mats and glacier meltwater in Antarctica - FRY-03 | ecosystem: Environmental > Aquatic > Freshwater > Ice > Glacier meltwater ... | reverse complement strand
TGCCCGCTGGCCGGAGCCGGCCTTTCCTGGCTCGGATGAATTCACCGGGGTCCAGATGCACGCCCATGATTACCGGACCCCGGAAATCTTCGAGGGCAAACGGGTGCTCGTGCTCGGTATCGGCAACTCCGCAACGGACATCTCGGTCGAGTCGTCCCGGGTCTCGGAGAAGACCTTTCTCGCGATGAGGCGCGGTGCCTGGATCCTGCCGAAGTACATGGGCGGCGTTCCGACCGACCTCGCCACCAACGGCCTCTTCGCCAGGGCGCCGCTTGCGCTCCAGAGCCTTGGTATGCGACTGATGTTGCGGCTCTCGGTCGGAAAGCTGGCTGACTACGGCCTGCCCGAGCCCGACCACCAGCCGCTCCACGCCCACCCGACCGTCTCCGGGGAGCTGATCGGCAAACTCGGCCACGGCGACATAAGCGTCAAGCCGAACATCGAGCACTTCGACGGTGATGAGGTCGTCTTCACTGACGGCAGCCGGGAGCAGGTTGATGTGCTCGTCTACTGCACGGGTTACCGGATCACCTTCCCCTTCTTCGACGATTCGATCGTGGATGCCGAGGACAACCGGATCGGTCTTTACCGCCGGGTGGCCTCGATCGAGCATCCCAACCTTTACTTCATCGGGCTGATCCAGCCGCTCGGAGCGATCATGCCGCTGGCCGAGGCCCAGTCGGCCTGGGTGGCCGACCTGGTCTCCGGCGAGGGACAGCTTCCCGGTCGCTCCGAGATGGCGCGTGACGTCGCAGCCGAGCAGGCGGCGATGGACCGGCGCTACGTCAACTCCAAGCGCCACACCGTGCAGGTCGACTTCGACCGCTACTGGCGTTCAGTTTCGCGCGAGCGGGAAGAGTCGCGCAGGCGGGTCTCCCGCGAGCGCGTCCTGTCGCCCTGACGTCTGCGTCCCTCGTGGGGCGCTTCCGGCAGGTGGCGAAGGTCGGGTCCGTAGGGTCCGCGCCGCGGCCCGTTGGGGAACTTCGGCCGACGCCGACGCCGACCACCTTCTCCACCTTCATCGTCCTCTGCCTCTACCTCGGGAACCGGCTGGCTTGCCCACCAGACCAGGTAGATCATCGCCAGCACAGGGACCTTCAGCACGACCAGCAGGAAGAAGATGGGCCAGTACTGGTGCATGCCAACAATTGTAGACAGCCCGCTCCGCCGGCATGGGAACCAGACCGGGCTCACGCAACCCGGCTCTTCCCTGGGCGCCGGCCTACCGGGGTTCTGTGCCGCCGAGGCCGAGCGCCCAGGACTCCAGCGCCGCCACATGGCCTTCTTCGATCCCGATGTCCGGTTCGGTGGGGGCCAGCAGGGTCGGCGATCCGGCGGCCTCACGCCGGGCGGCCCATTCGAAACAGGTCGCGTCCAGCGAATCGTCGATCCAGGCGATCGCCCGGCCGCCGGCGAACCTGTCCAGCGCCTCGAGTTTCCAGTGCCCGGCCACCGAGCCGGCCGAAGCACCGCTCCCGCCGGCCCTGCCCGCCTGCTCTCCGTCATGCTCCGGTTGGCCTCCCGTCGTCTGGCTCCCGGGCATCGCGACAGGCAGGTCGAACTCGATAACCGGCAGCGGACCGATCCCGATCACCTGGGGAAGCCGGTCGTTGGCCCGCTCCTGCCACCCTGTTGCCCAGACCAGCTCGAACCGTGCGGCCAGTCGGCTCAGACGCTCACCGGCGGCAAGCGAAATGCAGTGCGGGCTGCCGTCGATAAGGTGCCAGGCGACGGATGCGGGCGGGGGAGGGGTGTCAAAGCCGAAGAGGCTGATCACGCCATCGACGTCGACGGCAAGGATCGGCGGCTCGTTCACGCCACCATGCTAGATGACGCGGGCAGGGACGGATCTGTAGTATCCCGCGCCGTGCCCAATACAAATCAACTCGTGCGCAAGGGCCGTAAGCGGCCCAAGAAGAAGGTGGCCACTCCGGGCCTGAAGTCCGGTCAGGGCAACAAGAAGAAGGTCGCCGCTCCCCAGCGTCGCGGCGTCTGCACCCGTGTCGCCACCGTCACCCCGAAGAAGCCGAACTCGGCTCTTCGAAAGATCGCCCGGGTCCGCCTCGCCCACGGCATGGAAGTAACCGCCTACATCCCGGGCGAAGGCCACAACCTTCAGGAGCACTCCGTCGTCCTCATCAGAGGCGGCCGGGTCAAGGATCTGCCGGGTGTCCGGTACAAGGTCATCCGTGGCACCCTCGACGCCGCCGGCGTTTCGGACCGCAAGCAGGCCCGCTCCCGTTACGGCGTCAAGGCAAGCTGATGGCCCGCCGATCTGCCGCTTCGATCCGGCCCCTGGAGGCCGATACCAAGTACCGCAGCCGTCTGGTCCAGCAGGTGACCAACAAGGTGATGCGTCACGGCAAGAAGTCCACCGCCGAGAAGATCACCTACGACGCGTTGGCAATCGTGTCCGAGCGCTCCGGTGAAGACCCGGTCGAGACACTGGAAGAGGCGATCAAGCAGCTGACCCCCGCCCTCGAGGTGCGCTCCCGCCGTGTCGGTGGCGCCACCTACCAGGTGCCGGTCGAAGTTCCTTCGCGCCGGGCCCGTACCCTCGCCGTCCGCTGGCTGGTTGACTTCGCCCGCAGCCGCAACGAGTACTCGATGTCCGAGCGTCTCGCCAACGAGATCATGGATGCGACCAAGCAGCAGGGCAGCGCCTACAAGCGCAAGGACGACATCTTCCGCATGGCGCAGGCCAATAAGGCATTCGCCCACTACCGCTGGTAGGGATGCCTCCCCTCTGCTGACGCTGAGATCTTCGCAAGGGCGCCCATCGGGCGCCCTTGCTGTTGCAGGGCTGGTTGGCGAGCGGCGCCCTTGCACCGCCCGGGCGCGCCTGGACTGCGTCGACGCTCGTTCGGCTCGCTCATTGCCGGAAGGCAAATCGCTTCGCCGACTCGCTTACTCCTTGCCAGCCACGCCCGGGCGGCGCCTGTGCACCACTCTTATGCGTGGGGACGGCCGAGGCTCGCTGACTGGTGGTTGATGCTCGCCGGCCCGGCTTGGCCGGTTGCCTGCTCGGGCCTCAGGTGACAGGGGGATCGTTGCGACTGCTCCTGGTTTTCCGGATCGGTTTCTTTTGGCTGGCGCTGGTTTTTGGGCCGATTGCCCTTAGCTGGGATTCGTCGAGGCGGGCGAGGGCGGCCCCTCCGAGGATCAGGACCAAGCCGCCGACCAGTTCCATCCAGAGCCCGTTCGATGCCTTGCCCGTCGCATCGAGGTTGCCGGCCCCGGGTGTGTTGAACAGACCGGTGTCGCCGATGTCGGGCAGGTCGATGAACAGGAAAACGAGCACGACCCCGATCCCCATCGCGATCACTACCGCGACCGCGGCCCGTGAGCCCGAGGCGACAGCTAAGACGAGCGCCAGCGCGGCGATCAGTGCGAACAGGGCGGCGATAAAACCGTGGGTATCGAAAAGGGTCACATTGGCGATCACCGAATCGGTCTCGTCGACCAGCGTGAAACCGGTGACTATTTGAGACAGCAGAACGATCAGGGCACCGAGCAGCACGGTGACCGCGGTCAGGCGGGAGGTGTCGACCGAGGCTTTCTTGAGCTCGTCCTGCCGCGATTTCTCTCCGGCACTGGGCCCGCGGTCCCGCGGCTGCTCTTCGCGCCGGGACCGGCGGTCGTCCCCGGTTTTGTCAGACGGACTTTCGGGCGGAGTCACGTTGGGCTCCCGGCATCGAGTGGCCGCTGCCCGTGCCCCTGGACGCCCTTTTCGCGGCGGCTCTCGTCGCGGCGGCGGTCATCCCGGCTGCGGTCATCGCGGCTGCGGTCCCCCTGGTTGCGGTCCCCCTGGTTGCGGTCCCCCTGGTTGCGGTCGCGGCCCGAGCCGCTCCCGGATTCGGGGTCGCTTTGCCGCGCGCGGCTGCGTTGCTTCTGCCCGGAGAGGGCGAGCAGGCCGAGGCCACCGGTGGCAAGTACGAAGCCGGCGGCCAACTGGACCCAGAAGCCGGAGAGCAGCACGGCGACGACGCCCGAGTAGCTGATCTCGGCGACAGCCACATCGAGTCCTTTCGGCAGGTCGATCAGCAGGGTGACGACGATCGTCGCGAGTCCGGCCAGGGCGATCAGACCCCCAAAGGCCCGGCGGCCGCCCACCGTGGCGCCGACCAGGCCGGTCAGGGCGATTGCTCCAACCGCCAGCAGCAGGATCGAGTGGGCGTCCATCGGGGTCTGGACATCAATGCGCGGGGCCCGGGTGATGTCCTGGATCGGGTCGTAGGCAGCCTGACCGACCTCGGTTGCCCGGAAGTCGAGGAACTGGGAGGCGATCAGGGCTGCGATTCCGGCGCCGACCACGACGACCAGGGCACGGCGTGGTGTGAGCAACCGGTCGAGCACCACTAGCGCTTCGCCCAGGCGGGATGCGGCTCTGGCCAGCAGGCGGCCGAGGCCGGAGAGCGCGGTGCCTGCCGCCGAGAGCAGCTCCAGCAGGGCGGCGGTCAGCCACCGGACAGCGGGGCCGAGCCGGTCGAGTCCGGTGAGGATCAGGGCCCAGACGAATCCGGCCGTCCGTTTCACCTCGACCAGGGTCGCCCGGACGCCGCGCGAGAGAGGGTTGCCCGGGCCGGAGTCGCCGCGAGAGCCCGCGCGCGCGGCGCCGAGCCCTGATCCGGATGATCCCCGGTTTCGGGACCGCCCGCCGCGGCGGCGGCGCTCGCGGGCCTCGATCCGCTGCCTTTCGGTCAGCCGTGGCGGTGCTTCGGCCGGACCGGTGTCTGCCGAGTTGCCGGAGCCCACGGAGCCCGCGGAGCCGCCCGGGTCGGCGGAGCCGCCGGAGTCTGCGGAGCCCCCGGCCTCACCCGCGCCGGAGTCGGCCGTACGGTCGGAGCCGGCCTCGTGGACCTTCGAGGTGTCAGGCTGCCGGTCGGCGTTCTGCTCGCCGCGTTCCTTGTCGCGTTCGCGGCGGGACAGCCGCTCGACCCGCTGCTCGGCCGAGGGCCGCTCGGTAGGCCGCTCGCCGGTTGAATCGGACTTTGGTTTTTCAGGATCCATTCTCTGGCCCCTCCCACGGAGCAACTCTGGACCTGCCAGCCTAAAGAAGGGCGCAGACGAGCGCCGCTCGCTCTGGCAAGCCACCTGTTATTCGGCTGTCGCTCTGGTATAGTCGGTCGTCGCTCGGGCAGGCCTCGCAAGCTGCGGGCCTTTTTTTTGGCCTCAGGCCAGAGCCGAGCGAATACCTCAACTGAAACTTCGAAACGCAGAGAGAACTAATGCCGCGCGACTTCCCACTGGAAAAAACCCGCAACATCGGGATCATGGCCCACATCGACGCCGGCAAGACGACGACGACCGAGCGCATCCTCTACTACACCGGCCGCACCCACAAGATGGGCGAGGTTCACGAGGGCGCCGCGACCATGGACTGGATGGAGCAGGAGCAGGAGCGTGGCATCACGATCACCTCCGCCGCCACCGCCTGCGAGTGGCTCGATCACCGGATCAACATCATCGACACCCCCGGTCACGTCGACTTCACGGTCGAGGTCGAGCGCTCGCTGCGCGTTCTCGACGGCGCCGTCGCCGTTTTCGACTCGGTCGCCGGCGTTGAGCCGCAGTCCGAAACCGTATGGCGCCAGGCTGACAAGTACTCCGTTCCGCGCATCGCCTACATCAACAAGATGGACCGCACCGGTGCCGACTTTTACATGTCGGTCCGCACGATCAAGGAGCGGCTCGGTGCCAACGCGGTGCCGATCCAGCTGCCGATCGGAGCCGAGGGTGATTTTGTCGGGATCATCGACCTGGTCACCATGAAGGCCACGATCTACAAGGACGACCTGGGCCAGGAGCTCGAGGTCGTCGACATCCCCGCGGACATGCAGGAACAGGCGGAGGAGTACCGCGCCGCCATGGTCGAGGCATGCGCCGAACAGGACGACGAGATGATGGAGCTCTACCTCGCCGAAGAGGAGATCTCCGAGGAGCGCATCATGAACGCGCTCAAGGCTGCCACCCTGGCGATCACCGTCACCCCGGTCCTCTGTGGCTCGTCCTTCAAGAACAAGGGCGTGCAGCCGCTGCTCGACATCATCATCGCACTGCTGCCCTCGCCGCTCGAGGTTCCGCCGGTCGAAGGCCTGCTGCCGCTGAAGAAGGGCGAAGAAGAGCGCGAAGAGGGAGTCCGTCCGGCCGACGACAGCGGTCCGTTCGCGGCACTCGCCTTCAAGGTTATGTCCGACCCGTACGTGGGCAAGCTGACCTACTTCCGCGTCTACTCCGGATCCCTCGAGGCCGGTGGACGTGTGCTCAACGTGACCACCGGCAAGACCGAGCGCATCGGCCGCCTGCTGATGATGCACGCCAATACGCGTGAAGAAATCGATCGCGTCTACTCCGGCGACATCTGCGCCGGCGTCGGCCTCAAGCAGACCGGAACCGGCGACACCCTCGCGGCCCCGGATTCCCCGATCCAGCTTGAGAGCATGGACTTCCCCGACACGGTGATCGCAGTCGCGATCGAGCCGAAGACCAAGTCGGATCAGGAGAAAATGGGTGCTGCACTGGCCCGCCTCTCCGAAGAAGACCCGACCTTCCGGATCGAGTCCGACGAAGAAACCGGCCAGACGCTGATCCACGGCATGGGCGAGCTGCACCTCGAGGTGCTGGTCGACCGCATGATCCGCGAGTTCAACGTCGCAGCCAACGTCGGCAAGCCGCAGGTGGCCTACCGCGAGACGATCCGCAAGCGGGTCGAGAAGGTCAACGCCAAGTTCGCCCGCCAGACGGGTGGTCGCGGCCAGTACGGCCACGCGGTGATCAACATCGAGCCGGCCCCGGGCGACGGCTTCGTCTTCGAGAGCAAGATCAAGGGCGGAGTGATCCCGACCGAGTACATCCCGGCCGTGCGTCAGGGCATAACCGAGGCGCTGGAAAACGGCGTCAAGGCGGGTTACCCGCTGGTTGACCTCAAGGTCGAGCTGATCGACGGTTCCTACCACGATGTCGACTCATCTGAAATGGCTTTCAAGATCGCCGGCTCGATGGCTCTGCAGGAAGGTGCCCGCAGGGCCAGCCCGGCTCTGCTCGAACCGGTCATGTCGGTCGAAGTGATCACCCCCGAGGACTACCTCGGTGATGTTATCGGCGACCTCTCCCGCCGCCGTGGCAAGGTCCAGGGCCAGGAGCAGCGCGGAAACGCACTTGTCGTCGCGGCCTTCGTACCGCTCAGCGAAATGTTCGGATACGCCACCGACCTCAGGTCTTCGACCCAGGGCCGTGCGTCGTACACAATGCAGTTCGACAAGTACGAAGAGGTGCCTTCGAGCATCGCCGAGGAGATCTCGGCTCACCGTTCCGGAACGCCCGCCGGCGCGGAGGCATAGGCAGACAGCCTCGCGCCCCGCAAAGGGCTATATTTCTCAAGTTCGCCCGGAGCAGGGTGAACCTGCAGCCGACTCATAAGCTTCAGCAGTCCCACCAGACGTAAAACACTTCAAAAAGAACAAGAACCAGAGAAGAACAGAAAGGTCTAAGGAGAGCGATGTCCAAGGAGAAGTTCGAGCGCGATAAGCCACACGTAAACGTCGGCACCATTGGTCATGTCGACCATGGAAAGACAACGTTGACGGCCGCGATCACCACAACGCTTTCCGGCAAGGGCGACACCGAGGCCAAGAGCTTCGCCGAAATCGACAACGCACCGGAAGAGAAGGAGCGCGGCATCACGATCGCGACCTCTCACGTCGAGTACGAGACCGAGAACCGCCACTACGCCCACGTTGACTGCCCCGGCCACGCCGATTACGTCAAGAACATGATCACGGGCGCCGCCCAGATGGACGGTGCGATCCTGGTTGTTTCCGCCGCTGACGGCGTCATGCCCCAGACCCGCGAGCACATCCTGCTCGCCCGTCAGGTCAACGTGCCGCACGTCGTGGTCTTTCTCAACAAGGTCGATCAGGTTGACGACGACGAGCTGCTTGAGCTGGTCGAAGAAGAGGTCCGCGACCTGCTCACCGAGTACGAGTTCGACGGCGAGAACACTCCGATCATCAAGGGCTCGGCCACAATGGCCCTCGCCGGCGACGAGGAGATGCAGAGCCGGATCATCGAACTCGGCGAGGCTCTGGACAGCTACATCCCGGAGCCGAAGCGCGAGCTCGACAAGCCTTTCCTGATGCCGGTCGAGGACATTTTCTCGATCACCGGCCGCGGCACCGTCGCCACCGGACGCATCGAGCAGGGCATCGTCAACACCGGCGAGGAGATCGAGATCGTCGGCATCAACCCGACCACCACGACCACCGTCACGGGCGTCGAAATGTTCCGCAAGATCCTCGACGAGGGTCGTGCCGGAGACAACGTCGGCTGCCTGCTCCGCGGTACCAAGCGCGAGGAGATCGAGCGTGGCCAGGTTCTCTGCAAGCCGGGTTCGATCACGCCGCACACCAAGTTCAAGGCCGAGGTTTACGTGCTCAAGAAGGAAGAGGGCGGACGCCACACCCCGTTCTTCACGGGCTACCGGCCGCAGTTCTACTTCCGGACCACGGACGTGACCGGCGTTGCCAACCTGCCCGAGGGCACGGAGATGGTCATGCCGGGTGACAACATTGAGATGGGAATCGAGCTGATCCAGCCGATCGCCATGGACCAGGGCCTGCGCTTCGCCATCCGTGAGGGTGGGCGCACCGTCGGCTCCGGTGTCGTCTCGGAGATCATCGAGTAACGACTGAGTGACAGGGGCGGGTGCCGCGAGGTTCCGCCCCGACTGTCGCCTTCAGGGCAGCAGAGCAGTACGAGTAACAGATACGACTTTTGAAGTACCCCATGAAGTCGAACCACGCCTGACCCCGGTTTACGGGAACGGCGCAGGCGGCGGGGGACCTTGACATCAGCGGGTGCTGGCGCAAACGCCGGTTCACGCCCACAGAACGAGAAAGCAAGAAGAGTGGCCGCAATCGCCGCACAGAAAATCAGGATCAGGCTCAAGGCCTACGATCACGACGCCATCGACCGCGCTGCGCGGGAGATAGTCGACACCGCCGAGCGCACCGGCGCAACGGTCTCCGGACCCGTGCCGCTGCCGACCGAGCGCAACATTTACTGCGTGATCCGCTCGCCGTTCAAGGACAAGGACTCTCGTGAGCATTTCGAGATCCGGACCCACAAGCGGCTGATCGACATCATGCAGCCCACCCCCAAGACCGTCGATTCGCTCCAGCGCCTGGATTCGCTCCCGGCCGGCGTGGACATCGAGATCCGCCTCTAGGCAGCTATGTCAGCGATCCTCGGAAAGAAACTCGGCATGACTCAGATCTTCAGGGAAGACGGAGAGGTCATCCCCGTGACCGTAGTCGAAGCCGGACCGTGTCCGGTCACCGCGATCCGCAGGCCCGACCGTGACGGTTACTCGGCGATCCAGCTCGCCTTTGACGAAGTCAGGGAAAGCCGACTGAGCAAGCCCGAACTCGGCCACCTGAAGAAGGCCGACGCCGAGCCTATGCGGGTGCTGGTCGAGTTCCGCGACGCGACCATCGACGGTGGTGAAGAGGGCGAGGACGGCGAAGTCAGCCTCGGACAGCAGGTCACCGTCAAGAACTTCGAAGCCGGCCAAAAGGTCAAGGTCGCCGGTATCACCATCGGTAAGGGCTTCCAGGGAACGGTCAAGCGCCACAACTTCTCGCGCGGTCCCGTTTCCCACGGCTCGCACAACGTTCGTGCTCCGGGCTCGATCGGCGCCAGCGCCTACCCGGCCCGCGTCTTCAAGGGAATGCGCCTGCCTGGCCAGATGGGCAACAGGCGTGCGACCCAGAAGGGTCTGGAGATCGCCGACATCGACGCCGAGCGCAACCTGCTTCTGATCAAGGGCTCCGTACCCGGATCCCGCAACTCGATTGTGGAGATTCGTACCGATGGCTGAGGCAAAAGCAATGAAGGTGCCCGTGCTGGGCAAGACGGGCAAGGCTGACGTGCCCGCCGACCTGTTCGGCGAGGAGTTCCACCAGTCGCTGGTCCACGAGACCGCCCGGGCCGACGCCAACTCGCGTCGTCGCGGCACCGCTTCGACCCTGACTCGCGGCGAGGTCTCGATGACCACCGCCAAGGCCTGGCGCCAGAAGGGCACCGGCCGTGCCCGCGTTGGTGCCCTCAGCGTGCCGAACCGTTACGGCGGCGGTGCCGCCTTCGGTCCGAAGCCGCGCCACTACACGGTCAAGGTCAACCGCAAGGCCCGCCGCAAGGCGATGCGCTCCGCCCTTTCCGTTCACGCCGAGCGTGGCAGCGTCTCCGTGGTCAAGGCAGCCGATTTTGATACGCCTTCGACCAAGGCAGCGGCCGCCGCACTCGAGAAGTGGGGCGCCAAGCGTTCGACTCTGATCGTGATCCTCGGCGACGAGACCGGCCTGCTCAGGAGCTTCCGCAACATTCCGCGGGTGAACGTGATGGAGGTCGGAGCCATCGGGGTGGTTGACGTAATCGGTGCGGCATCGATCGCGATCTCCCAAGGAGCGCTCGAGGCCCTCGCCAGCCGTGCCGGCAGTGTTGACGCGTCCGAGGCAGCGAAGCCCGAGGCCAAAGCCCCCAAGCCTGCGGAGCCGAAGGCAGAAGAAACCGCTACCGACAAGGACGGCGAGTGATGGATCCGAGGAGCATCATCGTGCGACCGGTCATCTCCGAGAAGACCTACGCCCTG
>Ga0105052_10007481_pt1 | contig 10658 bp, 8 predicted proteins | sample FRY03_FD_78094 | JGI IMG/M metagenome (GOLD analysis project Ga0105052, IMG submission 78094) | Freshwater microbial communities from Lake Fryxell liftoff mats and glacier meltwater in Antarctica - FRY-03 | ecosystem: Environmental > Aquatic > Freshwater > Ice > Glacier meltwater ... | reverse complement strand
TTCGCTCGGGAACTGCATACGAACTTACGACTCGGGGCACTAGCGGGTCATGTGGGGGCGTTCAACTGGTCGCCGTACGTGCGCCGGTAGATGGGCCAGGCGTCCATGATGTCCTCGACGTAAGCCTTGGTCTCGGGAAACGGCACGTCTGCGGGAACCTGAAACGCGTGACCTGAGGTGAGCGCCTGTTGCTTCCACTTCGTCAGGTTGGACGGGCCTGCGTTGTATGCAGCCAGGCCCTCAACAACAGACCCACCGTGGCGATCAATGAGCCACCGCAGGTACCACGCGCCATAGGCGATGTTGACCTCGGGATCCATCAAATCGGCCAGGCGGCCCACCGGCGCATTGGGCGCCGCCGCGATGTCCGCGGCAGTCGTGGGCAGCACCTGCGTGAGGCCCACCGCACCGCGGGATGAGCGGGCTGTCGGGTCGAAGTCGCTCTCGCGCCAGATGACCGCCGCGAGGAGTGCCGGATCGAGCCCCGTGAGACGCGCCTCCCGATTGATGGCCTGCTGGTAGCCGATGGGGTACCAGATGCGGGCGTACCACGCGGGCTGGGACGAATGGATGATCAGCGCCGCCGCCACCAGTCCGAGGCCCAAGATGACGACCCAGATGACGCAGCGACCGCGGCGGCGGCCCCTACGCCGTGCCATGCCCGGCCCACTTGAGGAACTGCGTGCCAACCCAGGTGTCCAGCGCGGCCTCGGTGCCGTCATTCACATATGCGGCGTTCGCCGCGGCGACCTTCCGGTCCTCGTCCCACTGCACGGCGGCGCGGGCCTCAAAGTCCTGACCGCGCGCCTCAACCCGAGCGCGCCGGACGGACTTCGCCGCGGTGACGACCAGCACCCCATCGAACTGGCGCGCCAAGTCGAATTCGAAGAGCAGCGGCACCTCGCACACCAGCAGCGGCGGTGTGGGGTCGGCGACACGCTGCTCCGCAATCCACGCCTTGCGGCCCTCACTGATTCGCGGGTGCAGCACGGATTCGAGGAAGGCGAGTCCGCCCTCCTGGGCGAACGCCAGCGTGGCGAGCACCGCCCGGTCCACGCCGCCATCAGCGCCAACCACGGCGTCGCCGAACTGGGAGCGCACCGCAGCAATCACCGCTGGGTCGCCGTAGAGCCGATGCACGACATCATCGGCGGACAGAACCGCGGCCCCCCGACGACGAAACGCCTGAAGGGCCGCGGACTTACCGGAGCCGATGCCCCCGGTCAGCCCGATGCAGGCCGGGGGGCTCGGCATGGCCTCGGGTCTAGGCCTCGGAATCCATGGGCACGTCGCCCGATGCGATTGCCTCAGCGGACTCCAATTCCATCTCGGCAGCCTCCTCGGCGGCCGGCGTGATGTCGTCAGCGACCTCGACGCTCTCGTCCGCGGCGACCTCGGCTGTCGCCTCAAGGGCCACGTCGTCAAACGCGGAGTCCGACACTTCGTCCGACGCGTCGTCGTCACCACCGAAGGACATGACGGCGCCCTCCATTCCCTCACCGTCCGGGGCGGGCGTGACGCGCTTCAGCGACAGCGACAGGCGGCGGCGGTCGGCATCAATCTCGATGATGCGCACCTCGAGCTCGTCGCCCTGGTTCACGACCTCGCGTGGGTTCTCCACGTGATGGTCAGCCAACTCAGAGATGTGCACCAAACCCTCGACACCCGCGTGAATCTCTACGAAGGCACCGAAGGTGACGACCTTGGTGACCTTGCCCGGCACGATGTCATTCATCTGGTAGGTCTCGATGACGCTCTGCCACGGGTCAGCCTGGGTCTGCTTGAGGCCCAGAGAGATGCGCTGACGCTCGCGGTCAATCTCGAGCACCTTGACATCCACCTTCTCGCCGACGTTGAGCACCTCGGAGGGGTGGTTGACGTGGCTCCATGACAGCTCGGAGATGTGGATGAGACCGTCAATGCCGTCCAGGTCCACGAAGGCGCCAAAGTCAACGATGTTGGAGATGGTGCCTTCAACAACCTTGCCGGGCTCGAGGTCGTCGAGGATCCGCTGACGCACCTCACGGCGATCGTGCTCCAGCACGGCGCGACGCGACAGCACCACGTTGTTTCGGCTGCGGTTGAGCTCGATGACCTTGCACTCGAGCTTCTCGCCCATGAACTCATCCAGATCCTGCACGCGACGGATGTCAACCAGCGAGGCGGGCAGAAAGCCGCGCACCCCGAGATCGAGGATGAGGCCGCCCTTAACGACCTCGATGACCGTGCCCTCGACGGTCGCACCAGCGGTGGACGCGGCCTCGATGCGCTTCCATGCCTTCTCGAACCGCGCGCGCTTCTTGGAGAGTACGAGACGCCCGTCCTGGTCTTCCTTCTCCATGACCAGGGCGTCAATCATCTCGCCCAGCTGCACCTCGTCCGCCACGTTGACCGACTTGCGGATGGAGAGCTCGTTGAGGGGAATGACACCCTCGCTCTTGTACCCGATGTCAACAAGGACCTCGTCCTTGTCAATGCGGACCACTCGGCCGGACACCACGTCGCCCTGTTCAAACTCGGGGATCGTGATGTCGTAGTTCGGAACCCGCTTGCCATCAACCTCGATGTACTCCGGCCCGTCAAGGGTGAAGATCGGGATATCGAGGGCAATGATGACCACGTCGTCGGGTGCGCTGGTGCTCATGTTGTTGGTGTCCTTGGCTTAAAGCGGCGCGCCAAACTGCGAATGCTGGCGCACCGGTCGAATTGCTGGAACGCCGGAGTATAGGCGGGGATTCGCTCGGGAACTGCATACGAACTTACGACTCGTGACGCGAGGTGTGATGCCGCAGTACGCGGTGTGCCCAGTTGAGGCGGACGAGCCAACGCGCACCGTGCACCTCGTCCCCGGCGGCCAGTTCCCGCAGCACCGTGAATGCGGCTTGGATCACCTCTGGGCGGGCGGCAGGGTCCACCTGGAGCACCACCCACGGATCGAGCCCCGGCTCGGGCGGCGCGGGATCCCAGAGGTCGGTTAGGCCTTGGCCTTCAGCCACGTGGTGCCCTCCCCCACATCAACCGCGAGCGACGGATCAAGCGAATACGCCCCGCACATCGCCTCGACGATGAGGGGGCGCACGGCGTCAACGCTGGCTGTTGGCGCCTCGACAAGCAGTTCGTCATGGATCTGCAGCACCAAGCGCGCCCCGAGGCCGGGTGCACCGCGCAGCGCGTCGCCGGCCCGGATCATCGCGATTTTGATGATGTCGGCCGCCGAACCCTGAATGACGGTGTTGACCGCGAGGCGCTCGCCCAGTTGCCGCTGCTGCTGGGTGCGCCCGGTGATCTCGGGGATGGGTCGCCTGCGCCCGAAGAGCGTGGTGACGTAACCGTCCTGTGTGGCCTGGGCAATGGTGGCTGCCACGAACTCCCCCACCTTCGGATAGCGGGCCAAGTAGGTGTCAATGTACGTGCGTGCATCCCGCCGGGAGATGCCCAACTGCTCCGACAGACCGAAGTCACTGATGCCGTAGATGATCCCGAAGTTGACGGCCTTCGCCCGCCCCCGCAAATCACTGTCCACCTGGTCAGGCGGCACGCCGAACACTTCCGCCGCCGTGGCGGTGTGAACATCTCGGCCCGCCCGGAATGCATCGGCCAGCGCCGACTCGCCGGAGCAGTGGGCCAAAATCCGTAACTCCACCTGGGAGTAGTCGAAGCTCATCAGCAGCATGCCGTCGGTGGCCACGAACGCATCGCGGATCTCGCGACCGGCCTCGGTGCGGACGGGGATGTTCTGCAGGTTGGGATTTGTGGATGACAGGCGCCCGGTCTCGGCCACGGTCTGGTTGAAGGTGGTGTGGATTCGACCGTCGGACGGGTCCACGCTCTCGGGCAGCGCTGCGAGGTAGGTGCTGTCCAGCTTCACCAGTTCGCGATACCGGCTGACGAGCGGAACGATCTCGTGGTGGTGCGCGAGCGCCTGCAGAACCTTGCGGTCGGTTGAATATCCCGTCTTGCCTTTTCGCTGTGCGGGAAGGCCAAGGCGCTCGAACAGCACCTCGGCCAGTTGCTTGGGAGAATCAATGGTGAAGGGGCCGCCGGCGAGATCATGGATACGCGCCGTCAACTGCTCAATCTCCGCCCGAACGCGATCCCGAATCTCGGCGAGGCGGTCGAGATCAATGGCCACACCAACATTCTCCATGCCGGCGAGCACGCCGATGAGGGGCAGCTCGATCTCGCGATAGAGATGGGTAAGGCCCGCGCGCTCGAGGGCCACCGTCTGAATGGGTGCCAGTTGCCGAACCAGCGCGGCCTGTACCGCAGCGGCCGCAGCCTGATCGTCATCGGCCGCGGCCCGGGCGGATACCCCGGCGTCGTAGGCGATCTCGTCGAGGGGATACCCGCGCCTGCGCGGGTCCAAGAGGTAGGCCGCAATCATCGTGTCGTGCGCCGGCAGGGGTGCGTCAAGTCGCGCCCGGCGCAACAGGGTCTTGCCGTTGTGCGCCGTCCAGGGTGCAGCACCCAGCACGGAGCCGATTGATGGATCGGCAATGGGTGCGATGGCGAATGCCCGGGCAATGCCGTCATCCGACACCACGGCCACCTGGTTCCCCTCCAGTCCCACCGCGGCACCAACCGTGCCGGCAATGGCCATGGCCACCGACTCAGGGGCGTCGTCCTGCACATGGATGACGACCGCCGAGTGACTGCCGCCACGATCCTCGCCCACACCGGGCGGGGTGTCCCCGGCCATGTCTGCCACACGTCGCGCCAGCGTCGTGAACTCAAAAGTCTCGAACGTGGCTCGGAGCGCCCCAAGCCGCTCGGGGTCGCGGGTGATCAGCGGGGCGTCGAGCGGCTTCAGATCAATGGGCACATGTACGTCAATGATTGACAGGTGCCGGCACAGGCGCGCGCTGTCGGCGTGTGCGATCAGGTTCTCGCGTCGCTTGGGCGTCTGCTCATCGGCATGGGCGAGCACCACATCGAGCGTGCCGTACTTCTGCATCAGTTGCCGAGCGGTCTTCTCGCCAATGCCGGGAACGCCCGGCAGGTTGTCGCTGGGGTCGCCCACCATGCCGCGCAGGTCGGGCATGAGTGTCGGCGGCACGCCGTAGCGCTCAGTCACCATCTCGGGCGTATACCGCGTGGTCTCGGTGACACCGCGCCCGAACATGAGCACGCTCACCTCATCGCGCGCCAACTGCAGTGCGTCGCGATCGCCGGTGAGAATCGTCACGCGCTGACCGGCCTCGCGCCCCAGACGCGCAAGCGTGCCGATGACGTCATCGGCCTCATAGCCCGCCGCCTCGATGTTGACCGCGCCGAATGCCTCCATCAGGGGTCTGAAGTGCGGAACCTGTTCCTTGAACTCAGGGGGTGTCTCCCCCCGCCCCGCCTTGTACTCGGGGTAGATGTCGTCGCGGAAGGTGGGCCCGGGGGGGTCCCAGCACACGATCACCCGTGAGGGGCGCTCATCCTCGATGACCTTCAGGGTCATCTGCGCCATGCCGTGTAGGGCATTGGTGTGCAGCCCATCCGCGCGAGAGAAGCGATCAACCGGGGATGAGTAGAACGCCCGAAACGCGAAGCTGAAACCGTCGATGAGGAGGATCTCGCCATCGGCGTTGAGTGCGGCGTCTACCGCGGCGGTTTCGGGCTCGGTTGTCACGTCGGCGAGTGTATTGACGGCAGGGGACGCCGCACACGAGGTGAATCTCACAATCGCGGGTAGTGTTCCCGCCTTCGCTAAGGGTCTGGAGACCAGTTGGCAGTCACGCCGTCCGCGCAGTTCAGCGTCACCCTTCGCCTTGAGCTCGAACTGGGCCGGGCCGGTCTGGCCGCCCGGGTGGCAAGCGCCATTGGCGCTGCGGGCGGGTCCATCACCGCTATGGAGGTGGTTGGGGCCGATCCCCGTCGCGTGGTACGCGAATTCGTCGTGGACGCCACCAGCGTGGAGAACGAGGCCGAGGTGACCGCCGCTGCCGGCGCGGTGGACGGCGTGACCGTCATATCGTCGGAGGATCGGACCTTTCGCCTTCACCATGGCGGGAAGATCGAGATGGTGCCGCGCACCAGCCTGAAGACGCGCGAGGACCTCGCCATGGCCTACATGCCGGGTGTCGCCAGCGTGTCGCGTGCGATCGTCGCCGATCCCCAGGCTGCCTTCGACTACACGCTGAAGCGCAACATGGTGGCCGTCATCACCAACGGCACCGCGGTGCTGGGGCTCGGCGACATCGGCGCAGCGGCCGGCATGCCCGTGATGGAAGGCAAGTCGCTGCTGTTCAAGGAGTTTGCGGACGTCGACTCGTACGCCATCTGCGTGGACAGCAAGGACCCGCAAGAGATCATCCGGATCTGCGAGGCCATCGCCCCCGCCTTCGGGGGAATCAACCTCGAGGACATCGCGGCACCGGCGTGTTTCGAGATCGAGGACGCCCTCAAGGAGCGCCTGGACATCCCGGTGTTCCACGACGATCAGCACGGCACCGCCGTGGTGCTCTTGGCCGCACTCATCAACGCCTGCAAGATCACCGGCCAGAACATCAAAGACCTGAAGGTGGTGGTCAACGGCATCGGCGCCTCAGGCGTGGCGTGCTCGAAGATTCTGATGAATGCCGGTGTCACCAACATCATCGGGTGCGACACGCGTGGGGCCATCTACAACGGCCGCACCGAGAACATGAACTTCATGAAGGATTGGTACGCCGAGCACACCAATCCCGAGCAGGTGCAAGGAGATCTCACTGAGGCTGTTAAGGGCGCCAACCTCTTCGTGGGGCTCTCGGGGCCCGGCACCTTCTCGGTGGATCAACTCAAAAGCATGGCGAAGGACCCGATCGTGTTCGCGATGGCAAATCCGACGCCCGAGATCATGCCCGAGCTTGCTGCGCCCCACGTGCGTGTGATGGCAACCGGGCGGTCCGATTACCCGAATCAGATCAACAATGTGCTCGCCTTCCCGGGGCTCTTCCGAGGGGCGCTCGACGTGCGCGCACGGCAGATCAGCGAGGGCATGAAGGTGGCAGCTGCGCACGCGATCGCCGACGTCATCTCCGACGATGAACTTCATGAGGACTACATCATCCCGTCGTGCTTCAACCCCGACGTCGCCCCCGCCGTGGCGGCCGCGACCCGTCAGGTCGCAGTGGCGGAGGGATTGGCAAGAATCATCCCGGCCGAGTAGTCCGGGCACCACGGGGACGTGGCGGAATGGCAGACGCGGCGGTCTCAAACACCGCTCTGGGAAACCAGGTGTGGGTTCGACTCCCACCGTCCCCATAGGGCCTCTTCTGGGGTCGGATGCAGGTCGAGCTGCTGGACCGGAAGAGGTGGAAGACCCGGATCGACCTCGCCAACTCGATCCACGACTACATCGAGCTCTTTCACAACACGCGCCGCCGGCACAGCTCACTGAATATGCTCACCCCAGCTGAATACGAACAAAAATACGCAACGACAACCGCCGACTAAATCCAATCCGCCGTGTCAACTTTTTCGGGGGAAGATCACCCCGGGTGCGTCGTTTGGGGTGTTCTACCTGTGCTGACCACGCTCCTGCGCGACACGACTCACCGGGGGCTTGCCCCCGAGTGTTAGCCGTGGAAAACCCCCGACACACCCTGCGTTCGGCGTATCTCCTCAGGCGCGCCCAACGGCAGATGTCTCACAAGCAAGGGCCGGACCGTCGCACAGGCCAGAGAGCCTCGAATCATTGGGTCGTCACGAAGGCGCGAGTGACGCGTATCCACCGCGACACTCGCGCCTTCGACTGGACCTGATCCACAAGATGGGTTCTGTCATCTCCCCTTGATGGGAGCGATCACCACACTCGCGCGCTGCTGCTTCGTGACGTTGGCCTGCGAGCGGCCGCCCACCTTCAGGACGTACTTCCCGCCGACACCCTGCGACCGCAGGTAGCGCTCCACGGACTTGTATCGCGCCTTCGACCACACACTGACCCGGCCGACGGGAGTGCGCGCCCCGGCGAAGCCGGTGATGCGAATGAGATTGTTTGACCTACTTGGGAGCTCCGCGACGAGGGCGTCGAGCTCACGCTTCGCGGACGTCGTCAGCTTGGACGAGGAGACCGGGAAAGAGACAACCTTCGTCCCGGCCTTCGACTTGCCGATGGGCCCGATGACCCTGACGAGGGTGGAGATGGAGAAGGCGCGCGCCACGCCGAGGGCGTCGTACGTCAGGCCGTTCGCCTGCAGCGTGTAGATGCCGCGCGCAAGGCCACGGGGGATGCGGACGGATCCCACGTACGTGCCATCACTGCGCACGTCTAGGCTCCCGAGGAATCTGGACGTGCTGCCGCGCAGCAGATAGAAGCTGGCCGAAGAGCCCGGCACGCCCCCGCTACCCCTCAACGCGACGTTGACACCGCTATTGAGGATTGAAATGCCGTCAAGACCCGGCGCGAGATTGGCGGCTCCTCTGGGGGACTGCGGACCGACGATGAACTGGAGGTCGCGATCGGAGATCGTGATCGTGCCATTCAATCGGTTCCACGTGGCCGTAGATGTGGTGGTCGTGCCTCCGATGACGACGGTGGCTTCGCGCACCAGCGGCGGCGACGGGAGGAGGGTCGGCGGATTTTGAGTCGGTGTCGGTGTCGGTGTCGGTGTCGGTGTCGGTGTCGGTGTCGGTGTGGGAGTCGGTGTCGGTGTGGGAGAAGTAGTGGTGATGGTATTGGTGCTCAGCGTGACCAGACCGCTTGACAGCGCGCGGCCGTTGAGGAAAACGCCGTCACCTATCGTCACGGCACCATTCACCAAGAGCGTTCCAGAGAAGTTGGCGCCTGCGCCAATCGTCACGGCACCGTTGACCTGCCAGAAGACGTTGCCCGGCTGAGCACCGTTGATCAGGATGACGCTGCTGGCCGCGGCCGTATTCAGCGCGGCGTCAACCTTAAAAATGAAGACCGCGTTCGGGTTGTTCTGACCATCCAGAAACATAACCCCGGTCAGCGCGAACGCTGCGGGCGCGTTGTAAACGCCGGCGAGGTACGTGCGCCCGTTTTGGTCTCCCGAGAAGGTGCTGTCCGCAGTGCGGACGCGGGCGTTAGTATAAGCAGTCTGCATGTCGGCGTGCGCCAACTGGGCTGCCGCACCCTTGTTGCGGATGATTCCGCTGACGATGCCGGGGGGGAACCCGACGATGTCGCCGCTAAGACTCAACCCGAGATCGCCGCTGAGATTCGTCGAGCCGGTGTTGGTAATGCCCGTCGCGCCCAGCACCGATTAGGTTCCCGCGCTGGCCAAGTTGACGGTTGCCGGGTTTACCGCGTATGCCGACGAGGAAACCGAAAGCAATCCGACGGCCACCAGCAGTGTTGTAAAGCCAGCAAACGTCTTTTTCAGGTGGGGCCCACGTGCATGGCGGGGCGCAGAAAACAGGGAACGACGAAGCGGAGCAATGTAGATGCTGGGTCGTGATTGCTGAGCGCGTAACATTCAGTGATCTCGATTCATGGTTGATCAAGCTATAGTTAGCGTACACCGGACCAGGCCATCCGCAATCTCGCGGATGGCCTGGTCCTCGATGAGGTCTGCCGACACCCTGAGGTCGTAGAGTCGTCGGACAGGCCAGAGAGCCTCTAATTGTTGGCTCGTCCCGCCTTCGACTGGACCTGATCCACAAGACGGGTGCCGTCATGTCCCTTTCCTGGGAATGACCAGCACACTCGTGCGCTGCGCCGACGTGGCGTTGGCCGACGACTTCCCGCGGACACCCCTCAGAACGTACTTCCCGCGGACACCCTGTGACCGCAGGTAGCGCGCCACGGACTTGGCTCGCGCCTTCGACAACGCGTTGACGAAGGCGTTGGAATAGCCCGGCCCGGCGAAGCCGACGCCGCGAACGAGGTTGGTCGACTTGGTCGGCAGCCGCGTGACGAGGGCGTGGAGACGGCGCTTCGCGGGCTTCGTCAGCTTGGCCGAAAAGACGCCGAAGTAGACAACCGTCCGCACGGCCTTCGGCTTGGCGGCGGGCTTGATGACCCTGACGCGAATAGAGATGGAGAAGGCGCGCGTCACGACGGCATGCGGTCGGGCGTCGTTGGTCAGGCCGTTCACCTGCAACGTGTAGGTGCCGCGCGCAAGGTCAGAGGGGATGGGGACGGATCCCGCATACGTGCCATCACACAACGCGTCCAGGCTCCCGAGGAAGGTGGCCGTGCTGCCGCGCAGCAGAAAGAAGTTGACCGGAGAGCCCGGCACGCCCCCGCGACCGCTCGCCGCGACGCTGCCACCGGCATTGAGGATCGCAGTGCCGTGGGAATCCAGCGAGAGATTGGCTCCTCCGGGGGACTTCGGACGGACGATGATCTGGAGGTTGCCTCCGGAGACCTTGATCGTGCCCTTCTGTCGGTTCGCCGTGACCGCAGGTGGGATGGTCCTGCCTCCGACGACGACGGTGGCTCCGCCCACCGGCGTCGACGACGGGAGGAAGGTCGCCGTGGGCGTAGGAGTGGCCCCCGGAGTAGGAGTAGGAGTAGGAGTAGGAGTGGGCCCCGTGGTCGGGGTGACCGCGGTCGAGGCGGTCGAGGCCAGTGAGGTGCCGGTCGCGTTGGTCGTGGTCAGGGTGAAGGTGTAGGCGGTGCCGTTGGTCAAACCGGTCACCGTGGCCGTGGTCGCTCCGGTCGTGGTGGCCGTCTGGCCACCGCCACCAGAGGCGGTGACGGTGTACCCGGTGATGGCCGAACC
>Ga0105052_10007475_pt1 | contig 10664 bp, 6 predicted proteins | sample FRY03_FD_78094 | JGI IMG/M metagenome (GOLD analysis project Ga0105052, IMG submission 78094) | Freshwater microbial communities from Lake Fryxell liftoff mats and glacier meltwater in Antarctica - FRY-03 | ecosystem: Environmental > Aquatic > Freshwater > Ice > Glacier meltwater ... | reverse complement strand
TGCATTGCCGAACCATTGATGCGCAATTTCATGAATAATTACATTTCTTGTTCTTACCGATCTATTGCCAGTAATTAGTTTATCGGAGTAGCCAATTGCAGATGCAGATTCCATTCCACCACTAACAACGGGTGACTCAATATTTGCTAATTTTTCATAAGCATACGGGCCTACATAATCTGAGAAAAAAGTTAGCACCTCTTTCGTTGGAACTGCAAAGTCATAAAAACCAGCAATTCTATCTTTTGAGTAAACCCAAGATTCTATTGATTTACCTTCGAACTTATCAAGGTATTGAACTGCAAAATTGGCAATACCCAGAGTGTAGAGCCACGGCGCAATAGGTACTGATTGTTTCCAATGAGTCAGCTTTGTTGAATCGTTAATGGTTGACTCTTCCATTAATAAACCATTAGAAACAACTTTATAATGTATGGGAGCTTTAATAATAAATTCACAAGTTGCTTTGTCTGAAATATGATCTATTAACGGCAACCAATTTCTTCCTTTATTGGGCCAGTTATCACTAAAAAATGAACGGTCGCCATATTTTGTTGGTCCAGCATGTAAACCGTCTGCGGGTTCACCATGGTAAGTAATTTTAAAAACGATGGTTATGCCAGCAGTTGACGCTTGCTCCAGATTTATTAAAATTTCATTGTTTAAATGCGTGTAGGTAATATTCATATTTGGCGCGCTGATTGAATCTACCGCCATTCCTTTACCATTTTTTGCTTTGCTTATTAAATCGAACCTCAATTGTTTTACCCCAGCTTGATTAAAATAAACTGAAACAAATGTGGTTGCTTTTATTTCATTCGATTTATCCGAAAACTCAATATTAAACTGATAGTTTTTTATGTCTATTCTTTTATCAATAGGGTAGTGGTCTGCAAAAACACTATTAACAAAACTGAGGTTAAGTAAAATACCAATCAGTAGAAATTTATAAATATTCATATTTACTACTTGAAATTATTCATAAGTTACCTTCTTCAAATAAAACCCTTTTGCATCAACGCCCGGTGGGGTATTGCTGTTGATGGTGATGCCTTCTTTTGTTATAATTCTTTTTTCTATTTTATTATTAATAGAAATCTCAATCGGTAAATCCATAAAATAATTATTGATCTTAACTAGGTATTTGTGATAGCCAGTTTCTTTTATATTAATGTTGAGCTCATCAGTTGTTCTTAAATAAAAATCAAAGAATGGCTTGAGGTTTTTGCCAGATGCTTTGCTAAATAATTGTTCTACATCAGTAGTAGTTACAAAATTATCGTAGGTATATGCTGGGTCGGTTGCTAATTTTTTAAGTGTTGGAAAGAAAATGCGATCTCCAATTAAAAATCGTAGACTATGCATAAAAAAAGAACCCTTTGTATAAATATCACCAGTATAAGTATCCTGAGTGTTAATCTCTTCGCCTTGTACTAATGCTTTTTTGTTTTTAATACTTCGTTTATGACCATTGATTATTTCATTGTAAGCTTCTTCTCCTCCTAATTCGAGCATACACAAAGCTTCTGCATAAGTGGCTATTCCCTCCTGAATCCACATATGCGCCCAATCCTTATTGGTAACTTTATTAGCCCACCACTCATGTGCGTATTCATGAAAAAGGTTTGCAGAATAATCTTGACCGCCAATTGTTTTATAATCAAATTTGTTTTGAAAAGTAATCATTGTCTGGTGTTCCATTCCAGAATTTGGAACTTCGGCAATGCCAATTTTCTCTTTAGCCCAAGGGTATTCTCCAAAATATTTTTCTAATATTTTAGTATCCCTAATTTTAGTTTTAATTAATTTTTTTGCATTTGCAGTATCTACTTCCAACACATAAAAATCAACAGGTACTTTATTGCCTTTAACTGTGGTGTAAGTATCACTCACTACTTTGTATTTTCCTACATTAAATAATATACAATAATTGCTAATGGTATAATTGGTTTTCCAATAATAGGTTTTACGATCTTTTTGTTGAGTGGTTTTTATTAATAGTCCAGGCCCTGCAACTACCAATTGAGACGGCACTGTAATATTTAAATCAACGCCTTCATTGGGTTCGTCGCTTGGGTGGTCTTTACAAGGAAAATATATTTTACCGCCTTCAAACTGACAATTAATGGCCATCCACGGATTTCCGTTAGAGTCTTTTGTCCAGGTAAAACCACCACCCCATGGCGGCCTAACTGCAACTGGTGGAGCGCCACTGTATTCAACAAATACCAATTGTTTCCCTTGCTTAAAAGGAGTGGGATTGGTAATAAAAATTTTATCATCTATATGACTGAATTTAGCAGGGGCATTGTTTACAGTAATTTCTGTTACGAGGTACGATTGCAATAAATCTAATAAAATGGTATCCGATTGGTTCAATAAATTGAGTGATACTTCAGCATTCCCATGAATGGTTTGCTTTTCCATATCTACATTCAGGTTAATGGTATAATGCCTGATGTCCATGTTGGCTTGTTGGGGATTGAGTTTGCCTCCAGAGCTCATTTTGCTAATATCGCGGGGCTGACTCATAGCAGTGCTAAAGCAAAGCAATGTAAGCGCAATGTTTAAGTATACCATTGTAAAAGATTTTACTAAATATACTTAAAATAAAGGGGTAAGCTACTGCTTCAATTTTGTATTTGAGAGTTTCAGTTTCGATTAACTCAGTTTTTTAAGTAATTCCGAGGTTAACGAGTTCATTTGTGAAAAAGCAAACCATTTTTTACCTAAGTCTTTTAGTGATGCACCTAGATGGTATAAATGAGTTTCGTCTACAATCAAAAATCTGTCGTGACTATCGGTAAGTTTTTTTACTGAAATGGGTGGGTATTGATCATTATGTTTTTTCAAATCAAGTTCTAGTTGTTTGTTTATCAGTTTAGTGTAAATGATAGCGCCTACATTTTTATTTCTTTTAGTTAGCAATGTCATTACAGTTTCATCTATATAATTATCTATAATTATAATAGATATTTCAGCTTGTTTAATCAATTTAGCAACAAAAGAGTAAGCATCAAATACTTGTCCTTCAAAGAAAATACCCTTTTCGGGTTGTTTGTCTTTACTTTCCAGAGCATTAAATAATTGTTCAAACTTTTGGTCGGATTCAATTTGTTTGCTTTCTACTTTGTCTAATCTTTGAAAAAGCGCAGCATTTTGAATTATGAATTTCCGCATATTTACAAATGCCCGAAATATATTTATGCTTACTTCGGCTGCTTTTTCGCTTCTTATCACAGCTGAAGCAGCAGCTACGCCATGCTCTGTAAATACATAAGGTAGGTACCCACCCAAACTTTGTTTAGAAGGTATCGCAAAATGCGATACCATAGAATCAACCTCAATTTCAGTAAGCTGAAACATAAAATCTGCAGGAAACCGATTTGCATTTCTTTTCACCTGCTCGCGTAATCTAATAGGTTTTACCTCATAGAATTCTGCTAAATCTTTATCAATAATAACTTGAATCCCTCTTATAGTAAAAATGCGATTTTCGATTTCCTTTTGTGGTATTATTGATAATTTATTTGCCATAAGTTATTCAGTCCTTCCAATTAATTTGGAGAGCTAATTTATGGATGAAATTTTTCATATTCTATGCGGCTTATACCTGATTTATAGCCGTGTTTAGAACTTATAACTATACCCTATACGCAGCACTTGGGTTTCATAATAATCATTGCTTGTATAGCTAAAACCTTGTCCTTGAATTTCTCTTTTTATTATCATGGTATTGAACAAATCGGTTGCATTAAAAAACAATTCACCCTTCCCTTTTTGAATAGATTTCTTAACACCCATATCTACCGAAAACCTTGTATTTATTTTTCCTTGAGGTATAATATCCGGAGCTAAATAAATAACTGTTAATTGAGCATCAACAGTTTTAGAAAAATGAAAAGTATTATTCAATTTTATGTTCCCCGAAAATATCTCCTGATCTGCTGCTGTAAAAGTATGTGCTACAGGGTATTTATTTTGTACAGTAAAGCCCCTAATGATATTCCTGTATGCATTTAAGTTTAAGTTAAACGAATATTTTTTTGATATTTCCTGTGCCAAAACCAATTCTACACCCGTGCTGCTACTTTTATTTACATTTTGAAAAGTTGCATAAATTATATTGCTTCCCGGTACGGTGCTTGAAATTCTTGTAATAGTACCGTCTGCAAACTTATGATAGATGGCACTGAACAAACTTCCTTTTGTTAATGTGGTTTTATAGCCCAACTCAATGCTATTGGTAAATTGTGGCCTTAATGCAGGATTGCCCACTTTAATAATTTCAGCATCATCATACTTTGGAAAAACACGAATATCTACTTCGTTGGGTCTATCAACTCTACGGGTGTAAAAAACAGAAAACTTATTACGATCATTTAATTTGTAAGCCAACCGCATAGTTGGGAAAGGTTGCAAATAATCGTATCCATCACTTTTATAGGTAGGATGATTGGGCGTAACTTCATAATCAATTTTTACATACTCAACCCTTAAACCTATTTCTGCTTCCCAATTGTTGGTTTCATAAATATAATTGCCGTAAACCGCAGGTATCCATTCTTTGTAGGTTGCTTCACCACCTGCGCTGCTATCAATTACTGAATTTACGCCAGGCTTAAATTGCATATTGGTAGGGATATCTCTTTTGCGAAGTTTTATACCAGTTTCGAACCTTCCATTTTTTAAAGGTTTAATATAATCCATCGTTAAATCGAATACCTGCTCATCTGATAGTAGTTTAAACGCATCAGTGCCCTTAGAAGTTGGCAAAAAGTTATCATAAAAATACTTTTCATCTTCTCTGTGAAAAGTATAGTTAAATCCAATATTGAGTAAACGACCAGCTTCCTTAAACTTATGTTGATAGTTAGCTGTGGCCATCCAAGTGGTTTTTAGCTCGTCTTCTAAAAATTGCCAAAGTCTTTTGCGCTGCGTAAAATTAGAATTAAAGAAAGGCTGATCGCCACGATCTATAATTTTTTCACTTCCAAATAATCCTGAAACGGTTAAACTATTCTGATCGTTAAAATTATAATCTAACCCAGCTTTTAATGTGGTGAAATGGGTATTTCTATTTCTTTTTAATTGCTGATTAATTATTTCACCATTGTTATAGGTTCTTACTACAAATTCATTTTTATTCAATGTTTCTGTATATAAATAATCGCCCTGAAAAAATGTGTTCAACTTATTTTTCCGATAGTTTAATGACACACTTGGATTTACTTTTGGCGTAAAACTGTATTGTGGTCTGATTGATGGCAGATTTTCTTTTCTTTCCCATAGTGAGCCTAGGCCTGTTGTTAAGCCAACTTTTCCGTTAAAGCCTTCTTTTTTATTTTTTTTGTAGATGATATTTATAATCCCTGCGTTTCCATTGGCATCGTATTTTGAAGAGGGGTTATTAATTATCTCTATTTTTTCTATGGCCGATGCCGGAATATTATCTAACCCACTCTGGTTGCCAAAGCCCGTCATTGCAGTTTGCTTGCCATCTATTAATACAGCTACTTTGTCGTTACCTCTTAGCAATACTTTGCCGTCTTGCACAGTAACACTTGGTAGGTTTTGCATTGCTTGTAATACAGAGCCTCCAGATTGACTAATATTGTCTTTCAGCAAAAACGATTTTTTATCGAGTTTATCGCTAATGCCTGCTTGGGTAGATGTAACTACTACATCATTTAATGTATTGGTTTTTTCCGATAATTCAATTGTTTTCAAGTCTAAAAAGGCTGAGAGAGATCCTACAAACAATGGTTGCTTTTTAGTTTCATAACCGAGGTAGTTAATTTCTAATAAGTAGTTACCAGATTTTATATTGCTTAAGCTGAATCTACCATTTTCATCAGAAACTGTTCCGCTTACAAAAACGCTGTCTTTTTCTGTTACCAGAATAATATTGGCAAAAGGGATACTGGTTTTCTTAGTTTTTTCTTTTACAATGCCAGATATGGTAACGCTAGTTTGTGCAGATGTTACCAATACTAGTAATATTAAAATTAATGTAATGAATAGCTTTATATGGCGCATTGTAATTGGAGACTGAATTAAGTGCAAACTTATTTTAAAAAGGGTAAAGAGGGGTAGGTTTTTTATGGATGGGGTTTCGAGCCTTTTTTACCCAAGAATTCCTCCGTAGCATAATGCCTCATCAAGTGGTTCTGCATATTTGATTGATTTTGTTGCCGCATGATGCTTTGCTAGCCATGAGCTCAGTTCTTTTGTTGTTGCAAACGAAAGAATAGGGGTTGGGGTTTTACTTCTTTGGGTTTGACGGGAGTTGGTATTTTTGTGTTTATGAAATTCAAATATTGAATTAATCGCGTTGAGGATTATTAGTAATGATTTACTTTCTTGAAATTTTTATATTTTTTAAAAAGAAATTGAAAGTAGTAGTTTATGGGAGATTTGATAAGAAGAATGAGCCTTTATTTATTGCTTCAACAATGCGAGTCTTTTTTGAAAGGCTTTTATCTAACAGTTCTTGATATGATTCATCTATTTCATTTATAATTAGCCATTGCTTTTCTTCATTTGGCCTATAAGAAATCCTTTTGCAACTTCTTGCAAATCCATTAGCTAAGTAAAGATAAAATTCAACAAAATCTCCATTTGGTTTGTATGCTAACTCTTTTAATTGATTGACTGAAGTAACCTGAATCATGATATACAATTATGTTTTTGAGCTTCTATATTTACTCCTTATTTTATAAAACTTTCTTTTGAATCAATATTTCGTTGTAATGAATTCCATTTATAGCTTTTATTGCTGTGTATTGAGCCATGAATTTCGCATCAACTAAAAATCCCTCAAATGAAGATGCTATAACATACTTTCTTACAGCATCATTATTAGTTAATCCTCTTTCATTCCCTTTATGTTGCCCATTTTTATAAATAGCGAATAATTCTTTTTTCATTTTGCAAATTGATTTTTATATTGGAAATTAAAACTCTCAACTTATTTTAGAATATTCGCATATTTTATAATCAGGTATAGTAGTTACAAATTTAAATTCTTCAAAACTGAAACAAACTCTCCAATAACCCGCATACCCGCTGCATTTTCTTCATTAATGATTATATTTTTATATGAATCATCGTATGAATTTGGTTTCAATACAATTGAAGTATGTTCATAATTTTCCTCGGAGACCAATTTCTCACTTGAATATGTTTTGATAGTAAATGCGGAATTAAAATCTTGATCCTGTAAATCCATGTTTTCTATTAAAACGATTTTCCCATTTCTACTGCCCCCTCTATAAGGTTTAAATATACAAATTGAACCATTAGGAATAACCCTGTTCATTGAATCGCCAATTATCTTACAGGCAAAATACTCACTATTTGGTTTAATATTATCGGGGAATTCAATTAAGGTAAAATCTTTATTAGTTTGCATTTCGCTGAATGTGCCAGCGGCGGCATAAAAATTATAGAGTGGGATAGGATTTCTTAGCTTTTGGTCAAATTTTATAGTTGATTTTAATGGAATAATGTTTTCATTTTTTCCTGAATTAGAATCCTTTATCTTTCCTTTCTCTAGTATATAATTATAAATTGATGTTATAACAGGGCTTACTAATTTGAAACGAATTTTTACAACTGGAATTTGTTTGCCTTTGTTATTATTTATTTGGGTTTGTTCAACTTTGTTTAATTCTGGATTTATATCACCCATATAGTAGAAGTCCATTCCTTCGTCGTTATTTTTTTTGATAAATAAAGGTAGGCGGATAGGTCCGTTTTGACCCAAAATAGATTGAACATCGTTACTGTTTTTTGTTCTATTTGATTTAGACATCCAATCAAATTCCTTATTATTAACAAACTCATCCTCATATTTAGTTGATTCTGTAATATGTTCTTCTTTATGATAATTTACGAAAATGGGGCAATGAGTATTATCGGGGCTTACTAAATAACCACCTACGTTTTGAGCCACAGGGTTTTCCAACACATTTAATATTCTGAATACATCTTTACGTGAGTATTTTCTGTAAAGTATAAATCCATTTTGCCAATTTTCTGGTTGAAATAATTTGTCGAACTTATGGATTGAATAGTCCGTAGAGTCGAGTAGATATTTTTTAAAAGTATCTTGTTTTAAGAAAGCAAGAAAAGTGTTTGAAAAGACAAAAATCTCATTTTTAATTTTTAGAATATCCAAATCATAAACCACTTTTGGTGAAACCATTTTTCCGTCTTTTTTTTCTCTATTAAATTCGAAGTTTAAATGATAGACGCAAGATTTAATAGTTTCTTCAGAAATGTGGTAATTATATTTTTTAAAAATATTTTCTTTTAAATCCTTTATTGATAGTTTGCCATGTTCTATTAATAGTTTTATTATTAAACTTTCCTCAACCCTTTTTGAGTTATTTATTTCTATAGCAAATAATTCTAAAAGTTTAATTTGTTGTGTTGTTAATTCTAAAATATTTTCTTGATCGACTCTTACAACAAAATTATAATACGAATTTGAGTAATTTACATATAGATAAGGGTCTCGAGAACCATGTTCAATAAAATCCATCATCATTGGTATTCTACCTAATTTATATTTCAAAAGGTTAAAATCTTTTTTCAAATCAGCTAATAATTGCATGTTAGCTGAATCAATAGATTGAAAAATTCTTTCTTTTGTGATTTCATCAAAATTAATTGTTGATGAACCTGGTATCATCCTACTTCCTTCGGTAATTAATTTTCTTAATGAGTCCTTATCATAGGAAGTATCACCATATAATGCAATGGGGACAAGGTAATTATTTTCATAGTTCCCTATGAAATCAATAACTGTCAAGTAGCCCTTTCCATCAACTTTTCTTAAACCTCTTCCTAATTGCTGAATGAAAATAATTGCCGATTCAGTAGGTCGTAGCATAATAATCTGATTGATTTTTGGAATATCAATCCCTTCATTGAAAATATCAACCGTAAAAATGTAATCTAGCTTTTCAGTCAATTTATCTGACTCTATTCTTTCAATAGATTTCGCTCGTTCTTCTTCAGAGTTGTCGCCAGTTAAGGCAATTGTTCTAAATCCTTTCAAATTAAATAAAGTAGACAGTTCAATAGCTTCTTTTTTTCTTGAGCAAAAGATTAAACCTCTAGTAATTCCATTATCACTTCCATAAAAATTTACTTGCTCAATTATCCTGTTAACTCTTTCACTGGAAATTAAAAGATTAAAATCTGTTAAATTATCAACTTCATTATTGTCAATTAATAAATCAGTTACTCCGTAATAATGAAATGAACTAAGCATTTCTTCTTCCATTGCTCTGTGTAATCTAATTTCATAAGCAATGTTATGATCGAATAATTTAAAAATGTCATTTCCATCAGTTCTCTCAGGTGTAGCTGTCATTCCTAAAAGAAACTTTGGTTCAAAATAATCTAGTAATCGTAAATAAGAATCTGCTCCTGACCTGTGTGTTTCATCAATAATTATGTAATCAAAATGATTTTTCGTGAAGTTTTCTAAGTGGGTAGATTTTGAAATAGTTTGGATCGTTGAAAATACGAAATCACATTCCAATTCTCTTTTTTCACCTGAGTATAAACCCATTGTTTTTTCTTTTCCGAAAACACTTTGAAATGTATTTAATGAATCTTTAGCAATAGTTAACCTATGAACCACAAACAAAAGCTTTTTTGGGTTAAAAGCTTTAGCATCGAAAGCTGATAAATAAGTTTTTCCTGTTCCAGTTGCAGAAATTATTAAAGCTTTCGTTTTTTTGTCCTTCCGTAAAACATTCAGATTTTTCAATGCTTCTAATTGCATTGAATTTGGAGTTATTTGTGTTTTGTTTTCATTTTTGCTTTCAAGAATATATTTCTTATTTAATATAAATTGCTTTTGATATATTTCTTCATAAGACAAAATAAATTTTGAAGTTACAGGGATTCCTTTCTTAAAATCAGATTGAAATTCATTAAGTACTTTTTCAACAATACCACTTTCGTCTAATGCGGATATTTTTATATTCCATTCTTTATTAGTAGACAAGGCCTGAGCCGTTAAATTACTGCTGCCAACAATTAAATTAAAATAGTCCTTATTTTTAAAGATGTACCCTTTTGCATGAGCATTTCCAGTTGTTGCAATTCTCAAATCTATATTTTTGAATTGAACTAATCTTTTTAGAGCTTCTGGTTGGGTAAAGTTTAAATACTGGGAAACTAAAATTTCGCCCTTTATTTCTCTACTTTCGAGTTCTTTAAGTTTATTAATTATTGTTGCAACTCCGCTAGTAGTTACAAATGCTACGGAGATATAAAACTGGTTACAATTTTCAAGCTCTTGAAGTATAGTTGTAAGTACTTTTTGAGGAGGATTTTTCTGATTTACAATTAGCTCTGGTTGATAATCAATGTTTGATAGAATTGTTCTATCAACAAAACCAGTTTGTAAACTGTCAATAAAAATATTGAGTAACTTATCCATTCGATACCAATTTATTTACAATTGGAATATCAGCGGCAGCCCAATCTAATTCCATTAATTCATTTTTGTCTAACCATTTAAAATCAATATGTTCAGTTAAGGTTAAAGTAGAATCTTTACACGAACATAAAAAACTATACATCGTTAAATGAAAATCAGGATATTGATGTGAAACCGTTAAAAATTCACTTTCAATTTT
>Ga0105052_10007468_pt1 | contig 10670 bp, 9 predicted proteins | sample FRY03_FD_78094 | JGI IMG/M metagenome (GOLD analysis project Ga0105052, IMG submission 78094) | Freshwater microbial communities from Lake Fryxell liftoff mats and glacier meltwater in Antarctica - FRY-03 | ecosystem: Environmental > Aquatic > Freshwater > Ice > Glacier meltwater ... | reverse complement strand
TAGTCGTCTTAGGTCAAAGGCCTTATATACAAATAGTATCTTACTAACTATAGATTTGATGAATAATGAGGTTATTAAGCTTAGGATTAGGCTAGTCCCATCATACGACAATTATAGTTTAGTACATGCTATTATGCACTCATGGGATAAATTGATGCATTTAAAAAAACTCTTGAAAGTTAGAAAAGTAGGTATTAGTTTTCATGGTTTAAGCCAAGGTTTAATGCAATTAAGTTTTGATTATTTACCTGCCAAGCATAAACAAGAAAATTTATCTAAAATTATAGACGAGCTCAATAGTAAATTGGGACAAGATATTATCAGACAAGGCTTGCTGTCAAAGCAATCCAAATCCAAAGAAGTTATAGCATTTGGTTATGTTCCAAATGCTACATAAATTTATATCCCTTAGCTAGGGATATAAATTGTAAGGTAATTGATATAAAAGGATTAAAAAAAATGCATGACAAGGAACAAAACATAGACCAAATAATAATGTTCACCAATTATGATGGTGGCATCAAAGTTAATGCTAGATTAAATAATGACACCTTATGGCTATCTTTAAATCAATTGGTAGAATTATTTGGTAGAGATAAATCTGTTATATCACGGCATTTAAAAAAGATTTTTCAAGAAGAAGAATTGGATGAAGATAGAACTGTTGCAAAATATGCAACAGTTCAAAAAGAAGGCGATAAGTCGGTTACCAGGCAGATAGATTATTATAATTTGGATGTAATCATATCTATTGGATATAGAGTGAACTCTAAGAGAGGTATAGAATTTAGACGCTGGGCCAATGAGGTTTTAAAAGATTATTTAATTAAGGGATATAGTATTAATCAGCAAAACCTTAATATCAAAAAAATCAATGAATTACAGCAAACAATAGAATTACTTTCTAATACTCTAATTAACCAAAACCTTGTTGATAATGAAGGAGAGGAAATCCTTACAATTATTCGAGATTACACTAAAACTTGGGATATTCTGATTAAGTATGATGAGGATAGGTTGCTAATCCCAAATAATGACCAACAATCAGATATATTTGCTCTTTCTTATAGTAGTTCTATTGCTGCGATAAAATCGATCAAGCACGAATTAGGTTCAAGAGGTGAATCAGTTGCATTATTTGGCAATGAAAAAGACAATTCTTTACAAGGTATATTAGGTAGTATTTATCAGACATTTGACGGTAGTGATCTATATCCAAGCTTAGAAGAGAAGGCGGCGCATTTAATTTATTTTGTAATAAAAAACCATCCATTTAGTGATGGCAATAAGAGAATAGGCTGTTTCCTATTTTTATTATTCATGCAAAAAAATAGAACCCTTTTGTCTAATATGCCATCACCAGAAGCTTTAACGGCAATGGCATTATTAATTGCAGAAAGTGATCCAATGCAGAAGGGTTTAATTATAAAATTGATAATAAATTTAATTGAAGCGAGGTAAGTATAATAACAGTTCTTACAATTAAATAAGAAGGAGTCTTATCTTAGCTTCTATTAGTGGCTCTACCGCAATAAATGTGGACTTGCAAAAGCATCATAAAGGTAGTAGTATCAAGGGATTATAACTAATGATTCACAACTGCACATGTACTCATTTTTCAACAAATTACTCAAACTCCCAAAAACAGAGGTAACAGGATATAAAATTCTAAATAACAAGATTTATCTAAATGTCAAAAGTACATTTGATGAAATACCTTGTCGCAAATGCGGAGACAAAACAAAATCTAAAGGTTATGCAAAGGAACGCGAAATACGTCATTTGTCAATGAATGAACAAGAGTGTTATTTAGTGATAAAAGCCAAGCGAGGAATATGCGAAAAGTGCGACGATACTCCAACCACAAATCAACGTTTAGAATGGTACGAATATAAGAGCAGATATACGAAAGATTATTTACAGCATCTAATGCTATCTTTGGTAAATAGTACATTAGAAGATGTAGCCATCAAACAAAATATTAGCTCAGATACTATAGGTAGAATACTTGCTCAAGAAGTATCTAAGTCCGTTAATTGGAAGGAGTTTAAAAAACTAGGTTTAATTGGCGTTGATGAAATTGCCGTAAGAAAAGGATATAATGATTATCTATCAATTATTACAGCAAGAGTCGATGATAAAGTTAGGATATTAGCGGTACTAAAGGGTCAAGAAAAGGTTACAGTTAAAGCTTTTCTCAAGACGATACCATCGAGGTTAAAACGTAAGATCACAGGTTATTGTTGCGATATGAACGAAGGTTATATTAATGCAGCTATGGAAACATTAAAGTCAGTACCTATCATTATTGACCGATTCCATGTTGCTAAATTATATAGAAAATGCCTTGTGGAATTACGTCAATCAGAGTTAGAAAGACTACGTAAAAAACTAGGAGCATCAGACTATAAAGAACTAAAAATCTCTATAGCTGTTTTGCGTAGAAATGTAGAATTAGTATCACAAGAAGATCGACAAGAACTAGAGAAGTTGTTCAAACATTCACCCAAATTACGTGCAGCTTATCGTTTATGTAGACAGCTTACATCCATCTATAATTCAAAGATTAGCAAACGAGATGCTGGGGCTGAAATAGAGCTCTGGATTCAGAAGGTTGAAGCATCAAACCTGCAATGTTTTGACGGTTTTATAAAGACCTTGAATAAATACAAAACCCATATTATACAATATTTTAAAGGAGGTCATACTAGTGGCTTTGTTGAGGGATTTTACAACAAAATTAAGGTAATTAAACGCAGATATTACGGAATATTTGATGAAAACAGCCTATTTCGACGCATATTCTTAGACACCGAAGGCTATGCCAGATTCCTTAATAGAACAGGTGTTGCGATGGTTTAAATAGACCACATTTATTGCGGTAGAGCCTAGATATTTAGCAAAAATAGCGACTAATTTTCAAAAAGTAGATGGGCTGGTAGTAATAAAACCTATCGATTTACCGCATAAACTATATAGTTTAGCATTAACTGCCTTACCTGGGATTGGCCAAAAAACATATTCTCATTTATTAAAGAATAAAATATCCACTATTCAAGAATTATGCGCTGAGGATAAAGTAAGTCTAGCTAAAAAATGGGGCAGTATTAATGGAGAAAAAATTTGGTCATTAATAAGAGGAGTAGATCTTCCTTTAGAGGTGGTTAAAAAAAGTACAATAGGGCATAGTCAGGTATTAGGTCCAGATACACGGATGATAGTAGAGGCTAGAAACGTTCTATTGTCACTAAATTACGAGCTGCTAGTCGTCTTAGGTCAAAGGCCTTATATACAAATAGTATCTTACTAACTATAGATTTGATGAATAATGAGGTTATTAAGCTTAGGATTAGGCTAGTCCCATCATGTGATAATTATAGTTTAGTACATGCTATTATGCACTCATGGGATGAATTGATGCATTTAAAAAAACTCTTGAAAGTTAGAAAAGTAGGTATTAGTTTTCATGGTTTAAGCCAAGGTTTAACGCAACTAAGTTTTGATTATTTACCTGCCAAGCATAAACAAGAAAATTTATCTAAAATTATAGACGAGCTCAATAGTAAATTGGGACAAGATATTATCAGGCAAGGCTTACTATCAAAACAATCAAAGTCTAAAGAAGTTATAGCATTTGGATATGTTCCAATCAGCAACAATGAAAAAACGTGATATAGTAGATATTAGTATTCAATTAAGAAGTAAGGAGATAAATGCTCAATTTTATAGACAAAGCTTTAGTTATTAAAGGATTAAATAAAATATATGATAATGGATTTCGCGCGTTAGATAATATTAATTTAGAAATTGATCGCGGAGAAATATTCGCACTACTTGGTCCAAATGGGGCTGGAAAGACAACCCTGATTAGTACAATTTGTGGCTTAGTAAGACCGAGCTCTGGTGTAATTAATATTTTTGGACACGATCATATCAAGGACTATAAAATGGCCAGAGCTTATGTAGGGCTAGTGCCACAAGAACTTACTACCGATACATTTGAAACAGTCTGGAATACTGTTAAATTTAGTAGAGGTCTTTTTGGCAAGGAGCCATCTCCTGATTATATTGAAACTATTCTAAAAAAATTGTCATTATGGGACAAAAAAGATTCTCAAATTCGTACATTATCAGGTGGGATGAAGAGAAGAGTTCTTATTGCCAAAGCTTTGTCGCATGAACCGGAGATATTATTTTTAGACGAGCCTTCTTCTGGTGTTGATGTTGAACTGCGTAAATCAATGTGGGAACAAATACGCGAACTAAGGGATTCAGGAGTAAGTATTATTCTTACAACTCATTATATAGCTGAGGCCGAAGAAATGGCGGATCGTATAGGTATTATCAATCAAGGAAGATTAATTTTAGTAGAAGAAAAAAAGCCTCTGATGCAAAAGCTGGGTAGAAAAAAACTAGTAATAAATCTAAATATTCCGATGAAGGAAATACCAGTTGCATTATTGAAATATAACATGCATCTTGAGGATGGGGGAAGCCAGCTTGTTTTTAATTACGATCCAGAAAAAGAAGAGAATGAAATAGCAGAGCTACTTAGTGAATTAAAAGAAAATAATATAAAGTGTAAGGATATAAATACTTATAAAAGTTCACTAGAAGAAATATTTATACAATTGGTAAAAGCATCATGAATTATCGCGGCATAATGGCTATTTATAATTTTGAAATGAACAGGGCAATCCGTACAATTGGTCAAACTATTGCATCGCCTGTAATATCTACAATACTTTACTTCGTGGTATTTGGTTATGCTATGGGCGATCGTATAGGCCATATAGATGGAGTTAATTATGGTGCTTTTATTGTGCCAGGGTTAATAATGCTAACCATATTGAGTCAAAGTATTGCAAACGCATCGTTTGGTATTTATTTTCCACGTTATGTTGGAACTATTTATGAAATTTTATCAGCTCCACTTTCATCTTTGGAAATTACTATAGCTTACGTTAGTGCAGCGGCTACAAAATCAATTGTCATAGGAGTGATTGTATTACTGACTACTAGTTTCTTTATACCTCTTGAAGTACAACACCCATTATGGATGCTTTTTTTCTTAGTCATGACAAGTATTACCTTTAGCTTGCTGGGATTTATAATTGGTATATGGGTTGATGGTTTTGATAAATTACAAGCAGTGCCTCTATTGATTATAACCCCTCTTACATTTCTGGGCGGGAGTTTTTATTCAATTAATATGCTTCCTCCTATATGGCAAAAAATATCACTTATTAATCCTGTAGTTTATCTTGTCAGTGGATTTAGATGGAGCTTTTATGAAAGCTCAGATGTCAGTCCGATTATAAGTGTTATTATGATTTTAATATTTACCATAATGTTTACTTGTATAATTGTGTGGATTTTTAAAACAGGCTATAGGATTAAAAAATAGCACAATAGATGTTTAACTATATCTCTCCAAACGATTGGTTTGCTTGAAAATAGTTAAGCTATCAAAAACAGTAGTTCTTTAATAATTTGCATTAAATTTAGCAGCAGTACAAAACATGGCCTAGATCAATTGAAGTAACTTGTGTTCAAAATAAGTTTTTTGTGGAGATTTTAAATACAACCCCTAGAGTTATAATCTTTATAAGAGTTTTATATTTGGAATTACTTGAAATTTTGTACTAACTTAGGTGTAGACCATTTGTTTGTTAGATTATATACTAAGTTGAAGAAATAAGAATTTTAAATATACGGATTCCTTTTATGGAAGTACTACATGGTATATACAATTTAGCGCAGCACAAAATGTGTCTTTGGTTAGAGGATAGAAAAAAATTATCTAAGCCAGATCAGTTGACGATAAAAGGGAAAAGTGTGGCTGCACAACTAATGTTGCCTACTCATAATTCATCTCCTGTATCCTCGCCAATAATTACAAGAGAATATAATCTTGAAACACCAAGTGATATCAACTTGCAAAGCCATAGTGTACAATGCTTGTACGTAGATGTAGTAGATATAAAAAAACTAGAATCAAATGAGCAGTTAGTTTTTGCCCAAGATCTATTATTTTGGATAAGCATGCTAGATTTTGTATCTGAGATACTAGAATATCATTTATATATTCCTAGCATTAAAAATGATAACACAACTACTTGGACTACATATCATCCTGATATAGAACAACTATCACTACAAATGCCGGATATATGCTCTTATATTGATGGAAATTACTATGATAAGGCGCAGATATTACAGAATTTCTTTGATTCTACTGTTTCATATATTGCTCAGCATACCTATTTATCCCAAGTCCAAGAAAAAAATATCGCTAGCACCTTGTTGGAAAAATTCTTCAACAAAGGTAAAAATAAAATCACGGAGAATGAGAGAAGTAACTGGGTGATTTGGAAATCAGCACTTGATAAATCAAAGCATGATATCTGTATTAAGATAGATGCTCCTGAGCATAAAAATGATAATTGGCTAATAACGGTTTTGGCAAAAGACGAAGATGACCAATCCAGACAAGCCCCGATAAATGATAATTGGCAAAACCATATCAATGATCTTGGTCTAGCTATGCGTATATACCCTAACCTTGAAAATGCATTTGATAAAGATAAGATTGTACCGTTTGAGTTATCACAGCTAGAGGCAAAAGAGTTTCTTTCGGAAACAGCTTGGTTTTTACAGCAATCAGGTTTTCCAGTAATTATACCTTCTTGGTATACACCTAAGGGGCATAATAGTGCTAAATTAAAACTAAAGCGCAAAAACTCCCTCGGATCATCGCAAAATGAAAATAGTTATTTCACAGCAGAAGGGCTAATGTCATTTGAATATGCATTATCACTAAATGGAGAAGAATTGAGTGCCAAAGAATGGCAGGAGCTAATCGAAAACAAAGAAGAGTTAGTGCAATTTAGAGGAGAGTGGGTGCAGCTTGATCTAGAAAACATGTCTAAAATGCTTGATTTTTGGAATAGCAATCAAGCAGAAGATATGAACATCTTTGGATTACTTGATAGAGCATCTGATCCAGATATTGAGCTAGATGGGAATACTGATGAATTTATGATGTCCTTATATGGCAAACAGAACCTAGAGATCGAAGAAACTCCCGAAAGTTTTGTTGGTACACTGAGACCATACCAGAAACTTGGATTTTCTTGGATGAGATATATGGAAAAACTCGGGTTAAATCCATGTTTGGCTGACGATATGGGTCTTGGTAAAACTATTCAAATAATCGCCCTAATAGCAGGTAGCGTAAGTGGTAAAAATCTTTTAGTAGTACCAACTTCAGTAATTGGTAACTGGGAAAGAGAATTTGCAAAGTTTGCACCAAGCATCAAGGTAAAGACGTATCACTCAAAAGACAAAGATAATAGCATATTTGAAGAGCCTGATATAGTGGTGCTAACTACATTTAATATAATGCGAAAACACTACAAGCTATTTGATGAAACAGAGTGGCATAGGATTATAATTGATGAGGCTCAAAATATTAAAAACCCCAAGGCAAAACAAAGTAAAGCCTTGTTTGCGTTGAACTCAAAATATCAAATAGCACTGACTGGTACACCTATAGAAAATAGCGTTGTTGATCTGTGGTCAATATTCAATTTTTTAAATAGAGATTATTTGGGAGATGTAAAAAGATTTAAAAAAGCATTCCATAATAATCCAAATAATAGACCGCAATTAAAACGCCTAGTCGAACCCTTCATGCTACGGAGACTAAAAACAGATAAATCCATTATTACAGAGTTGCCAGATAAGATAGAACAAAATATATATTGTCAGCTTACAAAAGAACAGGCTTCTCTATATCAAGCAGTAGTAAATAAATTAGCTGCAGATATGGAGAGCGGTAATTTGCAAAGCTCAGCTATGCTCTCTAGCCTTACAAGGCTCAAACAAATATGTAATCACCCAGCTCAGTATTTGCAAGATAATAGTGAGTTTGCAGAAAAGCGTTCTTTGAAACTCCAGAGATTAACGTCAATTGTTGATGAGGCAATAGAAAACGAAGAAAGTGTTTTAATATTTTCCCAGTACAAGGAGATATGCGTTGCAATAAATAAAATGCTAGCAGCAAGGTACAATACGTATTTGTTACACGGTGGCACTAGCAGATCTGCAAGGGACAATATGATAGCTGAGTTTCAAGATAGCGATACTCCGCCTTCAATATTTACTCTCTCGTTAAAAGCTGGTGGTGTTGGTATTACATTAACAAAAGCTAGCCAAGTGATTCACTTTGATCGCTGGTGGAATCCAGCAGTGGAAAACCAAGCTACAGATAGAGCCTTTCGTATAGGGCAGCAGAAGAAAGTCCTAGTGCATAAATTTATTACTCAAGGTACTTTAGAAGAAAAGATAGATCAGATGATAGCTGATAAATCTTCATTATCTGAATCAATATTAAGCGATGATTCATCTTGGCTCAAAGGTCTAAATACCCAGTCCTTTATGGACTTAGTTAAATTAAGAGATGAGGCTTTGTCAGGTGAGTAAAACATGGTGGGGCGAAGAGTTCCTCGAGGCATTAAAATCATTTATAGAAGAAGGGAGGTTAAGTCGTGGTAGTGCTTATCGTACTCCGAAGAGACTATCTGAATACAAACAAAAACAAAATATCATTTCAGCAACTATGACGGGGAACATAAATCCATATTTTGGAGTGCATAAAACCCCATATTATAAAACAAAAATTATATTTACTAAAATTAGCAACCTCGAGTCTATAATTAATAATATAGAGCATGACCCACTATTACTTGCTAAATTAATAACCAGAGAATTGCCTTCTAGTATTTCATTTATATTGCCCCAGAGCAAAAAGGATGTAGAAACTTCTTGTTCCTGCCCTGACTGGGAAAACCCATGTAAACATGTAGCTGGTTTATATCTAAAAATAGCAGAAATGATTGATCATAATCCATTATTGCTATTTGATCTAAGAGGAATTAGTAAAACATTGATATCTGATAAAATCAAAAAATATATAAATATTACGCATGATGACAAAGAGAGCCAAATCATGCCAATAAACCATATCAATAATACAGAGGTAAATATAAAATCTTTCTGGGGTAGTCCAAACAAAAAACCTAAAACCAGTCTATCAGTAAGAATACCTTCAGTCTTAGTAAGAAAAGCGGGTATTAATCCTCCATTTTGGTACAAAAGAAAATCATTTCTAGATTGTATGAATAATATTTATAAAAACGTACATCGCTCGTGGGGTAAAATGTTAAAATGAGTTATAAATAAGTTTGATGTAAAAATAAGATCTAGAATAAATCTTAGATTAGTTAGGTTAGAATACGCTTGTATGGTGGTTATACAAGTTTAGCAACAAACTTTAGGTTCTTTTATGTACAGGAAGTTAAAGATTACCAATAATGCATAGAAATATGCTACAAAGCTCTTAATATTCAACACTGCTTCTAGCGCATTTTGAACTACTGTTTTATGATTGATTATTGATACTGGAAAGAAATTAATTACTAAATTTACTATTCTAATGTAATATGAAGTGAATGAGAGTTAATCAATGTATAAGTTAATGAATCTATACAAGCTAATTGAGGAAATTATTAAGAATGAAATATAGTGATGAATTACATTACCTAACTGATGAGTTGGATGGTTGTTATAGAAATACTTTTTCTTGTGATAATCAAGGAAATAATAGTATTAGGTTTGCAAGATTGATAGTTGTAAATGAAAGGATAGAACAGATAAGAAAAAAACAATTCAGTTCCGAGTTAGGTGCTATTGATAATAAGGATTCAGAGGAAGAAAAATTTAAGAAATTGAAAGATTTAGAATTCAGGATAAATGAAAGATCTGCTATATTAGAAAATTTATCCAGTCAAGATACATCTATGCCTACATTTCCTTTAGATTTATGGTTTATAATTGCAGGATACGAAGTTGAATTAGAACCTTTGATAGGTCAAATTAGTGATAGTGAACAAAGCTCCAGTAATTCTTGGTGCGAGATTATGTAAATAGAATTGATTAAATTATTTAGGGTGTGTGTCTTATGACAAAATTAGACGATCAAATTGTATTGATTACGGGAGGAGCTAATGGTATAGGAAAAGCTACAGCAGAGCTGTTTATAAGCAAGGGAATGAAAGTAATTATAGTTGATATAGATAATAAGATTTTTGATGTTGCTAAATTAATAGGAGCTTATCCGTTACTATTTGACGTTAGTATAGAAAATAATTGGAAGGACATAGTAAAAAAAGTAAAAAAAGAGTTTCATACTTTAGATATTTTAGTCAATAATGCAGCAACAAATGGTCTTGCGGATAAAGTATCTATTCAAAATCCAGAAGATATGTCTCTGGATACATGGAAGAGAATTCATAAAATTAATTTAGATAGTGTATTTTTAGGATGCAAATATGGTATTAGTTTAATGAAAGAAAATGCGAAAAGTAATGCTATAGTAAATGTTGCATCTCGTTCTGGCATAGTTGGAGTACCTAGTTTAGCAGCTTATGCTTCTAGCAAAGCTGCAATAAGAAATTACACGAAGTCAGTAGCCCTTTATTGCGCAGAAAAGCATTATAATATACTGATCTTGCCCTAGTTTTCGGGACAGTAAAATTAATAAAACTGAAAGGAAAACAAAATGCAAAAACGAACAAAGTATACATCAGAATTTAGATCAGAAGCAG
>Ga0105052_10007462_pt1 | contig 10676 bp, 8 predicted proteins | sample FRY03_FD_78094 | JGI IMG/M metagenome (GOLD analysis project Ga0105052, IMG submission 78094) | Freshwater microbial communities from Lake Fryxell liftoff mats and glacier meltwater in Antarctica - FRY-03 | ecosystem: Environmental > Aquatic > Freshwater > Ice > Glacier meltwater ... | reverse complement strand
GCGGGTCTCGGACAGCCTCTGGGCTTCGATGACGGCCGCCGCCGACTACTCCTTCAACAAGTCTCACGCCGCCTGTTACGCCCTGATCGCCTACCGCACCGCGTACCTCAAAGCCAACTACACGGCCGAGTACATGGCCGCCGTGATCTCGACAGTCATGGGTACCAAGGACAAGGTGCCGTTTTTCATCAGCCACTGCGCCGGCATGGGCATCAATGTGCTGCCGCCCGACATCAACCAGTCCGACCACGGATTCGTGGTCACCGACGAGGGCATCCGGTTCGGACTCGACGCGGTCAAGAACGTCGGCCATTCGGCCGTCGAGTCGATTCTTCACGCGAGGGAAGAGCGCGCGATCGAATCGCTGTGGGACTTCTGTGAGCGGGTGGATTCACGGGCCGCCAACAAGCGTGCGATCGAGTGCCTGATCAAGTGCGGCGCTTTCGACCTGCTGCCGGGTTCGCGTCGCGGAATGCTGGAGACCCTGCCGGAGGCACAGGCCGCCGGCACCAGGGCGCAGTCGGACGCTCACATGGGGCAGGGTTCGATTTTTGACATGGGCGGGGACTCGGAAGAAGCTGTCAAAGGGGGTCAGCACGCGCCGATCTCGGAAACCGAGTTCGAGCAGAAGGAACTGCTCTCACTGGAGAAGGAGACTCTCGGCACATTCCTTTCCTCGCATCCGCTCGACGGGTTGCGCGAGGCGATCCTGGCGAGCTCGGACTGCGGACTGGACGAGCTCCGCCAGCGCGATGACGGCTCCTGGGTGAAGGTAGGGGGGATCATCACCGAGTATCGGAAGATGCGGACCAAGTCCGGGAGCCAGATGGCCTTCGCCACGCTCAGCGACATCGAGAGCGAGGTCGAGCTGATCGTTTTCAGGGCCGGTGAGTCGGAGAAGCTGGCGGCGATCCAGCCGGACTCCGTGGTGCTGGTCAAAGGCAGGGTGGACCAGACCGAAAAGGGCACGAAGATCGTCGCCCAGGAAGCCGTGGAGTTCGACCCCGGCCCGGAAGAGATAGCCCGGGCGGTCGAGCAGCAGAAGAAGAAGAAGGAGCCCTTCACGGTGAAGGTGGAGTCCGCCCGGCTTTCGCTTGATGCCCTTGAGGAAATCAAGTCGGTTTTTGAGCACCACAAGGGAGAGGCCGATGTGCACCTGGTGGTGGTCAACGGTGATCGAGAGCGCCGGCTGAAGCTCGGCCCCGACTACCGCGTGCGCCGCTCGCCCGGACTCAGCATTGAGCTCGAAGAGATTCTCGGCAGCGGCACCGCCCGCGCGGCCTGACGCCTGTTTCGGCAGCTCCTGAGCCACACGGAGGGCACTGCGCGTGCGATTGCTCACAAGCAGCAGACCTAGTCATGGATCCATGTAACATTCGTTTATGACTTCGACACAGACACCAGAGGAATTGGTTCAGGAGCAGGCTGGCGATACGGGTGAAAAGCCCCCGTTCTCGCTTGAGCTGAGCCAAGATCAGAAAGACATCCAGGATTGGGCCCACGGTTTTGCCGAAAACGTGATGCGGCCGGCCGCCCACGAATGGGACGAGAAGGAAGAGTTCCCCTGGCCGGTAGTTCAGGAGGCCGCCAAGATCGGCCTGTACGGCTTCGAGGGTATCGCCCAGTTCTTCGCTGACGAAAGCGGCCTTTCGATGCCGATCGTCAACGAAGAGATCTTCTGGGGAGATGCCGGTATCGGTATGGCGATCTTCGGCACCACGCTGGCCGTCGCTTCGATCTTCGGACAGGGCACGCCGGAACAGATGGGCGAGTGGATCCCGCAGTGCTTCGGTACCGAGGATGACCTGAAAGTCGCCGCGTTCTGTGCCTCGGAGCCCGACGCCGGCTCTGATGTATCCGCAGTCCGCACCACGGCCAAGTACGACGAGGCCAAGGACGAATGGGTAATCAACGGCCAGAAGGCCTGGGCCACCAACGGCGGCATCGCCAATATCCATGTGGTCATCGCCTCGGTCGACCGTGAGCTCGGCTCACGCGGCCACGCGGCCTTCATCATTCCGCCGAACACGCCTGGCTGTGCGCAGGGCGCGAAGGTTAAGAAGCACGGTATCCGCGCTTCACACACCGCCGACGTCCACCTCGACGACTGCCGCGTTCCCGGCAGCTGCCTGCTCGGCGGCAAGGAGAAGCTCGACGAGCGTCTCGCCCGGGTCCGTGAGGGCAAGAAGAGCAGGGGGCAGGCCGCAATGGCTACCTTCGAGGCGAGCCGTCCCGTGGTCGGCGCCCAGGCGATCGGTATCGCCCGCGCCGCCTACGAGTACGCGCTCGAGTACGCCAAAGGCCGCGTCCAGTTCGGTAAGCCGATCGTCGAGAACCAGGCGATCGCCTTCACTCTGGCCGACATGAAGACCGAGATCGACGCCGCCAGGCTGCTGGTCTGGAGGGCTTCATGGATGGGTCGGAACCAGGTTCCATTCGACAACGCCGAGGGCTCGATGTCGAAGCTCAAGGCCGGCGAGGTCGCAACCTGGGTCACCGAGAGGGCAATCCAGATCCTCGGCGGCAACGGCTACGCCCGCGAGTACCCGGTTGAGCGCATGCATCGCGACGCCAAGATCTACGACATCTTCGAGGGCACCTCGGAGATTCAGCGACTCGTTATCTCGCGAGCAATCTCAGGCCACCACATTCGGTAGATGCTGCTCCGGGCTTTGCCCGGTTGCGTGTGCAGCTGCGTTGACGAAAGCGCCCCCGGTTCGGGGGCGCTTTCTGTTTGGCTGAGGGGGCTCCCGGGAACCGCAAGGGCGCGCCTGGCGGCGTCGGCGCTCGGGCGGCTCGCTTATTGCCAACAGGCAAATCGCGTCGCGCTCTCGCTTACTCCTCGCCATGCACGCGCTGGACGGTCCCCGGAAACCACCCGCTGCGCCCTTTCCGGTCCGCTTCACCGCCATCGCTTTACTCCTCGTCAGCCACGCCCTGGAGGCCCCGGAGAAGCACCCGCGTGGAGTGACGGCCGAGACTCGCTGACCTGGGGTGGATGCTCGGTAGGGCGCTCATTTCTGGACAGACGAATCTGAAGAAGTGGCCGCAATTGAGGCAAGCCCCATGCCCTAAGTCAGGTCACTTCGTGGCCCGTCAACCGCAGTGCTCCCGGGGCTCAGTAGCCGTGGCCTGTGTGGACCGGAGGTTTGGGGTTGTGACCGGCGGCTCTTTTGCGCAGGTACTTGATCGAGGCGGTAAAGTCCTCGGCGAGGGCGTCGACCAGTTCCCGGGTCTGGTTGAACTTGACCAGCATTCGCATGATGCGGTCGTTCTCGTTGTTGGGCGGCAGCTGGTAGGCAGGGATCATCCAGCCGCGGCGCCGGGCGAGTTCTCCGACCAGGTCGTTGCTGTCGAACGGCTCGCCGTCGCGGGTCTTGGCGATCAGCAGGGGCAGGGTGGGGCGGTCGTCTTCGAAGACCTCGAGCGCGTCCTCGGCCGCCAGCAGTTCGGCGAGGGCCTCGCGGTTCATGGTCATCGACCTGACCACAGAGCTGTAGCCGTTGTGGCCCAGCCGGAGGAACTGGTAGTACTGGGCCAGGACAAATGATGAGCTGCCGGAGAAGTTCAGGGTGAAGGTCGCGTCCTTCTCACCGAGGTAGTCCTCGTAGAAGATCAGCTCCTCGGGAACCTGGGCGTCGGTGCGGGTTACCAGCCATCCGATGCCGGGGTAGACCAATCCGAACTTGTGGCCGGAAGCGTTGATCGAGACGACCGAATCGAGTCGGAAGTCCCACTCAAAGTCCGGATGAGAGAACGGGAAAACGAAGCCGCCCGAAGCCGCGTCGATGTGCATCGGAACCTCGAGCCCCTTGCCTTTGAGTTCGGTCAGCATCGCGTCGATGCCTTCGACGTCGTCGCACTGACCCGTAAAGGTCGTGCCGATCACCCCGATCACCCCGATCGTATTTTCATCGATCTGGGGCTCGAAGTCTTCGGCCGTCATGGTCGTCTTGCCCTTGGGCACCGGTACCTGCCGCGGTTCGACGTCAAAGTAGCGGCAGAACTTGTCCCAGACCACGTGAACGTCGGCTCCGTAGACGAGGTTTGGGGCAATGTCGGGCTTGCCGGCATCCTTGCGGCGCTTCTTCCAGTTCCACTTCATCGAGAGCGCCCCGAGCATCACCGCCTCGGAGGAACCGGCGCATGCGGTGCCAGGCATGTTCTGTCCAGCCGGGCCGTTGAAGAGGTCGTGGGTCATGCGCACGCAGCGCTTCGAGATTTCGGCCGTGCGCGGGTACTCGGCGTGATCGATGTAGTTGCGATGGAGATTCTCCGCGATAACCTGACGCGCCTCGGGCTCCATGTGGGTGGTGACGAAAGTGGCGAGGTTCTTGTCGGGGTCGCCGTCGAGCATCATTTCAGCACTGACCAGGTTGTAGGCCGCCCTGGGAGTGACTCCTTCAACCGGAAGCTTTGTAGAGGGAGCCGGCTTCGTGAAGTAGGTCTCGATCAACAGCTCTTCGCTCTCGGGATTGAACGGCGGCTCGGCTGGGCGTTTTGTGTGGTCTGCCATAGGGCTCCTCAAGTTGAAGGTTGAGCTGAGCCTATCCTGCCCGAACAAACCTGAATGACCCGGATGAGGTGAAGAAACCGGCTGAAGTCAGGCTCGGCCCGGGACGGAATCAGGCTCGGATAGGGGTCAACCGTTGCGGACCGCCAGACCGCGTTCGCGCAGTTCACGTGCGAAGGCGACGTCTTCGGCGGTTGCGCCCTTCTTGTCCTTGCCGGGGGTCTCCAGTGTGGCTGTGAGGTCTTCGAAGCGGGGCTCGGAGAGGAAAAGTGCAAGAGCGTCGGCTCCGATCTCACCCTCGCCGAGATCGGCGTGGCGATCGCGCCTGGATCCGAATTCGGTGGCGGAGTCGTTTATGTGGAGCGCCTTCAGCCGGTCGAGGCCGAGCTTCTCCTCGATCTCGTCGACCATCGCTGTGATGCCCCCGGCGGTGCGGATGTCGACCCCGGCCGCGAACAGGTGGCAGGAGTCGAGGCAGATCCCGATCCGGTCGACGCTTCCGGCAGCCTCGGTCAGCGCCTCGATCTCGTCGAAGTCGAGGCCGAGGATTCCCTTGTGGCCGGCCATCTGCTCGATAAGCACCGGGCAGCTCTCGGAGTCGGCGATCGCCTCGCCGATCAGCTCGCCTGCCCGCTCGAGTGCCGGGACCAGCTCGGCGTCCTTGCGGGCCCCGGGGTGGAGGACCACTCCGGTTGCCCCGATCCCGTCACCGACCCGCAGCGCGTGGGTCAGCGAGGCCAGCGATTTGGCCCGCAGCTCCTCGTCGGGAGTCGCCGGATTGATCAGGTAAATCGCGTGGATGATCACCGACTCGACCCCGGAACCGGCCATGGCCTCGCCGAAGGCGTCGAAGTCATCCTGTGTGTACTGGGTCGGCTTCCAGGCCCGCGGGCTCTGGTTGAAGATCTGGATCGAGGAGCAGCCGAGGTCTTCGCCGCGGGACACGGCCTTCGCCAGGCCGCCTGCTGTGGAAACATGGGCTCCGATGAGCATCAGTGAGAAAGACCTCCGGGTCAGGTTTGCGCCTTCGCCCACCGGTGCGCTTCATATCGGAGGGGCCAGGACCGCACTGTACAACTGGCTGGCCGCCCGCCACACCGGCGGCACGATGGTCCTGCGGATCGAGGACACCGACCTCGAGCGCTCGACCGAGGCCAATGTCGATCAGATCCTCGAAGCGCTCAAATGGATGGGAATCGACTGGGACGAGGGCCCGCTGTCGCAGGTGGCGAGGGCTCCCGAGCATGCCGCCGCGCTGGAACGCCTGCTCGAGTCCGGCGCTGCCTACCGCGACTCCGCTGCCGCCCAGGACGTACGCGTCTGGAAGGACGAGCACGGCGCCGGCCGCGGATACCGCGGAACCCCCGACCAATCCGGGGCCGGCGCGATCCGGCTGCGAGTGCCCGACGACGGCGACACGGTGGTCGAGGATCTGATCCGGGGCGAGGTGCGCTTCCCCAACGCCAGCCAGGACGACTTCGTGATTGCCCGCGGTGACGGCACGGCGCTCTACAACTTCGCGGTCGCAGTCGATGACGCCGACATGGGCATAACCGAGGTGATCCGCGGCGACGATCACCTTTCGAACACCCCCAAGCAGCTGCTGGTCCTGCGGGCACTGGGAGTCGACCCGCCGCGATACGCCCACGTGCCGCTGCTTCACGGCCCCGACGGCAAGAAGCTCTCCAAGCGCCACGGCGCCGCTTCGGTCCAGGAGCTGCGCGACACCGGCTACCTGCCGGAGGCGGTCAGGAACTACGTCGCCCTGCTCGGCTGGGGCCCTGGCGATGACGAGACGCTGCTCGACACCGACGAGCTGGTCGCCCGGTTCCGGCCAGAGGACGTCGGACGCTCGTCGGCGGTCTTCGACGAGAAGAAGCTGCGCTGGATGAACGGGCGTTACATGCGCGAGATGGACCTCGACGAGTACACACGCACCGTGGCCGAGCTGAACGGACGCGAGCCCGACGAGAGGATGCGGGCCGGCTGTGAGATATCCCAGGAGAAGGCACAGATCATGACCGAGGTCTGGCCGCTGATCCGGTTCCTGTTCGAGCCGCCGGTCGAAGACGAAAAGGCGTGGCGTAAGACGATGAAAGCCCACGCCCCCGATGCGCTGACGGCCGCCCGCGATGCGCTGGCCGGGCTCGACGGCTTCTCGTCCGCCGAGGTCGAAGCGGCACTCGAGCCGATCCCCGCGAGCATGGACCTCGGCGCCGGAAAGGTCTACCAGCCGATCCGGGTCGCGATCACCGGGTCGACCGTCTCCCCGGGCATATTCGAGTCGGTCGCGGTCCTCGGTCGCGAGCAAACTCTGGCCCGGATCGACGCGGCGTTGGCCCGACTGGCCGCGGATCCACCCGAGCCGGCGGTCCCGGCCGGCCCTCAGTAGCTCCGGCAGCGGCTTCAGTGCTGTAAAAAGGACTTGTGATCTCGATCACTTCGAAATCGCGGTACGCGGTCGTCGCGATGGCCGAACTCGCCCGTTCGGGTGACAGCCCCGTGCCGGTCAAAGAGCTTGCCGAGCGTCGGGCGATCCCGGATCAGTTCCTGGAGCAGCTCTTCTCGACCCTGCGCCGGGCCGGCCTGCTGACCAGCCATCGCGGCAGCAAGGGCGGCTATACGCTCGCTCGTCCGGCCGCAGAGATCACCGTGCTCGAAGTCGTCCAGGCACTCGACGGCAAGGTCGGCCAGGAAGCCGACGAAGCCGGAGGGATCTGGGCCGACGGGGTCGCGGCCTTGCGCAAGGTGTTCGGTGAGACCACGATCGCCGACATCGCGTCGCGCGAGGGCGAAGACGCGGCGGCGGGGATGTACTTCATTTGATCGCCCCACAGGCCTCGGCCACAGTCGGTGGGACACCCCTGGTCTGGCTGGCGAGGATCGGGGCCGGGCTGGGCGCCGAAGTATGCGGCAAGCTCGAGTATTTCAATCCCGGTGGCTCGGTCAAGGACCGAATCGGCGCCGCGATGATCGGCGCGGCCGAAGCGAAAGGTCTGCTTGAGCGCGGAGAGTCCACGATCGTCGAGCCGACCAGCGGCAACACGGGTATCGCGCTGGCGATGATCTGCGCCGCACGCGGCTACAGGCTTGTCCTGACCATGCCGGAGGGGATGAGCAGGGAGCGCAGCAAGCTGCTCCGGGCATACGGAGCCGAGGTGCTTGAGACCCCGTCGATGGGCGGAATGGACGAGTCGGTGGCGATGGCGGCAAGAATCGCTGAAGAACGCGGAGCTTTCATGCCCCACCAGTTCTCGAATCCGGCCAACCCCGAGGCCCATTTTCGAACCACGGGACCCGAGGTCTGGGACGACACCCACGGGGAGATTTCGGCCTTCGTCTGCGGGGTCGGAACCGGGGGGACGATCACGGGTGTCGCCCGTTATCTCAAAGAACAGGAGTCCGACGCGAAGATCGTCGCGGTCGAACCCGCCACTTCACACGTACTTTCCGGCGGCAAGCCCGGCCCCCACCGGATTCAGGGCATAGGTGCCGGCTTCGTGCCGGAAGTGCTCGAAACCGGCCTGATCGACGATTACCTCGCGGTTACCGACGAAGACGCCATCGAAACCGCCCACCGAATGGCCCGTGAGGAAGGCATTCTGTGCGGGATCTCGGCCGGAGCCAACGTTCACGCTGCGCTTGAACTCGCGGCCCGTCCGGAGTTCGCAGGCGGCAGGGTGGTGACCGTGGTCTGTGACTCGGGTGATCGCTACATGTCACTCCCGTTCTTCGGATCCTGATCGGGACGAACCGGAGGTAATCTCGAAACATGTCCCGACTTTCGATCAGCAGGACAGCTGAGGCTGTCAACAGACAGGTCGCTGCGGCCCGCGGCCGCGACCCCGCGACCGGGGGAGTCTCGACGGTTGAAATCCTGGCGACATGGCCCGGCGTGCACGCGGTGCTGGCCTACCGCCTGTCCCGGCGCCTGCACCTCGCAGGGTTTCCGCTGCTGCCGCTGGTCATCTCCTACCTGAGCCGCGCGCTCACCGGGATCGAAATCCACCCCGGGGCGAAGATCGGCAGCGGATTCTTCATCGATCACGGATCCGGAACCGTGATCGGCGAGACGGCCGAGATCGGACAGGACGTGACGATCTACCAGGGCGTCACTCTGGGCGGGACCGGCTTTCAGCCCGGCAAGCGGCATCCCACGGTCGAAGACAACGTCACCATCGGCTCCGGCGCGAAGCTGCTCGGGCCGATCACGGTGGGCCACGGAGCCAAGATAGGGGCCAACTCGGTCGTCGTCGAGGACGTTCCCCCCTGCTCGACGGTGGTCGGCAACCCCGGCCACCCGGTCAAGGTCGAGGGCCGCAAGGTTGAAGGCCCTGACGCCGACTGGATCCACCTGCCGGACCCCGTTCAGGATGCGGTCAAGTCGCTTTCTGCTCGGATAAAGGAGCTGGAGAAGCAGGTCGCGGAACTTTCGGGAGAGGCCGAACCCGAGAACGGCGACCCTGACTCAAAGCCTCGAAAAGGCCGCTCGTCAGCCGGAGGCTGAGGCGGACCATCGGGAGGGGGAGGCAAGCGCCTCCGGCGACCGTCGCCGGGAGCTACAGGCCGCGGAGGTTGTAGTCGGCGGGCGGGCAGCCCATCTCGAAGCCGCGGCTTCGAGTGCCGCCCTCTGACTGCGGGTAAAAGACCGTGACCCTCATGCGGTTGTAGGAACGGAAGCGCTTGAAGTAGCCGACGCACTTGGTCCGGCCCCATCAGCTCGACCCGGGCGCGGTAAACCTCGCCGGTCGGCCCGCAGGTGCCGCAGTCGAGCACGTAGCTGCCGCGGGCGAAGGCCCGGCGGGTTCCCCAGCTGTTCCATCTCAGGTTCTCCAGCACGGGACCGCCGTTGGCCGTGAAGTAGTAGCCCCTGGGCCGGGCCGGGTACTCCTGGTAGTTCATATCGAAGATCCTGTACTGCGGCTTCGCCGCCGAGGTCGTGGCCACCGGGCTCTCCGGGGAAGCTCCGCCGGCTGCCGTGGCGGGTTCCGGTCATGGCGAGGGTGGCCGTGACGGTGGCCAGGGCGAGTAGGAGACGCTTCCACATTGGCATCTTGCCGACTATGTATATTCGATCGGTGGAGGCTGTCTCAAACACGTCAGAGGGTCTGAATCCGCCTCAGCGCGAGGCCGTCGAGTACGGCGGCGGGCCGCTGCTGGTGATCGCCGGTGCCGGTTCCGGCAAGACCCGGGTTCTGACCCACCGGATCGCGCACCTGCTCGCGACGGGGCGGGCAAGGCCCGGCGAAATCCTCTCGATCACCTTCACCAACCGGGCGGCGAAAGAGATGCTGGAGCGGGTCGAGCAGCTGGTCGGCCGGCGCTCGCAGGCGATGTGGGTGACGACCTTCCATTCCTCCTGCGCCCGGATGCTCAGGGCCGACGCTGAGCGGCTGGGGTACTCGAAGTCGTTCACGATCTACGACGAATCGGATTCCCTGCGAATGGTCAAGCGGGTCATGGATGAGCTGGAGATCGACACCAAGAGGTTCCCGGCCAGGGCGGTCAGATCGGCGATTTCGGGGGCCAAGAACCAACTGCTCGACTCGATCAGCTATGGCGAGCGTCAGGGATCCTGGTTCGAAGAGCAGGTGGCCGCCGTCTACGAGCTCTACGAAAAGCGCATGCTCGAGAACAACGCGATGGACTTCGACGACCTGCTCGTCCGCACGGTCAACGTGATGGAGCTTTTCCCGGAGGCGCGGGAGCGCTGGCGCCGGACTTTCAGGTACGTGCTGGTCGACGAGTACCAGGACACCAACCATGCCCAGTATCGGCTGCTGCAGCTGCTCTGCGCCGAGCATCGCAACCTGACCGTGGTCGGTGACGAGGACCAGTCGATCTATGGCTTCCGCCACGCCGATATCCGCAATATCCTCGACTTCGAGAAGGACTTTCCCGACGCCAAATTGGTCAAGCTGGAGCAGAACTACCGCTCGACCCAGACGATCCTCTCGGCCGCCAACGCCGTGGTCGAGAACAACCGCGACCGCAGGCCGAAGGAGCTCTGGACCGATTCGGGCCAGGGCGAGGAGATCGAAGTGGTCCGGCTGGGAGACGAACACGAAGAGGCTCGCTGGGTTGCCGGGGAGGTGGAACGACTCTGCGATGAGGAGGGTGTCTCGGCCGACGAGATCGCGGTTTTCTACCGGACCAACTCGAT
>Ga0105052_10007461_pt1 | contig 10676 bp, 15 predicted proteins | sample FRY03_FD_78094 | JGI IMG/M metagenome (GOLD analysis project Ga0105052, IMG submission 78094) | Freshwater microbial communities from Lake Fryxell liftoff mats and glacier meltwater in Antarctica - FRY-03 | ecosystem: Environmental > Aquatic > Freshwater > Ice > Glacier meltwater ... | reverse complement strand
GCGTAGGCTTGCCAAGATCTGAGCGTAGGCTTGCCAAGATCTGAGCGTAGGCTTGCCAGGATCTGAGCGTAGGCTTGCCAGGATCTGAGCGTAGGCTAGCCATGATCTGAGCGTCGGCTTGCCAGGATTTGAGCGGATCTGATTTAAAGCCACAGTTCGAACCTGCGTCTTCCCCCGGCAACGAGAATGTGTTGGCAAGGCAGAGTTTGCAGTCATTTACCGACTGCGAGGCCGGGACGATTGAAAAAAATCTCGCGCCGCATGGCGAGCACTGCGTGCTGTTCAAGTCGGAACTAAACGATCCAGACAAGCATGCGTGACACTCATTGTCGAAAACAATGCTGTTGGCGCCACGTTCCGCCTCGTTGCGATGTGCAAACCCGGGATTACATCGACAATCCTGTGGTGTTGCGGCATCCTTGCGATCACTTGGCACGGTTTATGAATTTACATCGCAGGTGGTGGCCAATCCCCCTCAGCAAAAGCTACTAATCAAACACAACTGGCAAATACTCGACCCACTAGGTTTATACTTGCCATCTTGACACGTTGTGCATTCACTCGAGCCTGCGACCGAAATCTGTGTTGAAGTACAAGTGAGGCATGTAGCAATCGAAATGGCCCAGGTTGCGCTCGAAAACGTATCTATCGCGCACTTTGTGCAGACCTGGTTGCCTTGGACAAGAGCCGTGTACGTTCCAGCCGGACACACGATGTAGTGTGTTTGCTAGGTTTGTGCATCTCTTCCTTCTGTCCATTTCCCGGCGACACAGTTGACACAGACATTGGAGATGGCTCCTACTTTATCTGAATATTGACCTGCACGGCAACTGGTGCACGCATGGGCTCCAGCGGAGATCTTAAATTTGCCCGCCACACACTGTTGGCAGGTTCCCCAGTTCGCCCCCGTGTACCCAGCAGTACACATACAATCGTTTTTCTCAATGCTTCCCGCGGCAGACGAGGATCTAGCGGAACATGAGAAACAGACGTTCGGATTGATAGCATTGGCGCCCACTGACGTTGAATATTTGACAGAAACCCACACGTCACATCCCGCACTGCCTTTCTAGACCTTATATTTGCCGGCAACACACTGTGAGCATGTCTGGCCATCCGGCCCCGTGAATCCAGGATTGCTTTGACTTGCTGATGCTGCCGCACGACTCTGGTGAAATGGAATTGAGAGGACATGATTGACACACATTTGACGTGGCACCTAGTGCTGTCGAATATGGCGGGTGCACAGTTGGTACACGCGGCTTTGCCAGTCGCGATTTTATACTTGCCAGCCCCGCATTGGTTGCAGAATGCGCCATTTTCGCCGCTGAAACTGGTGTTACAGAGACACTGATTGATGAGGGTCGATCCTTGCGGCGAATTAGAATTCGTCGGACATGCTTTGCAAACATCGGAAGTGGCAGCCAAATCCCCAGAGTATTTCGTGGCTGCACAAGCGGTGCACAGAGCATTACCAGGCCCATTTATTGGATTTCCCGGCTTCACACGCACTACATCCTTTGCCATTGGGTCCTGTGAAGCCCACATTGCATATACAGTTGGTGTTCCGCGTGCTTGCCACGGGTGAATTGGAGTTGGACAGGCATATCTGACAGACATCTGTGGTGGCACCGATTGCTCCTGAATATTGCCCGGCCAAACAGTTGCTACACGCTGCATTGCCAGTTTGAACCTTGTATTTGCCAGCAACACACGCACTGCAACCCACTCCGTCGGGCCCTGTGAAACCACGGTTGCATGCGCAATTGATCCTCTCGTTACTTCCTGCTGGCGAATTGGGATTCGACATATATGACAAGCATACGTTAGGGGTGTTTACACCTATTGTACCGGAATATTTCCTTGTACACAATTGCTGCAAGGTGTATCGCCGGGTAAAGTCTTGAATTTGCCCGCAGCACAATTCGTGCAGATTCCACCAAAAGGACCCGTGGAACCAGCATTGCAGGCACAGTCAATTAATGCATCGCTTCCCACTGGTGAATTCGAGTTCACAGTACACGATTCGCACACGTCTGAGACGGCCCCGACCGCTGTGGAATATTTTCCTGCCACACAGTTGCTGCACGCCATACTGCCCGAAGGAATTTTGTATTTGCCTGCTACACACTGGCTACAACTTTGTCCGTTACCCTCTGTGAAACCAGAGTTGCAAGTGCAGGCAATCGCCTTATTGCTTCCTTCTGGCGAATTTGAGTTGGTACGACAAGACTGACACACATTGGTGATGGCCCCGACCGCTCCAGAATATTTTCAAGATACGCAATTCGTGCATGCTGCGCTACCACTTTGTGTCTTGAATTTCCCAGCAACACACTGAATACAACTACCCGTCCCCCCATTGAGTCCTGTGTATCTAGAGTCGCAGATGCAATCGCTGTGCTCGTTACTTGCCAGCGGCGAGTTGGAGTTGGAATTGCACATCTGACAGACGTCGGAGGTGGCACCCACTGCCGTGGAATATTGTTGGGCAGCACAATTGCTACACGCTGCGTTGCCAATGTTGATTTTATATTTGCCTGCAATGCACTGACTGCAGACCCCACCGTTGGGTGCCGAAAATCCAGCAATACACACGCAGTCGGCGGAGTCATCACTCAATTGCGGCGAAATCGTATTGAGAGGACACGATTTACACACGTTTGATATGGCAGCTACTGCTGTCGAATACTGGCCTGCGATACAGTTTGTACAGATGCTGCAACCGGGATTCACCTTGTACTTGCCGGCCTCAAAACACAAGGATGCAGATGTGACGCCAGAACCGGTGGAATATTTGCCAGATACACAGGTACTGCACGGCGCGCTACCTGGTGATATTTTGAATTTGCCTGCATTACATTTGCTACAGCTCCCACCATCCAAGCCCGTCGAGCTGGCGTTGCAAGTACATGCAAGAAGAGCGGTGCTCTTTGCAGGAGAAGAAGAGAGTGCCTGACAACTTGCGCAGACCCCGAGTTCTACCACTGCATTTGAATTTTTGCATGCATCATTGCACCATTCCTCCCAGCCTGAAGTCGGGACTTCGTAATTATCAAACGATCCAGGAGCAAGGATTAAAGATGCCCGAGGACTGACGCTCACATCACCCAATGTGGTGCTGACGCCCCACACACCCGCAGTAGAAAGATAGTATAAAAATTGCGCGCTGCTTTCCAAGACTCGCGTGTAGGCAGATCTCCCGTTGAATTGTTGGGTGTTTTTGGTAAAAAGGATCGGGCCACTTGTAAAGCACAATGTGTTGGTCATTTCGATCATCATACTATTGTCAACTTTGAATTTTCCGGTTGCGCATGCTGCGCAGATGCCACCATCTACGCCACTGTACCCCGCATCGCACTTGCAGTCAACAGCGAATTGGCTCCCTGGCGGACTTTGTGCGTTATCCGGGCATGATTTGCACAAATCAGAGCTCATACCCACCGTACTTTCGTATTTGCCACCCAAGCAATCGGTACAAGTCGAGATCGAAGATGCACCCGAAGCGGTCGAGAATTTTCCAGCGCCGCAACTCTGGCATACAGTTTCCACGGAAGCCCCGATTACACCGGAATACTTACCAGCGACACAATCAACACAAGGAGGAGGTTGCTCCTGTTCCAGTCAGGTATTTGCCAGCTCCACAGTTGGTGGCATTCGCGGTAGTAGCCCCGCTTGCGGTCGAATATTTTCCGGCACCGCAATTGATACAAGTTCTAGATGCCGTGGCTCCCGTGCCAGTCAAAAATTTGCCAGCAAATATTTGCCAGACCCACAATTGGTGCAAACATTTGCGGTAGTAGCGCCGCTTGCCGTCGAATACTTTCCGGCACTGCTATTGATGCAAGATGCCGCTGTCGTGTCTCCTGTACTGGTCCGGTATTTACCAGCCCCACAATTGGTGCAAACATTTGCGGTAGTAGCTCCAGTTGCCGTCGAATACTTTCCGGCACCGCAATTGCTGCAAGTTCCAGATGCACTAGCTCCAGTTGTGGTTGAGAATTTTCCAGCCCCACAGTTGGTGCAAACACTTGCCGTAGTGGCTCCCACCGTACCCGAGAATTTGCCATGTGCGCAGTTGATACAAGTCCCAACTATCGTTGCTCCTGTACCAATCAAAAAAAAATCAGCTCCGCAATCTGTACAGATTGCAAGCTGTACAGAAAACCCAGTGCCGAAGAAGCCCCACTTGCACCAGAATATTTCCCACTTCCACAATCAATGCAAGTCACCCAATCGATACTTCTCCCGGCTTAGTGGAATATTTTCCAGCCACACACTCTAAACAAATGTCTTCCGACGAAGCTGCCAAGGCCCCAGCGTACTTTCCGCTCGCGCAATCGATACAAGTTGCGTCCGAAACAGCCTTGGCAAAGGTAGAGTATTTCCCAGCCCCACAAGCAACACAGACATCCTCGGAAAAGCCACCCGACGTGGGCGAGTATTTGCCACTAGTGCAATCTGTACACGATGATTCAACATTGGCTCCGAGCGAAATAGAGTATTTTCCAGGGGCACAGTCGGCGCAGGTGGTGGCCGATGCAGCTCCCGCAATGGTTGAATATTTCCCGATTCCACAATTCGTGCACGTGGCCTCGGACATGGCGGCTTCTGCCGATGAGTGTTTTCCAGCCACGCAATCCACACAGAATGTTGCTGATCCAGCCGCAATTGTCGTGGAGTATTTCCCACCTGCGCATTTGAGGCAACTTGCGGATGTCACTGCACCGGTTGCAGTCGAATATGTCCCAGCTGTGCAGTCCTGACAAACAGCTTCGGACTTTGCGCCTGCGCTCGTGGAATATTTTCCACCAACGCAGCTTGTACAGGCTTCAGGCACTGCAGAACCCTCGGTGTTTGAATGCTTTCCAGCGGAGCAATCAAAACAGACAGTTGCCGAAGAAGCCCCGGCTGTCGTGGCATACTTTCCACGCTCACAATTGGTGCAGAAGTCTCCCGACGATGCACCATCCGTATCAGAATGTTTCCCGGCGGCGCAATCCAAACACATATTGACGGATGTCGCTCCCGAGGTCGCAGAAAATTTGCCACTTTCGCAATCAATACAAACTGTAGAAGAAGCCACAGCAACAACACCAAATATTTTCCAGCCCCACAATCCACACAAACCGCGCTAGTCGTCGCGGCTTCTGTCGTCGAGTGCGTACTGGCAGCACAACTCAGACACACTGATGCCAACGTGGCACCTACAGAGGTAGAATATTTTCCATTTACACAATTGAAGCAAAATGTTTCCAGATCAATACCCGCGGTCAAGGAGTATTTCCCGGCTACACAATTAAGACTTATTGCAGCGGTCGAGGCCCATTCAGTAGTCGAAAATTTGCCGATAGGGCAGTTTTTGCACGTTGACACCAAAGATGCCCCTGCTGAAACGGAAACTTTCCGCTGGCGCAACGGATACAATCCGTAGCGAAAGTCTTTCGGGCCGTCGAAGAGTATTTTCCAGTTACACAATCAAGACAGACAGTGGCCGACGAAGCGCCTACGGCACCAGAGTACTTGCCACTAACACAATCGGTACATAGCGTCGCGGCCGCGATGCCAGCGACCGTCGAATATTTCCCAGCCACACAATTGATACACTGCGTAGCCAACGTAATACCTGCTGTTTTTGAATACGTGCCTATCGCTCAATTAAGGCAGACGGTTTGAGAGGAGCCTCCAACGGTGCCGGAATATTTCCCCTTCTCGCAATCGTTACAAAGCGACGCCAAATCTATGCCTGCCACTGTGGAATATTTCCCTGCTACACAATTCAAGCACACGGAGGACGACGAAGCAGCTATTGTTGTGGAAAACGTGCCTTTTGCGCAATTGACACAAAGCGTGACGGAGTTTATACCCTCTGTGCTCGAGTATTTTCCGGCAACGCAATCGGAGCAAAGTGTGGCTGATATCATGCCTTCGGTCGAGGAGAATTTTCCGGCTACGCAATTCAGACACACGGTTGCCGAAGATGCTCCTACTGTGGCTAAATATGTTCCACTCACACAATTTGTACACAGCACAGCGGCAGCTATGCCCGGTTCCGTGGAGTATTTCCCGGCAACGCAATTGAGACATGTAGCAGCAGAAGAAGCACCCGTTGTCCCCGAGAATGTTCTGGTTTCGCACTCAGTGCACAGAGCATTCGAATTAATACCTGGGACTGTAGAATATTTCCCAGCTTCTCATTTGATGCAAAATGCAGCAGAAGCCATGCCTTCTGTCGTCGAGTATTTCCCGGCCACGCAGTTCAGACACACGGTGGATGACGAGGCTCCTGATACTTCAGAGTAGGTGCCCTTGGCGCAATCAATACACAGTGTGGTGGAAGCGATGCCCTCGGTTTTGGAGTATGTTCCGGCAGCGCATTTCTGGCACGCGGTTGCCACAGAAGCCCCGACCGTGGTTGAAAACGTACCACTCACACAATTTGTACAGAGCGTCACAGAAATCATGCCCGCCGCAGATGAATATTTTCCAGCGACGCAATCGACACACAACGTAGCTGAGTTTAATGCGGCAGTCTGAGAGTATTTTCCAGCTACACAATCCAGGCACACGGTTGACGACGACGCTGCGATTGTAGCAGAGTATTTCCCCCTGGCACACAAGAGACAGAGCGCAGCCGAATTCAATCCGGATTCCGACGAGTATTTTCCGGCCTTACGATTTCGACACACTGCCGCCAAGGATGCTCCTGTTGTAGTCGAGTATTTTCCATTGACGCAATCGACACAAAGTGTAGCCAAGGCTATGCCGGCGGTAAGTGAGTATCTTCCAGCGACACAGTCGACGCACAGTGCGGCAGAATTCAGGCCTTGTGTGGTAGAATTTTTGCCGACAACGCAATCCAGAGACACCGTTGCAGATGAGCCTCCAGGCGTAACCGAGTACATGCCACTGACGCAATCGATACAGAGCGTAGCAGAAGCTATGCCAGCGGTGATGGAGAATTTTCCGGTCACACAATCGATGCATTGACTAGCAGAGTTAATACGTGGTGTCGACGAATATTTTCCCGGTACACAATCCCGACAAACATTTGCTGACGTGCCTCCTGTCGCAGTGGAATACTTTCTGCTTCCACAATCGATGCAAAGTGTGTTGGATGCTATGCCGAGCGTGGTGGAATATTTTCCAGCGGCGCAGCTCTGACAGACTGTCGCGGAAGATGCCCCCACTGAAGTCGAGAATTTTCCAATGCCACAAGGAGTACAACTTGCATCTGAATTTATGGCTGGAGTAACCGAGTATGTCCCGGCCACGCAATTCAAGCACACGGTAGAAGAAGAAGCACCCACGGAAGCCGAAAACGTCCCGCTTACACAATTGGCACAAAGTGTCGCGGAATTGAGACCTGTTGCATCGGAGTATTTTCCAGCCACGCAATTCGAACACACAGCAGAAGAAGCAGCACCCACGGAAGCCAAAAACTTCCCACTTCCACAATTCTCACAAAGCGTAGACAAACCAAGGGCAGGTGTACCAGAGTATTTTCTGGCTACGCAATCCAGACACACGACGCTGCATTCAAGCCTGCTGTAATGGAATATTTTCCGGCAACACAGTTCAGGCACACGCCCGCCGAAGTAGCCCCCGTGGATGTCGAAAATGTTCCACTCACACAATCCGCACACTTTGTCTCCAAATCGATACCGGCAACAGTTGAGTATTTCCCAGCCACGCAATTCTGGCACAGTGTGGCAGAAGCGGCTCCAAGTGTAGTAGAGAACTTTCCAATGCCACAAGGAGTACAAAGTGTAGCGGAAGCTATGCCTGCTACAGTTGAGTATTTTCCAGCAGCGCAATTCGAACAAGTATCAGCTGAAACTGCTCCTGACGTGTTGGAGTATGTTCCAATTCCACAATTGATACAGAACGATTCTCGCACAATGGCTTCCGTCGATGAGTATTTTCCGGGCACACAATTCTGACAGACTGTCGACGAAAAAGCGGCAACCGAGGTGGAGAATTTTCCTCTTGCGCAGTTGGTACACGTCGCAATGGACACTGCTCCCGCAACAGCAGAGTATTTCCCGGCTACAGAATCCAGTTGCTGAAAACGCCTTGACAGAGGTGGAATATTTCCCTTTTTCGCAGTTGGTACAGGTTGCCACAGATGTTGCTCCCTCACTGATAGAAATTTTTCTGGCAACACAACTCAGGCACACTGTTGCGATGGAGGCTCCAACGGAGGTGGAATACGTTCCTGTTCCACAATCGATACAGGTCGCCACGGATGTTGCTCCCCCAGTGGTCGATTATTTTCCGGCTACACAATCCTGGCACGTCGCTGTGGCACTGGCTCCAACGGAGGTGGAGTATTCCAGACCCGCAAATGGTGCATGCTGCCACAGATATGGCTCCCTTACTCGTTGAGTACTTTCCGGCCGCACAATCCAAACACGTCACTGCGACAAAGGCTCCAACGGAGGTGGAGTATTTTGCAGCCCCACAATCTGTACAAGTCGACGTTGAAGTGGCCCTAGACACGACAGAGAACTTTCCCGCACCACAATTTACACAGACATCTTCCGAAAAGCCTCCTGTCGTGGGCGAGTACTTTCCGACGGCACAATCAACACAGGTCAGGGCGGAAGATGCTCCTTCTGTAATGGAAAATTTTCCAGGCGCACATTCAGAACAGGTTTCCTCTGAAGCAGCCCCTATATTGATCGAATATTTTCCAATTCCACAGTCAGTACACGTGGCTTCGGAAACTGCTCCTTCTGTCGTTGAATGCTTTCCCGCTCCACAGTTCAAACAAAAAGTCTTGGATTCAGCGGCAAGTGTGGGTGGGTATTTTTCGCTGCCACAGTTGATACAATGGGCTGCGAGAGCAGCACCCAGTGTGGTCGAATATTTACCAATCGCACAGTCCACACAGACGGTGTCGGAAAACGCCCCGGCTGTAGTCGAGAATTTACCACCAACACAATCTGTGCATGCCTCTGCGAAGGCTGACCCCTCGGTATCCGAGTGTTTTCCAGCCGCGCAGTCCAGACACACCGTTGCCGAGACAGACAGTGTCCAATGACGCCCCGATGGTTTGCGAGTATTTCCCACCTGCGCAATCGACGCAAAGTGTTGCAGGGGCAGCTCCTGCAGTGGTAGAATATTTCCCACTGGCGCAATCAGCACATGTTGCGGATGAAGCGGCTGCTTACGTCGTGGAGTATTTTCCCGCGGTACAATTCAGACACACTGTCACCAAAGTCGCTGCGATGGTTGTGGAGTATTTTCCACTGACATAGTTGACACACCGTGTTTCTAGATCAATACCTGGCGTTGTGGAGTATTTTCCGGCTACGTGATTCAAACACGTTGCTGATAAGAATCCTCCTTCGGTCGGCGAGAATTTCCCAGCCGGACAGTTGATACAAAGCGATGCAGACGCCTGGGCGACTTGGGTTGCGTATTTTCCACCAGCACAATTGATACAATGCGTCGATAACGTCATACCAACAACAGTCGAGTACTTTTTCGGAAGCGCAATTTAGACACACGTTTGCTGTCGAAGCTCTTTTGACATGTCTCTTGACATCCGGGAAAATGCAATCTACAAGTAAACTGGGACGCACAATAGGGCAGAAAGTGTGGAATCAAAGCGGACCCAGGCTGTTGCCCAGCTCCTTGCGCACCCTTTTTTAAATGCCTATCATTAGGCTAAAAAAGAACACATGACCACGCAAGCAGACTCCTTGAAGCCTCTCCTCGACAGTACCCGTACGTGTGTGAACTATACTGTGTCAATAGCGTGACTGTCTCTTGACCGCTCCGCCGCCGGGATCTCACTAGGTATCATTTATTTTGTTTGTTTGTTTGTTTGGGGCTCCGTAATCAAGCAAAACCCCTGGACGGGATTGCATCCACCAGAGAAAGGACACTACTACAATTTGCAGAAACACATATAAATATATTCATACTTGCGTCCCAACCGTGCCACTTTTTCTGGTTTCTTTAAAAACCCCGATTCAATCAATAAAACCCCGGTGTAGATTGTCAAGAACCTCTGATGATGGCATCCTCCATAAATTGCCAAACCCCAGCTGTTCCACTGAGGCTTCCTGGAAACAGAATCAATAGAAAATCTGCAAACAGACTAAGATGAAGCGTAAGTTTTCGTCTTTCCGTGTTTTTGCTTTCTTTGCGTTATATCTAGATCACAACTTCAGGGCTTTCTTGAAAGTAATCCAAGGTGCACATACATACACCGGATGTAAGGTTTCTAATGTGTTTCCTCCTATAGAGATTCGAGATTGGGGTAACTTACCATTTTCTCCTTTCGCATTAACTACGTCGCTAATTGCTCTGTCGGGCCAACCCTCACCGGTCTTTTCCTTCTATGTTCGAACCAGTGATTCAGATTATTGGACTCGGGCTCGGGATGTCATGATAGACGCGGCTCCGGTCGCAGCGGGAGAAAGGACAAGAGCTTGAAAATCAAGGTTGAAGTGACAAAGTTTTCAAAAATTACAGTGCTTTCTTCTTTCTTTCTTCACGTTTTGGTTTCGGTTCAATGGTTGAGCCACTTCCATGGTTGATGATGAATTTGCATTTGAGATACGGAGGGAATCGAACCCGCGCTCCTATCTCACAAGGTCTTCGACCTTAACCACTCGGCCGACCGTGTATATACGATTGGTACCGAAGGTTCCCATCACATG
>Ga0105052_10007460_pt1 | contig 10676 bp, 10 predicted proteins | sample FRY03_FD_78094 | JGI IMG/M metagenome (GOLD analysis project Ga0105052, IMG submission 78094) | Freshwater microbial communities from Lake Fryxell liftoff mats and glacier meltwater in Antarctica - FRY-03 | ecosystem: Environmental > Aquatic > Freshwater > Ice > Glacier meltwater ... | reverse complement strand
TGCAGGTAAACAGCGGGGATTTGGCGACACGCGCGGAACGCTTTTCTTTGAGATCGAGCGTCTCATAGCCAAGCATCAGCCCAGTGGTTTTTTGCTTGAGAATGTACGTGGACTTACCACGCATGATGGTGGACGAACATTAAAAACTATCGTCGAAAAACTCGAAGGCCTTGGCTATGGCGTGAACTGCTTGCTGCTCAACAGCTCCGACTTCGACGTACCGCAAAATCGTGTTCGGGTCTATATCGTCGGTATTCGGGACGCCAGACCCAAGACGGCACTTAAATCAGGACGTGGCGCGACAGACTCCCATCAATACAAGCGATTGCGGCTCGTGAACGATTTGTTTGGAGTCGCTAAATCACTTACGGTGAGCGATGTTCTGGAGCCTAATCCACCTGGATGTATGACTGCAGTACGTTGTTTCAAGATAGCGTTCTAAAGGTCTTGAAGCAAAAAAAGCTATCTGCAAACGGCGTTCGTCTGATTGATTTTCGAAACGGCAACTCGATCCATTCATGGGAGTTAGGCACCAAGGGCAAATGCGCAGTGGTTGAAGTTGAGTTCATGAACGCATTGATTGCAAATCGCAGGAAAAAGATTTTTGGTACGCATCAAGACGGTAAAAGCTTAACGCCCGCGCAGATACGAACATTTTTCGATCATCCGGATTTGCAGGAAATCATGGATTCGCTGGTTAAAAAAAGGTATCTCAGATTACGAGACGGTTTGTACAACCCTGTGTCTGGCAATATGTCTTTCGAAGTGTTTAAGCTACTCGACCCAGACAGTATTTCGATCACGTTGGTTACGAGCGACGCACACAAACTGGGAGTGTTGCACCGGGGGCGTATACGACACATCACACCGCGAGAATGTGCGCGTATTCAAGGGTATCCCGATACGTTTGAGCACCACCCGGTGGATATGCATGCGTACCGACAGTTTGGGAATTCGGTTTCTGTACCCGTGATTCAAGCGGTGGTGGCTGACTTATTTACCAACAATCCATTCTGGAAGTCGCTGGAAAAGAGCGGCTCCAATGGCCGATTGGTACTTGAGCACAAAACCTCTGAGGTTTCTAACGTAATGTCTGCCATGGGTTGATCAAACGCTATAAAAACGTAGCTGCTTGCGCCCGTATTTATTGGGTAAAAGCCGTTTTTTACAGGCGGCTTACTGACTTCTCCAGCGACACCATGCCGTTGCTGCAATTTGGCTGGGATGCGGTGGACAGCCACAGTACGCTCAGTTAGCAGGCTTCACGGGGCCTGCTGCTGCTTTCAACAACAGCCAGGCGCTCATGCCCGCCGCCACAGCCGCCCCAGCCGCAAACCAGGCCGCAGCCCGGTACAGCGCCAGTAACTCCGCCCCCTGTGCTGCCAGCACGGCAGTCATCGCTGCAATAGCAATCAGCCCGCCCAGGCGGGCCAGTGCGCTGTTAAGCCCCGATGCCACACCGGCGTGCTGGGTTGACACTGACGCCAGCACTGCGGTGGTAAGGGGGGCCACGGCGAAGGCCATGCCAATGGCGATCAGCGCGATGGCGGGCAAGGTGGTCAGCCAATAGCTGCCTGGCCCACCGATGCGCGTGGCGAGCACGCAACCCGCGGCCACGATCAGTGGCCCAACCGACAGCAACAGACGCGGCCCGCTGCGCTCGGCCAACTGACCCATCCACGATGAAGTCAGCGCAATCACCAGCGGCAGCGGCAGCAGGGCAGCGCCAGCCTGGGTCGCCGAATAGCCGCTGGCCTGGATCAACACATATGGCACCAGCACCAGCAAGCCGCCCAGTGCGCCGTACAGAAGCAAAGTGAGCAAGCTCAAGCCAATAAATGGGGCCGAGCTGAACAAGGCAAGCGGCATCATCGCGTCATCACCGCGCTGTTTTTCGGCCCAGACGAACAGCGCCAGCAGTGCCACACCTGCGCCCAGTGCTGCGGCTGCCAGAGTCTGAAAACCTGATGAAGATGAGGCTACAGTCAGCCCCCAGGTCATGGCTGTCAGACCGCAAGCGGCCAACAATGCACCGCGCAAGTCGAGCCCGGGGTGGCTGTCGGCGCGGGTATCAGGCACATAGCGGGCGGCCATTGCCAAAGCAGCCACGCCAATCGGTAGGTTGATGAAGAAAATAGCGCGCCAGCCTACCGAGTCGATCAACCAGCCTCCCAACAGCGGCCCGACTGCCCCCGCCGCTGCGCCTGCGGCCGCCCAAATACCTACGGCGCGGCCCCGCGCCTCACCCGAAAAGCTGGCCCCCAAAATCGCCAGACTGTTAGGCATGAGCATGGCCGCGCCCAGGCCCTGCAACACCCGGCCCGCCACCAGCCAGCTCAACGTTGGCGCTGCGGCGCACAACACCGAGGCCAACGAAAAGAGGGCCACGCCCAGCATCAGCAAGCGCCTGCGCCCATACACATCGCCCAGCGCACCGCCGATCAACAGCAGCGCACACAGGGGCAGTGTGTAGCCATTCACCACCCATGACAAACCCGCCCCGCTGGCCGACAGGCTTTGACCGATGGCGGGGAGCCCCACATTGACCACCGAGCCGTCAATAAACGCCAGGCTGGATGCAAAGATGCAGGTAGCCAGTACCCAGTTGGCTTTGGGTGTGACAGCTGCGTCAGCGGCATGCTGGGGTACCGCCTGGGCTATGGACTTGTCGCAGACGGTATGCAGGGTTTGAGTCATAGCAGGACATTGAACCCCAGGCGGCCATGTTTGTCGAGCGGCTACACCAAACCAGGCCTCATGGCACCAGGACAGCAACAACTATCTCATGTCCATCACCCCGGCGCCAGCAGCACCACCAGCGCGCCTGCCCCGCCGTGCGCGGGCCGGGCCTGCACAAATGCCAGCACTTCCTGTTTTTGAATCAGCCAGCTTTGCACCTTGCCTTTGAGCACGGGCGTTTTGCCGGGTGAGCCCAGGCCCTTCCCGTGGACCACGCGCACACAGCGCCAGCCCATGCGAGTCGCGTCTTTGATGAAGTCGACCAGCGCCTCGCGTGCGTCCTCGCGCCGCAGGCCGTGCAGGTCAACCTGGCCTTGAATGCTCCAGCCGCCTTTGCGCAGCTTGCGGGTCACGTCTGTGCCAATGCCGGCGCGCCGGTAGCTCAGCGCGTCGTCGGTGTCCAGCAGTGTTTCTGCGTCAAACTCGTCGGACAGGGCTTCGCGCATCACGGCCATCTCGTCTAGCTGATGTTGTACGGCCACAGGCGCGGCTTGTACGAACGGCAGGCTGGCGCGGTGACCAGGGCGGTGTTTGGGTGGCAGCGGTTTGATGGGGCCGACCGCCAGTGCAAAGAATTCTTCTTCAGCCTTGGCTTTGGCCAGCGTGGCTTTGCGGGTGGCTTCCAGCTCCCTCGCCAGTTTGACGTGCGCCTCCATTTCGGCTTTGACGGTTTTCAAGCCCTTCAGATCCTTGATGGCTGGTGCTTTCATCTTTAAATCAGCCCCAGCTCTGCCATCGATACCGCTTGCGTTGTCGTCACGATGAAATGATCCAGCACCCGCACGTCAACCAATGCCAGCGCTGCTTTCAGCGTTTGGGTGATGGCTTCGTCGGCGCGTGAGGCCTGGGCGTTACCGCTGGGGTGGTTGTGGGCCAGCACGACGCTGGCGGCGTTCAGGGCCAGAGCGCGCACCACCACTTCACGTGGGTAAACACTGGTTTGCGTCAACGTGCCTCTGAACATTTCTTCGAGGACGATCAGTCGGTGGTTGGTGTCTAAAAACAGCACCGCAAAAATCTCGTGATTGCGGCTACCGAGTTGCAATTGCAGGTAGTCGCGGATGGCTTGCGGGTTGCTGAACACGGTTTTTTCTTTAAGCTGGCTGGCCAAAGCCCGCCTGGCGAGTTCAAGTACAGCCACAATCTCGGCGCGTTTGGCGGGCCCCAGGCCTTTGACTTCTTTTAGTGCCTCAGCAGGCGTGTTCAAAAGCCCGGTGACGCCGCCAAACCTTTTCAGCAGCTCTTCGCCCATCTGCAGCGCGTTTTTCCCCGGCAAGCCAGTGCGTAGCAGCAGCGCCAGCAACTCGGCATCACTTAGCGCACCGGGGCCACGAGCGAGCAGTTTTTCACGCGGTCGGGCGTCTTGGGGCAGGTCTTTTAGGAGCATGGGCTGGGCGTTTAAGCGGGAATTGCTAAGTTTCTACAATAAGGGCAGTTTACAAACAGTTCTCCTTCTTGGAGGCTTGCCAGAAAAGTTTTATGTCCGCCCTTGAATCCACCTCAGTGCCAGTTATTGAAGCCGGGTCTTTTTTGACACTGCATTACCGCATGACCGGGCCCAGTGGGGCCGACATCATCAACACCTTTGGCGGCAAACCGGCTACCCTGAGCCTGGGTACGGGCCAGTTGTCCCCCGCCATTGAGCAGCACCTGCTGGGCTTGAGCGAAGGCACGCAGACCACGTTTGAGCTGCTCGCCGGTGAGGCCTTTGGCGAGCGCAAGACAGACTTGATTCAATGGGTGGCGCGCAAGCTGCTCAATGAACTCGGTGATCCGGATGAGGCGTACAACGTGGGCGATGTGGTGCAGTTCCCCACGCCGGATGGGGCAGGGCAGTATGCGGGCAGCGTGCTGCAAGCCAAAGGGACTGGCAATGCCGTGCAGTTTGATTTCAACCATCCATTGGCAGGTCAGCGCGTTGTGTTTGAAGTTCAAGTAATAGGCGTGTTATGACCACCAAACCTCAAGAGATCTTGCTTGCCGAGCCACGCGGTTTTTGCGCCGGTGTTGACCGCGCAATTGAAATTGTTGAGCGTGCGCTGACCAAATTTGGCGCACCGATTTACGTGCGTCACGAAATTGTTCACAACACCTATGTGGTCAACGACCTGAAAGACAAAGGTGCGGTTTTCATTGAAGATCTGGCCGACGTGCCGCCCGGTGCCACGCTGGTGTTCAGCGCGCATGGTGTTAGCAAGGCGATTCAGCTGGAGGCAGAGCGGCGTGGGTTTCAGATTTTTGATGCCACCTGCCCGCTGGTGACCAAGGTCCACGTGGAGGTGGCCAAGCTGAACAAAGAAGGCTACGAGTTCATCATGATCGGCCACAAGGGTCACCCCGAGGTTGAAGGCACGATGGGCCAGCTTGACAGCGGCATTCATCTGGTTGAAGACGTGGCCGACGTGGCCCGCATCACGCCGCTGCAAACCAAGCTGCTGGCGGTTGTCACGCAAACCACTTTGAGTGTCGACGATGCGGCTGAAATCACCGCCGCCGTCAAAGCCCGCTTTCCGCAGGTGCGCAGCCCGAAGATGCAAGACATTTGCTACGCCACGCAAAACCGGCAGGACGCCGTCAAGGTGCTCAGTAGCCAGGTTGATATCCTGATTGTGGTCGGCAGCCCGACCAGCTCCAGCAGCAACCGCCTGCGTGAGCTGGCCGCCAAGCTGGGTACTGCGGCGTATATGGTTGACAATGCCAGCGAGTTGCAGGGAAGCTGGTTTGGCGGCATGGCCACTGTTGGCCTGACCGCAGGCGCATCAGCCCCCGAAATATTGGTCAAGCAGGTGATTGACCGCATCAAGGCAATGGGCGCGGTGTCTATCCGCAAGATGGACGGCATTGAAGAAACCATCAAGTTCCCGCTGCCCAAGGGCCTGAAGCTCGACGCACAAGGCCATGTGATCGATGTTGGCGACAGCCAGCTGCATCATTTGAATGATCTCCAGGCCGAATCAAAAGATGATTGATCGCTCTCAAATTGAGAGCTGCGAACGCTCATTTAATTTGGGCTATAGGTACTTTATTCATCAAACTCCGCTTTTCAGGTTGCCCGGCAAGGCGCTGGGTGTGAGCTGTGCGGAAATCTGGCTCAAGCTGGAGCATCTGCAAACCGGCGGCAGCTTTAAAGCGCGCGGCATGCTCAACCGCCTGCTGTCCAACCCGATTCCGGCCAGCGGCGTAATTGTGGCTTCTGGCGGCAATGCAGGTATCGCAACAGCCGCCGCAGCCAGGGCGCTGGGTGTGACCTGTGAAGTGTTTGTGCCCGAAGTGTCCAGCCCGGCCAAGCGCGCCAAACTGGCTGAGCTTGGCGCAACGGTTGTCGTCACCGGTGCGGCTTATTCTGACGCCCTACAGGCTTGCCTGGCGCGCCAGCAGCAAACCGGCGCGCTGCTGACGCATGCCTATGACCAACCCGAAGTACTGGTGGGTGCGGGCACGCTGGCGCTTGAAATTGAACAGCAGGGCGGCTTGCCTGATGCCGTGCTGGTCAGTGTCGGTGGCGGCGGGTTGATTGGCGGTATCGCCAGCTGGTTTGAACAGCGCACGCGTGTTGTGGCGCTCGAGCCCGAGCTGGCACCCACGCTGTTCAGGGCGCGCGAGGCGGGCCAGCCGGTGGATGTTGCTGTTGGCGGCATCGCCGCAGATTCATTAGGCGCCAGGCGCATTGGCACGCTGGCGTGGGAGGCAACGCAAGCCCATGTACGCGATGCGCTGCTGCTGAGCGACGAGTCGATTCGTGCTGCGCAACTTTGGCTCTGGAAAGAACTTAAATTGGCGGTTGAACCTGCAGCGGCCCTGCCGCTGGCTGCGCTGCACAGCCAGCGTTATATACCGCGGGCCGATGAAAAAATCTGCCTGATTATTTGCGGCGCCAATCTTGATCCGGCGACGTTGGCCTGAACTGATTTTTTAAAAAATACAATTGTCCAATGCTTGACATCAACCTGCTCCGAAAAGACCTCCCGTCGGCCATCGCCCGCCTGGAGACCCGCAAGTCACCCCAGGCTTTTTTGAATGTCGAGGCCTTCAGCGCGCTGGAGCTGGAGCGAAAAGCCATACAAAGCCGCACTGAAGAGTTGCAAAACCTGCGCAACACGTTGTCGAAACAAATTGGTCAGCTCAAAGCCAGGGGCGAAGATGCAAGTGGCGCAATGGCGCAGGTCAGCAGCTCTAAAACCGAGCTTGAAGCGTCCAGCGCGCGGCTGGAGCAGATTCAGCTAGAGCTGCAAGCCCTGCTGCTGGCTGTGCCCAATTTGCCACATGACAGCGTGCCGCTGGGTAAAGGTGAAGACGGTAATGTGCAGGTGCGTCAATGGAGCCCGGCCGGGGGTGTCGGTGGCAAGCCTGCCGAGCTGGCATTTGCGCCTAAAGACCACGTCAATGTCGGCCAGCCGCTGGGCCTTAGCTTTGAGCTGGGCACCAAGCTTACTGGCTCGCGCTTTACCGTCCTGCAGGGCGGTTTGGCCAGGCTGCACCGTGCGTTGGCGGCTTTCATGCTCGACGTGCAAACCCAGGAGCACGGCTACACCGAGTGCTATGTGCCGTACATCGTCAATGCAGATTCATTGCGCGGCACTGGGCAGCTGCCCAAGTTTGAAGAGGATTTGTTCGCTGCCAAAAAAGGCGGACAAGAGGGTGCGCTGGAGAACGCAGCGCTGTATTTGATCCCTACATCCGAAGTCCCCCTGACCAACTTCGTGCGCGACGTCATCACGCCAGAGGCTGACCTGCCGCTCAAATTCACCGCCCACACGCCTTGCTTCAGGTCAGAAGCCGGCAGCTACGGCCGCGACACGCGCGGCATGATTCGCCAGCACCAATTTGACAAGGTCGAAATGGTGCAAATTGTGCATCCTGATAAAAGCTACGAGGCGCTCGAGGTGATGACGACGCACGCCGAAGCAATTTTGCAAAAGCTGGGTCTGCCGTACCGCGTTATGTTGCTGTGCACAGGCGACATGGGTTTTGGCGCGACCAAAACCTATGACCTGGAGGTCTGGCTGCCTGCGCAGAACACCTACCGCGAGATCAGTTCCGTATCCAACTGCGAAGCTTTCCAGGCACGTCGTCTGCAAGCCCGGTTTAAAAACGCACAAGGCAAAAATGAGTTTGTGCATACCCTGAACGGCTCAGGGTTGGCGGTAGGGCGGACGCTGGTAGCGGTGCTTGAGAACTACCAGCGCGAAGATGACGGCATCGATATTCCTGCCGTGCTGCAGCCCTATATGGGCGGCTTGAAGGTGCTCGGATAGAATACTGCTTCGAGCGGAAAGGTGGCAGAGTGGCCGAATGTACCTGACTCGAAATCAGGCGTACCGCAAGGTACCGTGGGTTCGAATCCCACCCTTTCCGCCACCCTTTGCAGCAAATTTCAAAAGCCGAAGTTGTTATTACAGCTTCGGCTTTTTTCTGCCCACTTGTTTTACAAAAGTCCCTGCGTACGTGCCAAATGGCTGGCCTGTGAACGGCTCTTGACACTGAGCCTGCGAAACAGGCGCCACAAGTGAACCTTGACTGTATGCTCGCTGATTTGCAATGTTTCGGCGATGTCCCGATTGCTCTGGCCTTTGCCCAGCAAAATCAACAACTGCTTTTGGCGCTTGGACAATTTTTGAACGCTAATCGGTGCTTCTACAGCCAGCTCTGCGCCTAAAAACAGGCGCAGCACATTGCCGATTTCGGTGGCGCCTGCTGATTTTTCGATAAAGGCGTCGGCACCTGCTTGAATGGCGAGATCTTCGTAGTCGCCTGCAGACAAAGCCGTCAACACCACCATGGGGACATTTGGGTAGCAGAGTTTGAGCTCCCTGACGCCGGAAACACCATGCGTGTCTGGCAACTTCAAATCCAGGCAAATCAAAGTCGGTAGGCCATGCTGCTGGACCGCCTGTGCCACCACAGCAATGCTGTCGAGCTCAATCACTGGCGTGCCTGGGCTCAGGCGACGTATGAGCATCCCGACGGCTTCGCGCATCAAGGGGTGGTCATCAACTACAAAAATGTTCATGGGGACTGTAGTGGGTAGAAAAATAGTGACAAGTAAGCATAACCCCTTGATTGGTAGTCATGCATTCAAGACAATCTTTTCAGAAGGGTATTTTGTCTCGTTTTTTGCCTGGTCAAACAACACTTGTGCCCTTTGTCTGGCGCGCGTTGCTGGCCCCTCCTGATTTTTAATTAAGGGCTTTTTATGCTGTTCATCAACAGTTCAAGAGCTGCCTCAACCTCACCAGAGGTGACGTCTGATAGCGGTTGCACTTTGTTTTGCATGGCAGGCCAGGCTGCAGCGCCTTGTTGCTGCAAGGCGCTGATGGCCATGGCGGCTTCCCTGGGTGTTGCAAAGCCATGACTTTGCACCAGCAGCTTGCCTTCAGGGCTGATCATTTTGAAATGAAACTGGCCATCGGCTTCACGGTACTGTTTAAAGCTGGGCAGATATGTTTTTGCGGCCTTTGGCTTGCTTGCCACAGTTGCCGGCAACGCCAGTTTGCGCAGGCCCACCGCATGGCGCAGCTCGCTCATGAAGGGTGCTGACAGGGCTATGGCCTTGCTTGCACCGGCCTGCAAAATCGCCTCGATTTTTACCGGGTCTGCCATCAAGGCGTGGTAGTGCTCGCGCATCGGCGCGATGTCTTGGTCAATGCGTTCAAACAGCAGCTGTTTGGCGTCGCCCCAGGCAATGCCGTCAGCATAAGCGCGGCTCATGGCGGCGGTTTCTTCCGGCGTGGCAAAGGCCTGGTAGATTTGAAACAGGGCCGAGCCTTCGGTTTGCTTGGCAACGCCCGGCGCGTTTGAGTCTGTGACGATGCCGGCAATGAGCTTTTTAAGCTGATCGCGTGATGAAAACAGGGGGATGGTGTTGTCGTAGCTCTTGCTCATTTTGCGGCCGTCCAGCCCTGGCAAGGTAGCCACTGACTCTTCAATCAATGCTTCAGGCATGACCAGCAAGTCACCATAGATGTGGTTAAAGCCCTTGGCCATGTCGCGTGCCATTTCGATGTGCTGGATCTGGTCACGGCCAACCGGCACCTTGTGTGCCTTAAACATCAAAATATCTGCACCCATCAACACCGGGTACATGAAAAGGCCAGCCGTCACGTCGGCATCTGCATCCACGCCAGCCGCCGTGTTTTTGTCGACTTGGGCCTTGTAGGCATGCGCTCGGTTCAGCACGCCTTTACCCAGGACGCAGGTTAAAAACCAGGTCAGCTCCGGGATTTGCGGAATGTCTGACTGGCGGTAAAACGTGACGCGCTCTGGGTCCAGCCCGGCGGCCAGCCAGCTGGCGGCAATCTCTAACGTTGAACGTTGAATACGCGCTGGCTCATCGCATTTGATCAGCGCGTGATAGTCCGCCAGAAAGTAAAAACTTTCTGCATTGGCTCCTTTGCTGGCGGCAACTGATGGGCGGATCGAGCCCACGTAGTTGCCCAGGTGCGGTGTGCCCGAGGTGGTGATGCCGGTTAAATAGCGCAGGGGGGTAGACGTTTGCATGGGAATGAGAAGAACAAGTTAGCGCAGCAGCATGGCCACAGGTGCGATGAAAATGCTGAGTAATCTGTACGACAGGGCCATCATGGGTTGCATCCAGAGCGGGCCAAAGACTTTAAAAACAATCAGTCCGAGCACAATGAAAAAGCCGTACGGCTCAACGCGCGCCAGCTGCTGGCCGTACTTCCAGGGCAGCAAGCCGACAAGAACACGGCCACCGTCAAGCGGCGGCAGCGGAAACAAATTAAGCACCGCCAGTGCCAGATTCACCACGACGCCCGCTTTGGCCATCTGGACAAAAAAGTTGTCGGCCGTATCAGTGCTGCTCAGCAAGACAAACATCACAGCCCAAAACACGGCCTGGACAAAGTTGATACCTGGCCCGGCCAGCGCCACCCAGATCATGTCACGCTTGGGGTTGCGCAGGTTGCCAAAGTGCACCG
>Ga0105052_10007457_pt1 | contig 10678 bp, 15 predicted proteins | sample FRY03_FD_78094 | JGI IMG/M metagenome (GOLD analysis project Ga0105052, IMG submission 78094) | Freshwater microbial communities from Lake Fryxell liftoff mats and glacier meltwater in Antarctica - FRY-03 | ecosystem: Environmental > Aquatic > Freshwater > Ice > Glacier meltwater ... | reverse complement strand
TATACATATATATATATATATATATATGAGCACGTAGAGCTTCCAGCAAAGCTACTAGAAACTTTCTTATGATTTAATAAAAGCAACATCAATCAATTGACCCTCCAGCCATAGAACATGGCCTTGGGCCATGTGCTCAAGCGCTGACATGTGACAAGGTTTGTGCCAGGTGCGAATCAGTGCGTTACTTTGAAAAACTCGTTTGTGTGGGAATGTGACTACTGTAATTTGCACTTTGCTGCGTGCATACTCCTCAATTAGCGTTCTGTCATTTTCATCATTTCCTACATCTGCGTGGCTTCCAACTGCGATATAGCATTCATGCTGTGGGAACATATGTCTGAGCTCTCGTCTGACTCTGACTGTGGTTCCTTTATGTAGCTTCTTTCTGCATTGTCTGCGCAATGTATGGTAGCTCCTTGGGCAGATGCAGCGAATCTAGATTCCAAGAGATCACATTCCACGTCAGGCTCGTCGGCGGATTCCATTTCTGGCACGATTCCAGTGGAAATTTGCAGCACCCATAGGTATCAAGATCGTAGTTGTATGTGTTACCATATCAATTGTCACAAAGTCTGCCGTGTCTGTGTTACACGGTGTTTTTGTGTTTGGTTGGTCTGCTACATACACTGGGGTGTCGATGTGTTTGACGTCAGACCAATCGATCATTGTTGGCACACCTTGCTGCAAAATGATTGGTTTGGGGTCGGCATAATCAATGTTTCCATCCATAATGAGTGGCCGGTGCCCGCTCGTGTGGCCAATAGAAGTACCAAAGAGTATCAGGAATAGCGATTGTCATACACATCAAATACATGAAGCAAATTCTAGTTACACTCATAGAAATAAAGCACATCCTTTTCCAAATTCACAGCAACATCCTCATAGGCCAAAAAAATACGTTCTGAAACGATGCCCACTTCGATGGACGTGGATTCTTGTTCTTTACATTTCACATCTTGTGTCCAGTCTGCCACACTTTTACACGTTGTGGAGTGTGGATGGTACTTGCCACCGCAGCAAGTGCAAGTACAGGCAGGGTGGTAATGTCCACAGCTTGCACTGTCTGGCAACAACCAACACAAAAGTACAGACATATGCTGGGGGCCACCATAAGGCATGGTGGCAGGTCAGGATATTCCTCCAATATAATACGCACATAACGAGCGCGCACAGGATCACCCTTGAAAAACATTTCTACACTGTTGCGCGAGGCGCTGAGTCGAGAGATTGATCGTTTCGAAACGTTGAGCAGTGAACTGTGGTTCAACATCGTAATACACACGCACGCGTCCGGAAAAAGATAAATTCGCCACATGTGTAAAGACGAACCTGCTGACTGGCTTCACATTTTGCAGGTCCATTTGGACTGAAAAGGGCGCAAGACCACGGAACTCGCGGTGAGAAAAAAATCCAGTCTCGTATTGGAAACAGAAGCCCGTACTGCCCATCCACGGCTCCTGAACAGAAATGTCTGGAACATCATCACCCGACCACGATTATGAGCTGCCCGTTGCAAAATGCCATTTCTGTTGGTTTACATGCGCCTGCACAATTGGAATCTTTTGTTGCTTGTTGCAGGCAGAACAAGCTTGGTCGCACACGGGGAATTTGATGAAAACATAGCGTGCCTCGATATTTGGAATACAGTGTTGTAGAACCAAATTTTGTCCGGTCCAGGTTATGTGAGAAGGTTTTTGCCAATTGGGGATGTATTGCGATTGGCTCAAAGTAGATGACTCTGGTATCAATAAGGCTGTCTTATCAGCGGCAAATAACGCACGTCTGTACACGCAAATTTCGTCCAGCTGGCCTTTATAGCACGAATAAGCACCCGAAAGCACACGTGGGCAGAATGAATTCACTCCTCCATTGATGTGAGACGACAACACGAGTGCATTTGCTCCCACACCCGATACAGCCGTCAGTGGCATGCTTTGGATTCTGCATTGCAAAACATTGCCCGTTTAGGCATATCTCGGCACTCTTATCGTCTGATAGTACATTCAACAGACTGTGGTTCCACCTCCCCACAATCACAACAGCGCTGGTAACGCTCGTAATGGAATCCGCAAATACACTGCGGCTGGTGGCACGCAGAGCAGCCTGGCCGTCAATTGTCAAAAATGTTGTCACCCGAGTTGGGTTGTGCCCATTTTGTTTGAAACGAACGAAAGATGCGCCATTGTCAGTTGACATTTCGAGCAGAACGTGTTTTTGTTGAGCACTAGGATGCGGCATACCCATAAACCAAAAGGAAATCGCAAAATTACTTGCAGGAGGCAGTGTAGAAGCTCCCATTTTCAAATAATATGAATAGGCAAGTACGAGACTGCCCCACAGCGGAGGACCATAGACACTTGAGACCAGTAATACTGGAACCTTCCAAACAACTGGTAGATCCATGTAAGCAGGATGCTGACCATCTGGAACGAACTCTTCAATCATAATCTGGGCGTCAGTCTTGTAGTTTGAACTATCTTTGCCAATAAACGTGGGGTCGTCGAATTTTAACCATGTGAGAAGTTCTGGGTCCACGCTTGCAAGCACTGCCGCACAGTCTTCACGTTGCATTTTGGTTTCATCACCAGCTTGATACTGAGCATAAACTGGATTAGCATCAAGACGATTGTCGTTACCGATCTGGATTTCATAATGCTTCAGAGTATCCCATAATACGATTTTCCCAGCGTCGCCTAGGTTTGTATTGTCGAATTCAAGTCTCACTTTGTCAATCACGGCAGCATCTTGCAAATCCAAACGAATCCAGGCCTTGCTGTTGTCACTGGGCAAGCGGTTGATCTCAAAAGTTTCTGCACGCACGGGATCGTCATCAAGAACGATAGCAACATCAGAACATTGCTCGTCAAATGTTTCGTCAAACCAGGACGACTCGGGGTTGGCCTGGAAGTGTCAGTCCAAGCCGTGACACTCGCAGCAATACCCCGCACATTCCCAATCACACAAATGGTGATTTAAAAGGACCTCTCGGCACATTTTTTGGTCTACTGGATGCCTCCATTCGATGTCGTCGGGCGCCCGACGCTGATAGCATGGAATATCACGCCAAGGGCTGAGTGGGTTGAAAATCTGCAACACTTCTGCTGGATTGTCTTTCGATGCAGCATTGAAGCCATCTTCACCCCATCCAAAACACCCACAGTTGATTGTTGATTCAGCTCGTCCCACAAATAATCCCCGGCTTTCAGCACACATGTTGAAAAAAATGTCACTTCCAATGCTGGCGTTTCCGCTCTTAGTTGCAAGAGCATTTGTGCCAGACCTACTGAAGTCTGGGTCTCGATAAGGTTCACACAGACTCGTTGCGAATCGAGATGCCTTGCATTCAAAGCAAGGGGCGGAACCCAATGTCAACTTTAATGTATTGGTGGGATAATCCATGCATGTACCGCCATCAGGCCAACTTGTTCCAGCGTTGCAAGTGCAGGCTGTTTAAAGAATTCTCACAGCTGGCGACATTGAACTTGACAGACAGAATGTACACAACTGTGCTCCTGGCTCAGGTTTGAAAGTGCCAGCAGAGCATGGCAAACACGCTGGCGCCACATCCAATGTGTGTCGAGGCTGCCAAGCAAACTCCGCTGGGCCAGAGGGGAGAGACAAGCGAACAGACTGCAAGTGCAGCGCTGGCTCGTCAGGCCCAGATGACTCTGGCACCCTCCGTTTGTTCCAGGCGCCCCGAGGTTGCAATTGTAGTCGATGTTTTCGTCATTGCCTTCCAGAGAGTGTGGTCGATCAGGACAGCCCAAACAGACATTTTCAACAGCATCGACGCTGGTGGAATATGTGCCGCCTGCGCACATTGTACATGCGGCCTCTCCAGGTTCAATCTTGTATTTCCCAGCCTCGCACAGAGTGCAAGAACCTCCGTTTGGACCGGACGATCTGGCATTACAAATGCAGTCTGCTTGCGCGTCACTAGCCGGTAGTGATGCTGAATTGGACAGACATGGCTGGCATGGGTTTGAGATGGCACCCCGTGTGGTCGAATATTGATTCGCAAGACAGTTTGTACACGGGATACTCCCCAAATTGACCTTGAAAGTACCTGGAACACATAATTGACACAATCCTCCGTCGGGTCCAGTAAATCCAGGATCACATACGCACTTGTTCAGTTGGTCGCTTGCTTCTGGAGAGCTGGAGTTCACTGAACACGTCTTACAGACATCAGAAGTTGCTGCAACCAATGTAGAATATTTTCCCTGGTCACATGAGCTGCATGCGACATCTCCTGAGACTCAAAATCTATGTACAAACATGCATACACATACATATACACATACACATGTATATATATGCATGTGTATACCCATACATATACACCTGCAGATATGTACATATATGCATGTTCATACACACACATACATACACACATACACTCACACACATACAACATGTACATATGCACTCACGCCAGCACGCCTGGAACAACAACGCTGTAGCGACTGCGCGAGGAGCTGATGCAGGCGCCAGAAGCTCTGCACGTCTCTTCTGTTCAACGCAATCAACCACATTTAGCACCTCCAATGCTTGGACTTTATTGTACCCACTTCCTGAGACACCAAGACCCCTCAACCCCCCTTCCCCTCTTCCCAACATACCCCAGAACAGATCGCGGACCGCGGCAAGTGCAGTTTTACTGTTCCACACTGATCAACACAACAGAGCGCACAACTCTGAAGAAGTTTTGCTAGCTTCACGATGGCCCCGTGCATATTTGTAGAAAGATTGGAGGGAAAGCAGCGGTGCAGCAGAGCTCCAGTAGGCAAGCACGCAGGACGCCGAGCCCGAGAATGCATAATGTGACTGTTCACGAGAAACGAACGGTCAATGAAGAACAACCAAACCCCTCATCAGGCCATCACACCATCACGATAGCGCGCCGCCCAGATAACACCTGCTCATCTGCACAGTGCGGAGCGAATCCACCCAGTCCATGGTCAGCTCAAGCTGCTGGCCACGGAGGCGATCCCCCGAAACGACTCGGGTTACATTTCTGAAAGAAGTTGTTATCTGAATCCTTGACTGACTCAAGAATCCCACGAAGGAAACCATCCGTGGGCACATCCAACTTGATGTCATCTGTGAGAGAGAACTGTTCTGTAGTAGTCTGAAGAGACGTGAGGTACCCACCGCTCTGTAAGACAGGACCCCATCGTGCTGGAGAAACAGAGCCAATTCCACCCCGTGACCAAACCCCAAAATATCTCAAACTCTCAAAGTGCGGCCTATGCCATGCATTTCTATCAGACATCTCTTCTGGGCGTTGCCATTGATATGGTATCACGCTCGCACCACCTCCCATCCTACAATCTTCACTGAAGTCAGCCTTCCAGAATTCCACGTTACCCGTGCGTGCCAAATACGTTATTTCAGGAGGCTCACTGGAGTCAGTGAGGATGGATAGGATTGCCTGCCTGGCCACCTCCATAGCCACTGCACCTGTCTGCACCTCTGCAGTTCAGAGTCCCGAGGCCCCATCACGTTCCTGTACTGCCACCTGACCTTTCCACACTGGCAACACCAAGACCGAGGGTGTTGGGCATAGCTGTAAGCCGTGCAATGATGACTCCTTGACTTGCGAGCACACCACCAGCATATTGATAGGAGACAACGGTAACGTTAATTCCCATGGGCATGACAGAAAGTCTGGAACCACAATCTCCAGACCAGATACGTACTTAATTTCTGTGAAGTTATAATCCGCGAGGAACTCACACAATCTAAGGAGTCGCTTTGACAGCGCCTTCTGTGTGAAGAGATATTTCAAACTGTTGTGGTCCGAGTATATTTCGAAGGGAACCCCCAACAATACAGTGCGCCATGTAGTCAAGGCCATCTGCGCAGCCAAGGCTTCCACTTTGCGAGCGTCGTAGCGATACTGCGTACCTGACAGTTTTCGAGACATGAATGCCACGGGTCTGAGTGCGGATTCACCTGGTTTGATTGATGTTGCTGTTATTACTTCTCAACAAATAGTCTAGTAGCTTTGCTGGAAGCTCTATGTGCCATTGCAGGAGGACTGCGCCCACTGCGTTCTGACTTGCATCAATGTGAACTGCAGTACGGAGCAGCGGATCAAAATGTCGAAGCACAGGTGCAGATGTGAGTGTGGTTTTGAGCATGTTGAAAGCAGTATCACATTCAACAGACCACGCAATCCTGCGCGTACCTGGACCAGAAACTTTAAGCAAATCCATAAGGGGGGCCCCCATGTCAGAAAAAGATGGGATAAAGGTACGAAAGAAATTTGCCATACCTAAAAACGAACGCAGACGTTTCACTGTCTCGGGCGCTGGCCATTCCACAACGGCCGCCATCTTGGACTCAGTGGGTGACCAACCCTCTGCTGAGATATTAAATCTCAAGAACTCCACGTGTGTACGAAAGAATTCAGTCTTAGAGTCTTTAATCATGAGCTCATGTTCCCGCAGAGTGTCCAATTTTGCGGTCAGTTTCACCAAGTGTTCTGTTGGATCGTCTGATTCAGTACGTATCAGCAGATTGTCACAGTTGCACACACAGTATACTGCAGCAATGTGATCGTGCAACATGTCATTCATGAGGCGCTGGAAATAGCTTGGTGTATTTGACAGGCCAAAGGGACAAGTAACCCACACCTTCTAGTTCGTGCAATGAGGTCCGTGGACATCGGGGTTGGGTAGCAATCACGCAGTTTTTGATGATTCAAGATTCAATGGTCAATCCACAAGCGCAGTTTCCCATCCTTTTTGGGAGCAAACAACACTGGGGCGACATACAAACTCTTACTGCGACGGATTATACCTGCTCTCTCAAGGACTGCGATCTGTCTGTTCAACTCTGGCAAGTGTTGTGGCGCCACCAGGTATGGCCGACCAGCCTGTGGACGTGCTCCTTCCATTTCTGTGATATCCAGATCCCAATGTTGGGGTGGTGCCAATCGCTGCATTTTGCGGGTCTCGAAAACCGTGGGTTCATATCCTCCCAAGATCCCAACGATGGCATCCAGCTTTTCTAGAGAAAGATGACTCAGCTGGTCTCGAACCTCAGCCTCCACAAAATCAACAAGCGTTCATCGGGTGCGACTAGTCCTGGAATGTCCATGTCCACCAGGTTTTCCAGTTCTGCGTCCTCGGGTAGTTCTTTGGCCACATCCCCAATCATGTGTATGCCAGGGCGTCTGAATTCACCTTTTTGGAAGTGGCACACCTCTTGCAGGCGGCTCCTGGCACCCGTGTGCGGTGACTGGTAGTCCTCCATCCCGAGTAACAGACGCTTGAGGGGTGTGGTGAACACGGCCTGTTCCCATCCCTGAGTGTTATCAATGTACGCTATTTCTGATTGATGATCTACAGGCGTCATGGTAGCATGCCGCATCCCAGTGGCAATTGCCTGTGACATCATGGTGGCCCTCTCCTTCATCTTGTACTGAAAATCTATAGCCTGAACCTCTGGGGCGTATGAGCATAGTCCATAATACATTATGAGCATAGTCCATCATGACGTTGTTGTCCCGCAACCAGGGTTTTTCGAGGATCACTTCATAATGCGAGAGTGGCGTAGACAAAAAAATTTGAGTCACAACTTTGTTATTAAGTAACAAATCAACGTTTCCCAAGTCCCGAAGTGGCAATAATGCCCCATCAGCCTGTGTCGCCTCTCCCGAGATTGGCCCGTCAAGTCCCAACCTATCTGCCATTGTCTGACTGATGAGGGGCAGATGTTCACTGACCGAGTCCACGAAGACCCGAGCTTTGGACCACCCGGGCCCGTTTGCCACTGCTGTGCACACCATGGCTGCAAACTTACTAAGAACGTGTGGTCCTGTGAGATCAGAAACCAACATTGATTTTCGCACACTAGAGGTATGCTGGGCAGGAGAGACCTGGTGTACCTCTCTTGTGCCAGTTGCCAGGTTAGGTGAGGGTTCCCACCACGCGAGGACAGCACGGATTCTCCTGCGCTCGTGCTCGATCTTTTGTGAAGATAGTCGCACTTGCGTACTGGCCTCCTCAGACGAGACGTCTAACTCCACTGGAGATTGTTGTCTCCTATGCCATCTACGATCCAACGCTTGGTGAATACGTTTGCGCTCGTGTGCTAGTTGGTGGGTTGATAATTGAACTTGGGTATGACACAGTGGAAGTACCTCCAACTGTTGTGCTGTAGTCATGATTGCTGACATAACCACTGGAATGTATGATTGAATCCCTCTACGTGACAAGCCCTTGCAACCTTTCAAGTTCTCTCGGCTATCACACCAGTGACCAGAACTGTCATAACATACTCTACTCTGCACATATTTGCACCCCACCAATTGTGTACATTGTGAATTCTGCCAATCGCCTCCCGCAGTATGAAAAGACGCACACGATTCACACTGACAGTGTATGAATTCGCACTGAGGACGAAAGGTATCACGCGGTAATGTTTCCAGGTTGCACGCATGAGCTGCCCGCCGGAGCTGCCGTCGGCCCCAGAGAGCCAACAAGTGCAGTGCCTCTGAAATTGACGCGGCAGCTCGAGTCAATTGACTTTCACAAGGTGCTGTGTGAAGTGGAGACATACAGACATCTAAAGACGCACTATATGCAGGAGCTGACCCATACACAAGAAATACTTCAGACACCAGACAAGACTCAGTTTGATTAGTATGATCCAAAAAATGACCCTGTGTTGTTGTCACCAATGACTTGAGAACCCCCATCCCCACTTCTACAGGCGCTGCACTGTCGAATGTCGTGACCCCATCTTCCAAAGGGTATCCAGCACCCTCGAAATAGTCACCTGACAGCGAATGTGGCGAACGGTCCCCAAGGTCCTCCATTTACTTGATGTCCTCAGTAATGACAGCCAGAGAATCAGGCTTGTACGGCGCACGAGGCCGTAATATTTGGAAAGCAAAGTGACCCATAATATGGGTCACTTACGGGTCACATTTTGGCGCCTCCCCCCCCTCCTGCGTGACCAAGGGCGGGTGTAGAACCAAAAAAAATTTCTTTAGGGGCGCAGTGTTGGTACAATACCCCGACGTCTGCGTGCCAGAGAGAACACTTCCTGATTCAAAGGGATGCGAGTGACTGGTGCATGTGATTTGAAGCCTGGCACCCAAACCTCAGCGCATTTGAATAGTGTGTCACCCTGCGTGTCTCGGGCACTCCAGTCCACTGACAAGTGGCACTTTTCCTCCTCAGGTGAGAAGGGACAACTTCGACACAAAAACAAGCCAGGGGAAGTTGATTGAGAACAATCTTTACGTAAAAAACACGACAAAGACTGCTCAATAGAATGTAGATCAACCACGTCAACATTCCCACCCCGTTTCCAGGACCTGCCTCCTCTGCACACTCATAGAACATCTCCTCAGCGTCTCCCTCCCTAACTGCACGTGCAGAGGTGAGTACATTGACAGTGAGGTCATAGTCCTTCTGCGTCAAGTAGAGCTTAGTGCGGGGGTCCACGACATGATACCCCGTGTGCACCAAATTTGGGGGTGCCCGTTCTGACAACATAAGAGGCGTGATCTCCTCCTGTTGACGAGCCACATACGGCGCCGCTGGCGCCCTCTTAATCAGCTTGTGAAGCGACGCAGGGCTGAGGGAAGCCAAATCCTGAGTCAATCGCGCAATGACCTCCTGGGCCAACACCGCCTCCTCCTTCCACAAACGTGCTGTCTCCTCGCTCTCACGTGCGTGTTGCTGTTCTACCACTACCAGCATGTGCAAATCACTTGCCTACGCAGTCATTTATTCTCACCAAAGTGAGTGACTGTGGTTTGCTGATTGTCGTCACATCTTCTACATTTCTAAAAAGAAAAGACATGTCGAAAGAAAAAAGCAGCTAGTCCAAGATCTCATCCCGCCTCTTGGCATATATATACATATGTGTACTTTGTAAACATACACGAATACATGTATTCCGAGATTTAGTCCATCTGGATTCTTCGGGCCCTCCAGGTGTCTCATCCCGACTTCTGGGCTCACATCTGAGTACCCCATCTGTGCAGTGTGTGTGTGTGTGTGCGTATACACACACACACACCCACATACACTCCCACCCGCATTAAAAATAGAGAAGACACAGACAACACCCCTATCTTTCCTTCTGTCAAAAACAACCCCCCACGCCAAGCAACAAGCACTATCATAGACTAGTTCAACCCCCCCATCCTTATTCCCCAATGCTAAATGAAACAAACTGCACATACATGCGATATAGAAACATATGAATATATATATGCACATACATATACATACAAATATATATATATATACACATATACATACACATACACACAGATACACATCCATATATATATGCATATATACGTATATACATACATACATATATATATACATACATGCATACACATATATATATATTTATACATATGCATATACACATTTGTATACATAGCGCATATGCACATCTTGTAGCGAGCGTGAAGCAGATGTGTACGCTGATATTCACAACATCTGTCTAACGTACACACCTGCACATGCATGGTGCTCAACAACACCTGTGAATGCATGCATACTCTCTGCAAAAATGCGGATGGACTCGTATATATACATATATATATACATATACACATGTACATATATATATGCATGCATGCGTACATAGATATATTTATACATACGTACACATACACATACATATATGCATGGAT
>Ga0105052_10007449_pt1 | contig 10684 bp, 7 predicted proteins | sample FRY03_FD_78094 | JGI IMG/M metagenome (GOLD analysis project Ga0105052, IMG submission 78094) | Freshwater microbial communities from Lake Fryxell liftoff mats and glacier meltwater in Antarctica - FRY-03 | ecosystem: Environmental > Aquatic > Freshwater > Ice > Glacier meltwater ... | reverse complement strand
TCGAGATCGGGATCGCAGACGTAGGCGATGTCGCAGTCCGCGAGCCGCGAAAGTTCGCGGGCATGGGCCTTGCCCCGAATCCCGCAGCCAATGATCGCGACGGTGAGCTTTTCGGCCGGGCTGACCGGGGCAGCTTTCTCCTGCCCGAAAAGCGGGAGGGGCAGCGCGGCGGCGGCGGCGGCCATAACGGAATCTTCGAAAAAGCGGCGGCGAGTGAGGTTTTTCATGCGGTAGTGTCGGAGACTATCACGAAGGACCTCAATAGATCGATGGCGGGATCGTGTCCCGGCACGTTACCGGATGGAGACGCGTCAGAGGACTCAAACGCAGGGAAATCTCAGCTTGTCGTCGTGATTCGCAGCCTTTAGAATGACACTCAATGAAGATTTACGCGATCCTACATACGGCCGAAGAAGGCGGTTTCGGGGCGGAAGTTCCACCGTTGCCACGATGAGTGAGACAAGGCGACAGCCTAACAGAAGGGAGGCTGTTAGGTCAGTGTGCGCTTTGGAGTGGGTTCCCTGGCGATGTTTCCCGATCATCTCGCGGGAGGGGTCATAGAGGCTGTTGGGGGGAAGACGAAGCCCTGGACAGCGCCGGTGGGTGGGTGGATCGCGGGTGTTGTAGGCGCGGTGGGTCGGCCGTAGGTTGAAGATTGGTCCTGCCCCCGACGCTGACCCCGACGCCTGACACCGCCGCCGGGGGTGTTCCGCGATTGAGATCTTCGAGGCACTGCTCACCAAGTCGCCCGAAGTAGCTCATGAGATGCTCTTCCCGGCAGTGGCAAGAACCGGATGAAATGGGCTAAACGGTTACGTGAGCGCGGTTTCAAATACGGAATTCGTTCCCTGGCTCCCGGCTCCCATTTCTTTGGCATATCAACGTCAAAGGCCACTCGCTCGATACGGGGAGCGCGGCCACGAGTGGAGAATACGGAATCGAGTCAGGAAAGTCAATCGACTCATGGCGTGTATCGTGTTGAGTGTGCCGATTTGTTCTCGCGGCTGTGAATCTCGTCCCTCCGACGTCCGATCGGGAGTTGTCGTCGAAAATCAACGGTGTAGAAAAGTTCCCCCTAAAAAGTCGCGTAGACATGCCGTAGCCGTGCCACTGCGTTCTCCCACGAGGTCTCGCGGTAGACGAAGTTCCTCAACCAGCGGATGAATTTCAAGGTCCGCACGGTGAAGCGCTGGAGCGCGGTGGCGACGAAGTTCGCCCCGCTTTTCTCGGCCTCCTCTTTTCGCTCGGCTTTGCGTTTTCGTTCGGGCGCATTGTCGATCCCCTCCACTCTGCGGAGTTCCTCTTCCAGCAAAAGCATCAGGTTGTGGGTGAGGCAGAGGAACAAGGCCTGGGTTGATTTCGCGGTCGGGCTGCTCCCCCATGCCTTTTTTTCCACGAGCTTGCTTTTGAGTTCATCGAACACCTTTTCAACATCCCAACGCTGCTTGTAGATGAGGGCAAGGATCCCCGGGGGGAGGGTCATTTCCGTCGTGAGGTAGACGTAGGTCGTCTCGTCTATCGGATCGATGTAGGTGATGCGCCGCAACATTGCGCGGGGCGGCCTACCGCCAGCACCGCCTCCCGGGCCGACGTATTCGTCGGAGACAACCCCGGCGTTGCGAGGGTCTTCGCGATCGAAAGAACGGTGGCCGCTCCGGATCAGCTTCATGTTCTCTTTTTCCCGGGAGATGAAATAGAGTCCGGAGGAGCGTTTCACTTTATGCCACCAGTTGAAGTCGATTCCCGCCTTGTCCCAGGCAACGATCACTTTCGTCCCTTTGGGTTGGCCACCGCGCAGAACATCGACAGGGAGACGCTTCATCGCGTGCATGTCGTGTTCCCGTTTGCGATTTCCGCTCTGGTCTGTCCCAGTAAAAATTCCTGGTACCAGGTTATCTATTGAGAAACCGCCGGTCAATCGCCCCTTTCGCATTCGTTCGGTTCGCTTCCCCGAGCCTGCTACACTTCGGTTAACGCTTTCGACAGGGCTGAGCAATCGTGGAACGAACCGTTCCACTCGCACTCCACCGTCGAGACGCACTTTCGCCATGGGCCTCCACGCCCTTCAACGCTCCCGCCGACATGGCCGGGACTTCAGCAAAGGCTTAACACGCTCTACCCGCCACGCTTCACTCGGAGAGCTCGGTCTGAACCGGAGGCTCTCCCATCAGGTCATTTTTCAGGTCGCGTAAGACACAGAGCCCTTCCCAATTGGCTTCACGCATGGGTCGCGCCCCGGTGGTGCGCTTCAGTCCGAATCGTTCGCGGTGGCGCGAAAAGACACTCTCGACAAAGGCGGCGCTGCCGAACACTCCTCCGTCGATGAGGTAGCGCAACCGATAGCGGAGGATCTGTTTCAACGGCCGCTTCCCGGCCCGCGCCACTTCGGCCTCCACGTCCTCCGGCGTAAATCCCCGCCCCGGCGGCGTTGAACTCTCCGAGCTTTCCGGATCTGCTCTACTGAATCGGTCTCTGAAGAAGTTGGTTCAATACGGTTTTCGTTCCCTGCCCCCTTTTTGATTTTCGTTCCATGACCCCTTTTTCCTGACCCATTTTTCCGGATCTGCTCTACTGAATCGGTCTCTGAAGAAGTTGGTTCAATACGGTTTTCGTTCCCTGACCCCTTTTCCGAAACACTGCGCAAAAGGCTCCTCCCCGGAGCGCGCGAATACAAGGAGGTCTTTGCCTTCGCACGCTGTGGGGGACCGCCCACCAACAACCACGCGGAACGCGCGCTGCGGCCGCTGGTCATCTTTCGCAAGGTTTGCTTCGGGACGCGCAGCACCAACGGATCGTAGAATGTCGCGGTCTTCGCCAGCATCGTGGAGACCGCAAAAATACGGGGGTGTTCCGCGATTGAGATCTTCGAGGCACTGCTCACCGAGTCGCCCGAAGTAGCTCATGAGATGCTCTTCCCGGGGGTGGCAAGAGCGGGGTGAAATGAGCTAAACTGTTACTTTTGTCCGTGCGAATTTCAAGAATTTTCTCGATTTTTGAGCAACACCCACAGCAGGCCAAGTGCCGCCACGACCACCACCGCCGCCAACGGCCACCGCGTTGATGAAGATGGTTCTTCAACCGCTGTTGATGGTGCGGGCTTTTGGTCGGTTGGCTTTCTCGGTGCTGTCGGCTGCACATGGGAAGGAACTTGCGGGCTTGCCGTGTCTCCTGCTTCTGAGTAATCGGCCTTCGGCAAAACGCGTTTGGTCGCGAGCATTTCCAACCTAGCAAACGCTGCTTCATAGTTCGTCAGTTGCTCGGCAGGCCCTGAGCGACTCCCAGGATTCTTGCGGACATCCTGAACCGCCTTGTAAAACGCATCGATGCGGTCGGGAACTTTTGTTGCCAGAGTGTTTATTACACGATCTCCGAAAACGAACAGCATTTCATCGTTACCCATCCAACTGGTTTCGCTGGTTTGGGCTGGATTGCCAGCATGGAACCGAATCATTTCCTCCAACCCTTGTTCAGTCGTTGTATCGGCGGCACCCATCATCCGGGCATTGAAGATGCCCTCAATCAGATAGTTCAGTCCTATTTGTGCTCTTGAGTTTTCCACTCCGGGGATGATTTGTGGGCTTTCATCCGTATTGTGCGTGTGCAGCAGATTTACGAGAGGCAGTAAACCACCCATGCCCGCAGAATTCGGGTCTTGCAAGATTGCTTCCACGGATTGGACCGAGGCGTCGATGATCGTCTTTTGTTCGCCTCTACTCGTTGCCTGAGCCGCTCGAAGCCCGTCAAGGATCAAGTTGAGTTCGCTGGCAGAGCTTTCGACTATCCCTGCAATTCTTTTCAGCATGGCAGTCCGGTTCCCCAACAGCTGTTCCGTTGGCCCGCCGGCAACGACCGTCAAAGCCGCAACCAGTGGTAAAAGGTGAAGCAAAGTTTTCATCAGTCCACAAGAAGGCGGGTTTGGAAGTAGTGCCGAACGAGGTATAAAACTTTGCAGCAGTCGTCATATGCTTGGATTCCAACACAGCCAGCCGTGCCGTCGCAGAAGCCGTCGGGGTGGATTTGCAGAAACGTTCTCGTGGTGAAGTTTCCGATCGGACTGAGTTCAAACTTGAAGTGAATCGAAGCGGGCATCCCCTGGTATGGATCAGAATCATTTCCGTTGTCGAAACTCATAGGGACACGCGAATCAACAGGGACAGGTTATCTATTGAGAAACCGTGGGTCAATCTCCGTTTTCGCATTCATCCGGTTTGGTCTTCCGAGTCAGTTGCCCTTCGGTTAACGCTTTCGACAGGGCTCAGGAACCGTGGAACGGCCTGCTCCAGTTGCGTTCCGCGGTGGAGACGCCCTTCACCATGGGCCTCCACGCACTTCTCCAATCCCACCGACTTTGGCGGGACTTTAGCAAAGGCTCAACACCCTCCTACCTGCCACGCCTTACTCGGGATACTCAGTCCGACCCGGATGCTCTCCCATCAGGTCATTTTTCAGGTCGCGTAAGACACAGAGCCCTTCCCAATCGGCTTCACGCATGGGTCGCGCCCCGGTGGTGCGCTTCAGTCCGAATCGTTCGCGGTGGCGCGAAAAGACACTCTCGACAAAGGCGGCGCTGCCGAACACTCCACCGTCGATGAGGTAGCGCAACCGACAGCGGAGGATCTGTTTCAACGGCAGCCTTCCGCCCCGCTCCACTTCGGCTTCAACATCCTCCGGCGTAAATCCCCGCCCCGGCTGCGTCGAACTCTCCGAGTTTTCCGGATCTGGCAGCACCCTGACTTCGCCCTGATTATAGAGCCAGAGACGATAGATCGGAGCCGTCGCTTTCCAATCCTCCTCGAAATCCTCTCCGCTCACCAAGGGCGAGTGCCGGAGAATCCGACCCAGGCCCATCCTCGCCCAGCGGTTCCCGCCCACGGCCGAGGCATACCCGCACCAGCGGTAATCCTCGACTCGTTTCGCCATACCGGCACGAATAGGATTCAGGTCAATGTAGGCTGCCACGGTCATTAGGGCCTTTTCATCCCCTTCGACGAGGAGACTTTTGTAGCGCTCCTCCCACAAGGTTCCTTTGCGGCCTTTGCGGCGGTTGTACCATTGCGAAAAACGCTGCTTCAGCTCTTTCATGAAAATGGAGACATCCCCCATTCGTCGCTCGTATCGCCCGATGATTTGTTGTTCCCATAGCAGATCCCCTCTGCCAGCAGCCCGATCCAGCTCCTCGCGCACCGTATCGACGGTGGATTGGTCGTAAAGATAGCCGAGTCGCTGAAGGAGGGTATCGCGATCCATCGCGGGGAGTTGCTCCCTGTCCGGTTCCTCGACGAGGAGATGGAAGTGGTTGGACATCACTACATAAGTGACGACACGAAGACCCAGAAAAGCCTCGAGCTTGCGCATGAGGACAACAAAGTGTTCCCGCTCCTCGTCACCGAGGATGAACCTCCGGTCAACGATGCGCGATATCACATGGTAATAGCTGAGGCCGGTTCCCCGGATGCGAGATTGTCTCATGAGATTGCTGGAAAATGTTCGGGTGAACATTGATCGAGAGAACACTTTTCGGCAAGGGAAAACTTCAAATAATTAACCTGTCCCCAAGAATTACGGGATGCCTCACGCCGCCCGCCTCTGACCCACCCGCCGACAATCGGCGGGTGGACCATGGCTTTAAGATGCTGCGTCCCGGCCCGGAAGGACGAGGACGAGGACGAGTTACCAGGGTGCCCGGATAGGGGAAATCCGGGCGACGTGCCAGCGCAAACCGCTCCCGCTCCCATCTGCATCTCCTCATTCAAAGGAGCGGCTAAAGAGCTTTCGCTTAAGACTAACAAAACACCATTATCCCGGAGGGGATCTCGGTGACGTACCGCTATGCTCAAATCACTTCGCCAAAAAAGAGTTACTATTTTCCCTTGAAATTATCTGATGCTTCTGACCCCATTCCCCGTCTTAACTTTGACGCCGGCGGCGTCCAGGACGTGGACGACGCTATAGCGCTTGTGGTAATCGATGCCTGCGAATAACATGGAAGTGGAGCTGGATGGGGTGTTGGTTTTCATCGACTCAAGGGTAAATCCGCCCTCGAAGCGCAATCCAGCTTTCTTTCATGCTTCTGACCCCTTCTCCCTGACCCCTTCTCCGCAGCTTTCTTTCATGTTATCTGACCCTGATTCCCGTTTGAGCGTCACGACCTGAGGCAGGAGCCTTGTGCGGTAGTTCCGCTCGCAGGGATCTGTGCGGGGGCTGCTGGGTAACCAGCAGTCCTACCGCGACCTTATCTGACCCCTTTTCTGCGCCTGACTCCTTTTCTGCGCTTAAAGAGAACTAGGAGGACTGCGAGCATAACGATTGCACCAAGCATGATGAGAATTTTTGGAAAGATTGGCATTCTCTTTTGCGATTCCATCGGCGAGGGTGGAGATTGGGAATCCAATTCATTAGTGATTGAATCCACGCCCTTCTCTTTCGAGACTCTTTCGTCTTTATTGTCTCGTATTTCCTCCATTTTTTTAATCCTCTGTAAATAGGATTCTGCGATCTTACGATCACCTGAGTCTAACAATTCAATGTGATTTCTCAAACTTTTCAATGTCTCGCTCTTAAACTCTTCATCAAGTTCGTCATTTCTCTCGATAATAACGTGCGTGATCAGTCCAATCATTCGCAACCGTGATCTTGATGAAGTTCCGTTTCTATCCAATTCAGATAAAACTACCGCTATAGCTTTATCCTTCAGATCAAAAAGTAGATCGCCATCCTGCTTTGTTCCATGAGACGAGACGAGAAAATAGTCCACAATTCCTTCGGGTGTTGAATTCAGGTATCTTGACGCATCTTCGTTTCCCCCGCTTCTGTTTATGACCTCGATCGCGATCCGCACAAGCGCAGCAGACCGAACGCCCTCCATCTGGCTTAGCAATGGCGGTACATCTTCCCGAGGAAATGTCCCAAGAGAATATGCAAACACCCTGCCGGCACGCTCCCTTTCTTCCGGGCTCAGGCGGTACGCCTCCTTTCGCATGAACGCTCCAAACTCAATCACTTGGCTTTGTGAAGGATTTGCGCCGAGTTCATTAGTCCTTCTGAGAAACTCCACAGAAATCTCAGCATTAACTGAAAGAGTGCAAAAAGTAAATGCGCACAGTGCATATGAAATCGGTGAAAAATAACCTTTCATTCTAAGGATTCTTTAGCAGGGAGTTTTGAAGCATTATTTCACCCAGATCAGGGATACGTGTACCAAAATGCTCCCCTAGGTCAGATTCCTTTCCAATTCGCTTCCCTTTGTCCAGATTTCGTAAATCGTAATTTTGCGGGCCTGGATCATGCTCTGCTAAAATCCCTGTGGCCATGCCTAAATTGGGATGCCACGCAGCCTGCAAAAGGATGTGGGCGAGCTCGTGAGAAAGAACCATCCCAGTCGGATTGTGAGGGTCAAAAATAAAGACGTTGTTGAGATATTGCGAATATCCACCATTCGCGTAAATGTAATCTGAATTATTGAAACCCCCAGTCCACTCTGCCCATCCTGCCGCCAACCCATCTTTACACGGACCTACAAAAAAGATTTGCAAATCACCAGAGTCAGAGGTTGATAGAGCTTCTAGAAGTGTGCGTTTCTCTACTGACGGAGCAAGTGCACCCATTGGCGTATCATCGATCCCATCAGATAAATCGACCCCTGCGGGAACCGGCTCTGTCACCGTGCTCTTTAAAACCACATCAACACCGATTTGAGCATATCTTTCTTTAGCTATCCTAGTGAAGTCATCAACGTCGCCTTCACTCATGCTTGTGCCTTCCAGAATAACACAGGAAACTTCGAGCACTTTCTTGACCGGAACGGGTAAAGCTAGGTCATGCGCCTGTTCGTGGCCATTGATGATGATCGAGGTGATTTTCAGTTCTCCGCCCAATTCAACAATATGAGTTCGATCATTCAGTTGGTCGTCGCTTCCGTACTGTTCACCATCAAACCTATCATCAATTTCGTCGGAAACGAGGCACATCGATTTTGATTTGAATCCTTTTAGTTCCTGGTCCCATTCCAACTCAACCTCAGTTGGGTTGTCTTTGTATCGCGAATCCTCGGATCTGCCTTTAGTTTCAATCATCACCGAAACAAAGTCTTCCTCGGATAATCCCTTAATCCTCACAACGAATTGATCACGATCCTTGTTGAAATCGGGGAACGCAAAATGTTGCATGTCTGCATTCCCCATATCCCAAACATCGTAAGGATCCCACTGAGCAACTTTAAGTTCCGAAGCAACTTTCCATTGTATTTTACCATCTCCCGTCCTTTGTATTTCCCGGTCCTTTGAAAGCTCTGGCACGACTATCTCCACAGGCAGGAGACTCCTCTCCACCCCCCGCTCCACCGGGGGCTTCACCAAAAGGGTTCCGTCCGCCGTTGCCTCAAACCACGACCTCGCCTGTCCGAAGCCCTCAATTACTGGCACTCCGTCTGAAAGATCGCTCCCTCCCGGGATCGTGAAAGTAATTGTTCCCGCTTCTGCGAATCCCAACTCACCGGCTGCATTTCGCTCGGTCGCCAGGAAAGTAAGGGAGTGTTTCGCTTCCTTCCCCGCAGGCACGAGACCGTTGGCCTGTACCCAATACTCGCTCCATTGCACCCCGGGTAGGATCCCCGTAAGGAATTTCGCGGAGTTCACCAGTTCTGGTGCTCCGATGTGCGGCGACTGACCATAGGCACGCCGATTGGCTTCTGTCCAGCCTCCTGGAAATCCCATAGGCGAGACGTTTCCAGTCCAGTAGGCCGATGGATCATTGAATTGTTCCGAGCCTTCGTAGAAGTCACGAATGATGCCCTCGGCGGCAAGCTCATCGACCGCACCCCGGTGAAAGTCCGGTGGCACCGGACCTTTGACCCAAAACGGCGATCCCGTCGCGTCTTCCCAAATAGCCGGACTACCTGGGATGACCTCAATGTGTTCGTAGGAAGCGAGTCCCCGGGGGGCTTCCTCAGGGTTCGCCTTTCGCCAATTTTCGTTGAATTTCTGTGCGAGTTCCGCAGGAAAGTCATCGACAGGCGCGATCAGGTCCATGGTCTCCTCGCCCATCTTGAGATTGTCGACGTCGTAGACATCGCGGACCAACGAGAGGTAAAGGCTTCGGTAGCGGGTCTCAATGAGAACCTGATCCTCGATCCCCCCGTGGTATCCAGCGAAGGTGCCGGATCCACCTTGGGTCTCGTGATTGCGCCCCTGAAGGGTCGTTTTGGGGAGGGGCAGATCGGGGCTGGTCTGTTGATTGTTTTGATTGTTCCCCGGCAAGCCACCCGTGCTGCCGCCCGTGGAAGTCCCGGGATTCGGGCCGCCGTTATTGGTGCCACCCGGCCCACTCCCGTTCCCAGTTCCCCCCGTAGTGTCCAGCGCTGCCGGCAACGGGATCGTCTCGATCACCGTGATCCCTGCAAAGGTCGCGGTGACCTCGGCAGAGGTGCCGTTGGCGGAAGTATAGACCGTCGAGCCGATCCCATTCGTCGCCGTCATCACCGTGCCGGGGCTGAAGGTGGCGCTCTCAGCCCCTGGAACGGTCTGAAAGCGCACTTCCGCGTTCGCCGCCGGTCCCTCGGATTCGTGGCGGATCTCGCCCAACCCGGTCGCGGGGTTTACCCAGATCTCCCATGACTGGAGCCGGACCGTGGCCTGGAGCGTGCCTGCCATCGGTTCCAGGGTGAGAACCAATCGTGCGTCCGAAGACTGGTGAGTCCAAGGCACGGGACTCACGGTGATCTCCCCGCTGGCGGTTGTCGCGAGAAATGACGCCTGCACCGCGACGACAGTATCGGGCTGGCCGGGAATGATCTCAGCGCGGGCGGACCCGTCGGCATCGGTCACGTAGTCGATCTGGTTCACTGTGCCGGACCCGGAACTGACCGAAAAACTAAGCGACGCGGCGATGGCCGGTCCCGTCCTGTAGTTGCGCAGCTCGGCCGGGGCAGTGCCGCTTTCCCAGACCTCCCAGGTCGTCTCGGTGATCTGCGCTTGCAGCGGGATCGTCTCGGTCCCCGTCGCCGGCGGGCTGCTGGTGACCGAAACAAAGAGGCTGCTCTCCTGCCGCGAGAAAACAAATGGATCGCCCGGTCCACTCGCCGGCGGCGTGAAGTCAATCTCGCCTGCAATGGTGCCGCTCGACGCGTCGGTAGACTCGACCCGGACCCGACTGGCCGCCATCCCCATTGCAAAGGGAGTGAAAAATCCGCCGGTCGCATCGGTCGTGATCTGGGTCTCGGTGAGGACTCCGTCGCCTTGGGCGAGGCTGAGGTTCAAAGTCGCCGCAGTCACCACGGCGGAAGAGTGGCTTTGAATCGAGGTATAGCCATACGGATCGGCCCAGACCTCCCACGAATCCCAATAGAGAGTCCCCGAAACGGTGCGCTGCGTGCCGGGGGCGAGGTCGTAGGTGGGGCCATCGCTGTGAGGACCGTCGAGGCGGTAGCTGCCGCCATAGTAGAGCAGGGTCGGGTTCGCCGGGCCGCCAGTGCCGTCGTCCGTCGTTCCAGTTCCCGTCCCCGATGAAAGCATAAAATCTACGGAGCCAGTGTTTGAGCTAAGTGTGGATGCCGTAGCGGCATCCGCCGAGACCGTGACCCGCGAAGAGGCGGAGGTGCCCATAGTATAAGAGACAGAGAACCAGCCCTGCCCGTCCGTCGTTACCGTCGAGTCGCCGAGACTACCATCTCCGAACTCGATCACCGCCG
>Ga0105052_10007440_pt1 | contig 10693 bp, 12 predicted proteins | sample FRY03_FD_78094 | JGI IMG/M metagenome (GOLD analysis project Ga0105052, IMG submission 78094) | Freshwater microbial communities from Lake Fryxell liftoff mats and glacier meltwater in Antarctica - FRY-03 | ecosystem: Environmental > Aquatic > Freshwater > Ice > Glacier meltwater ... | reverse complement strand
TGGTGGTTGTGAAAATTATTGGAAAAATTATTCAATTGAATCAAATAGTAGTTTAATTACGAATGAGCCAATACCAGTTGATAGTGATCAATTAGTATTACCACCTACATCAGAAATTGGAAATAGGTCTTATTCGGTTGGATTATTAGATTTTAAAAAATTAGCTACATTTGTTAATGATAAAGATAATAATTATCTAAAACGTTCAAAAATGCTACTTTTAAATCCTATTACCAAAGAAAAAATACCTTTTTATTATCAATTAACATTTTTTATTGATCAAATGAATAAAAAAACATATAAACCAAGATGGATGGAATATAATCCATCTGTTAAGACTAAATTTGAATATGAAAATATTAAATCAGAAATACATGTAGTTAATAAATTAAATATGGAATTTTTAAGAAGGATAAACTTACATCAAAAAAAAATTGTTGATCAAAAAGATAAAATTATTTATGGATTAATTAATTTTGAAATTATTTATTATAAAATATTAAATATCCTTTATTTAGATGGAAATAAGAATAATCCAGTCTATATAATGGAAGTTGGATTATATCAAGAAAAAAATTATTATATTCCTTCTTTAGCATATATTGGTTTTCAAAATAAAGATAATAAATTAATAATTGTACAAGCTGATTATATGGGTCTTAACGCAAATGAAGATTTTTTATTACCAAAGGGTGTTGATAAATCAAAAAATGATGATAATTTTTTTATATTAAATAAAAATTTTAATGATTTTAGTCCTAGAATTACAAATCCTGATTTTATTGTTGATCTTGTTAAAAAAAGAAAGGATGAATTTAAATTAGATAATCAATATGCTTGTTTTAATATAAATATTGATAATGATTCTACATTTTTACCCTATTTTTCAAGAGATACATGTGAGTCATCTTTAGATCCATTTGGACGTTCAAAAGCAGTTGGTATATATGATAAACCGTGTAAGGAAGATAAAGAATGTCCTTTTTTTCAAAGTAATAAAAATTATCCTAATAATTTTGGTGGTTGTATAAATGGTAAATGTCAATTACCAATTAATATGACAAACATTGGATATCATTATTATACAAGTAATAGTAATAATAACCCATTATGTTATAATTGTGGTGAAAAAAAATTTAATATAACATCCTCAGAATTAGGTGATTGTTGTTATGAACAAAATAATAAAAAAAAATATCCTTTTTTAAAAAGCCCTGATTATGCATTTAAAGATGATTTATTGCCTCGTAATAATTATAATTTACAAAAAAACTATGTTATTAAAGGAAATAAAAAATATAATTTAGTAAAAAAGTAATATTTTATTTATTCTATATTAAATCCGTTATCTTCTAATGTTTTTTTATTACATTCTTTTATACCAACTAAAAATTGACAGTTATTATTATTTTCATTTGTTATATAACCAAATTTTGCAAAATTTCTTAAAGTAGCAGGATGATATTTTAAATATTTATTAATATGAACACTTGGTCCAATATCATTTATTTTATATTTATTATCTAACATATTATTAATTATTTTAATATTTTTTAAAAATAAATTTTCTATATTATCAATATTTTTATTCGAAATTTTATTATTTGTAATTAAAAAATTATGTAAACTTAATATTGAAAAATCTGGTTTATACATAAAATAATAATATTTATCAAATTTTTTAGGTAAATAAGCTTGTGTAATTTTATTTAAATCAAATGTATCTAAATCTAAAAAAGAATTTTTAATTAAAAATGCTTCTTCTAAATTTTTATTTATTTTAAAAGGTAGTAATATTATATCTCTTTCAAAATTAAAATCAATTAATTTATTTAAGTTGTCATTTGGTAGTTTATCTATATAAATAATTATCTTAATTTTATCTTTTATAAAAGCATCATATAAATCATCTAAATTTTTATAAACTATAATTTCAATATCTCTTTTATTATATTTTAAGTCTTTTAAAAATTTATTTATAAAAAAATATATAGTATTTCCTTCATTAATTACGCCTATTTTTGTTTTATAAGGTATTTGGTCAATATTAAAAATATTATATTTTATTTTTGTTAAAATAATAAAATATGATTTATATAATTTTGAAAGTGCATATAATTTATCAAAATTAATATTATATTTTAGATTGTAATAATTAAGTAAAGCAATAGTAATAATTCCTAAATTTATTTTATTATTTAATAAATCAGTCACTATATTTAATTCATTATCATAATTTATTGAAGAAATCGAATAAGTTAATGTTTCATCAACAATAAGTTTTGATAATATTAAATTAAATTCATATGAAAAATTATCTGAACCTAATTTAATAATTTCATAATCAAATTTTTTTTTAAAATAATTTTTAGAATAATTATGTTCTAAATAAAATTTATTTAATAAATTTGAATTAGTATCATAAAAAGGTAAATAATATGTTAAATAGTTTTCTTTTTTAATAATTATATTTTTATTTATTAAATAAAATAGTAGAATAATTATTATAAATAATATAATTAAATTATAATTCATTTATATATAATTTACGCAAATAAAAAATAAATTTTAAATCTACATAAATAATAAATGATATTTGATTTAAAATTTATTATATTTATTTATATTATAGCAATTATTCTATTATATCTTTATAAACCAACTATTTTTGACTTAACAACATATAATAAAAATAGAAAATTATTATATTTAATGTTTTTAATTATTATTTTAGCAATTATATCCTTTTATTTCAAAGTTATAATGGAATATTTTTTTTAAAATATATAAATTAATATAATTGAATTAAATGAAAAAAAATATTTCAGTAATTATATGCAAAAAATATAAAAATAATAATATTAATATAATTAAAAATCAAAATATTGATTATATTATTAATGAAAATAAGAATGAAAATAATAATAAAAATAATAATAAAATAAATAATATTTTTAGTAATATATATAATATAATTAATTATGGAATAAAATATTTAATAGAAAAATGTAAATATATATTCATATTATTAATATTTATAATATTCATTAAAAATACTTAAAGCATAATTATAAAATATAAATATAAAATGAGTGCTTTTAATACAAAAGATGTTAGTATAAAACAAGATCTATCTAGTGGTGAAGCATTAGAACTTCAGGAACAATCAGTCAGTTCTAATGGCATTGAACAAAACCAAGATGATGATGATAACGATGAACAAAACCAAGATGACGATGATGATGATGATGAAGAACAAAGTACTCAAAGTGGAGGAACCAGTCATATTGCAATTGATTTATCAGAAAATGAAATTTATAAGGGTATCTGTACATTGTTTGAAGATGAGAATGGAAACAATATTTTAGAATATATTAGCTTATTACATTCTGAATTGATTGGTCATAATAAGACAATGAAGTCAATCAGAAAAGATTTATCAAGAATTGCTGATTGTGCTGAAATTATGGTAAAAAAAATGAAATAATTTTTTTTTTATTTTTTTAAAAAATAAATAAAATATGAAAAAGATTATTTAACTTAAAATTTAATTATTATAATATGAATTATTATAATAATTTTGAAAAAATAGAACTTTCTGAAACAAATAATAAATTTGAATATGAGTATGGTATATTAGAGAAAGAAGATAATATATATTATGTTAATAATAAAGAAGTTGAAAATAATCGTGCTTTAATTAAGGATATAGTATATATTAAAGATAATAAAGTTATAAATATTAAAAAAAGAAATATTGAAATTATTTCAGGTATTTTATGTTTGAATTCAAAAATGAAATATGGAGTAAGAAATAAAAAGCTTATATATTTATTTAAACCAAATAACAAGAAACTTCCCTATTTTTATGTATGTTCCTCTTCTACATTAAACGCACTGGTTTATTGTATTATTGAATTTAAATCATGGGAAATAAATGAAAAACAACCCTTTGGAAATATTATTGAAATCTTTGGAGAAATCGGAATATTAGAAAATGAATATAAAAATTTGTTATATTTTTATAATATTTTTAATAAAACTGCTAAATTTAATAAAACAAAATTAATTGAACACCAAGAAATGATTAATAATATTAAACAAGTAGATTATACTATATTTTGTATAGATCCTCATGGATCTAAGGATTTAGATGATGGTTTTCATTATATTGAAAAAGAAGATTTTATAGAAATAGGTATTCACATTGCTTGTCCATATAAATTTTTAAATGAAAAACAAGATTTAGAGGATATGCTAAAAAGGGTCACAACAATATATTTATTAAATAATATAAATTTAATTCCAAATATATATTCTGAAAATTTATGCTCATTTATTGAAAAAAATAATAGATTTTCATTAAGTATTATCTTACAAATAAAAAATAATAAATTAATTCATTATAAAATTGAAGAAAAAATAGTTTATATTGAAAAAAATTATAGTTATGAAAGATTTGACAAAATATTTAGGAATGATAAAAAGTTATGCAACTTTGTTAATGCTACAAAATTATTTTTTCAATTAAATGAAATTAATTCTCATATATTTGTTGAAAAATGGATGATATTTGCCAATAAAATTATAGCAAAAGATTTAATTTCATCATCAAATTCTAGTAAATTATGTAATATTATATTAAGAGTACACCATAATAAAAATGTACTATTAGATGTTCCTAAAAATATAATAAATGAAAAATTAATTCATTTCTTACAATGTAAGCAAGAAAATAGTGCACAATATGAAATTTATAATAATATTAACAATGACATTAATAATGATATTAATAATGATATTAACAATGACAATATAATTGCTACTAATTTAACACAAATTCATTCAAAAATGGAAAACTCTTATTATACTCATTTTACATCTCCTATTAGAAGAAGTATTGATTTTTTTAATCAAATTCTTTTAATAGAAAAAAATGATATATATACAATAGAAGAATTACAAGAAAAAATTAATCATATAAATAATTTTGAAAAAAATGTTAAAAAATTTTATAGGAAAAAAAACAGGTTAGATTTTATTTTTAATAATAAAAATACTGAGGAAATTTTAACATATGGGTATATTACTGAATTAAATGAAAATAGTATTCGTGTATATATTCCAGATTATAATTTAGATGAAAATATAAGATTATATGATAAAAAAATATCTAAAATAATTCACAAAGAATTAAATACATCAGACATAATTCATTATATATATGAAAATAAAATGTATACATATAATTTATATGATAAAATAGAATTAAAATTATTTATTTTAGCTTATGAAGATAATATTTTTGATAAAATTAAATTTAAAATTTGTTAAAATATATAATTTATTTTTATAATAATTTATACATATTGTGTTATAAGATAAAGCTACTAATAAAAGTAACAATTCATTAAATTTTTTTATGGTTTTATTTAATATTTGGACAACTCCAAATGAATGACACATATACTGCGTATCTATCTTATTTTTGAGTGAAGAATTTTGAGTTCTTTTAGTACTTACTGTCTAATGAGTCATGGATGTCATTTAGTGTTCTGTAATCTTTGTACTTGGGACTGTGACATTTTGTGCTTGAATTCTTTCTTGTGCTATCTCCATAAGATAGATAGTAGTAAGTAGATTTTGTACTTCATCACAACCATCCGCTACTGTTTTGATAATTTCCTTCATATGGTCGTGATTATCGTTGATTTGTCTCTGTCTTACAATAAAAGCAGTATAATCTTTTGACAATTGAGTCTCTTCTAAAGTAAAATTGCTCATACTTATTTTCTTATGTGGTGGTGTAAAAAGAAGATAATTTAGAATATTTTTTTCAAGAAAAATATGCGTCATTTTTTTAATATGATTTTAGAAAAATAAATTTAAAATTTGATAAAAACTTAAAAAAGAAATAGTAATTAATAATTATATGGGTAATCAGGAGTCAATTCAATCTAATAATAAAATTTTAATTAAAAAAAAAAAAAATAATGATAAAAAAAATAAACCTCATAATAGTAGAGATATTAATCAACAAAATCAAAGTGATAATCAAAAAATAAATATACAATATAATAAATCAAATATAAGTAATGAATATATTCAATATAAAGAAATAGAAAAAGAAAAAAGAAATAATATAGTCCCAATTAAAAATGATAAAGAATATGAAGATTTTTCAAATTATAATTATGAGCTAAAATCTAAAAATACACATTTAAATAGTGCATTAGTTCAACGAAATTTAATTAATATATCTAATGACAAAACACCAGAAACTTTTATTAATTATCCATCAAGTTCAAATGATCAAGTTTCTTCACCAAAACCTAATTTTGATAATATTAAATTTAACCCATATAATTTTAATGATGAAGTAGAAAATATAAAACAAAGTTTAGAAAAAGAAAAAATAGACTTTAAAATAAAACAAGAAGAAGAAAAACAATATTTTGAATCAAATTTTAATAAAAAAAATGAATACATAAATGAAAAAATTAAAATGTTTGAAAAAGATTATAATCCGTGGGAAATATTAGGACTTCAAAATAATGATTTCAATATAGAAAATATTAAAAAAGCATATAAAAAAAGGGCATTAAAATATCATCCAGACAAAAATATAGGACAAAATAAAGATACTTCTGATTTATTTAATTTAATAACAAACGCTTATATTTATTTGTTAAAAAAATCAGAAGAAACACATGAAGTATCAATTAAAATTAATAAAGTCGTTAATAAACAAGAATATAATGATGATATAAATGAGAATGTTCATAATATTCATTTAGATAAAGATAATTTTAATATTGAAACATTTAATAATATTTTTGAAAAATATAAAGTAGATGATGATAATGAACAAGGATATGGAGATTTAATGAAAAATAATACTGATGATGAAAGTAAAATATTTAATTCAAAAGTAAGTCAAGATGTATTTAATGCTCATTTTAATAAATTAAAACAAAATAAAACATCTGAACAATTAACAAAATTTCAAGAACCATCAGCTATTGATTTATCTAGTAAATTTTCAATAGAAACTTTAGGTAATTTAAATGATAATGGTTTTGGATTTTCAAATAGCAATAATTTATCTTATACTGATATAAAATCAGCTCATTTTGATGAAAATTTATTAATTGACCCAAATAGTGTTAAATATAATACATATAATTCAGTAGAACAACTTGAATCATCACGTTCAGCAATAAGTTTTAAAGCAAATGAAAAAGAACGTGATTATTATAAACAAATAGAGCTTCAAAATGATGAACGAGAAAAATTAAGGCAACTTAAAATGAGAGAAAAAGATGATATTATAAATAATAATTTTAGAAAAATAAATCAAAAATTGATTATACATAAAAATAAATAATTTTTATTTAAATTTTATTTTATTTTTTTATTATTATATATTTATTGAATGAATAATAATAAAATAATTTATGATATTTATAATCAATATAATTTATGTTCTAAAGAAGAAAATAATAAATTAAAAAATGGAAAACAATATATTGAAGATGATTTATATTTTATTCATAATAATTGTAAAACATCTATACATATAATTCTTAATACTCAAAAAAATTTAACATCTAATTTTTGTGCTAAATTATTATATAATTATAATTTTTTTGAAAAACAAGATTTAATAATAGAAATATTACAAAAACAAAAGCATATTTCATTTTATGAAATAGAAAAACTTATAAATAAATAAATAAATAATATTTTTTAAATTTTCAAATCAATATCAAAAAACCGACTTATAATTTTTATCATCTCGTCTTTATTAGTTATTTTTTAATATTATTTTATCTGCATATCTTTTTACAGAAAAATCATTTATATAAATTTTTTTTGAAAATCATCTGATGAATTACCACAACTTGCAGCACGATGATATATAAGTATTTTTTTATTTTCAATATTGTCACTAAAATATGTAATACCTTTTATAAAATTTTCAAATATTTGTGTTATTCCTAATGTCATATATTTATCTATTTTAGTATATTTTTAGTATATTTTTAGTATATTTTTAAAAATTTTATCATGGATTGACCGAGAACGATGGTCCTTCAGTTGTAAAAGAAATCTTTTTATTTGTCTTAATTCATCATTATATTTATCAATAAATCCATGAATAAGTATATTATTATCTTTTATTTGTTCTAATTTTTTATATAAATTATTTAAGTCTTTATAAAATTTCTGTAATTTAGATTCATCAATATTTTTTATTTCAATTGATGAAATTTCAGATAATATTTTATCTAATTTTACATTAGATAAAACATTATATACTTTATTTGAAAAACTATTTATATTCATTATAGTATATAGTATAATGAATATAAATATAAAATTTGTTTATAAGTTAAAAATATAAATATTTTTACGATTATTTATATTATTTATATTTTTAATTTATAGACAAAATTTTATATTCTTATTATAAATTAAATTAAAATGAATATATTATTTATATTATTTATTTTTTATTTTTTATTTTATAATTATTATGAAATATTCTTTCAATTTTTACTAAAAATAATAGGTTTTAAAGTCAATTTAAATATAAAACAATTACCATCAAAAATAATTTTTATTAGTTCTCATACTTCAATTTATGATTTTTTTATTGGTATGATGATATATTATGGTTATTTACACAGAAAATACAAATTATATTGTTTAATGAAAAAATTATTTGAATCTATAGTTTCCCCATTTTTATTATTTATTGATAATAAAGTAAATATTATAAGTGTTGATAAAACAAAAAATGGTTTAACAAAAAAAATTATTGATACATTAAAAAAAAAAGACGATTATTTAATTTTTATTGCACCAGAAGGTACACGAAATATAAATCAAACTTTAAAAAAAGGATACTGGATTATTGCAAAAGAATTAAATATAGATGTAATTTACATTGGTATAGATTTTCATAAAAAATATATACAATTAGAAAAAAATAGAAAAGTTGATGAAAATTGGAATATTGAACAAGATATTTTTATTAAAGATGTAATTAAATATACTCCATTATATCCTGAGAAATGTTATTGGACTAAAGATTACTATAAATCTAATGTATAACCAGATTAAATTATTTTTTATTATTTAATAATTTATTATATAAAATTGTTTAAATTATGAGAATCATTTTAGTCTTCATCTTCCTGTTCCTCATCTTCATTATCTATACTGTCATCTTCATCATGTTCCTGTTCTTGTTCCTCATCATTCTTACTGACCTCGTTATTATGAACATATTTCTTATCCTTGTCCTCATCATCCTCATCATCATCCTCATCATCACCCTCATCATCCTCATCCTCATCATCCTCATCGGATAAATATTTATTTATTTTATCTTCTATTTCATTTATAAAATTATTATTTAATTCTAATTCTTGAACTAAATTTATAAATTGTTCTTTAATATTTGGTATATCTAGTATAATATCTTCAACATTTTCAATTATATTATTAATAATATTATTAAATAATAATATATATTCTTTTTTAATTTTTTTTAAAAATTGAAATAAAAATAAAATGTCATATTTTTTTGTTTTATCTAATATTAAATTTATTATTTTAGTAATAGTTTCTTCATAATTTGTTTCTTTTTTAAATAAATTAAAAGATAATTCTATATTTTTACTTAATAAACTATCAAAAAAATTTATATTTATTTTACTATTACTTATTAGATTATTTTTTAGATTATTTTTTAAATTATTTCGATCTTTATTATTCATAAAAGCAGTTAATATCTTAATTATTTCACTAATAAAAAATTCACTTCTTTTACTGATATTTACATTAATTAAAAGATTTAATTTTTCAATATATTCAATAAAAATTTTATTATATTCATTAAATTTATTATTATTATTATTTCCATTTTTACAAATATAATGAATAATTAGATGAAATAATTCTAATTCAATTTCTTTTACCATATCAGAATTATTTAGGTGTAATAAATTTATTAATACAATATTTATAATATCAAAATTTATATGATTATTAATATATAAAATAGATATCAACTCGCATAATGATAATAGTTTTTTCTTTTCTTCAAAGAAAATTTCATCATCTAATAATTCAATATGAATATTTTTATTATAAAATTGTTCTTGTATATAATTCACAAAATATTTTTTAAAATTTATTTTTTTAAACACATTATTTTTCAATACATTTTCATTTTTATATGGTCCATATATGTCAATATTATCTATAATATTCCAGTAATAATCATAACCAGTTTTTTTAATATGTATTAAATTAAAATGAATTTCTTTATTGTCCCATATTTTATCACATAAATTCATATATAAGTTTCTATATTTATTATCTAAAATACATTTTGTTGTAATTTCTTTAGATAATATTTCAAATATTTTTAAATTCTTAATTTCAATTAATTCATTTATTAATTGAGTGCTTATTTTTTCATAGGTATCATTTGATATTTTATTTAAATAACTCCTGATTTTTATTGATAATTTTTCATTTTCATCTTGAATATTATTTAAATTATATATTTTTTTATATTCTTCTGGACCTCTATTTATATTTACTTTTATATTTTTAGTATTTTTTTGTTCATTTATAGATTTTTTAAATTTTATTATATTTGCATTATATTTTTTTT
>Ga0105052_10007435_pt1 | contig 10697 bp, 9 predicted proteins | sample FRY03_FD_78094 | JGI IMG/M metagenome (GOLD analysis project Ga0105052, IMG submission 78094) | Freshwater microbial communities from Lake Fryxell liftoff mats and glacier meltwater in Antarctica - FRY-03 | ecosystem: Environmental > Aquatic > Freshwater > Ice > Glacier meltwater ... | reverse complement strand
CGCACTACGACCTGTTCGAAGCCATTCATCGCCAACGATCTGTGCCGCTGCACTGTCTTGACCATCCCAGCCAAAGGGTAGGCTGTGTATCTCCAATCGAGTAACTTCCAGTTCGTCTGGTACTTCTGCTGTGACACATCGATGTGATGGTGGTACTTTACCTGTGTTGGTGTGGGCGAGCACTTCTAGCATGGCACCTGCATACGTCACAGAGGCGTAAATAACCGGCTGCCCAGCACTATTCCAGCGCCCGCCCAATATGGCGGCACCCGTGCCGTCCCATACTGGGTGCCTGCTACTAGCAATGCGATATAACTGCATCAGGCAGCCAGACCATAATAGGCTGACCAAAGAACTCGCTCAACACGTTGTGCTCCGATCTCAGTGAAGGCAATGTTAAGGGGTGTATTTCCCTCAAGCATGGGGTGAGGCAACAAGCAATGGCTGACAGAATGCTCGTTGACATCAGCGAAGTTGCCACCAAAGTAGGGTTCAGGGCACCTGTTGCCATGACAAAAAATGCATGGGCCGATTGTGTGTGGTGGCCTCAAACCACAGCAAACAAGATGGTAAGCATTCAAACTGAAGAGGGTAGGTTGTGTGATGTGTTGTATGCCGCCATGTTGGCAGCCAAACTGAGCGAGGGCATGTCACGAACGGTTTTTGATGTTTATCGAGTGCAAGCGACTGGTAAAAGGGTCAAGCCACGTCGCACCACGCTGGTTATGCAAATCGGTCCTGGTGATATCAAAGAACCTGTCATAACGATCTCGATGCCTGAAGAAATTTAAAAATTGAGAGGGCGTGGTCCGAAAGTAATTTAATTCCGGATCACTTTGAGGCCAAGTTGTCAAAGATCGGCACAGCGCATCAAGCTTCAGAGCCGCCCTTCAACCAGATGTTGGGGGGTGCGGACAGGGGGTAAATTTTGGATCGGCGTCAACAATGTAGGGGGCAAAGTTTATAGGGTTTGGCGTCTTGCATGACGAACTTGGTTGCAATGATTGATAGAATAGTTTTTAGCGATTTAGGTATAGATTACTGTCTCACAGCAGTCTGCTAACTAGCTTGATTTATATATCAACGATTAGCAATAATCGTTGTACGATGTGTATAAGGTGCTATACCAAAATTTTGTTTATACGCTCTTGAAAATGCAGAAGAAGAAGTGAATCCGGCTAATTCTGCAAGCTCCTGAAACCCCAAATTGCTATGGAGCACATAAGATTGTGCACGCTGAAGGCGTAATTGGTTAGCAAAAGCTAGGGGCGACTTTCCAACATGACGCTGAAAGAGTCGTGACAAGTGACGACTCGAAACACCAAGCTCTCGTGCAATTTCATGGATGTTAATTCGAGAATCGTTACGTCGTTGCATGATAGATATAGCAGCGCGAAGTTCTAATGGAGTGTGTTCACCATCACCAGGTATCAGAACCTTTTGTACGTCTCTGGCCGTGCGAACGCGACCATGAATGAATGTATCAGAAACCGCTGTAGCAAGTAGTGGGTTAGTGTGCTGTGAAATCAGATGAGTCATCATGTCCATTGCGGCAATGCCGCCGCTACAAGTTATTCTATTAGTGCTTATTTCATACAAGCTAGATGTGACTTGGGTGCGTGGAAACTCTTCAGCAAAACTAGCGGCATACTCCCAATGCACGGTCGCCTTTTTACCGTCAAGTAACCCTGCGCGTGCAACATGGTAAGTACCCGTGCCAAGTGCACCAATCATTGCACCTGATCTGCTTCTAGATTTAAGAATATCGATCAACCATCGCGGCGTTTTAACTAATGGTTCAAACCCGCCAGTTATAAACAGGTTGGGATATTCGTGTAAATCTTTAACACTACCTACTGTTTGAATTTCAATACCGTTACCAGCAAGAACTGCTTCTCCCTTTTCTGAAAAATAAGCTCTTTTAAATAATTCTTTGTTTGCAATTCGATTAGCCATTCGAAGTGGTTCAGTAGCAGATATAAATGGTAGCAGTGAAAAGCCTTCAACGAGAATGAAAGCGATCATGATGGGTTTGTCTATATTTGGATGATTAAACATCAGAATTTTTTAACAAATGTCTTAAACAGTCTAATACTAGTCTGAATCTGTCAAATAATAAATAAGCCTAGGTGCTACATTTTAAAGAACAGTAACAATGCTAGATGGATTGTGAGTGTTGCTGGTTGCAGTGTTTTTTGTTTCGTTTTCTTAATTCTGGAGATATGCATGAGCAAAATTACTAAGCAAGGCGTTCTGGGGGTAGCACTTTTGATAGCAGCATGCCAGTTCGGTTCGACCGCGACCGCACAGCAGTGGATAATGGCGACACCATATCCAGATAGCAACTTTCAAACCAAAAATGTTCGGCAGTTTGCCGAAGACGTGAAAGTTGCAACGAATGGAAAGCTAACGATCACTATTCATAGTGGTCAGTCTTTAGTAGCAATGCCACAAATCAAACGCGCAATTCAATCTGGTCAAGTGCAATTAGGTGAAATTCTCTTGTCGGCATACGGAAATGAAGATCCATTCTTTGAAGTTGATAGCATTCCAATGATTGCTCCTGGTTATGTGAATGCTAAAAAATTGTGGAATGCATCTAAACCATATGTTGTTCAAAAATTTGAATCTCAAGGCCTTGTTCCTTTGTATTCAGTTCCGTGGCCTCCTCAAGGTTTTTACACTAAAGTCCCAGTAAATTCTTTAGAGGATTTTAAAGGGGTAAAAATTCGAGCTTATAACGCTGTGACAGCGCGTATGGCAGAGCTAATGGGAGCAGTTCCAACAACCGTTCAACAAGCAGAAGTTCCTCAAGCCTTTGCTACCGGAGTTGTTGACGCTATGCTTACTTCAGCTGCAACCGGTGTTGATGTAAAGGCTTGGGATTTCGCCAAGTATTACTATGATGTCAGGGTAATTAATAATAAAAATTTAGTTCTTGTCAGTAAACGTGCACTTGATGGTTTAGAGCCTAGCATTCGTGAAGCTGTAATGAAAGCAGCGGCACAGGCTGAGATAAACGGCTGGATTGCAAGTGAAAAAACTATGGATGAAACCACCAAAAAACTTGCTTTGGAAGGCGTGAAGGTCGAACCAGGTTCTGAATTAATGCGTCAGCAGTTAGACAAGATTGGAATAGAAATGGCTCGTGAATGGGTCACAAAGGCTGGTGAAAGCGGTGAAAAAATGCTGCAAGGAATGAAGTGAATGGTCACTGCGACTTCTACTAAATAAGCACAGTGAGGTTATACAATGTTCAGAAAATATCTTGATTTGCTGTACGCTTTATCAGGTGCAATAGGCGCTCTATTTTTGGTTATGATCGGGTTGCTTATGCTTTCACAGATGTTAGCTAGAGCATTTGGATTTCAAATACGTGGTGTTGATGACTTAACAGCATGGTCTGTTGCTGCAACAGCTATGCTGTCTCTTGCTTACGCTTTTCGTAAAGGTGCACATATACGTGTCACTATTTTGATAGGCGGAAGATCTGCTAATGTTCGTAGAATCTATGAGCTAGTTTGTCTTCTCGTGTCGGCTGTTATGGCATTTATTCTTGCCTATGCCTCATTGAAGCTGACTTACGATAGTTGGCAATACAAAGAAATCGCTATGGGCTCGCTAAAAGTGCCGTTATGGATTCCACAGACATCAATGTGCGTTGGCGCGTTCATTTTTTTCATTGCAATTATTGATGATTTTTTTGCAGTCATGTGTGGAAAAAATCCTTCGTATAGTGGGAACAATGATGGAATCTGACTTAAGCACAATCATTATATTTCTAGTTGTTTCCCTTACATTGATTCTGGGTGCAGGTATTTGGATTGGCCTAGCTTTAATGGTTATCGGCTATCTAGGTCTATATTGGTTCACCCCAATCCCTGCAGTTAATGTTTTGGGTACAGCAATCTGGACAAGTATTTCGTCTTGGAGTTTAGCTGCCCTACCGCTCTTCATTTGGATGGGTGAAATATTATATCGAACTCGAATTTCAGAAAACTTATTTCGTGGTTTGGCACCTTGGGTGAATTGGATACCTGGGCGACTTTTGCACGTTAATGTAATTGGTTGCGGAATTTTTGCTGCTGTTTCAGGCTCTTCTGCCGCAACCACTGCTACTGTTGGGCGAATGTCATTACCAGAGCTAAAAAAACGCGGGTATGACCAAGGCATATCTATTGCGAGTTTGGCTGGTTCAGGAACACTTGGATTGCTAATTCCACCCTCAATCATCATGATTGTTTATGCGGTTGCAGCCGAAGTTTCTATAGTTAGGTTATTCATTGCAGGTGTGATTCCCGGAATAGTGCTGATGCTTTTATTTTCATCATACATAGCGGTTTGGGCATTGATGAATAAACATCTAGCACCTCCTCCTGAACCAAGTATGCCATTCATGCTGAGGGTCAAATCAACAGCTGAATTAATCCCAATTATCTTACTGATACTTGTAGTGATTGCATCGATATATCTGGGTTGGGCCACAGCTACAGAAGCAGCTGTCGTTGGAGTGGCGGGGTCGCTTGCAATTTCTTGGTTCACAAAGACATTGACGTGGTTAAGCTTTAAAGCAAGCCTGATGGGTGCTACCCGTCTTTCCTGCATGATTACATTAATTATCGCAGGGGCAGCATTTTTGACATCAATGATGGCTTATACAGGTGTTCCTAACAGTCTTGCCGCTGCAGTCATTGATATGGATGTTAATCGTTATGTATTGCTAGCTTTTTTGGTGCTGCTTTATTTGATTTTAGGTTGTTTTATTGACGGTATATCAATGATCGTTCTGACTACCGCAGTTGTTCTTCCAGTTATCCAGGCTTCAGGTTTTGATCTCATTTGGTTCGGTATTTTTATCGTAATTGTGGTTGAAATGGCTCAAATTACCCCACCTGTTGGTTTCAATCTTTTTGTGCTTCAGGGACTAACTCAAAGAAACATCTTTTACATAGCAAAAGTTAGTAGTCCATTTTTTATTTTGATGATCCTTCTAGTTGTTGTGATGACAATGGTGCCTGAAATAGTTACATGGCTACCATCAAAAATGCTCAACCGCTAATACGTTTTTTTCATTTGTAGGAGAAGTTTATGCCTAACGCAAGAATTGGTCTTGACATTGGGGGTACTTTTACGGACGTAGTCCTTGAGATTAGTACTGAGAGGTTTACTGCTAAGGTTCTGACCACACCAACAGAACCAGAGATTGGAGCAATGCAAGCTCTCGATGTCATTTTGAAACTGTCGGGGGTTAAACCGTCTGATGTTATTGAAATGATTCATGGAACAACATTGGCGACGAATGCTCTAATTGAACGAAAAGGTGCTCGCACAGCTTTACTGACAACGCAAGGCTTTCGAGACGTAGTTGAAATTGGTACTGAGGGCAGGCCTGACCAATACGATGTTCAACTCATTAAACCCGATCCTCTCGTTCCGAGGAACTTACGTTTTGAAATTAATGAGCGCCTTGATGCGGGCGGAAATGTTCTTATTTCGCTTGATAAATTACAAGTTAAAACTATCGCAGAAAAATTACAGCAACAGGGTATTGAGTCTATTGCAATTGGTTTTCTGCACAGCTATGTCAACCCGACACATGAAGAATTAGTTGCGGAAATTATTCAAGCGGTTTTACCTGATATTCCCATTACGTTATCAGCTCAAGTATCGCCGGAGTTCCGAGAGTTTGAAAGATTCTCGACAGCATGTGCAAACGCTTATATTCAACCTCTCATGGAGGGCTACCTTAAGCGTTTTGAGCTTTTGCGTCGTGAAAAAGGGTTTAATTGTCCAATGCTCCTGATGCTTTCTGGTGGGGGTTTGACCACAATTGAGACTGCTCAACAGTTTCCTGTTCGATTAATCGAATCGGGTCCGGCAGGTGGTGCAATATTTGCTTCAGTAGTTGCCAAACGTTGTGGTTTGAATGAAGTAGTATCGTTCGACATGGGTGGTACAACAGCCAAGATCTGTATGATTGACAACGGCAGTGCACAGACTAGCAGAAGCTTTGAGGTGGCTCGTGTGTATCGGTTTAAGAAGGGAAGCGGTTTGCCCCTTCGAATACCCGTTGTTGAGTTGGTAGAGATTGGTGCTGGTGGTGGTTCGATAGCGCATCTTGACGGATTGCGACGAATAGCAGTTGGTCCTGAAAGTGCTTCGGCCTTTCCTGGACCAGCTTGTTATGGACGTGGAGGTTTAGAGCCAACGGTTACAGATGCAAATTTGGTCATGGGTAGAATCGACCCAGAAAAGTTTGCAGGCGGTGATATTAAGCTGGACGCCGATGCTGCACTGAAGGCATTTGGCTCTAAAATTTCTAAAAAATTGGGTATTTCAGATCAAGCTGCTGCTTACGGCGTAAGCGAGGTGGTGGATGAGAATATGGCTGGAGCAGCCCGTGTACATGCTATAGAAAGTGGCAAGAGCATTCCCGCGCGAACACTTATCGCTTTTGGCGGATGTGCCCCACTTCATGCTGTGCGAATAGCTGAAAAGTTAGACATAGCGCGAGTGGTTATTCCTGCGTCTGCAGGTGTCGGTTCTGCCGTAGGTTTTTTACGTGCTCCCATTTCATACGAGATCGTCAAGACCCAGTATCAACGTTTAAATAGTTTTAACTTCGATCTGATAAATTTGACATTGGCTAAAATGGTAGAGACTGCTAGCGAAATTGTGAAGCAAGCTACGAAAAACACAACACATGTCGAAAGACGGGCTTACATGCGCTACGTTGGTCAAGGCCATGAAATTTTGATTGATATTGGTACCGATCATTTTAATTCGTTCTCGGCTGAAACGCTTCGTCAGACGTTTGATCACGAGTATGAGCGTGTTTATGGTCGTTCTTTAAGTGGGCTAGCCGATATCGAAGTTGCAAGTTGGGTCGTAACTGTCGCTACCGACTCAACGCCAGATATCAATGTTCATAATCAGTCTAGTTTAATTAATTCCAAGCAGATAGTAATGAGCAAATTGCCTCCACGAGATGTCTTTGATCCAGGGCAAAAGCAATGGTTGCCCCACAACTTGTTTAGTCGTTCAGAGCTTGCACCGGGTTCAGAGATTCAGGGTCCTGCTGTAATTGTTGAGCATGAAACATCAACTGTTATTAGCCCCGGTTACAACGCAATAATTAATACGTTTGGCGATATTGAAATCAATAGGAGATAGACTTAAATGAACACTCTTCAATGTGATATTAGTGCTATTTCACACCAGATAATGTGGAATCGTTTGATCGGTCTCGTCGAAGAACAGGCACAAATACTTATTCGTGCAGCATTTAGCGCAGCAGTTCGAGAGTCTGGTGATTTATCGGCTGGTTTTTTCAACTGTAAAGGTGAGATGGTTGCGCAGGCTACAACGGGAACACCTGGTCACGTTAACTCTATGGCGATATGCATAGTGCATTTTTTAAAACGCTATCCAATTGAAAATATGAAGCCTGGGGACGTTTTTATTACAAACGATCCTTGGCTTTCTGTTGGACACTATCATGACGTTACCGTCGTATCACCAACTTTTCATCAGGGTAAAGCTGTGGGTTTATTTGCCAACACTATACACATCATTGATATGGGTGGGCGGGGGTTTGGTCCGGATGCAAGGCAGGTTTATGAAGAAGGAGTCAACATTCCAATTATGTATTTGGCTCGTTCAGGGGTCTTGAACGAAGACTTACTGGAATTGCTTCGTACGAATGTAAGGCAACCGATTGAGATGGAAGGCGACTTACACTCGCAAATGGCATGTAACTCAGAGGCTGGCCAAAGATTGTCTCAGATGCTCATTGAGTTTAATCTCGAAAATATTGATGAACTCTCACATTACATTATTGAGCAGTCGCGACAAAGTGTTCGTGAACGCATTCGTGCTTTACCTAATGGCAATTTCAAGAGCAAGTTAACAATTGACGGCTATGACACACCAATTGATTTGGTGGCAAATGTATCAATTGATAATGATCATCTTCATGTGGACTTTGACGGTACATCGCCTGCCAGCCCATATGGAATCAATGTGGTATTAAATTTTAGTACTGCGTACAGCGTTTTCGGTATTAACTGCATCATTGCACCTGATGTACCCTGCAACGCAGGCTCACTGTCGGCGATCACTGTGTCGGCACCTGAGGGCTCAATTTTAAATGTTCTTCGTCCTTATCCCGTTTCAGCTCGTCACACAGTCGGGCAAATGCTTCCAGATTTGATGTTTGGCTGCTTAGCTCAGATACTGCCCGAGCGAGTGCCTGCCGAGGGGGCTGGAACAATGTGGAATCCAATGATTCGAGGTGGAATGTCTGCTGTAGATCCTGAATCAGCGATGAGCGGTCGTGTAACACGTGATTTTGATTACATTTTATTTAATACTGGTGGAACTGGAGCACGACCCAGTTTAGATGGTTTATCTACTGTAGCGTTTCCTTCTGGCGTCAAAACTGTGCCAACTGAGGTGGTGGAGAGCACAACACCAATCATTATTTGGCAAAAGAAATTTCGCGAAGGATCCGGTGGTGCGGGCAAGTTTCGGGGTGGGCTTGGTCAAGTGCTCGAGATAGGTATGCAAGCGGAGGCAGCATTTTCACTTGCAGCTATGTTCGAACGAACGAGCCACCCTGCCCAAGGTCGTTTTGGAGGTAAAGATGGCGCTGCTGGTGTTGTGATGACTTCAAAAAATCGAAATCTTCCACCGAAAGGTCGGCATTACATCATGCCTGATGAAAGAGTTTTATTGAAACTTCCAGGTGGTGCTGGCATTGGGGACCCGGCAGAAAGATCATTAGAATCAGTGCGTGAAGACGTGATCAATGAATTAATTACGGTAGAACAAGCCGGACAAGATTACGGGGTTGTCATAAATCCTTTGGGTCAAGTGAATATAGAGCTTACTCAAAAGCTACGTTCTCAAACTGAAAGGGGCTGAAGGTGACTCAATTCATTTATTTAAATAATTGGCACGAAGATCAGCCTCAAACTCGTTTCGAAGAGGCATTAATGTCAAGCAAACTTGATGTTAAGGTATTTAGAACTAATTTTGAGGAATTTCCGGATCAATCTGATATCGATTCTACTTCAGGTGTTTTTGTGAGTGCGAGCGTGTCTGGCGCTTATGATGATGAGAAATGGATTGAATCGCTGAGTACGTCACTTAGAAAACTAGCTATACGTCGTGTACCAATGCTGGGTTTATGCTTTGGTAGTCAAGTTCTAGCTTGGGCGCTTTTAGGTAAAGATCAAGTATTTAAAAGAGGTGACCGCGAAACAGGATACTCTGAAATCGATTTTACGTTGGAAGGTAAGCAAGACGAATTAACTAAGGGTTTTTCCCCAAAAGTTCGAACATTTCATTGGCACGGAGATGAAGTCAGAGCGGATCACCCGGACATGATTATTTTGGCAAAAAATAATGCTTGTGCAAACCAGATTTGGCGTTGGAAGCATGGTCCTGTCTGGGGAATACAACCTCATCCAGAGATGGATAAAGGACAAATCTGTCGATTTCTTGAACAGAATAGAGAATGGTTTGCTTCAGAGGGAAAAGATGCTGATGCTTTGATTCAAGCTGCTGAACCAAACGATGAGTTAAGCCCAATCTTCAACCGGTTTTTGAGTTTGGTTAAGTAGAGTAGAAAGCAATATTTAATTTTTTTCAACACTATTATTCGTTATTTTAAATTATTAATTTTTGAGGTTTTGATATGAATACCATCACCCAAACTATGCCCCCCTTTCATTTGGCATTCCCTGTCCACGATCTTGATATCGCTAGGCATTTTTATGGCCAAGTCTTGGGCTGTTCAGAGGGTCGAAGCTCATCCGATTGGATTGACTTTAATTTTTATGGTCACCAAATTGTGGTGCATTTATCACCTGAATCTTGTAACTCGACCACTACTAGCGCAGTTGACTCCCACAATGTGCCAGTGCGTCATTTTGGTGTGGTACTGTCAATGTCGGCCTGGGAATTATTGGCTGAAAAACTAAAAGCAGCTGGAACGAAATTTATTATTGAACCGTACATTCGCTTTAAGGGTGAAGCGGGCGAACAGGCTACGATGTTTTTTAAAGACCCCTCTGGTAATGCAATAGAATTTAAAGCCTTCCAAAACATGACGTCTCTGTTTGCAAAGTGATTCGTGGGCGGGAGGAACGGATTGGCGTCTACAGCTACTTCCCTTTTGGCGCCAATATCGTAAGTACAAATTGCTTGCTAGTCACTATCACAGCCGGCTATGTGTTCCCAGTCGAATCCTTCGTCCATCACCTGTTGATCACCGTGTTGTTAACGTCAATACTGAATAACAGAAGCAGTTTTTTTTGCCCGGGTTAACGCAACGTATTTAAGTCGTTTGTTTGTATCAATAGACAGGTCAAAGTTCTGTAAGCATCCGACCCGTACCGTATTGCAAACCCGCTAGTTTTATGCCGTTTCAGTTTCAGTTACGCTTTCCACTTGAGCGTGCTTCTCAAGCTTTACGTTCCAAGGCAGTAGTTCGCTGATCTGATTCACTTTGTGATCAGCGATGACTGTGAGCACATGCGTGAGGTAGGTTTGCGGGTTGATGCCGTTAAGCTTAGCTGTGCCCAACATACTGTAGAGCGTAGCGGCGCGTTCGCCGCCATTGTCTGAACCAAGAAATAAGAAATTTCTTCTTCCAATAGCGACGCTACGCAGAGATCTCTCGGCAGCATTAT
>Ga0105052_10007434_pt1 | contig 10697 bp, 8 predicted proteins | sample FRY03_FD_78094 | JGI IMG/M metagenome (GOLD analysis project Ga0105052, IMG submission 78094) | Freshwater microbial communities from Lake Fryxell liftoff mats and glacier meltwater in Antarctica - FRY-03 | ecosystem: Environmental > Aquatic > Freshwater > Ice > Glacier meltwater ... | reverse complement strand
GCACACTCACGCGCACTCGCACGCGCACGCACACGCACACGCGCACGCGCATGCACAAGCACAAGCACACACATACTCATACACACGCGCGCGCGCACACACACACACACACACACACTTGCATGTGCATATACATACATTCACACTTCGGCAAACATATACACTTCTTTCAGCTTCATTATGGGTTTTTAGTCCCACATGCAACATGCTCGCAACTGATGATACAACATTTTTTCCTTTTCTTCATACAAATTATTTGATGAACAACAAAGATTTTTTCACAACTCTTGACGGAAACACACCACTCAAATTGCTGTTGCCGTCAGCCCCCACTGCAAAGTATCCTCGACTATCACTCATGGTTATGTTGTGTGCGTCTGCTCATTAATCTACTTGTTGGACTGCTATGAGTGATGCACATCCAGCAAATGGCGCTGACACTACAAGGAAGGCTGCTTGCAAGGAGGTGGTGAACTCAGGCGTTGAAGTCGAGGCCCAGCCGCTCATACATAATGGAGTTGTTCTCGGTCCAACCCTTGATATTCTTAATCTGCTCGTTGTGCACGCAAGGAACGAGTCAGCACACCAACCAAATGCAGATGAAGAGCACGCGCGACTGGTCCGGCGCACAAAGGTTTGTAGCAATCAACGTTCCGCAGGGACAAATCACATATATGGACACAAGACTCTATACAGATAAAATAGCATCCACTTGCAAAGTCCCGAATCAGACTGGTTTCAGTGGCTGGAGGTCTTTGAGCTCAATTCCATTTGGGCGTGGGGTACATTCTCACGCACAGCCTTGATTCGCCAAATCGTGTCGAGCGAACGTGGGTCGATATTTTGAGCACTACATAGATAGAGGGTTGCCACGTGGTTGGAGCAAGAGGAGCGCAACGAAACGGACCTTGAGGAAGAGATGGACGTTGCAGCCAAGGAACTTTTTCATTTCAGAGCGCGACTTGGTGCCGAGATCCTTGATCATCCCGACCAAGATCTTCTTCTGCCCCTCGGTCTCTACATAGATAGTCTGTTCTATGCGCACTGCGCCGTCGGGCTGCTGTTTGTATGTTTCTGTCTCCACGTACGAGCAGTACGGCACCTGCCAACCGCAACACCAGATGCACGCAACAGCAATGCGACCCAAAGACAAGAGGATGTCATAACCATTCAAGTGAGCGTCTTCTGCGCCGCGCGCGCCTGCCCGCGCTTGTGTCACTACAGGCACAGCCAGACACCGCCTAGGTGCCTGAGTGTTGCGTATAGTCAGCGGGAGGCATTGTGGGACACAAGTCACAGAGGGTAACTTGAGGACAGACCTCTTCGTGCGCACGAAGAAAGATAGACTCTCTTGTGAATTCCGCCATGATGTTGCGCACAGGCACGTTCGATATCTGATCGATTGGGTACAGCCACTCCCCCTGCCACACCACACACACATAGCCACTGAGTGTGAGGGGTGTGGTTACGAGCTCAAGCGTTGCGTGCACTCACGACAGTACTTGGCAGCAGGAGAGCGGTAATCTGGGACAGACCTGAGGGAGGCTGTCTCGCAGGAAATTGCGCATGGCTTCCATGCCTTTGCCAGCCGATGCACTCACGGCAAATACCTTGTTGACCATGCTGAGCCCTTCTGAATTGGCGCCTGCACCCTCCAACACGACACGACATCCATCAACCACACTCAACCTCCCATATAGCACACAGAGCACACAGGGCAATAACACGCTCAGACACACCCACTTGACACACACATGGTTTGGGCATGAGGGAGGGTCGGAAAGAACCGGCGCAACGGCGCAGCTCCTCCGCGAGCGGCAGAAGCAAGGTCTTGCGGTCGTCGCGCAACTGGTCGACCTTGTTGAGAATAAGGTTGTAGCGCTGATTCCGCTCCTGCAGCCGCGTCATGATGAGCTCCTCGTTTGAGTTTTTACGGAAGCGCAGCAGCTCGGCCGCCACAGGGTGCACCAGAGCCTCTACCCTTCGTCCTGTGCGTCCGGGGCCCATGCCGCCGGGAATGATCTTGTCAGCATCGACGATGAAGAAAATCTGGTCGGCATCGCGCGCCGAGTTCCAGGCTGACTTCACCATGGCCTTGTTGAGTCGCTCCTTGGGCCTAGGCGCCATAATGCCAGGGGTGTCGATGTACACTACCTGCGTCCCCTCCTCCATGGCTATGCCCGTGATAGATGTTCGTGTGGTCTGGCGCTTGTGCGTCACGATGGCAATCTTCGAACCCACGAGATGATTGAGCAGCGTGCTCTTGCCCGCATTAGGTGCCCCAATGATGGTCACCGTGCCGGAGCGCTATACAGCATCCTACATGTCAGAGACTAGCTCACAATAATAGACGAGCGTGGTGCGGTGGCACAGTGACACTGGGCGCGCGGTGGCGGAGGGACACAACAATGGGATTGCCTAATTGGCGAGGAGCTTGCCTATGAAGGTTGCCTACGACGGTTGTCTACTTCAATAAATGTGCTCAGATTATTTTCGCGTTCAACCGAACGGCGAGCGCGGCCTGATAGTCTATAAAGGTTGCCTGGTAGTCTATGCAGATTGCCTGGTAGTCTGTAAAAGTTGTCTAGTAGTCCATTATATTAGCCTCGAAAATCCGGGAAGCTGAGTTCTCACCTTTGAGCCCTCAAACACATAGTCCTCTTCGTTGGTTTTATAGTCCCGGCTCTGCTGCTGGCCAATATTGTTGGGCAACGCTGGCAAATTGTCGTATGCAGACGCGGGTAGGAGCGATGACGGCTCCGCCTGCTCCTCTTCCTCCCCAGGCAACGCGTCATTGGACTCCTCTGTCGTCGACGTGGTTGCCGCCTTGCAAGATGTTGCGTCGTCGTCAGCTGCGGCCCGGATCTTCCATAGCATGCGCAGCGCCATCTTTTCAGCGTCGTGTCCTCCGTTTCCACCTATACCCCCACCCCCCACTGCCAGGCCGCGCCTGGAGCCTGGCGCCCTCTGTCCCGCCAGCGCTGTCCCTGCCGCGCCCCGTGACCAGCGCTGCAGGCTCTGCAGACCCAATGGCAGCTGCTGCACGAATCCAGCCCGGCGGTGCGCCCCTGCCGCCACCCGTGCTGCAGTGTGGAGGGCCGGGCGTGCCAGCGCGTGCGGCCCACCTGCCGCGCATGCGGGCCGCACGCACGCAAACAGCATGAGCGAGCTGGACATGGCCGCGCAGAGCGAGACAAGCGGGAGTCCTCGTCGACCACACGCCATAACACGCGCAATAACCCCGCACGTCCGCTGCCTGGGCTATTGCTCTCAGGTTGTTATTCTCTCTAACTCTCTCTGTGCTCTTTGTTAAAAACGAACTAAGCCAGTCTATGGCCTCGTTTTCAATTTTGGACAAGTTCCCGCGTATTTGCTCGCTAAAAGTGCTTTTGGCGTTGCATTTGAACCTCGAGCACACATTCGAACATATTAGATGGAGTGGCTCTCCATGCTCAACAGTGTGGCTGTTGAGCTTTAAACATCACCAATTCTGGGGCGCTGTCAACGAGGACAGCGTCGTTTGGAGGGCTGCGGGACCCACGATGCAGCCGCATGCCGCAGTCTTGACGGACGCGCACGAAGCGCAGCAAGCGCTCGCCTGCCTTGATCCGGCCTACGATCCCATGTGCGTGCAGAAACAGCAGCAGTACTGAACAGCAAGCGTAGATTGCGTAGACGCAGATCAGGGGTGCTGCGACACGCGTCATCGGATCGAGGGGGAAATGTGATGATAGATGGAGGGATGTTGTGTGTCGTGTATCGCTGCGTGACATTATCCGCGTCCGACTTCTGATATGAGTGTCCATCGTGCATGCATGCTGGCAGCTGGGGACATGTGATCTCGTTCCACCCCTTTGAGCTTGAACCGACTTCCGCTGAGAGAACAAACGAAAGCAGCGTGCCTCTCGCTCCGGTATTTCGCGCCACCGTTCGGTCATCCACTCTCGAATTCAGAATGTCAATGCGTGTGCGTTGCTGTGCGATCCCTTTGCCCCACAGTCGTGTTGCTTGCCAGTGACTTTTGCTGTGGACTCCGTTCTTTACGCTCTTTTCGCAGGCTGCAATGTCGGAGCGACACGCGCAAGGCGAAGCGAGTGTGTGCGTGCCCGAGGAGGAATGGGAGCGGCGGCGGCAAATGTGCGACCAGGATTTCCTGGCCTACTACCCGTCGCTCTTCCATGGCCGCACAATGCGCAGCATGCACGAGTTTCTTGAGGAGGAGATGCTCACCACGATGCAAGAGTTAGAGCAGCTTTGCTGCTCGCTTGCCCCGTATCCTGCGCCTAAAAATCCACGAAAGAGTCTGTGGGGGGGGCGCAGTAGCACTGGGATGCAGGCTTCAGGCGCCTCTTTTGCAACTGCGCAGCACATGACGTCTACCCACCGCCAGCGCATTGTCTTCGTGTGCTTAGAAGATGTACGCCTGCCCCCACAGCTCGCGTCCGAGACGGGCTCGCTTGTTGCAGCGCTGGGCAATCTTGAGGTGCTAATCTTGAAGGGTGTTGGGCTGTCAAGCATTGAGCACATGCGCGGTACGCCTCGGCTGCTGTACCTTGATGTGTCTGCCAATGGCCTCTTTGCTCTCGACGAGGTGCTGCATGTGGTGCGCGATTGCAAAAGTCTACTGTGGGCCGACTTCGAGGGCAATCCCTGCTTGGCAGACGGCGAGGCCGAGGCTAAAATTCTGGCTGTTAGTTCGTGGACTTTGCGGCATCTCAACAAGCAGCGTGTCGAAACACGCCGAAAAGTGGCTGCTATTATGAAGCACGGCGATCCTTCTGCGCGCTCCACACTGTGCTATCAGGTCTGGGACGCACAGGTGTGCAATAGTCACGGGGTGGTAGGCAAACCCAACTTTGAGCCGTGCAATCTGGATCGTCTCGAGTTGCCTGCAGCCGGTCTCTCCGTGTTTCACATCGGGCTCTTTACCGCTCTGACCCTTCTCGATCTCTCGGTCTCTGCCAAATGTATTGCCGCACGCACACAATGGAGCACATGTTGTGACCGCATGCTGTGGGGCGCGCGGCGTTGAGGTGCATCGCGCTGAAACTGCTGTGCGTCGAAGGGGTAGATCCAATGTGGATCAAAAAACCGCGCCTTAATGTAGGAACGGGCATTCATAGAAGTAGTGTATCCAGATTATGAGTAGTGTATCCACCAATATAGGGCAGTGTATCGATAATGTCTTGTATATCCATTGATACGCTACCTCCCCATATTTTTTTCTGCATACGTTTGGACCTGCCCCTATAGCGCACGGCGCGTTGTGCCTCGCCCCCATGCACCCAGGGTATTTCTGCATGTGCTAACATAGTTTGCTCGGGGCTGTGTGTGTATGTGCAGGGCAACCAACTCACAGTGCTACGCGGGTGCGGGCTGGGGCAGCTAGGCCATTTGCGGTGGCTCAGTATATCGCACAACTTGTTGAGTGACCCGTGGGAGCTCACGCCAGTGCTGGCGCTGCCGGCCATAACCTGGCTGGCTATTGCGCCGCAGAGATTGCAAAATGACCCCCTGACTCGAGCAGGCCCTGGTGGTGCTTTGTATCGACGATTGCTTGTTTTGCTTACGCTGCATAGCGTTGGATCACAGCAGCAGCCAGGCCTCAATTTCCTGGATCGCGCGGCTGAGTCGAAGGCTCTCGAGTCGCCTCTTGATGCTCGTGCCTCCACTTGGACACCTGTCAACATTGACGAGCGCCTCGATGCTCTTGAAGAGCTTTACCTACACCTCGCTACTGCCACGCCTCAATCTATTGCTTCTACCCCCCCAGAGCACATAGTAGAAGGAGGGCATTGCACAACAGGGCAGGAGCACACTGTGTGGGCAAGCGCCGACCAGACGTGGATGGAGGTGAGGCAGCACGTTTTACAACAACTTGCGCTCGCCGTCGCTCCCTCGGCGACGCACCACTGCTCGCAATGGTATGGGCACGATACTAGCTTGGCTCTTGATTTTGATCATATAGTCTCGCCCCTTACAAAAGCCTCATCTACGTCTCCATCCGAGCAGTATATGGAGACATTGTTGTCGAGGCAGGCCACGCAGCCAGCACATGAGCGGGTCAAAAAAATGTTGGAGTATGAGCGGATGCGCGCCTGTCTCTTTCTGAACATCAGCCAGCGCGTGGCGCTGGATGCGCAGCAGATGCGGCGCATCTCGGTGCTCTCGCTCAGTGGCTGCCAACTTTCGCATGTCACGTTGCATGGCATGTGCTCGCTTATTTCACTCGACCTCAGCAGCAATGCGCCGCTGCTGCGCATCAACGGCCTGAGCGCGCAGACGCAGCTGGAACGCCTCTTTCTGCAGCGCAACGACACGTTGTGTGGTATGGATGCGCTACCGGCGCTTATGTCCCAGCTGCTGCAGCTGCGAACGCTGCGCATTCTAACGCTGCCCTTCTACTTGCTTGACACCCACCATCTACAACTGGGCGGCAGCTATGACGACTGGAGTCTTTTGACTGTACGTTGACCTTGCTTTCTCTCGCGCGCACGCGCTCTCTTGCACACGCGTTTGTTGATGCAGCTTTGGACAATACCTTGATTTCTGCTTTGAAGCATATTCTCGATTCGAGGTGCTGCACCCTTGACTGCCTGCTTATTGTATGCTCTCTTGTTTTGCTCGAATGTAATGATAGATCTGATGGATCTGGAGTGGTACCATGTGCCAATTTGTTGTCAACAAGTGGACCTGTGGGCTCACGAAATGTGTGGGACATGGGGGTCACAGGAGAGGCTGATGCTGGGAGTAATGGGCAGTAACCCTCTGCGCTACCTCAACGGACGGCGCGTGTGCATCGCCGACCGGCTGCGCGCCTTCGAAGACATGCACCTGCACCATAATGCAGGTGACTGTGAGCAGCAGGCTGGGCCAGCCTCACATAGGCAGCAGCACATGGACTGGTGCAGTATGCGTGGCGTGCAGCTGCCTGCGCAAGGCAGCGATGCGCCGCAGTTGGAGCACCTCCTTGAACACTACATGGCCAACCTTGTCCTCATTACCAGCGTCAGCAGCAACTGTATTTGTCCTGTGGGTAAACCAAGCCAGCGCACCAAACACAGCGAGGGCCGGCATAGCATGGTATCAGGTTCATATGTGGGTATGGCGCGAAGAGCAGTTACATGCGTTGACAAGTTGTGTCAGCACAATGCTAGCAAATATGTAATGGCTGCCCAAATACTCCCCGGCTTGAATTATGATGCGCAGTGCGTGGTTGAGCTGTCTGACACACACGGCCTGGGCCTGACGTCAGCGGCCTTGGCCATGGCATTGCCACTCTTCTGCAATCTCCGCCGCCTCAATCTCGCGCGCAATCGCCTTGTCACTGTATGTGGCATGGGGCTGGAATGCATGGATCAATTGCAGGTGCTTGACGTGAGTAACAACGCACTACGCGATCGCCTTCAGCAGATGGGCTCGGTTTTCGATGCTCTCCCGAATCTAGTGGCACTCATGCTACGAAACAATCCCTGCATGCGCACGCGTGCCGAGCGGATGCGGCTGATGCAGACCATGACCAGTCTTCGCAGCGTCTCCTGCACGCTTCGCTACCTTGATTCTGAAATCACCATGCACGAGCGTGTGCAGGCGTGGGCGCAAGCGAGCGCACGCTCACCCGCACAGCTAGAGGAGCTCAAACAGCAGGCCCTGCTCATCTTGTGCGCACCTCCAGGACTTATACCTGAGCATGTGCTGGAACTTGACCTTTCGGCACGCAGCCTTGCTGTTCTCGAGGGACGGCTGCTGCAACGTTTCGTTTCATTGCGGCGGCTCTTGCTGCAAGATAATCAGCTCACTTCGTTGGCTGCCACTCAACTGGAAAGGCTGACGGCCTTGCAAGTTCTGGACCTGCGCCGCAACGCTCTTTCCGACGGCGATCATCTCGTGCGCACTGTAATATCTCTATCTAATTTGCAGGAGCTCGGGCTGACTGGCAACGCCTTGCGCTGCACATCGACTGACTCTTTGCCCACCCCTGCTGCTGCTGCCGCTGGCAATGCTGTGGTGGGTGCGGCAGATGATGATGACCTGAAGCGCATTTTGTTGGCTAGGCTAGCATGCAAGTACCAGCAAGATGCGCGCTACTCATTGCGCTTTCTTGACGACTGCCAGATTGCAATCAAGGATATTGTGCGAGCCTCTGCCATCGGTGTTGGCGCAGGCAGCAAACTTGCCTTTGAGCTGACTGTGGCACGACAGATGCAAGACTGCGTGGCGCTATGCCTGCTGCCACACGACGCTTCTTTACAGCAGCTGGTGCAATTGGATCTCAGTGATCGTGAGCTTTCATACGTCAACTTCTCGCGCATGCCTCTATTGACACACTTGCTCTTGCAGCACAATAGACTCAACGTCAACGCGCTGCTCATGGGTGGACTGCGACAGCTAAGTTGCTTGAAACATCTCGACGTGAGTCACAACAATATCGAAAGCGTTGCTGAAATTGGCCACATCGTAGCTTCGGGCCACACCACACGCTCCTTACACAGCGTGTCGCTCTCGAACAATCCATGCTTCCCTTCCTACAACCTCCATGCAGACAGGGTGGCGTTTCTTGGCAGCAAGCCTGTGATGGCCTCCCTAGCCTGCCCTGCCGCCACTCTGCAGCTCCTCAACCACATGCCAATTTCAGTGTCGGAAAGAGTCGATGCGGTGGACTTCTTTTTGCGCTCATCCCAGGACGCTGGCCATGCAGCACAAACACAGTCCAGAGCGTCCGTTTGGGACACCAGCATGATTCTTTCTAAGCTGTCTGGCAGCCTGCCAGCGCAGCAGTCCCTTTCTGGCGTGCAGTCTGTCGCAGACGAGAAAGGAATCGCAGACACGGTGGAGGACGTAAGATTAACTCTCCTGCTAGAGAAGCACCGGTGCTCTTATAGCTCAGTCGTCTTGTCGCTGTCGCGGCAGAACCTGGGCAACCTGCGTGCTCTGTGCGACTACATCTATGTTGCTGAGCTTGACGTGCGTGGCAATGCGCTCGCTTGCTTGGAGCCGCTCGCTGCGCTCCTCCGACTAACACGTCTCGATGTCCGCGATAATAAGGTGTCCTCCACCCACCATGCGCTGCAAGCACTCTCAAAATGCGACGAGCTGCGGCACGTTTGCGTAGAGCATATGAGCTGCGATTGGTCGGCTTTTGCGGGCGGTAACGGTGACGACTACCACCAGGCCTCATTTACAAGCAGTGACTTGGGCGTGGACAACTCTGCGCGCAAGGTGTTTCTGCGGCTGCCCGCACTGTTGGATTGCGATGGTGAACTCAATCCGGCTCCTCTGGCTTCTTTCCAGTGGACGGCACTTATGCATCTTAAACGTGTCTTTGGTATTGGGCCCAACTGCATCGGACACATTGACCTTTCAGCCCGAAACATCCAGAAGGAGGACTTCTATCGCGTCCGCGACTGGCTTGCCTTTCTGCCTGTCACCGATCTGAACATCGACCAGAATCCCCTCTGCATTAATGTACAGAGCTACAGGTATGTGCTTATCAACGACTTGCGCACCTTGCATCAACTCAACGGATGCACAATCACCGACGCGGAGCGCGCTAATGCATTCAAAAAAGTGGAAGAGATGAAACGCGACCTTACTTACAACCCGCCAAACGTAGAAAGTCTGAAGCTTGACAATGTGGGTCGTGCATATTCCAAAGTGACGAGCCGCCAGGGTGCTGGCGCCAGCGCAAACGCCATGTCAATGTGGGGCTCTCAGCTCGAGTCATGGATCGCCTTCATTCAAGTGCAGAGTTTCATCGGCTCGTTTCCAGACATCCCCTGGGATTCCCTGCCGCTGTATAAAGATATCCGCGACGTGCTGGGGCCATTGTCGCAAAATTTAGACTACATTCTGCCAGATGTGCAGTGCATCTGCTTCTGGGGCTATGTCAAAAGCGGGGCACTCATTCTGACGCCAATTATCGCCTGGCGAATTTTCAGGTTGACCATCGACTGGGAGCGATGGGAGCACGAAATTGTCCACCATTTTCGCCCCGCACTCTTGCGAAAACTGGCGCAGTGGGCGGCCGCCTCCTTTCTGTCGCTGCTGCTGGCGCTTGCGATCGATTGTATTGATTGCTCGTCCCTGCATGCCGCGCAACAAATTGTAGCCGTCAACTTGGTTCGCAGGTCTATGGAGCAGCAAAACGGCACTGCAATTCTTTCTATTGGTGCGACGGGGAATGCGACGGATAGCGGCGAGGGCGGCGAATCGTGTAGTGAGTTTCTCGACACGGGCCAGTGCCATGACTGGAAACGTCTGATCACATTAGAGGGCTTGTCGCGCCCAACGATGGGCTGGTGTGTGGCTTTGTTGACGTTGAATACCACGTGTCTACTACTGTGGCTTTCCGTGACGTTGCTGGCGCGCTACAAGAATCGAAAGGGCCACGACGCTGGCTTCTGGTTCTCGTTCACGGGGATGATCAAAAAGTGTGGAATGGTGCTCATCTCAATGTCCTACCTGCCCATTTGCAATATTCTGCTCGACAATGTGCGGCCGTTTGAAGAAGTAGCAGCAAGCAATAGCACGCAGCTCAAGTGGGGCTTCCCCACGGGCGGCTGTATGGTGACAGATGGCAGCGCCAACGCGCTGTGCCCCCAATATCCTGTGGGCTTCCTCTGGATGTCCGACCCCCAGTACATTATGTTTATTGTCAGCTCCGTCTTCGCGCTGCTTTACATGGTGGGCATCCCGTT
>Ga0105052_10007425_pt1:7500-10712 | contig 10712 bp, 7 predicted proteins | sample FRY03_FD_78094 | JGI IMG/M metagenome (GOLD analysis project Ga0105052, IMG submission 78094) | Freshwater microbial communities from Lake Fryxell liftoff mats and glacier meltwater in Antarctica - FRY-03 | ecosystem: Environmental > Aquatic > Freshwater > Ice > Glacier meltwater ... | reverse complement strand
CAGGATTCCCCAAATCTGAGCAAAATCGAAAAAGTTGCGGAAACGTGCGAAATTGACGGAAAAGAGCCGCTGTTCGTCGAAAGAACCATAGCAATCTCAAATAGAGTTTTGGGATGAAAATGAACAAAGTTATGAAAAATATTGTAATTCCAAAATATTTACAAATCGAGAAATAGCTCGAAAGCTGAACGGTGGGGGTGTGGGCGCAGGGGTATGTTGACAAAGAGGAAAAATCGATATGGTCCTGGAATTAACATCAAACGCGGTAAGATCAACTCTCTGGTAATAATTTTTTGTGTACACTATAAACCATTGTGCGTCACGATTGCTGTGAGTCCCGCGCAGTTTCCCAACAGAGTCGACACAGAGTCCCTCCTATCTTCTTGAGTGACCATGACAATGAACCATACCACGTTCGAATTTGTAGGAGGCAAGGGTAGACTAAAACTTTGAGCTGTAGTCGGTCCTCTGTCTTGCTACACATTCATAGAGCCGTCGCAATACAATGAGCTATCCGATGTATGATCGCAAGATAAATCCCATCATCGACTTTGCCCATGCCTCGCCTTTGTTGTCATGTCCTTCCTTGCTTGTTGTGCCCTCTGCGCCGGGTCGTTTTCCGCCCCACACGTGGTAACGTATCCCCATTCCCAAAATTCTGTTCTTCCAGGGCCCAAGGATACGCTTCGCCCCCTGGCACGTACGGTAGCAACCACGGCGGATACGTGAGCAATTACCAGGGCAGCCCTGGCAGCTATGGTCATGGGACAGTGCCCTCTTATTTGGTACACAATGGCTTGCATGAGTGCATTGTCTTGGTTTTTTTGCTGCATTCTCAAAAGTTACGGGCCATTGGGCTGCTGTGTGTGCTGGCGAAGCAGGCTCCCGGCTATGACTACGGTCCGCGCTCCTCCGTGATGGTTGGTGGCCCGATCATGACGTCACCCGGCCACGTGGTATCGCGTTCGGTTGGATATATGTCTCCACCTCCGGTGGACTACGGGTATCAGCAACACCAACACGTCCATAGTCTTGGCATGCACGAGGTTGACGAGGTACTGTACCTGTGAACAGAGTGTCAACAGTGAACAATATTTGAAAATGCAGCCCTCCAAAAAAGACCTGGCGCAAACACATGTACACAAAAATACTTGATCGCAAGCATGTACGCATGTACATGGAAACACACACAAAAAAACACCACGTGCAAAAACACACGCATGTTAACGCATATACGAGTGCACTCGCACACACACACACCACTGGATGTTGTATGCAAATTGACTCTGTGGCGACAGGTAAGGACCGTGACTCGCGAGGTGCCGATGCGCTATGACTACGAAAGCCAGTTTGTCCATCCGCAAGTGTTAGATCGAGTCGAATCTCCGGAACCGGTGGATATTAGTGTGTGTATGAAAAATAGAATATGGCAACGACATGCAGTGTGTATAATGCGTAGGCGTTGCCAGAGAGCTCTGTTTTGGAAGAACCTTCTGTAAAAAGCGACCTGACCATCTAGGTGGACTGCATATTGTTACCATCCTATTCGTGTGGTTGAAATTTTGCCCTTTTTTTTTTGGATGCAGGTTCCCATTGCAAAGGCGAAACCCAAAGCACAGCGTGCCGCCGCGCCAAAAATCGAGAAGACAAAAGCCAAGACACAACGAGCAGGTGTTTATCATAGTAAATATATGCACGTATATGCATACATATGAATATTTGCACGTGCATATGGCGTGAGTACTGGTACTCACACATGACACAAAAACAAAAACGCAAACAGATGGTATACATCACGCTGGTTGTAGATGAACATCAACGTTCACCCACAAGCACACCCACGCATGCACACATGCATACATACACGCAAACACACCGAAAAAAAGATGTATATGTGTATATATATATACATATGCTGATGAATGTATACATATATATACATAAACATAAGTACATGTATATATGTATTTACTTGTATATACATCCGCATTTATGAAAATATACATATATGCATATGTATATGTATATATATACATCTATTTATTTATTATGTACGTATATGTGTGTATATATTCATACAAATATACATATTCAAATGCAAATGTATCTTTGTGTGTGTTTGGGTGTGTATGTGTGTATATATATGCATACAAATATACATACTTAATGCAAATGTATCTTTATGTGTGTTTGTCTGTGTGTGTATATTCATGTATAAATACATACATATATATACGTATATATATATATGCTTACATTCAAATATATATATACATGTACATGTAAATCAAATAAACATATAAATTCATACATATATGAAAAAGCATTTATAAATATATGTGAATATGTATATATATGTATTATACAGATATATTCATCTTTACACCTTGATCTATAGATGTATACGTGTATGTATCAATTCGTACTCACATATACACTGAATAAAAATTGCGAGGCACACACACGCATGCTCGCATACGATCCCAATCAAATGCACTCACTTACATACACACAATAACACTCATACGTACACACACGTGCACATACACGCACGCACCTACGCATAATCACAAATGTGTACAAGCACAAGCCAAAGCACACACAAACGCAGTTGCTAATTTTCTCTTTGACTGTCTCTCTCTCGAACACAAAGACACACATGTACGCACACACACACAAACACGCACCTGCACACGCACAAGCACACACTTGCGCGCGCGCGCGCGCAGACTGTGTTGCTTGCATACCTCCTTCTGTTTTCAATATTCGATTCTTTTGGCTTGAATGTGTGTGTGTGAGTACATGTCTTTGTGCATTTGTAAATACCTGCCATCGTGCATGCATTCCTGTTTGTCCACATGTGTGTGCGTTTGTGCATTTGCGTCGGTGTGTGTGTTGCGTGGGCACATGCGTCTGTGCTTATTTTTGTTTTTATTCTGCTTCTACAGCACTCAAGGAGAATATCGTGGGCATGAATACACATATATATGTACGTACATATATGTATCCATACGTTCATATATGTTAAATCATGATATTTACACACTATTCAGAATCGTGATTTGATATGTTCGTACGTATATTTACTCTACAGCAGCACCAGCGCCCACGGAGAGTATCGTGGGCATGAATGTACATATATACGTACGTACATAAACAGCCCGATTCCGAGAAGATGAGGCTCGAAATGCTCGTCGAAATGCAAATCGAAA
>Ga0105052_10007425_pt1:0-2500 | contig 10712 bp, 7 predicted proteins | sample FRY03_FD_78094 | JGI IMG/M metagenome (GOLD analysis project Ga0105052, IMG submission 78094) | Freshwater microbial communities from Lake Fryxell liftoff mats and glacier meltwater in Antarctica - FRY-03 | ecosystem: Environmental > Aquatic > Freshwater > Ice > Glacier meltwater ... | reverse complement strand
TGAGTGCATTTGATTGGGATCGTATGCGAGCATGCGTGTGTGTGCCTCGCAATTTTTATTCAGTGTATATGTGAGTACGAATTGATACATACACGTATACATCTATAGATCAAGGTGTAAAGATGAATATATCTGTATAATACATATATATACATATTCACATATATTTATAAATGCTTTTTCATATATGTATGAATTTATATGTTTATTTGATTTACATGTACATGTATATATATATTTGAATGTAAGCATATATATATATACGTATATATATGTATGTATTTATACATGAATATACACACACAGACAAACACACATAAAGATACATTTGCATTAAGTATGTATATTTGTATGCATATATATACACACATACACACCCAAACACACACAAAGATACATTTGCATTTGAATATGTATATTTGTATGAATATATACACACATATACGTACATAATAAATAAATAGATGTATATATATACATATACATATGCATATATGTATATTTTCATAAATGCGGATGTATATACAAGTAAATACATATATACATGTACTTATGTTTATGTATATATATGTATACATTCATCAGCATATGTATATATATATACACATATACATCTTTTTTTCGGTGTGTTTGCGTGTATGTATGCATGTGTGCATGCGTGGGTGTGCTTGTGGGTGAACGTTGATGTTCATCTACAACCAGCGTGATGTATACCATCTGTTTGCGTTTTTGTTTTTGTGTCATGTGTGAGTACCAGTACTCACGCCATATGCACGTGCAAATATTCATATGTATGCATATACGTGCATATATTTACTATGATAAACACCTGCTCGTTGTGTCTTGGCTTTTGTCTTCTCGATTTTTGGCGCGGCGGCACGCTGTGCTTTGGGTTTCGCCTTTGCAATGGGAACCTGCATCCAAAAAAAAAAGGGCAAAATTTCAACCACACGAATAGGATGGTAACAATATGCAGTCCACCTAGATGGTCAGGTCGCTTTTTACAGAAGGTTCTTCCAAAACAGAGCTCTCTGGCAACGCCTACGCATTATACACACTGCATGTCGTTGCCATATTCTATTTTTCATACACACACTAATATCCACCGGTTCCGGAGATTCGACTCGATCTAACACTTGCGGATGGACAAACTGGCTTTCGTAGTCATAGCGCATCGGCACCTCGCGAGTCACGGTCCTTACCTGTCGCCACAGAGTCAATTTGCATACAACATCCAGTGGTGTGTGTGTGTGCGAGTGCACTCGTATATGCGTTAACATGCGTGTGTTTTTGCACGTGGTGTTTTTTTGTGTGTGTTTCCATGTACATGCGTACATGCTTGCGATCAAGTATTTTTGTGTACATGTGTTTGCGCCAGGTCTTTTTTGGAGGGCTGCATTTTCAAATATTGTTCACTGTTGACACTCTGTTCACAGGTACAGTACCTCGTCAACCTCGTGCATGCCAAGACTATGGACGTGTTGGTGTTGCTGATACCCGTAGTCCACCGGAGGTGGAGACATATATCCAACCGAACGCGATACCACGTGGCCGGGTGACGTCATGATCGGGCCACCAACCATCACGGAGGAGCGCGGACCGTAGTCATAGCCGGGAGCCTGCTTCGCCAGCACACACAGCAGCCCAATGGCCCGTAACTTTTGAGAATGCAGCAAAAAAACCAAGACAATGCACTCATGCAAGCCATTGTGTACCAAATAAGAGGGCACTGTCCCATGACCATAGCTGCCAGGGCTGCCCTGGTAATTGCTCACGTATCCGCCGTGGTTGCTACCGTACGTGCCAGGGGGCGAAGCGTATCCTTGGGCCCTGGAAGAACAGAATTTTGGGAATGGGGATACGTTACCACGTGTGGGGCGGAAAACGACCCGGCGCAGAGGGCACAACAAGCAAGGAAGGACATGACAACAAAGGCGAGGCATGGGCAAAGTCGATGATGGGATTTATCTTGCGATCATACATCGGATAGCTCATTGTATTGCGACGGCTCTATGAATGTGTAGCAAGACAGAGGACCGACTACAGCTCAAAGTTTTAGTCTACCCTTGCCTCCTACAAATTCGAACGTGGTATGGTTCATTGTCATGGTCACTCAAGAAGATAGGAGGGACTCTGTGTCGACTCTGTTGGGAAACTGCGCGGGACTCACAGCAATCGTGACGCACAATGGTTTATAGTGTACACAAAAAATTATTACCAGAGAGTTGATCTTACCGCGTTTGATGTTAATTCCAGGACCATATCGATTTTTCCTCTTTGTCAACATACCCCTGCGCCCACACCCCCACCGTTCAGCTTTCGAGCTATTTCTCGATTTGTAAATATTTTGGAATTACAATATTTTTCATAACTTTGTTCATTTTCATCCCAAAACTCTATTTGAGATTGCTATGGTTCTTTCGACGAACAGCGGCTCTTTTCCGTCAATTTCGCACGTTTCCGCAACTTTTTCGATTTTGCTCAGATTTGGGGAATCCTG
>Ga0105052_10007412_pt1 | contig 10724 bp, 9 predicted proteins | sample FRY03_FD_78094 | JGI IMG/M metagenome (GOLD analysis project Ga0105052, IMG submission 78094) | Freshwater microbial communities from Lake Fryxell liftoff mats and glacier meltwater in Antarctica - FRY-03 | ecosystem: Environmental > Aquatic > Freshwater > Ice > Glacier meltwater ... | reverse complement strand
GACCCTGACGGTCTTGCGCATCCTGCCTCGTGGCCGCGCGTACCAGCGCTAGACGGCACGATCAAGGCATGAGAGAACCTAACCGGCTGCTGTCCTGTCGTTACGGGTGGCGCTATTTGCCCGCTTCTGGGAAGTCCGGCCACTAGGGTCACTCCGATGCCGTCAACCGCCACAACGACCCAGCCACAAAGCTCGAACGGTTCCAGACGGTCCATCCCGCTTTCGATTCTCGACCTGGCTGCGGTCGGGCGGGAGGAGAGCATTGCCGAGAGCTTTGCCGGCAGCGTCGAGCTGGCTCGTGTGGCAGAGAGAACCGGCTACCGGCGGGTCTGGTACGCCGAGCACCACAACATCTCCTCGATCGCGTCTTCGGCGACCGCGGTGCTGATCGCCCACATCGCCGGCAAGACCGAGACGATCCGTCTGGGATCGGGCGGCATCATGCTGCCGAACCACTCGCCGATAGTGATCGCCGAGCAGTTCGGCACCCTCGCGACCCTCCACCCGGGCCGGATCGACCTCGGCCTCGGCCGCGCACCCGGCAGCGACCAGGCGACCACCTACGCACTCCGGTGCGACCCGTCGGCAGCCGAGACTTTCCCCCACGACGTTCTCGAACTCCAGGGCCTGCTCGGCGACGAAAGCCCGATCCCGGGGGTGCGGGCGATCCCCGGTCAGGGCACCCACGTTCCGATCTACATGCTCGGCTCCTCGCTGTTCGGGGCCCAGCTCGCGGCCGAACTGGGTCTGCCTTACGCGTTCGCCTCCCACTTCGCCCCGCGCGCCCTCCACGAGGCGATCGTCATCTACAGGGAACGATTCAAGCCGTCCGGGCAGCTCGCCGAGCCGTACGTGATCGCGGGCGTAGGCGCGATCGTCGCCGGTACCGCCGAAGATGCAGCCGAACAGCTCGAAGCCGCCCGCCGCCTGCGCGCCCGGGCGCTGTTCTCCCGGGGCGGACAGAAACTGAGCGAAGAGGACATCGACGCGATCCTGTCTGCACCCCAAGGCTCGGCTGTCGACGAGATGCTCACCTACAACGCCGTCGGCACCCCGAATGACGCGGGCGCCTACCTGGAGGAGTTCAGGGACCGCACCGAAGCCGACGAGCTGATCGTCGTCCACCAGTCCAACTCGGTCGAAAACCGCCTGCGCTCGGTCGAGCTACTGACCGAGGCGGTCGATCCGGCCGGAGACGCTTCGGAACTGATGCCGCGCTAGCAGGAAGGAAGGTCGATGGCGACGACCGTCAGGCCGTCAATGCCGTCGAAGCCGCGTGGGTTGCAGCTGTGGACGGGCATCGCCTGGGCTATGGCGATCGCCGCGATCATCCCGTCGTAGGCTCGCGCCGAAGCCTTGCGTCCGGTACGCCTGAGCGAGGCGGCAACCCCGGCGAAAGCTCTTGCTGCCTTGCGGTCAAACGGCAGAGGGTCGAAGTTCTGCTCGGCAAAGACCAGGTGGGTCTGGCGGGCGACCCGGGTCGGCTCATCTTCGGCAACGAATGGACCGACCGCCAGCTCAGCAAGGGTGATCGCGGTGATCAGCGGTGTGTCCGGCAGCAGAGACGCATCGGTAATCCGCTCGAGGGCGATCACCGTCGAAGTGTCGAGTACGCCTTCGCCCATCCCGAACAGGGTCCCCTACAGGCCCGGATCGATGACGCGATCGAGGTCAGCCTTCAGGTCGGCCGCGTCGACCGGTCGCAGTCCCCTGGCGCGCTCGATCAGTGCCTGCCCGGAGAGAGCCCGGCGCAGGGGCCGCAGCTCGGCTACATCCCGACCGTCCCGCGTGATGGTGATCCTCTCGCCGCGCTCGGCCCGATCGATCACATGACCGCCGCAATTCCCCAGTTCGCGAATGCTGATCTTCGCCATCGTCCAAGTACATCACGCGTGATGCAGCTAGTCGACGGTGGCTACGACCGGGCCGTAGCCGAAGGTGCCTGCGACCCTGTCCTCGAGGAACCAGAACGATGCGCCGGACAGGACCGAAGCGACGAGCAGGGGTAACGCGAAGACCAGCATTCGACCCCTCTGCTCACGGGACTCCGACTCCGCCGCTTGCGAGTCGACGGGCGGCACCGGGGCTCAGTCGTCGAGTTCGAGGATGGCCAGGAATGCTTCCTGGGGTACCTCGACGCTGCCGACGTTCTTCATGCGCTTCTTGCCCTTCTTCTGCTTCTCCAGCAGCTTGCGCTTGCGGGTTACGTCACCTCCGTAGAGCTTGGCGGTGACGTCCTTGCGGACCGCCTTGACCGTCTCGCGGGCGAGGATCCGGGCTCCGACCGCGGCCTGGACCGGGATGTCGAACTGCTGGCGGGGGATCGTCTTGCGCAGGCGGGCGACCAGATCCTTGCCGTGCTCGTAGGCGAAGTCACGGTGGGCGATCACCGAGAGCGCGTCGACTGTTTCGCCGGCCAGCAGCACGTCCACCTTGACCAGGTCGGAAGCCTTGTTGCCGATCGGCTCGTAGTCGAGCGAGGCGTAACCGCGGGTCGATGATTTGAGCACGTCGAAGAAGTCGAGGACGATCTCGGCCAGCGGCAGTTCGTAACGGATCTGGACCCGGTTCGGGCTGAGGTAGTCCATGCCCTGGTGGGTTCCGCGGCGCGTCTGGCAGAGCTCCATCACCGGTCCGACGTACTCGGTCGGGGTGATGATGGTGGCGGCGATGTAGGGCTCCTCGATCGACTCGATCACGCCGGGGTCGGGCATCTCGGTCGGGCTGCGGACCTCGACCGTGTCGCCGTTGGTGAGGTGAACTTCGTAACGCACCGTCGGGCTTGTCGCCAGCAGTTCGAGATCGTACTCGCGCTCCAGCCGCTCGCGCACTATCTCCATGTGAAGCAAGCCGAGGAAGCCACAGCGGAAGCCGAATCCGAGCGCGTCGGAGGTCTCTGGCTCCCAGCTGAGCGCAGCGTCGTTGAGGCCCATCTTGTCGAGCGCATCGCGCAGGTCCTCGTAGCGCTCGGTATCGATCGGGAACAGTCCGCAGAAGACCATCGGTTTGACGTCGCGGTAGCCCTCCAGCGGTTCGGTCGCGGGGTGGTCACGATCGGTGAGCGTATCGCCGACCCTGAGCCTGGCTACGTCCTTGATCCCGGTGATCACGTAACCGACCTCGCCGACGTTGATCTCCTTGACCGGGGTCATGACCGGCCGGAAAAAGCCGATGTCGTCGAGTTCGGCTTCGGTGCCGTTCTGCATGGCGAGGATGTGGCCGTTCTTCTTGAACTTGCCGTCCATCATCCTCACGTAGGCGATCACTCCGCGGTACTGGTCGAACTCGGAGTCGAAGATCAGGGCCCGGGACGGCGCCTTCGGGTCTCCTACCGGGGGCGGCACCCGTTTGACGATCGCCTCGAGCACCTCGGGAACTCCTTGCCCGGTCTTGGCGGAGATCTTGAGAATCTCGTCGGGATCGATCCCGAGCAGGTCTGAAACCTCGCCGGCCACGCGCTCGGGCTCGGCGCCGGGCAGGTCCACCTTGTTCAGGACCGGGATCAGTTCGAGACCGTTCTCGATCGCCAGGTAGGTGTTGGCGACGGTCTGGGCCTCCACCCCCTGGGCGGCGTCCACGACCAGCAGCGCGCCTTCGCAAGCAGCCAGGCTGCGCGAGACCTCGTAAGAGAAGTCAACGTGGCCGGGGGTATCGATCAGGTGAAGGTGGTAGGTCTGGCCATCCTCGGACTTGAACTCGACCCGGACCGCCTGAGCCTTGATCGTGATCCCGCGCTCACGCTCGAGGTCCATCGAATCGAGCATCTGGGCGCGCATCTTCAAGGGGTCGACCGCCCCGGTGATTTCGAGGATGCGGTCGGCCAGCGTCGACTTGCCGTGGTCGATGTGAGCGATGATCGAGAAGTTTCGGATCAGTTCCATGCGGACCGCTCAGTATGAACGGAGCGGCGAGCCGGGGACACGCCGTGGTTCAGGGGCAGGTCGCCGGGTCGAGCGGGCCGTCGAGTTCATAGATCACGGTCGGCGGCGTGCGCAAGAGCTCACGAGCGTTCGGATCGTCTTCGATCCACGGGATCTCGCGCGGGAACTCCCGGTCGGGGCTCTCGCGGTCGAGCGTCAGGACCAGGTACCGGTAGTCACCCCGGGCAACGGCGTCGCGGAACTGTTCGCAGCTGTCGGTCTTGACGAAGCCCCCGTGCGACCCCGGAACCCCGAGGTACTGAACCTCGTTGTCGAGCAACTTCCCGAAAAGCGGGTACTGGCGGGTGGCGTTTGTGCCGATCGACTCGCCTTCGATGCCCCGGGCCCGGACGAACGCCTCGGAGAGTCCGGCGGTGGTGAACTCGGGGCTGGCGTAACGGTTGTCGAAGTAGCGGCTCTGCACGCTGTGGCCGGCGAGGACGAGCAGCAGCAGAGCCGAGACGGCAGCGCCAATGCGGACGCCGGACCTCTGGCCCCGCTGTGCGGCCCCCTGGCCCCGCTTTGCTTCTCGGCCGCCACTGGTTCCGATCGTGGGCGGCATACGAACAGGATCGTGACCACCGCGGCCACGACTGTGGAACCAGATGCCGCCGGTGAGGGCGACGAAGGTCAGCCCGGCGAAAACGATTGCGGCTGCGAGCTCGGCCACGCTGTGGGACTGGTTGCCGAAGACCACGAACGGGGTGAGCAGGCACAGTACGCCCATCGCTGTCCAGCACGCGAAGCGGTCGCGCGGGCCGACCGCGGCACCGAGCAGGGCCAGACCGACCCCCAGGGCGGGCGCCAGGTAACGCAGTCCGGAGACGAACCCGGCCGGCTCACCGGCCGGGCCTGACGCCGAGGTCGGGGCGGCCGCCCACGCCAGCAGCAGGGCGAAGCCGACAACTGCCGCCACCCTCCGGGCGGGATCGGAACCGCGCCAGAGGCAGGCGACCAGCCCGAAGACCGCGAGACCCAGCAACAGCACCCATCCTTGGCCGAAACCGTCCGCCAGGCCGGGAAAGAACCAGTCCGAGATCACCTTCGGGTCGCTCAGGTAGCTCAGTACCGACGCCGCATCCCGTCCACCGAGTTCCTGATCGGGCCCGGGCAGCGATATCGGGCCGGCTCCGTCGATCCACGGCAGCGGGTTGCCGCTCTGGATCAGGTTTCGCAGGTACCAGTAGGCGCCGCCCGCCGCAAGGCCTGCCAGGGCCAGGAGCGCGGTCCGGCCGCGGCGTGCTCCCCCGGCCAGGTACACCGCCCCGGCGGCCAGGGCAATCGCCGCCGGGATGAAGTTGATCTTGGTTCCGGCGGCCAGGCCGGCCGACAGCGCGACCAGAAACAGCGGGCCGGTGGCCAGCTTGCGGCCACCGGCAGAACCGGTGACGAGGATCGCCAGCGCCGCCAGGACGAAGAACATGCCGACGATGTCGTTGCGCGCCTCGCCCGCCTGGTCGACCATCGCCGCAGAACCCAGTACCAGAGCCACTCCGGCGAGCGATACCGGCGCGGCCCCGTACGGCCTGCCGATCGCCCAGGCGGCGACAAGGCAGCCGGCCAGCCAGCCGAGGTTGATCAGTGGTGAAAGCAGGTCGTTGCCGAATCCGAGGATCCCGAGGGCGTGGACCAGCTCCGAGTTCTGGGGGTAGAACCAGCTGAGGAACTGCGGTGCGAGGAAGTGGAGCGAGAAGGTGTCCCCCGAAGCGGCGAAGCCGGCCGAAAACGGCCCGTGGTACCAGGTCGAGTCGAAGCCGGTCATGCCGGTGCCGAGCTTCTGCCAGACCTCGACCGCGAACAGTCCGACCACCACCGAAGCGATCCCGAGGCCGACCGCGGTCAGCAGGAGTGAAGCTCGCCCGCCCGGCGCTGCTGGGTCCGTGACCGGCGCTGCGGGATCCATGGACGGCACTGCGGGAGCGGCCATTGCTGCCGCCGGGTCCGTGGTCTGCGCTTCGAGGACCGTGGAGGGCGAATCGGCCGGCAGGACGTCAACCGGAGCCCCTACCTCAGTAAACGGCTCCGGCTCTCCAGTGGCCCGGGAGGCGGGGGTCCGTCCGTCCCAGCGCCAGGTCGCCAGAGCGATAAGGAGCAGAAAGGTCAGGTAGAGCCAGCCGTGCAGCAGGCCGAAAGTGCCGAGCAGGAGCGCGACGCCGACCGCGACGCCGACCGCGAGGACCGCTGCGGCTACCCAGAGCGGCGGACCGGTCCAGCCCGGCACGAGCCTGGCGGTGACCCGCACAGCGACGAAAACGAGCGAAGCCAGGCCGGCCAGCGTGACCAGCAATCCGACGATGTAGTCAAGGAAATCCATCGACTACCGGCGCCGGGCCAGCGAGAAGATCTGGTCGAGTTCGGGGATGCGCAGCAGCCGGCTGCAGGCCAGGTAGGCGGTCCCGCCCAGGGCGAGTGCTACCGAAACCGAGATGATCTGGCCGAGCAACCCACGCCCGAGCGCTTCGTCGAGCAGCGCCCAGGATTCATAAGAGACCAGCGCCAGAACAGCAGAGCCGATGACGACCCGAACGGTCGTCGCGATGAACTTTGTCGCCTCGATCCCGCCGAGTCTGCGACGGAGAATGACCACCTGGGCGACCACCGAGAGCGTGGTGGCGATCGCCGTCGCGGCGACGATGCCGGGAACACCGTACGGCTCGTAGAGCAGGAAAGAGGCCAGCCCGGTCACGGCCAGGTTGGCTGCGGCAATCGCGGTCGGGATCCAGGGTTGCTGGAGGCCGAAGAAGGTCCGGCTGAGCAGCAGGAACATGCCGTTGGTCGGCAGCGAGAAGGCGAACCAGAACAGAGCGCTGGCAACCAGCACGGTCTGCTCCGGGCCGAACTCCCCGCGCTGATAGATGATGCGGATCATCGGCTCGGAAAGTACGAGGATTGCGGCGGTCGCCGGCAGCAGGATGAAGACGATCTGCCGCATCCCCTTGCCGAGGGTCTCACGCAGGTTTTCGTAGTCACCTCGCGAGGCGAAGCGGGCCAGGGTCGGGAACAGCACCGTGGCGATCGCGACCGAGAAGATCCCCTGCGGAAGCTGATAGATACGGAAGGCCTTGTCGATCGCCGCCGGGGCCTGATCGCTGACGAGGCTGCCGAAGAAGCTGTTGACCAGCAGGTTGAAGTTGATCAGCCCGAGGCTGAGCGTGACCGGGATCATCAGCAGCAGGACCCGCCGCACGTTCGGATCCTTGAAATCGACCTTGAAGGTGAAGCGGAACGGAGTGTGGCGCAGGTCCCAGGTCGGAATCAGCAGCTGCACGACGGTGCCGGCAACAACACCGATCGCGTAGGCATAGATCTGCTTGTCCTCCGGAAACAGTGGCACCGTGCCGATGACCACGGCGATGATCGTCAGGTTCCAGAACAGGGGCGAGATCGCAAAGGCCCCGAAGCGGTCGTAGCTGTTGAGGATTCCGACGACCACACCGGTCAAGCCGAGCAGGACCAGGATCGGGAAGATGATCTGCGAGAGGACGACCATCAGGCTCTCGATCTCACCGGTGAAGCCCGGAGCGAACAGCGGCATGATGAATCCGGCACCGAGGATGAACACGGCGGTGATCGCCCCCAGCACCATGGTCACCAGCAGCAGCATCGTCGAGGCCATGCGGAAGGCCTCCTTGACTTTGCCCTGCTCGATCTGCTCGGCAAAGATCGGCACGAAGGCCGGCTGGAGCGCCGCATCGGCGAACAGCGCGCGGATCAGGTTCGGCACCTGGAAGGCCACCGTGAAGGCTGACATCGGCCCGGAGATGCCGAAGTAACTGGCAGCGACCACCTCGCGGGCCAGTCCGGCGATCCTCGAAGCGGCGGTCGCGATCGAAAAGAATGCGGTCGACCGGACGAGTTTGCCGGCCCGTCCCGGAGGCGCCTTGCCATCTGGCGCGGTGCCGGCCTCCGGCGCCGTCTGCGCCTCGGGCGCAGCCCCTGCCTGAAGCGCGGTCTCGGCCTCGATCTCGGCAACCAGTGGGCCGACCAGCACCGACGAGACTCCGCCCTCCATCGCCATCTCGCCCCGTCCGGCCCAGACGGAACCGGGCGCCTCCGGAGACCGCACGGCCCGCTCCGCCCGCTCGGCGGCGTCGCTGATTGCCCACTCCGCAGCAGCGGCGGCGGCCTCGAACGAGTCGAGTCCTTCGGCCCCGGCGGGGTCTCTATCGGGGTCGCGTGGTGGTTCCATGCTCGCTATCGGTATAGTCGGCGACCGCTCGTGAGGGGGTTCCCCCGACAGCGAGCAGAAAAACGATCATGGCCAACATAGCCTCACAGAAAAAAAGAATCCTTCGTACCGAGCGCGAGCGCGTCGAGAACCGGCGTGTCACCAGCGCGGTCAAGACCTACTTCAACCGGCTTGAGAAAGCTGTCGAAGAAGGCGACTCCGAAGCGATCGCAGCCGAGCACCAGATGCTCGTCTCGAAGATCGACAAGGCTGTCCAGCGCGGCGCGATCCACGGTAACAACGGAGCCCGCAAGAAGTCCCGGGCTGCCCGTCTCGCCGCTGGCAGCGAAGCCAAAGCCGCCTGACCCAGGCCGGGTTTCACGGTCGGCCGAACTCCGCCTGAGGCGGGGCCCGTGCTCCACGACGTCAGCCGGCGTCATCGCGTCAGCCGGCGTCATCGCGTCAGCCGGCGTCATCGCGTCAGCCGGCGTCATCGCGTCAGCCGGCGTCATCGCGTCAGCCCTGTTCATCCGTAGCCGCAATCAGGGCCAGATCCAGAGCGAGTTCCTCGGGGTACTCCGCCCCGCCGCGGGTCCACAGTTCGAGGTCGGCCAGCGCGATCGCTGCGTCCCGGGCTGAATCGAGCGATGCGCTGCGGGCCGCCTCCATAACCTGGCGGACGATGAAGGGCGGCAGCCTCAGCTCGCTGCCGATCCGGTTCGGCGGGACTCCCGAATCGAGCAGCGCGATCGCCTTGTGGACCCGCCTCACCGCCATGGCGGTCGGGTAAACGGTTCCGGCAGCGCTGAAACCCTGAGCCACCAGCCGTTCGGCGATCGCCACCGAGGCGCGCCGGTCACCGACCACGACAGCGTCACCCAGCGCAAAACCCTTGACTTCACTCGAGTCGGAAACCATCTCCTCGAGGTTCTCCAGCTCGACCGTTCCACCACTGCCGGCCCACAGGGCAAGGCGGTCCAGCTCGTTGGCCAGGCGGGTCTGGCCGTCGCCGAGGTGGGAGACCAGCAGTGCCGCGGCCTCCGGGACGAGCTCGAAACCGCGCTCCCTGGCTCCCTGAACGAGGTATGCGACCAGATGCCTGCCTTCCGGAGCTTCGTAGCTGCGCGCGTCACCGCCCACCTTTGCCACCGCCTCGGCGATACCCGCCGGAACTTTGCCGCGGGCGATCAGCACCACCGTCACTTCGGGAGGGGCGGTGGCTACAGCCTGCGAGACCCGCTCGGCCTGTTTCTTGCCCCATTTCTCGACGTGATCGGCAAGCAGATACCGCCTGCCGGGCATCAGCGACATCGAGGAGATCGCCGCGACCAGAGCGTCGGCGTCCGGGCTGCCCCGGTTCTCGACCAGGTCGAAAACCTCGAGCGCAGCAGCTCCACCCTCGCCCTCGGCCCGCGCCCTGAGGCGACTTCGGGCCAGGTCGATCTTGGCATCGTCGGTGCCGTGGATCAGGTAGGCCGGTTTCATCTCGTTCGCCACCCATCCATTCTCCCCTCTCGGGCGGCGGCCCGCTGGTCGGCAGCGGACCGACCGGCCTCGTTCCGCGTCGTCCCGGGCGGACCCGGCTTCAGTGTCAGGTTTCCCCCTGGCGTCCGGCCTGCACCTACCGTCCGGTTTCCACCTCAAGCCCGGCCGCCGAGATGACCAGGGAAACGGTTCCGTCCTGGTCGGTCCGCAGAACTTCGGATCCGGCCTCGTTCAGGGCATTCAGCGTGTCTTCGGTCGGATGTCCGTAGGTGTTGTCGGCTCCGACAGAGATGATCGCCAGCCGGGGCCGGGTGAGACCGAGCAATCCCGCGAGGCCGGCGTCGTCGCTGCCGTGGTGGGCGGTTCTCAGTGCATCCAGTGGGCCGGGATCGACCGGAGCCGCCTCTGCCTCCGCATCACCGGTAATCAGGATCCGGAACCCGTTCAGCGAAAGCAGCAGCATGATCGAGCGGTCGTTGCGGTCTTCCGGGGGCGAGAAGTCCGCGGTCCTCGGCGGCGGCCACAGGACCTCGATCAGGAGCGGACCGAGCCTCATTCGCTGCCCCGCCGAGATCATGCGCGTCTGCGACCCGGCGTCGCGCGCCTGGCTCACCAGATCCACCGGGGTCCCGTCGAAAAGGTAGCTGCCGACTTCATGGCCCTCGAAGACCTCGTACAACCCGCCGATGTGATCGAGGTCGGCATGGGTCGCGACCACCGCTTCGAGGCGCTCGACGCCGGCCGACGCCAGGGCGCTCTCTACCCCGCCGCCCGGGGGCCCGCCGTCAACCAGAATCGGGTCCGTGCCGGACGGCCGGATCAGCGTTGCGTCCCCCTGGCCGATGTCCAGGATCTCGATCCTCGCGCCGCCTTCAGGGGGCGGATCCAGATCGCGACGGCCGCTTCCGGGGAGCAAAGCCAGGGTGGCCACCAGCACTGCGAGCCCGATCGCGGCCATCGTCGCCGTCCGTCGCCTGCCCTGCCCGGGCGGTAGCTGTTGTCCCGGTTCGACGACGAACTTCCGGCTCAGCCAAAGAGCGGCAGCGACCATGAGTGCGAGACCGGCGTAGATGAGGATCAAAGCCCGCACTGAGCCGATTCCGACCTCGGCGACCGCCCAGGAAGGCCGGCCGAACCAGGCTGCCACCTGG
>Ga0105052_10007408_pt1 | contig 10730 bp, 7 predicted proteins | sample FRY03_FD_78094 | JGI IMG/M metagenome (GOLD analysis project Ga0105052, IMG submission 78094) | Freshwater microbial communities from Lake Fryxell liftoff mats and glacier meltwater in Antarctica - FRY-03 | ecosystem: Environmental > Aquatic > Freshwater > Ice > Glacier meltwater ... | reverse complement strand
GTGCTGTGGAATAGTGCAAATCAAAAGCAGGTCGCTTGCCGCCAAGACTGAAATAGGAACCCAGCGGGTTCGTGCACATGCCGACTTTCTCGCCATCGATGTGTAGTGCCTCAGAGAATTGCGCTGTCATGGGGCGTGGTTAAAAAAGTGCCGCCTTCGACCGCAGCCTATTGCCGGGGACAATATCACGCATTCCCGCGCAGACGTTTTAGGTTGCCAACTATTAGATCAGTAAAGTTATCGTAGCTAAAAGGTACATCTCTTTGTCGCGCTTCCAAAAGCGCGAAACGAATGGCCTCGCCAATCAATTTATCATCAAACTCTAGCCAAGCCACATGCCCGTGGTAATTCGGTGGCTGGTGCTTTAGAAGCATCTTGTATGCATCGTGTAAGCTGTTCTGCTCATCGATATTGCTCATTTCCTTGGTAAGGACAGCGGTGTAGTACTGAGCCAGTCCTTCAATTAGCATTGGCTCCGACTTGGTGAATGCTCTTGTATCCCAAAATTTCCCATTTATGTCTCGTCCCACATGTGTGAAACCGTGAGCGAGTTCATGAATAAGGGTCACCTTTGTCAGGTGCTCAATTGAAATGCCTATGGACTGAGCAAATATAGCTATGGGTATCCAATAAATGGAGATTTTCCGAGTGTCGATGAAATATGCTCCGAAACAATCTTCGTCGATTTCTTTCAGTTTCTCCACTAAGCAAATTTCACCAAGGATGTGCGTAATCCGACGAAGTTGTTCAATGTAATCATGAAAGGTACGCGCGTCGCCATCCGTGAGTTTCAGTATCTCACCGGCTCCGGGGATGCCATCGAAAAGCAGTTCCTCATAGCGTACGCTCTCAAGCAACGTGGCCTGTATGGCAGGCTGAAGACGTTTTAATCGCAGAACTGGATGAGTGATCTTCTGTATCAAATCCTCTAATGAAGGAGGAACGTCATTGCTTAACGATAAGCCAACAGCAGCCCGTCCCTCAAGGTTTGACTCTAGGCCTGTTTTAGCGCGTAAGCGCATTCGAAATAGCTTGCTGTAGTTCGAAACGGTTTCTTTGATGGCCAAGAATTGTGCATTTGTGACGAGGCCTTCATAGGCAGGCGGAATTTGGGCTGCCGGATCGTGAGTCAACACTCTGCAATTTTGATCAATCGAATTGTTCGGGACATTTGGCATTGCAGAGTCGCTCACGTAACAGTGCTCATGCCGACGGAAGCCATTGCGGGCTTGCCGGTTGAATGATCGAGATCGTCAGCCATTGTTTTTCATCAGTTCCAACGCGACGGAGATGCTGGCAAGGTTCATGCGGCAGGCCCACCGTACATCTCGGAAAGTGTCCGCCCCGGTCCGTACTTGAGCAGTACTTCTTTTCTCCAGAAAAAGATGAAGTCGCGAGCACTTTCACGAACAAGATGGTCACTGCTTTGGTCATAGTCCATGTCGTATTCTTTGCACTTCTCGAAAAAGAACTCGGCCAGTTCTTGAGCGCAGTCATCCATACTGTCCTTGTCGCCGAATACGGCGTTGAAATACCAGTCCTCTGATAGCTCATCTTCGATCTGGATGTCCCGGTCACGAAGATCTGAAATTATGTTGTCCGGCATACAAAGGCGGAGTCGATCCTTCAATGCAGAAAGTGCATCTTCGTTTAGAAGCGAGGGTGGATACGGTGTTGGAATCGACAATGGTCCATTCGCCGCCTGCGACATCATCAAGAAGCCTGTCAATTGACATTCGTTGGCCGACATCAACTGCGTCATGTCCACTGGTTCTCTAAATGGTTCTTGAATTGGCTCGTCATTTTCAAGCTCTTCAATTGAATCTTTAGCTACATCGCTTGCAGCGTGGGGGATTGAAGTGATCGAGAGGTCACTAGGCTTCATTGACATTTTTCCCAAAACTTTATGTGTGGTGTCTGGTCGTAGCATATCCCGAACTGGGATATTCCGATATGGGATTCAGCATTTGCGAATGCTGCTAAAAAAAGACCGTCGGTTGTTGTTGCGAAAAGAGCTACGGAAGGCTCGTTTGGCTGCCGAGTTGCGGCAGGTCGATGTGGCGAAGGTTCTGTGCAAGCCTCAGTCTTATATTGCCAAAGTTGAGAGCGGTGAGCGACGGATCGACTTCACCGAGACCATGCTGTGGTGCAAGGCGGTTGGGCTGGATCCCCACACATTGGTTGACAAATTCAGCTAAAGGCCTTCGACCGCTTAGCTCAGCAAAGCTGGGTTGATCAGCATACGGCCAACGAAATTTCATTCCCCTGCTCGAAACCGGGCAGAACCAGCCTACCATCGGCACTATCTTCAAGATGGCTCAAGCATTGGGGATCAAGCCGTCAAAACTGGTGTCAGAGGCGGAAAAGTTGACTGGTTGAACTAGGGGCTGTGGGCGGCGTGTGGTGGTTCTGTATGGTGGCAGCGTGTATGCGTGCAGGGATTGCCACCAACTGGCCTACAGCACCCAGCGCGAGCAGGCCACACGCAAGAGACGAAGCCATCGAGTGGCTGCTTTGGTATAGCCGTACGCGACTGCATTCGACGCTGGCCTACGTCAGCCCGATGCGGTTCGAGAAAAACTGGCACACGACTCGGGCTATGCAAACCAGTTCATGATCTCAGTTATGAGATACGGAATCTAGGGGGAAGGTCAAAGCTTGGGCAATCAACGGTAATTTTTGAACAGCGGATATCCTAATGAACGCAATTGAAATTGAAGAAGCGGTCTCCTCGCTTGCCCTTGCCACTTTTGATGTGAATGAGTTCCCGTATAGCTTTTTACAAGCTTTTGGCAACAAAGAGACAACCATCAAGCGTCTCCGATCCGGCACTTCCAATAAGTCGGATGTGGGCGGTGTCCTTCAGGCAAACAATCTGCACATAGTGGTAGCGCAAGTCGGTGAGGTCACTCGGACTCTTCGCGCCCTCAAAGCCAGCTCTGCGACCGCAAAAGGGAAAGTTCGATTCATAGTTGCAACTGACGGTGCGGATTTCGAAGCGGAAGATCTGGAGACTGGCGAAACGATTGCCTGCACATTTGAAGCATTCCCCGATCACTTTGGTTTTTTCTTGCCCTTGGCAGGCATCTCCACAGTCAAACAGATTCGGGAGAGCTCATTTGACATCAGAGCGACCAGCCGTCTAAACCGGCTCTACATTGAACTATTGAAGGACAACCCCGAATGGGGTACGGCCCAACGTCGCCACGAGATGAACCATTTGATGGCGCGGCTGATTTTCTGTTTCTTCGCTGAAGATACTGACATTTTCAGTGGCACAAGGTTGTTCACGGACACTGTGGAAAGAATGAGTGAGCGAGACTCGTCAAACACGCACCAAGTGATTGGTGAAATCTTTCGTTCAATGGACACAAAGATTGCCGATCGTCCGAGCGCGAAGTTGCCTCGCTGGGCTGATGCATTTCCCTACGTGAACGGTGACCTGTTCTCAGGCAGTGTCGAAGTCCCACGACTCAGCAAGATTTCACGCTCTTACCTGCTTCACATCGGCAGCCTCGATTGGACAAAGATAAATCCCGACATCTTTGGCTCGATGATTCAGGCTGTTGCTGACGATGAAGAACGTGGCGATCTGGGGATGCACTACACCAGTGTTCCGAATATTCTCAAGGTACTGAATCCGTTGTTTCTGGATGATTTGCGTGAGCGACTTGAAGAAGCAGGTGACAACCCTCGAATGTTGTTGAACTTGCGGAAGCGGATTTCCAGAATTCGCGTGTTCGATCCAGCTTGCGGCTCAGGCAACTTTTTGGTCATTGCCTACAAGCAGGTGCGTGAAATTGAAAACACCATCAACGAGCGACGTGGTGAGACTGGACGTGCAAGCGACATCCCGTTAACCAACTTTCGTGGAATCGAGATCAGAGATTTTGCAGCGGAAATTGCAAGACTTGCATTAGTGATAGCTGAGTATCAATGTGACCTTATCTATCGCGGCCAAAAGGAAGCCTTAGCTGTTTTTCTGCCGCTTGATTCTCAAAACTGGATCACCCGCGGAAATGCATTACGCGTGGACTGGTTAAGTGTTTGTCCGCCGACAGGCACAACGATCAAATTGAGGGGGGACGATCTCTTCAGCACCCCACTTGATCAAGCGCAGATTGACTTTGAGAACGAAGGTGGTGAGACGTACATCTGCGGCAATCCGCCGTATTTGGGAGGGAAAAAGCAGAGTGATTTACAAAAATCAGAAATGGAAAGTGTCGCCGCAAAATGTTACAACTACAAAAATCTTGACTATATTTGCGCTTTTTTTGCAAAAGCAGTAAATTTAATAAACCATTTTGATCGTATAGCATTTGTTACGACAAGTTCATTAAATCAGGGGATTCACGTACCCAATTTTTGGCCATTTGTAATTTCACGTAATGCCGTAATAAACTTCTGTTATGAACCCTTTAAATGGTCAAATAATGCAAGTAACAATGCGGGTGTTTTTTGTACAATAATTGGTCTATCGAAAGGGCCTACCCGTAAAAATAGTATTATTTATTTTGAAGGAGGGCGGCGTCAAGTAGCACACATTAGTCCATATCTAATTGCTGGTGACGATACGATTATTGAAGGTCAGTCATCTCCAATATCTGAGCTTTCAAAGATCAATACAGGTAACCAGTCAGCAGATGGTGGCCATCTTTATTTGACCAATGAAGAAAGATTAGAAATTATTGGTCGATTTCCGCTTGCCACGTCGCTGATTCGACGAGTTAGCGGTACATCCGAACTTTTCGACGGGCAAATACGTTGGTGTCTCTGGATAAGTGATTCCGAAATTACTCTAGCCAACTCAATAGAGCCTATAAGGCAGCGAATACAGAAAGTACGCGAATTCCGAGAAAAAGCTGGTGAAGTGGCAAAAACTTTGATTGATAAGCCACATCAATTTCGATATCGAAATGTAGCTTCAACCTTCGGTATTCTTATACCGCAAGTTTGTTCAGAGAATAGAGGTTATCTGCCCTCAGGTATTTTTAAACCTGACTTGATACTCAATCATAGGGCTCACGGAATTTTCAATCCAACCCTTGTTGACTTCGCAGTATCTAATTCACGGTTGCATTTTGTTTGGGCTAGAGCCTTGTCCGGCAGGCTAGGAAATGGAATGAGCTACTCTTCAAATTTATGTTGGAATACATATCCGTTACCAGTTTTGACGGACAAAAATAGAAAAAACCTAACCTTTTCCGCTCAAGAAATTTTGCTTGCGCGCGAAGCACATTTCCCAGCGACCATTGCTGATTTATACGTTACCGAAACGATGCCACTCAATCTTCGTGAAGCCCACGAGCGCAACGACGAAGTGCTCGAACGTATATACATAGGCCGCCGTTTTCGAAATGATACAGAGCGACTTGAAAAACTTTTCGAGCTCTATACCAAGATGACTTCATCAAAATATCCCTCTAAGAAAACAAAAATGGATGTAGAGCTATGAAACAAAAACGAAACATCCCTTCAGTCTCCGTTTCCTATGCTCACAACGGCAAATCTTCCAAGCCAAATGCACTTGGAATGCGAGCAATGCAAGAGCGTGCTTATGAAAGGCGCGGCGAGCAGTACCTGCTGATCAAGTCACCACCTGCTTCAGGGAAAAGTCGAGCATTGATGTTCATTGCTCTCGACAAGCTTGAAAACCAAGGTCTCAAGCAAGCAATCGTTGTTGTGCCAGAGAAATCTATTGGCGCAAGCTTTAACGACGAACCTTTGACTAAACACGGCTTTTGGGCGGACTGGGTAGTGCAGCCCAGATGGAATCTTTGCAATGCACCGGGCGAAGATGGCGGCAAAGTCAAATCGGTAGGTGTGTTCTTAGCTAGCAAGGACAAATTGTTAGTCTGCACCCACGCAACATTTCGCTTTGCTGTTGAGAAATTTGGTATTGAGGCCTTTGATGATCGGTTGATCGCCGTTGATGAGTTTCATCACGCATCGGCCAATCCAGACAATAAGCTGGGAGCGTACCTTGGGCAGATGATTGCTCGTGACAAGGTGCACATCGTCGCAATGACCGGTTCTTACTTCCGAGGCGACACAGAAGCAGTTTTAACGCCACAGGATGAGGCAAGGTTCGACACCGTAACCTATACCTACTATGAGCAGCTCAATGGCTACGAGTTTTTAAAAGAGCTCGACATCGGTTATTTTTTCTACTCTGGCTCTTATGCGGATGACATCCTCAAAGTGCTGGATCCGAATGAAAAAACCATCATCCATATTCCTAACGTCAATTCACGCGAAAGCACCAAAGACAAGATCAAGGAAGTCGAGCACATCATCCACGAATTAGGTGAATGGCAAGGCGTTGATAAGGACACAGGCTTTCAGTTGGTGAAGACGCCAGAAGGCAAAATTCTTCATATTGCAGACTTGGTTGATCCAGAAAAGCAAGCCTTAATTCAAGCAAGTCTGCGATCGTCCAAGATCAAGACTGATCGCAATTACGTAGACATCATCATTGCCTTGGGGATGGCAAAAGAGGGTTTTGATTGGATTTGGTGTGAGCACGCTTTAACAGTCGGTTATCGATCAAGCCTCACCGAAATCGTACAGATCATTGGCCGTGCTACCCGTGACGCACCGGGTAAGACTCGTGCTCGATTCACCAACCTAATCGCAGAACCCAATGCAACAGAGCAGGCTGTTACAGAGGCCGTCAACGACACTTTAAAGGCGATTGCAGCCAGTTTGCTAATGGAGCAGGTACTTGCCCCACGCTTTGAGTTCAAGCCCAAGAATCCGGGTAATGCACCTGCGGAAGGCTTTGACTATGGCGATGCAGGCTACCAGCCAGACAAATGCAATGTTGGCTTCAATCACGATACAGGTCAGTTTCAAATTGAAATCAAGGGACTAACTGAACCCAAGAGTCCGGAGGCTGCACGCATCTGCCGAGAAGACCTCAACGAAGTCATTGCTACTTTTGTTCAAGATAAGACGACCATTGAACGTGGGCTCTTTGATGCTGAATTAGTGCCGGAAGAACTAACCCAAGTACGGATGGGGAAAATCATTAAAGACAAGTTCCCTGAGCTTGATGCAGAGGATCAGGAAGCAGTTCGTCAGCACGCAATTGCAGCGCTCAACATTACCCAGCAAGCAAAGCAAATCGCTTTGAGCAACCTTGGTGCTGGAGGTTCTGAACCAGTCAATACAGCGCTGATTGATGGTGTTCGCAAGTTTGCAATGGATGTCAGGGAGCTGGACATCGACCTCATTGACCGAATCAACCCGTTCAGTGAGGCGTATGCCATCTTAGCCAAGACGATGAGCGAAGAAAGTCTGAAACAAGTTGCGGCAGCCATTACCGCAAAACGAACGAACTTGACACCTGAAGAGGCCAAGGAGCTGGCTGTTCGGGCTGTCAAATTCAAGAAGGAACGTGGACGGCTTCCCGCAATCAGTTCAATGGATGCGTGGGAAAAACGGATGGCTGAAGGTGCTGCTGCCTTTGTCCGTTTTAAGGACGAGGGACGTTATGACTGATCTTGATGACTTACGGTCGGAGTTAGATGATTTTGCGCAGCCTGCAAAAAAAGGTGGCAAGAGCGCTCTTGAAGAACGTGTGATTGCAGGGTTTGAAGAAATTCAGCGCTTTGTGGATGAACACGGACGTGCGCCGCAACACGGAGAAGACAAGGACATTTTTGAGCGTCTTTATGCAGTACGCCTCGATCAAATTCGTGCGCAAGAGATTTGTAGAACCATCGTGTTGCCAATCGACCGCCAAGGTTTGTTGAGTGGCGTCGAAGTTACCCGCATCGATTCCGTGGATGCGATGGACGCTGACACGTTGCTATCTGAACTCGAAGGCATAGGCGCTAAGACTGGCATATCCGATTTGCGACACGTTCGATCAACTGCTGAAATTCAGGCCGCTGAAGAAATTGCCAATCGCGAGAAGTGCAAAGACTTTGAAAACTTTCAGCCGCTGTTCCAAAAAGCCAAGAATGAACTCGCTTCAGGAGAACGGCAGACACGCCCTTTTGGTAAAGAAGTGAGTGTTGAAATTGGAAACTTCTTCATCTTGAGCGGACAGTTGGTTTTTGTTGCTGAAGTAGGTGAAGAAATCAAGGCTTCTTACGGTGTGAATGACGCAAGACTTCGTGTCATTTATGACAACGGAACTGAAAGCAACTTGCTTCGTCGATCGCTCCAACGTGCGCTCTACAAAGATGAGTCCGGTCGGCGAATAACAGACCCTGATGCAGGTCCGTTATTCAGTGATACACCTGCAAATGATGATATCGAAAGCGGCACAATTTACGTTCTTCGTAGCCTATCTGATCATCCGTATGTAGCCGAGCACCGTAAATTGATGCACAAAATTGGTGTGACCGGTGGGAAGATTGAAACACGAATAAACAATGCCGAAAACGAAGCAACGTATCTACTGGCCAAAGTTGAAGTGGTTGCCAGTTACAAGCTATTTGGGATTAATCGAATCAAGCTTGAAAATCTCTTTCATCGACTTTTCGCGCCAGCACAGCTTGATCTCGTCATTCACGACAGGTTCGGACATCCTGTAAAGCCTAAAGAGTGGTTTCTGGTTCCTCTGGCGGCTATTGATGAAGCCGTGAAGCGCATCAGGGATGGATCAATTATCGAATTTTCCTACGACCCAAAGACTGCCAGTCTTGTTCGTGCTGACCTAAAGTGACAATTGCAATAATCTGAAAGACTGGGTGTAAAAAAGCATTTATTTCTACAGACGCAAGGCGATTTTGAGCAAGGGATTTCCGGCTTGGGGCTGATGAAGTGGCCTTGCTGTCAGGTGCCAAGCGGACTGCGGTCGAGGGTAGTGGGCAGCACGCCGTCGTTTCAGGATGATAATGAAAACTGGCTGCTGGCCCCCAAGGCCCGTGCCTACACCGCACAGGAGCTACAAGATGCCCAACAACGAATTGACCGGCTTAACGCCAGCTTCAAACGACCCAATGTTTGAGCACCGCAGGTATTGCGCGACACCCCTACTGGATCAATGGTCGCCGGAAGCAGAATCGCTCGCATCCTTGGCTATGAAGTTTCGTTCATCGAGTCGCACAAAGACTTTGACGGAGTTGCCTACGAAGGGATCGCTGCCGCTAGCCCATCCGAAAAATACCCCGAAGTAGGCCTCATTGTTCGTGTTACTTAAAAACTTTTTGAACCACAACATGGTTTATCTGCCGCGATTTACATCTTCGCTTTGTGCTGGCTTTGTGGTGCGGCGGATAAGCGCGATTGTTGGGTTTCATAAGCCACGATCAGGAGGCTCAACTTGAACATTGACGAATACAAAGCACGATTTTCTGAACCACAGCCACCGCGTTCCAAGGACGATCCGAAGGAGGCTGACACACGAGCTGGTCGAGCACTAGCCTACGCGCTGGACATCAGAAAGTTTGAAATCGAGATGTATTGGAAGCGGGGAACCTACTTTTGGGCCTTCATCGCGGCTGCATTCGCGGGGTACGCCTTAACACACAAGGCAACAGACTCCGACCCTTGGCTTTCCATTCTCTTCTCAGCACTCGGCCTTGTATTTTCGTTCGCTTGGTACTTGGTGAATCGAGGTAGCAAGTTTTGGCAAAGCAATTGGGAGCGGCATGTTGACCTGCTGGAAGACATGACTCTTGGCCCGCTATACAAGGTAGTCGCAGTTACTGCGGATAATTCTGCCGGAAATCCACTTACTTCCCCAGCGCAGTTTTCCGTTAGTAAGCTCAACCAAGTTCTGAGTGTCTTTGTTGTGGCCGTTTGGTTTCTTCTCTTCGTAAGATCGCTATTACCTATTTCATTCGAGTTGCCCCTAGATTCATACAAGCTCGCGGTCTTCGCCTTGGTTACCGGTTTTTTGTTGCTTCTCTATATTTTGGGCAAGTCATCAAACCAGTTCCCCGCATCGGGTTTGCATGAGCGCCCGCACTAAAAATGAAACCTAACCCGGCAGTCCACACGGACGCTGCGCAAAAAGCCGCGCAGGCCGGTTACTTCTACGTTAAGCGATGCTTAAGCTGATCCGCCGCATTTCTTCCGATGACAGCGCCGTCAAGCTGCTGTTCGACCATGTGCGGAACGTCGGAATCTGCGCTGTCGTTTTCGGTGCGGCAGCGTGGCAGTACAAGAACCTTGAGTCCGTGGGTTATAGCTACTACTTTCAGGCCTTAATAATCGGCCTCCTCGTGGTCTTTGGCGTGTTCCTGTTCTTTGTGAACCAATTCCACGGCGTGGCCAAGCTGCGTTCTAGCGACTATCCGAGATGGGTGCTGCCATTGATCATGCACACCTACTCTCTCGTCATCGTCACTATCGTCTTATCCATCGTTGGTGTTCGGCTGTCATGAGTGGTGTGCGTTTATACACGCGCTGAGCAGGAAGATGGGCAACAGTGCGGGGATGATTGAGAGGCACTACAGCAAATTGACGGCGACGATGGCGGCGGATAGACTGGCTTAAATGGCGAAACATTGATTTATCAACTTGACAGTGGTGAAATGTCCAGCATCAAATGAAACAAGTTTCAAGTTAAAATTATTGGCAATTTCGGCGAATATTTCACACTGAAATGAAAATGACAAACAAACAACGATGTAGGAGATTGTGATGACCCTGAATCCGTGATTCCCTATTTTCATCCCACCCTATTCATCTGAATTTCCGGATATTCCACCGAAATCGTCACCATGGCACCCATTCAAACTCGCACAAATAACATCCGCACCCCAGTTGCG
>Ga0105052_10007398_pt1 | contig 10738 bp, 9 predicted proteins | sample FRY03_FD_78094 | JGI IMG/M metagenome (GOLD analysis project Ga0105052, IMG submission 78094) | Freshwater microbial communities from Lake Fryxell liftoff mats and glacier meltwater in Antarctica - FRY-03 | ecosystem: Environmental > Aquatic > Freshwater > Ice > Glacier meltwater ... | reverse complement strand
TTCCGAGGAATGTTGAGATAATTGCCGGTGGAGCCTCATTGGCACCTAAACGGTGATCGTTATTCACCGATGCGATTGAAGCTCTTAACAAATCAGAATATTCATAAACAGCTCTGATTGTATTTACAAAGAATGTAAGGAACATCAAATTGTTTTTCGGGGTTTTACCAGGAGAAAGAAGATTCTTGCCAGTATTTGTAATCATTGACCAGTTATTATGTTTACCTGAACCGTTGATTCCTGCATAGGGTTTTTCATGCAATAAAACCTTGAAATTATGCTTTCGGGCAACTTTATCCATCAGATCCATTAATAAAGAGTTATGGTCAATGGCTAGGTTCATCTCCTCATATAATGGCGCACATTCAAATTGAGAGGGGGCTACTTCATTATGACGGGTTTTTAATGGAATTCCGAGTTTAATTGCTTCAACTTCTAGCTCTTCCATAAATGCCAGAACACGATCAGGAATTGATCCAAAATAGTGGTCATCTAACTGCTGATTTTTGGCTGACATGTGACCGAATAATGTTCTTCCTGTTAAATACATGTCAGGTCTTGCATTATATAAGGCAATGTCGACAAGAAAATACTCTTGTTCAATTCCAAGTGAACTGTTAACTTTTTCAATTCCTTTGTCAAAATACTGTGCAACAGCAACTGCTGCTTTGTCCATTAGCCCGATAGCCTTCAGTAAAGGAGCTTTGTAATCCAATGCCTCACCGGTATATGATATAAATACAGTAGGTATACATAAAGTAGAACCAATTATAAATGCTGGTGATGATGGATCCCAAGCAGTATAACCGCGAGCTTCGAAAGTGCTTCTTATGCCTCCATTTGGGAAACTAGATGCATCCGGTTCTTGTTGTGACAAAGCCTCTCCAGAGAATTTCTCAATACCATGACCGTCTGATCCGGGCTCAAAAAAAGAATCATGCTTTTCAGCAGTGCTACCAGTCAAAGGCTGAAACCAATGAGTATAGTGTGTTGCATTTTTTGACATTGCCCATGATTTCATGGCAGAAGCCACTTGCTCTGAAATGCTTCGGTCAATAGGAGTACCCGAGTTAACTGACTCAATAATACCGTTATAAGCTTCTTTCGATAAAGTGTCCTTCATTTTTTTCTGATCAAAGACATTGATGTTATATAAATCAGAAAGTTTTGATGAAGGATGTTTTGCCTCAGGAATAGTCCGAGAAAGTACTGCATTTAATGCTTGGAATCTTAAAGATGACATCGTTTTGCTTGATTTTTATTAAAATTTTAGTAAAAATAAATGTTTTGTAGCATAAAAACATTAAAAATGTCAAAAAAACCTTAAAAAATGTCAAAATTAGATTAAAATCTAAATACTACTAAAAAAAATTAATTATTTAGGCTGTAACTCTCTTAAAAACATTGACTTTTATTTTCAAAACTTAAATATGTGAATTGGATTAAAATTAGGCATTAATGTGAGTTCGATTTAAAATCTTGCTGGAGTACGTTTGAATTGAATAATTTTCTCGTTTTAGAAAGCAAGGTCTGTGCTTCTTCGGTCTCGATAGTCCCGTGCTCTGACGTAGTTTTTGCAGCAGATTTAAAAGATATCATTAATTATGATTGCAAAAAGCTGCAGTTGCCACCTGGGTTTATTCCAAATGGCTTTGGTCCTTTCTTTTGTCGGGCGGCCCATTCCTATGAAATGCCGCTTTGGGTAAAATAAACCTTGCCGCAGGAGGTAGCTTCCGGCTGCTTGTATTTTGAAACGGAACTCTATTTCTTGCCGGAACTACTCCGAAGGAAAGGGCTGAACCGACCTATACCACACAGGGATTGATTTCAATAATCAAATTAATTTAAAGCAAAGCTTTTTTCTAATTTTGAATTTCCTGACATTTTACAGCTGAGAAAATAATGCTTAAACTAAAATCTATACATCATCTTGCAATTATCTCATCAGATTATGAAGTTTCTAAACATTTTTATACTAAAATTTTAGGTCTTCGAATTTTAAATGAGGTTCACAGAACCGATCGAAGGTCCCATAAGCTTGATCTTTTAGTAAATGGGAAATACCAGATCGAATTATTTTCATTCTCAAATCCACCTGAACGTGTTTCCCGTCCGGAAGCAAGAGGATTGCGACATTTGGCTTTTGAAGTAGATAATCTGATAGAATCTATAAATGAATTGAATATTAATGGAGTGATGACTGAGGAAATTAGAATGGATGAGTTTACAGGCAAGAAATTTGTGTTTTTTTCGGATCCCCACGGATTACCTATTGAATTATACGAAAGCTGATGTCAACGATTTTTCAGTTTAAACAGTTTAGTATTGATCAGGCTAATTGCGCAATGAAAGTGAATACCGATGGAGTGTTGCTTGCTGCACTTGCAGAATTCAGCAGTCCTGCCAAAATACTTGATGTTGGAGCAGGTACCGGATTGATCGCTTTAATGCTTGCACAGAAATATCCATCGGCTTTTATTCAAGCCGTTGAGATAGATAAGAATGCCGCTAAAACGGCTAAATCCAATTTTTTAAATTCTCCTTTTTTAAAAAGATTAGAACTAATTCATAGCTCTATTAAAGATCATTTTATGATCAGGGATGAGAAATATGACCTGATTATTTCCAATCCACCTTTCTTTATAAATTTATTAAATTCCTTAAACCTTGAAAAGGGACTTGCCCGACATACAGATATTTCCTTTTTTGAATTACTGCTTGCAGAATCAGGGAATCATTTAAGCCAAACCGGACATATTTGTATTATACTCCCTCTACAAACAGCTGAGCTTGTAAAGAAATTGGTTTTATGTTACGGGCTACTCTATGTTCAGAAGGAAGTTTTGATTTATTCATTCCCCGACTCAAACCCACATCGTATTATTATGGTACTTGGTTTTGAAAAAAACCTTCTGGTAAAGCAGGAACTGGTTATTTATAAAAGCCAAGGGGTTTATTCCACGGATTACAGTAATTTATTAAAGGACTATCTTACCATTTTTTAATGCATATTTCGAAATGAAAACTATTGGACTAATTTCAGATACTCATGGATACTTGGATGAGGCCGTCTTCAAGCATTTTGAAAACTGCGATGAAATCTGGCATGCAGGTGATTTTGGTACTATTGAAGTTGCTAATCAGTTAAATGCATTTAAACCTTTAAGAGGAGTTTATGGAAATATTGATGGGCAGGACATAAGATTACAATATCCTGAGCATTTGAGATTTGATTGTGAAGAATTGAAAGTTTGGATCACTCATATCGGTGGGTATCCAGACAGGTATTCTCCTAGAATAAGGGAAGAAATTTACAGAAACCCTCCGGGGATTTTTATCTCAGGTCATTCTCATATTCTCAAGGTTATTTATGATAAAAAAATAAGCTGTTTACACTTAAATCCAGGAGCTTCTGGAAAACAAGGCTGGCATAAAGTTAGCACATTGCTTCGATTTTGCATTTCAGGACAAAAAATTCATAACTTAGATGTCATAGAATTAGCAAAGAGATAACGTAAAAAGTACACTAAGTATATGAAAGGCATATTAACATTAGGTCAATTTATCATTGAAAAGCAGAGTGATTTTCCATATGCAAAAGGGGAGTTATCTAGATTGTTGAGAGATATTGGAATTGCAGCAAAAATCGTAAATCGTGAAGTAAATAAGGCTGGCCTAATGGATATTCTTGGGGATGTAGGTACGATCAATATACAAGGTGAATCACAAAAAAAATTGGATGTGTTTGCCAATGAGCAATTTATAGCTGCCTTGAAAAGTGGGGGTGAATGTTGTATTGTTGCCTCAGAAGAGAATGATGAGTTTGTTTATATTGATGGTGAAGTATCTAAAAATGCTAAATATATTGTAGCAATGGATCCATTGGACGGATCATCTAATATTGATGTGAATGTGGCTGTAGGCACTATTTTTTCTATTTATAGGAGGGTGTCAATCGACGGGAAAGCGACTCTTGGGGATGTTCTTCAAAATGGCACTGAGCAGGTTGCTGCAGGGTATATAATTTATGGATCATCAACGATGCTGGTTTATACAACAGGCAAAGGTGTTAACGGATTTACGCTCGATCCTTCTATTGGAGAATTTTGTCTTTCACATCCTAAAATGAAAATTCCTGAGGATGGTACTATTTATTCAATTAATGAAGGAAATTACGTTCATTTCCCTGAAGGTGTAAAGAAATATCTGAAATATTGCCAAGTAGAAGATGAACAAACTTCACGGCCATATACTTCACGCTATATCGGTTCTATGGTAGCAGATGTACATCGAAATATGATAAAGGGAGGAATATTTATTTATCCAACTACATCCAGTGCCCCAAATGGCAAGCTTCGATTAGTTTATGAGTGCAATCCAATGGCCTTTATTATAGAACAAGCAGGTGGTAGGGCAACCGACGGCTTTAACAGAATACTCGATAAAGATGTCACTTCCCTGCATCAGCGCTCTGCAATTTTTATTGGATCAAAGAATATGGTATTAAAAATGGAGGAATTGATGAGTACGTTTTCATCAAAAACCCCTGATGAGAAAACAGAGGCAAGAATGGAGAAATTGGGAATTGTTGGTGGCTTAGATTAAAGGTTAAGTCTAAGATCCTCTTTCTCAAAATTAGCATCAGTGAGGAGGTTTTTTTGCTTTGAAGCCTGAACTGCCAGTTCATCACATCGTTCATTTTCAGGGTGCCCGCTATGGCCTTTAACCCAGGTAAAACGAATTTGATGCTGTTTATAGACTTCCAGAAATCTTAGCCAGAGATCTTTGTTTTTCTTGCCCTTAAAGTTAGTTCTAACCCAGTTAAACACCCACTTTTTCTCAACCGAGTCAATGATATATTTAGAATCAGAATAAATCATGATGTGTTGTCCGGGATTTTTAATACTTTCTAAGCCGGTGATTGCAGCGAGCAATTCCATTCGATTATTGGTGGTTTTACGATAGCCCTCAGAAATTTCTTTATAATGTTTACCTGAACGGAGTATTACTCCAAATCCTCCAGGGCCAGGATTTCCGCTCGATGCTCCGTCAGTATAGATATTGATCATTAAAAATGCATTTAATGCGCAATTATAGTGATTTAGTTTTTAAGCGGATCGAATTGCCGATTACAATAACATCAGAAAAAGCCATTGTTAATGCTCCAACCATTGGGTTAAGAAAACCTAAAGCTGCGACTGGAATCGCTACTACATTGTAGAAAAACGCCCAGAATAGGTTCTGTTTAATTGTTAGTAGAGTGTGATTTCCGATTCTTAACATATTATCAATAGCTCCCAATTCATTCTTTAATAAAACAACTTCGGCAGATTGGATCGCAATCTGACTTGAATTACTCATTGAAATTCCAACATCTGAAGTAGTTAAAGCTGGTGCATCATTTATTCCATCACCAACCATGGCAGTTTTGCCTCTTTTTTTAATCAGTTCAATAATCTCAAGTTTTTGATGGGGTTTGGTCTCGGCATATACTTCCTCTATTCCCAATATAGTAGCTAGATCTTCACATTTCTTTTTGAGATCACCACTCAGTAAAATTGGTTTAATGCCCATATTCTTTAAGGTACTGATTAGTTTGGACGCGTCAGGTTTGATTTCGTCTTCAATTGAGATTCTTGCCAGAAGGGATCCGTTCATTTTAAGAAAAAGGCTGTAATCTTCCTGCTCTTCTCCAGGATTTAAGATCTGTCTGGATCCGAATTGATAGGTATTGCCTTCAGAATCAGTTCCTTTCATTCCCAAACCTTTCTCCTCTGAAACCTTTGTGAAAATTATTTTTTCAGGAGATGCGCTGGCAAGCTCCGAAACCAAAGAACGTGCAATTGGATGATTTGAATAGGCTTCAATGCCATAAATAATTGATTCGGCTTTCATCCGGGAAATATTAATGTTGTCGATTTTTTTTATTTTAAAATTTCCGGTTGTAAGTGTCCCTGTTTTGTCAAACACCATATATTTTAACTTCGCTATCTCTTCAATCGTGTTTCCGCCCTTAATCAGAATGCCATTTTTAGCAGCCCTACCTAAACCAACCATTACTGCTGTTGGTGTTGCCAGACCCATAGCACAAGGACAGGAAATGACAAGTACAGCTATTGCATTCAGCATGGATTTTTGAAAGGTAAGGTCAAAAGAATAATAGGCTAAAATGAAGGTAAGAACAGCGATTCCAACCACAATTGGTACAAATATGGCAGCTACCTGATCTCCAAGTTTCTGAATCGGAGGCTTTGCCGATTGTGCCTTTTTCATTAGGTCAATGATTTGCGATAAAATAGTATGCTTTCCAGTTTTGGTTACCAGAATATGTAGGCTGCCTTTCTCGATTAAAGTCCCTCCGATAACCTGATCATATTTTGACTTTTCTATCGGCAGACTTTCGCCGGTTAACATGGATTCATTAACAGATGCCTCGCCCCAGATTATTTCACCATCTACAGGGATTTTATCTCCGGAATTGATTACTAAAGTATCTCCGGTAAGTACTTCTTGTGAGTTTATGATCAATATTTCTCCGTTAAACAGCTTATTTGCTTTTACTTCCTGAAATTTCATCAGTTCTCTAACAGCGGATGTGGTTTGTGAAACTGACCTTTTTTCCAAAACATTTCCTAAAAGTACCAATGAAATAATAGTGGCGGATGTTTCATAGAAAAGAAAATCAGGACCCAATTTCTGAAAAGTTCCGTAAAGACTATAAAAAAATGCAGCGCTAGATCCAATAAAGATCAGCACATCCATATTGGGGATACCATTTTTTAATGAATTGAAAGCACTTTTTCCGAAATGGATAAATCCCAAAATATAAACGGGAATACACAAAGTTAACTGAACCATTGGGCTGTGAAGCCAATGGAAGGGCAAAAACATATGTGAGAACAAGGGAATCGTAAAAATGAGACTGAAATAGAATTTGTTTTCTAATTTTTCATAGAATTTTTCCTGAATTGGAATACTTTCTGCACTTACTTTGTAACCTAAACCTTCAATATCCTTTATAATTAGGGGAGTCTGTGAAGGCTTATTGGTTTTAAATTTTACCTCATCATTGGCAAAATCTACATAAATGTCTTGCAGGCCTTTTTTTTCGAGTAATTTGTGGACTGATAAGGCGCAGTTATTACAGTGCATTCCGCTTACCTGAAGTTCAATTAATTCTTCTTTTTCCATAATATATTTGATAATAGGCCTCTCGCAAATTTAATACATGTGAAGGCTTTATTTATAGGATCAGAATATAATGTTCTGAAAATGACAAGATCAAAAGGTTGGAGGAATGAGATAATGAGCCTGCATACATTCAGGAACGCCATCATGCTGATTATCAGTGTGGAATTTTAATATAAAAAATTTGCATTATCTGTCGAAATGCTTATTTTTGCAGAAATAAAACGGTGGTTGTAGCTCAGCTGGTTAGAGTATTGGTTTGTGGTGCCGAGGGTCGTGGGTTCGAGCCCCATCAGCCACCCAGTCCCGATAGCTATCGGGATGGAAAGCAGTTCTGAAAAGAGCTGCTTTTTTGTTTTAAGTTAGTTCAACTAGTTGTCCTCATACACAATCTCATATAAACATTCTTTACATAATTCCATTGTCATGTAAATAAAATTGAGTTATCTTAACATGATGAGTGGTTCATGTAAATAAATTGTATATGAAAAAAACAGCTAAAATAAGCCGGGATGTACCCTTTAATGAATTGCCGCTGCTACCTCCTGACAATTCTAAAATAGAAACGATAGCTGTATTAAGGCAAGTTATAAAATCTTCAATCGCCCTTGCCGAATTAAAAGGATTAGTTTACACACTACCCAACCCTTCGATACTTTTAAACGCAGTAATACTTAAAGAGGCTCGGGTGAGTTCTGAGATTGAAAATGTAATTACTACCCATGATAAACTTTATCAGGCTTTATCTGCATCTGGCAGACAAGCAGACCATGCAACTAAAGAAGTGCTACGCTACAGAGAAGCGATGCTTGCCGGGTTTAATATAATCATCAAAAAAGGATTTCTAAATACAAATGGGATGATTGCTATACAGGAAATTCTGGAAGAAAACAGGGCAGGCTTAAGAAGATTGCCTGGAACGTCATTAAAAGATGCAATTACGGGTGAAATTATTTATACTCCCCCAGATGACTATAATACCATTCTTTTATTGATGAAAAATCTGGAAGCATATATCAATGAAAGTGACGTGATATCCCCTTTAATTAAATTGGCTGTTCAACATTATCAGTTTGAAAGTATATATCCATTTTATGATGGTAATGGCAGGACAGGGAGAATTATAAACATACTTTATTTATGTCTACGCGGACTTTTAGACAGCCCTGTACTTTATCTTAGCGATTATATTATAAAACATAAAGAAAATTACTACAGATTACTTGAAGAAGTGAAGACGAAGGACAAATGGGAAGAATGGATATTATTTATATTAAGAGCTGTAGAGGAAACTTCAAACCAAACTATTGAGCAAATTAAGTCGATTAAAAAGCTATTTTTGAAATTACAGGATAAAATAAAAATGGATGCAGCTAAGTTGTACAGTAAGGAATTGTTGGAATTACTTTTCGAACAGCCATACTGTAAAATAGAATTTCTTGTGGACAGACTGAAAGTATCAAGAGTAACCGCATCAAAATATCTCAATGGACTCGAAAAGATTGGAATATTGCAATCAAAAAAAGTATGGAAAGAGACATTTTATATTAATACTGAGCTATTTGAATTTTTAAAAAAATAAAACTATTCTTTTAACTCTTTGAAAAATCCCCGATTACAATTAATTTTTCAATAAAGCGGTTCGAATTGAGCACCGTTATCCACCCAGGTTTAATTTAAAGCTTTTATTTCCGGAGGTTTTTAATTAGTCCCATTAGTCATTTAAATTCTTCAAGAGGTAAAGTGTTACAATTTGACCTCAAGAATATATTGTTGAGGAAAAAAAAATGTGTAAAATAGGGTATTTTGTCTACAATTTGGGAAATTCAATTTCGAAAAGGCACTGATTTTCTGAAATTGGTGTTGTTTGCCAAATGGCATGTAAATTGTATTATTAAATTGCCCCCAAAGGGCATGTTTTTCATAGGTAGATGTAGGGTCGAATACTAGTTATTCGGCCCTTTTTTATTGCTCTACCTAAAATTTAAAAATTTTACGAAAATAGAACTGACTATTTGCTCGAAATAATGAAGATTGAATTATTAAATTGGGGATATGGATATCAGATACTTCCGATGGCCATCATTTGATCCATGTTTGGATTGGTACTTCCGCCGCGCAGTTCTAGAGTAACTGCAAATGCCTGAGCATACTTTATTGACTTCATTTTTTTCATCCCGGTACTGTCCACCTCTGAGTCAAAGACCCCAAGATCTACAGGCTTACCATCTACCATTGCCCATAATTGATATTGATGTTCTTTATCATTAGATGGCATTTTAAGTGATGAAAGATCGATCATTACTTCTTCTTCTTCCGGATTGAACGCGACCAGCATACTGGCTGCTGGTGCTTTGGCTGAACCTTTAAGTGTTACAAGCTTATAGGCTGCTTGATTTTGATAGAAATGTAGGGCATTTCGGGTATCCCTTAATTCTTCGTCAATATGATTCACCTGATTTGAAAACTTCTGATTTCCAGTTTGAAGTACTGCAATTTGGGTATAAGAATCATTAAGTTTACTGTTCAAGTTAATAGGTAAGATCATACTGATGAAAAGAAGTGCAAGGGATGCAGCGAATGCATATTTATAAAACTGTCCCGATTTTGACGATGCACCATATAAAGGACGAATTTCTGACTCAGCTTTTTCAAGAGAATTTAAGACTTTATTGCGTAATGCTTCTGAAGGTTCAATAGCATTTGCTATTGCATAATTTAAAAGCGCTGACTCAATCTCTACTAATTCTGATCTTATCTCAGGATAAACCAGAGCATTTTTTTCTACTTCACGAAGTTCTTCATTGCTTAAATCGCCAAGAACATATTGTTCGAGGATACCGCTTTCCAGATATGATTTGAGGTCTTTCACTTAATTAAATACCTTTCTTAAACTAATAATAGCCTTTCTTAATCTAGTCTTGACGGTTCCTAATGGAATTTCAAGTTCTTCAGAAACTTCAGCATGAGTAAACCCACGGAAATAAACCAAGTCAAGGATTATTTTCTGTTCGGGTTTCAATTTAGCAATAAGTTCTTTTAATCCCATAGTTTCAGGATTTAAAGTATTACCTGATTGCATTTCCAATGATAATACGTTATTTTCTATATCTTCTGTTTTTGAACTGTTACGAAAATCTTTTGACCGGGTTTTATCAATCGAAATATTTCGTGCAATATTAACCATCCAGGTGAACAATCTTCCTTTGGAGGCATCATAAGAAGAAAAAGAATTCCAGATTCTTAGGAAAGTATCCTGCAACAAATCCTGAGCGATTTCTTCATGCTGAACAATTCTAAATATAATACCGTAAAGTGAGGAGGAGTACATATCATACAATGCTTCTACTCCGACTTTTTCCTTTTTACGGAGAGCCATCACGAGTTCATTTTCTGATAAGGATATTTTTGTTTTTAGACTCAATGCTTAAATATTTACCTCAGTTTTATAACTGCTGGACAAATATATAAAATAATGTAACTATTCAGTATTCGCCAAAGCGATTAAAGATAGGGCATAAAACACCTCTTGACCAGATTTAATAGTAGT
>Ga0105052_10007395_pt1 | contig 10739 bp, 3 predicted proteins | sample FRY03_FD_78094 | JGI IMG/M metagenome (GOLD analysis project Ga0105052, IMG submission 78094) | Freshwater microbial communities from Lake Fryxell liftoff mats and glacier meltwater in Antarctica - FRY-03 | ecosystem: Environmental > Aquatic > Freshwater > Ice > Glacier meltwater ... | reverse complement strand
TCTTGATAAGACTAACTCTTCCACACCTGGAGCCTCCAGAGCAGGCATTCGCAACTTGACGAGTGTTCGATTGCAGTCAGGGAAACCCGACTCACACGTTACCAGGTGTTTGACTTCTAGCACCTCAGCAGTTTGCAACGATGGGCTGAGAACAGCCCTTAATTTTTGCAGATCTGTGACATCAACCGGAAAATTAGCACACAGCAGTGAAACCTGGCTCTGGAGATGCAATTTCCGCCCCTCCACCGTTGCAGAAGTTGGAACCCTGGATGGATTCATTTCAATCACACGAGGCGCGAATCCATCAAACACCGTGTACGCAAATGGGGCAGAAGATTTGACCACGCCATTCGTCAGTGCAAACCTCAAACTCACCATAAAAACTGCCGGCGCCGTGATCCCAAGAGGTAGAGCAACATTGATGCGTTTGACACCTACCACTGTTGACTCCTGCAACTTGTTGATGTCGACGAGGACCTCAGCCGTCACAGAGCTTGTGTCTGAAGCACCAAAGACGAGCGTGATTGTAGTGATGCTGACAGGAGCAGGAGCATTCGTAAGATAGAGAGTGGGCAACGCACTTTTTTGGAAAGGCCCTCCAGAAGGAGGAAGCTGGATATTTGGCAACGAATCATCGTAGAGATCGACTGTAAACTGCACAGACTTGGTGCAGGGAGTGGCGCACAACGCAGGCGATATCACAACGTCATATGCGCCGTGCGACTTTGTGGGAAGGGAGAATTTCACAAAACTTTTGACTTTGCTACTCACTGTCAACACCGAAATGTCTGCTTGCGGGAGCAGGGCGCCACCAAAGGCAACGTGGACTGGAGTGGGATATTCAAAGAAGTCAATCTCTGCGGTGACCGTTTTGCCTCCACTGGCAGGACTTGTCGAAGGAGTCACGGCGACAAATCTGGCTTGGACTGCCTGAACAAGGTAATTTAACGTGACCTCCTTTCTCGGGTCTTGTGAGGGCTTGATCGATATTACAATCGACTGGTCCGTCTTTCCAATCGGCACAACATTCTTGAACCCTGGAGTGACGATCAACAATTCGGTTTTTTCAGCATTTGACGAAACCAGATGCACGCTGTCGAAAAACTCCTCGTTCTCTCCAAATTGGTAGGTAACGGACACGTCTGCATTGCTTGTTAAGGTAACAAAGTTGAGAATCTCAACGTTGAGAGCGTGTCCTCCGAATTCTAGGCCCTGCAGATCTTCTCGGACGGTCACGGCCGGTAGAGTATCATCGAAGTAGTCTAGAGCAAAGCACACAGACTTGACCGTGCTGCAGCCCGACACTGAACCACACGATGTGGAGGCACAGCAAGCTGCAGAGCAGATATCAGCAACGTTGCCAAAGAAGACAATGCCATATTTAACACCTGCATTAGTGGCACTGGTCGTCGAAAACATCAGGTTTACTTGACGTGTGTCTGTCACTTGAGCAGGACTGATGGCGGAGATTCTGAGGGCCGTGCCTTCCAATTTGGCAATGCACGAACTTGTTTCGAATCCTCGCGGTGCTTTGCTGATGCTGATCGAGATGTCAGATCCGCCCGACATTGGCGTGCGAACCTGGCTGGCTCCCCTTTCAGACCCACTGCTGATTGCGACCACAAGCGGCTTCACAGGATCCACAAAAATGAATGCACCTCGAGCAATCACACCAGGAATTTCACCAAGAATGCTGTGGAAGATTTGAATGGCAGCGCTACCCTCCGTCACATCAGGGCCAGTTGGGGTGGTGAGATCTATGTCAAGATCTTGAATTGCCCCTTCACCGTGACTCGAGACCGCATCGACTATGGCAGCAACACTCTTTGTGCCAAATGCGAAACGCACCTTGACATCATTTTTTCCCGACACTTTGGGGAAGTTTCTAATGGACAGTCTTGTTCGCGAGCCGCTTGCAATAAAAGCAGACGTTGGCAACACTGATTTTACACTAGGCATTGGCGCCTCGAAATATTCGAAATGAACCGGGAATTCCAAAGGGGACAGGCCAATTAACAACACTTTGATGGCAACAGAATTCAGACTGTTGGTGGCTGGGATATAGACCGAGATTGCCGACATTTTGGCCGTCAGGGGTTTGACAGTAACAGCAGTCACATTCGCAATGCCCCCAAACACCACCGCCACGTTGCCTGCAGTGGTATTAGGTGGAAGATTTTCGACAAGGACTTGCATTTCAGTGCCACCGTACATAAACTCCGACCTTGGCTTGTAGTCGATGATCCGCATGGCGGCAGGGTCGAGAAATTCGAATTTAAAAACTACGGACCTCGTGACCGAAATGACGAGTTTAGCCGTCAAGGAACCAATTGCACTCGACTTCATGGTGATTGCAACTTGCGTGATAAGGGAAACTTGATCTTGAACTCCAAGCTCTACAGAAATCACCTCGATATCAACGTTGCCAACCTGCCCAGAAACTGCCAGTTTCTGGGCGTCATCAGCTTGCACATTCAAGTTTTCAACGCCGACCAGCACCTTAATTTTTTCAGCTGCCATGCCGGCATCTGGCACAGTGTACATGAGCACAGGCACACTGGGGTCCGCACAGTCAAACTGAATAACAGCCAGAGAGGAATTGTCAACGCTGACTGTTAGTTGTTTGTTTCCAACTGCCCCCGTTAGCACTGGTAAGAAAAAGGACACGATTGTCTGGGTCATAGAAGACCGCACACTCACAACCTTAGTCACATCCCCAGTCACATCACCAGACGATACGGACTTCTCTCCAAACGAAATCTGCAGCTGAGAGCTTTGTTTCACCATCTTCAAATTGCTGAGCACCAGCGTGATCTTTCGACCCGAGGTAGTGCACAGTCCCTCCAAAACTGCTGGGTCCTTTGGCGTGATTTGCACAGGATCTGTGGGCACACTGACATATGCCATGTCGATATAAGCAGCCTTGCCGCGAGCTATCATTCCAATCATGACAGGACAAGGCTGCTCCACCGAGCATCCAGCAGCCAAGTTTACCGGCAACTCTTGAGGCACAAACGTGATCCGTGTCCGCGAGACACCCTCTTCAGTTTCACCATCGCTTTCGAGCTTCACGGGCTGTATAGTATTGCCAAAAACTGCTTGCGAGAGCTCTGATGTTATCGAGATTTCAGCAGTGCTTAAAGCTGTAGGAAGATTCAGGACAATTGCAGTAACTTCAGTTGACCCATCTGCGTACACCTGAAAGGGTGCAATGCTTTCAATCTCTGGAATCGAATCATCGAGATAATTGAATTCAGAAGACGCAACAACCGTATTCGAAATACTCGAAACCGTGAGCTGCACGTTGCCAGGGTCCCCAGAAGGGACAAGGGCATAAACTATTGTTTTTTTGCTGTTACTCTGCTCAAGCAAAAGCACCTGTGCTGGCTTACTTCCAAATTTGATTGAAATGTCATCCACATCGTACGTAATGGGAAATCCAGAGATGGAAATAGACACGGGGTAGCCGCCACCCATGATTCCTGAGGCTGTGCCATCTGAGGCGCTGACAGACACAAGAGGCGGCAGACTTGAGTCAGCCTCCCAGTACACAAAGTCAAACTCGAGCTTTTCATTACCATATTCCACGAAGGCTTTAATAACCCTCGACGCACCCGACCAGGCGGGAATTCGCACGGCAAGAAGAGCACCGACACCGCCATCAGTGTCAACGACGGCATTTGCTGTTTTGAGTACATTTTTGTAGTCCTTGACAAGCTTGCTGCTGCCCAAATTAAACCTCCCAGAATTCTGAAGGAACGAAATGTATTCAGCAGAATCTCCTGATGCCCATTCTGCGAGCGACAAAGGTCCAGCCACTATGATTCCGTCTTTCACATCCGTGGTGTTGTCAATGTTTTGCACTCTGAACATCAAGGAGCTCTTGATGTTGGGATTCAGGAGAACCGAGGCCCCTGAAATTCCGAGCAGCACTAGCGATCCCTGTGAAACCGGGCCCTCTGTGGGCGCGATCGCTCCCGCAATGATTGCCGGGACGGACATGTCACGAATTTCAACGTGGGGAAGCACAAGGATCATTCCGTTAGTCTCTGACAGCGCAAGAATCTTGCCATCTTTCATGACATGTAGCACCATCGAATATGTCCCCACCTCCATCCCACCGACGTCCAAAGAGAACGACACGTCGGTTATTGCTCCTTGCGTGGCAAATCTTACCAGTCGAACCCTATTAGTCGACTCGTCAAACCACACCTGCAGCTCGTCAAAAGCCGTATCATATTTTGGATCGAGCTTCAAAATCTTGAACTCGATCGTCGGCAAGGCCAGCTGGCTGCCAACAGCTCGTTTCTTGACCCAAAGAGGTTCACGCTGCTCTCCGCTGACAAGAACAGATTCAGAATCCACTTGCGGTGTTGGTGGAGCGATGAACTCCCAATCCTTCACAAAAGGCCCCAGATTCACGTGGGCAAAACTGTCGTATTGCCACCCAGTCACGTTGAGAGTCAGGGTTCCTGCCAATCTTGTTGGGAGCGCAGGGAGCAGTACTTTGATCTGTGTTAACAGCCCTTGCTCGACGGCATCACCCACAATTTCGCAAAGATATTCCTCCCCACTCTGAGCAGCCAGAGTCACCACTAGCGAGTGCGAGGTCGCCGTGCATTCTACGAAAACAATTTGACTCAACTCTGTCGCATTGACAGCAGAAAGCGCTGCCACAGCAGCATCTTGTGTAATGGATTTAATAGTCTGCACCATAGCCTCGGGCGTTTCACTCAAAATGTGCATGTACACCGTCATGCGAGAAGCAGCGGTATCGAAAAATTGAGCCCCTGCATGTATGTATAATTTCGCGGGCGCGATACCCAGTAACCCACCAAGGGCGCTCTTTAATTTTCCAGGGTATCCATTGGTGACATCAAACCACGAGATCTTGTCGATCTGAATGGACAACTTGAGCACCACCAGCTGAGCCTGATAGCTATTACCGAGCGACTCCATGATAATAGAAATGATGGTCCTGTCGTTGCCAATATTGATCATACCTGCCGAAGGTGTCACCTCGATGATTGCGGCGCCACGGTACTCAAAAGATGCTTCCAGCGCGGGTCGCCAAACAGGAAACTCGTGAATAGAGACACCTTCGGGGTCATCGATCGATTCACAGGAGGAGCTGTGTGGCAAAGACTCGGGTACTGATGATAAGGAAGTGCATATGTTCTTGTCCCCGACGAAGAAGAGTTGCAGGGTGATCATGCCTGCACCGCACAAGGAAGGAGAGGGAGGCATCTCAGCCGTGACTTCATAAATTGCAGAGCTTCTAGATTGAGGATCCAGCCTTTTTTGCGAGAACGCCGCCACAGTGACATGGAAATCCCCCTGGGAAAGTCCCCTATTTCCGCATGTCACCTTGATGTAGGGCTTGGTCGTCAGCGGTACGTTTCCATCCTGCCAATGCAGTTGCAACGTAGTGACATCATGCAAATATTCCATGCTGAAAAGTCCAGCCGAGTGTCGTGTTTTTCCGCCGAGATAATCTCTCACTTCAAATTGGACCTTGGTTCCGCCGGACTCTGGCCCTCCTGCAGGTAATAGCGACAAAACTTCTGGCGCTGGGTACTCGAAGATTCCGAGAAAGATTTCGGCGACTTGTTCTCCAGATGCGGACAGGATTTCCAGTGCTGCTTTGCAGGGGTACTCGCCAGCGCTGCAATTTAGTTGATAATGGTGAGGTTCCACGACAAACATCACGCGGGCATCAGAAAGCATCTCGAGATTGGATAGGTCGACCTGCTGTTTAGACTTGCCGTCCATTCTCAGATTCGCAAATGGTCCAATGTTGGTGATTTCAATATTCTTCACAGTAACAGAAATTGTGCCGTGCCCGTCAGAACCTTTGACAAGATTGGATCCTTCCCAGGCATGCACAAAGAACACGCCTGGCGATAGTTCCCCGACCGCAAGCTGCAAGCGCTGCGAATCGGAGGTGCGGGGCGAAAGGAGCCGGGGGATAAGCATAAAGGGTTTCTCCTCAACAAGTCCGACGCCCCACCCAACCTCATTCTTGGCTGACACTTGGATGAAGTAAATTGCTCCAGCCAATGGAAGTCTTACACGATCCATGAGTAGATGTAGGCTGTCAGGAATGTTGGCATCAAGAATGGTTTCGTGATATTCACAGGCAGCAGTTTGTGCGAAGGAAGGACACGTGGAAGACTCAACCTTGTACTTTAAGATCGCAATGTCGTTGCCGCTGCCTCCTCCAGTATCAGTCGGCTGAGCAAAACAATTTTACAAAACAAAAGAGTCATGAATACGAGACGTGCAAGTCACAGATTTGTGTCTATGTATATATATGCCAAAAAGTGAGCACTTGATGGCGAGCACAATTTGGCTATGTCTCTACTTAAATATGTGTTACTTGCATTTATGTGCACTGGCACAAGCACGTACACACACAATCACACACGCATCGCATACTCTTGCTTACTTCCCCCTGCTCTCGCTCACGTTCTTTCTCTTTTTTTGGCTTGCTCTCCCTCCCGCACGGTCTCACCGTCACACACACAACGAAGCAAAAACAGTGCGAGCAAAGTACAGCGCTCGACTGGTCCAAAAAATCTTTCTCACCTCCAACCACGACACATCGAGGGCCCTGCCAGCGACACCATTCGGAATTTCATTAATGTTGCTAATTGCAGGGTGACCGGGAACCGTGATGGCCTTGAACTTCAACAGCAGGGACATATCGCTTTCGAAAAACGAGTTCCCTGCTGTGACCATGATTGCAACGTCGGAACCCTTCTCGCACTTCATGAGTGCATGTCCATCATCCAACCAGTCTACTGAAATATCAGCCATCCAAGAACCCGACGAAGGCTCGAGCCCCCATGCTACGTCGAGCTGTGCGAAAAACTCCTTCTGCCCGTCATTGGAATATTGAATTTGCGTCTCGTCACCTCTGCCACACGTGATGTCAAGAACATAATACGAATCCGGATCAGCGTTAAAGAAAAAGGCAGGCTGATTCCACTTGATGGTCCACAAGGTTTGCGTCTGTGAAACTGCAACTCCGAGCACTTGTGGCGGCACTCCAATCATGTACACAATTTCTTTCTCAGATATATAAATCTGTCCCGTCAGAACCGACGTCAGTGTCAATACGACCTCAACTCCAGAAGCGTCGGGCGCAACGGGCACAGACAACCCCACGAAAGCGATGCAATCCCGGCCGGGATAGGGCGTCAGGTGTCCATCGCAAGCATCGTCGAGTAGAGGCGACTCCACGATGTACGTGGAGGTGCCCAAAAATCGTGCAGAAATCTGCACTGTGAAATTCGGGGCGGCTATCGGCAGAATCTTCCAGGAGACGTTGAGACCCATCGTATCCGACGCTTGCTCAACGTGCAGATGGGTGTCCAAGGTGAACAACTTGAAGATGAACGAGCCGGCAGATTCGGAAGGTCCAGTGCCAAAATCGTTGGAGGCCTCCACTTGAAACTTGATGACGTCGCCAGGGAAAGCCTTGAGAGTCAATGCATCCAAAGGCAGCGAGACATCGCCTTGCGAGTCGTCGGTCGTTGGTCCGTACGGACCAACGGTTTTCTTGCCGTGTTGACATGGTATTTGGTCTTGGTGCTGGCAAACCGTCCAGGAGATAATGTAGAACAAGGGCACGTTGATGTGCGTCTTGCCCGTTTCCAAGGGCTGCCAGTATGCACACCCAAAGTATCCGCGCACAGACAAAACACACGTACACCGACACGTCAAGGGCCCTCAAGATCAACCCCGCGTGCTACCGGCAAACTGAATCTCGAAGTCGATGATCCCCGGGCGCGCGGCGGCAGACACTAACAGACCCCTAAAAGACCCTAAAAGACAATGAAAGACCTTCACAGACACTAACAGACAAGAACTGACACCAACACACACTAATAGACACTAACAGACACTAACAGTCTCACGAACTGACACCAACACACACTAATAAACAATAACAGACACTCGGGAAAAGACATCTCTTAGTTTCGGTTAGTGTCTGTTGAGAAACTGTTAGTGTCTGTCAGGGGTCTGTTGGCAAAAAATGTGGCAGTTGGGCGCGCAGCGAATTTCCCGTAACTAGGGCCCCCCATTTTTTGACAAATGCGTTTGGACCTACCCTAACGCGTGGCAGCTTCGGCACGGTGCCTCGCCGCTGCGCGCCCGTGACACGACCGGCAGACACACTCTCTGCCCGGTCTGTGTCTCATCTGCGTGCTTTTCGATTCCGAGATTCTGCATGCTGGGCACAAAACGAGCCCCCTACATCTACGCGCCCCCTTCTCTCCCCTGCACTCCCCGTTATTTACAGGTATATCATGTCTCTTTACATCATGTCTCTTTTTCACACATCGGATGATATAATCATAAATGAGCACCTGTGTCCAGGAAAGGACCAGACCCTGAGACTCAGAGTCTGTAGGTACATCCACAATCTCAAGCTTCGTCACGGGCCCTGGAGGAGTGCGGGCACGCCTCAAACGAGCCGGCATCGTGTCGCCAATCTCGCCGTCTTTCACCTGCAGGGCCACCAAGACTTTGAGACTAAGGATTCCGGGCACATCATCGGGGAGCGTGAAGTTGATGACGATTTTAAAAGACATATCCTGAGGGTTGATGCCAAACTTGACCGATCCTGAGTAGAGCTCCACTTCGTCGAGACCGGCAACTGTTACATGCACTGAGACATTATCGGAATCATACAGTTCTGGCGTGCGGACTTGGAGGACGAGACCAGTGCCAGTCGGCGTCCACACAGCTTCAAGTGGCTGGGTGATATCGCAATGCTGACCCAGCCACCAAGGATAACAGCTGCATTCCCCCGTCATCCCTCGGCACCGACCATGGCCGTTGCACGTCCCGAGGGTGCTGCAATTACCCTTGCAATCCTGCAAGTAAAAATTCCTTTTGCACGCCTCACAATTCATGCCGCCGAATCCTGCTTCGCAATCGCCCGTCCCGTCAACATCTACATCAGAGCAGTCGTCACCAGAAAACCCTTTGTAGCATTCGCACTTTCCATGTCCACGACAGCGGCCATTTCCATGGCATGTGGTGGGGGCATGGCACACCTCCTCGCATTTGCCCGTGTACGTGTTCCTGGTCATATGTGTGGCATGACTCGTTCATATGTGTGGCGTGACTCATTCATATGTGTGACGTGACGCATTGGTATGTGTGACATGACTCATTCATATGTGTGACGTGACTCATTGGTATGTGTGACATGACTCATTCATATGTGTGACGTGACTCATTGGTATGTGTGACTCAGTCGTATGTGCTGCGTGTGTAATTGTCAAGGGCAGCAGCCGTGCGTGTGCGTGTGACATGACTCATTCATTCATATGTGTGACATGACTCGCGCATGTGTGTGACGTGACTCATTCTTATGTGTGCTGTGACTTATTCACATGTGTGGCATGACTCATTCATACGTGTGCCATACCTCATTCATATGTGTGCCATGACTCATTCTCATGTGTCACGTAACGCATTCATGTGTGTGACATGACTTATTCATATGTGTGACGTCCCTCATTCATATTTATGATATGAAACATTCATTTGTATGACGTGACGCATTCATATGTATGACACAACGCATTCAAATGTGTGTCGTCACTCATATGTGTGACTTCATGTGTGACATGGCGCATCCAAAGACGCAGTCATACGTGTGATGTGACACATTCATATGTATGATATGACTTATACTTATGTGTGACAGGAAGCATTCATACTCGATCACGTGTGCGACGTGACTCATTCATATGTGTGATGTGACGCATTCACACGCGTAAAATGACTCATTCAAATGTGTGACATGACTCATTCATATGTACAATATGACCCCATTTTTGTGTGTCGCTTGACGCATCCATATGTGTGACATGAGTCGATGGATGAGTGGTGTGACCTGACTCGTTCATATGTGTGACACGACTCATTCAAATGTGTGACATGTCTGATTAATACGCGAGACATGACTCATCCAGATGTGCGACATGACTCATTCAAATATGCGACATGACTCATTCATACACGTGACAGGATTCATTCATATATGTGACAGGACTCATTCATACATGTGACATGACTCATTCACATGTGCGACATGCCTCATTCACATAGTAGCACGACACATTCAAATGTGTGACATGACGCATTCAGATGTGTGACATGCCTCATTCAAACATATGACACGAATCTAACAAGAATAATTGTGAAGGGTAACTGCGTCAAAAAATCAAAAAGAATCGATACAAACCATAACAGTAACTACACAAAAAAAAGTCATAGATACACCGTCATCAAATTCAGAAAAAAATTGGATTCGAAAAAATCCAATAAGAAAACCCACACACAAACCATAACAAACAAGAACGACTCACACAAAAGGGTCATAGATCTGCCCCGTCAAACTCAGAAAAATAATGGAACCCGACAAAAATCCAAATGAAAAAAAACCTGGTGCAGGCCTGACAGGAGGGTCCTGAAAATCCTTCTTCGCAGATACTTGCAACTGGCGTGCAGCAATCTGTACCTTCAAATCCTGCATAGCAAAGGCAACCACCTGTCTTCGCGTTGCAGCGACCATTGCCTGAGCATGTCCTCACGGTATCGCAATCCGAGTCGCACCCGATGGAATACGTGTCGCTCGTACATACTTGGCAGTTGGGCCCGGCGTGCTTCCCTTCACAATCACTCGTCCCACCGCCATCTGCAACCGAGCAGTCGTC
>Ga0105052_10007386_pt1 | contig 10750 bp, 9 predicted proteins | sample FRY03_FD_78094 | JGI IMG/M metagenome (GOLD analysis project Ga0105052, IMG submission 78094) | Freshwater microbial communities from Lake Fryxell liftoff mats and glacier meltwater in Antarctica - FRY-03 | ecosystem: Environmental > Aquatic > Freshwater > Ice > Glacier meltwater ... | reverse complement strand
GTGCGAACAAGTTTATTGGTAATTAACACATAGGCGTGATTACTAATGGCTCTATTGCCACAGCCTTTTATCACTACTCGTTTATCTAGATACTCTTCTGCATCTAAAGCTGCAAGTGCACGCTCTGCTATTAAATCGGGTAAACCTTCTGGTTTAGTAAAATACACCTCTTTGGTGTATGGCTCTAGGGCAGATGACAGTAACATATAAGCCCAAGTAGGAATAACGGCATCGCTACTACAAAACAAGGCCACGTTATGATTCGTGTACAAACTCCAATCGTGCTCTTTTACCCAAGCTCTAAAATCTTTTTCACGTAAAATAAGACCCTGAAACAATTGATTGAAAATATCAATGTGAGACTCTGTCCGCTCTGGGACTAAATCTTCCAAGTTCAGCGTTATTATTCCGCTTTGGGCTACCTTATTTATTATTTCACTCACCTACCGTACTTATTTTTATTGTGTTCGTTTTTCTATTTTCTATCACAGGCATAGCGGCAGTATTTATCACTACATCCCCAGCTTTCAAAAACTTTTTCTCCCGAAGTTCTGCTATTACATCGCTTATAGTCTCGTCTGTATTCGTCTTTTTGTCATAGTAGAAAGCTCTTACATTCCACACCAGACTTAGCTGCGTAATCAACTTTTTATTTGCCGTAAAGATAAACACATCACAGTGAGGTCTACCACTCGCTATTTTGAATGCCGTATAACCTGTTTGTGTCATAGAGATAATTGCTTTGGCACTTATGCCATCACTCATACTTACAGTTGCATAGCAAATTCTATCACTTACAAAGGAAGGCGAAGTAGGATCTGGTTTCTTTATTTTATTATATACATCCCAACCTAGCTCTGTGCTACCTAGTATTTTTTCGACCGCTTGAACAGATTTTAAAGGATAATCACCCACAGAAGTCTCTGCACTTAGCATTACTGCATCCGCACCATCCATTACTGCATTTGCAACGTCATTAGCTTCTGCTCTAGTTGGAGTAGGCGAGGTAATCATGCTCTCCATCATTTGAGTTGCTATTATTACAGGTATAGATGCTTCTATGCATTTAGTCACTATTCGCTTTTGTATCATGGGCACTTGCTCCATAGGCATCTCTACTCCTAAATCTCCTCTAGCCACCATTATAGCATCTGTAGCAGCTATTATCTCGTCTATATTAGCAACAGCCTGTGGCTTTTCAACTTTGGCTACTATTTTGGCAGAGCAGTTGTTAGCGTTTAATATTTCTCTTAATTCTATTATATCTTTAGCATCTCGTACAAATGAAAGTGCTACCCAATCAAAATCGTTTTCCATGATAAACTCCAAATCCTTACGATCTTTGGGAGTAAGACTTGTCACAGACATATCGGAAGACGGGAGATTAAAACCTTTATTAGAGCTTAAAAATCCCCCATTAACTACTTTGGCCTCTACCGTGTGCTCATCTACTCTTTTGGTAAATTCTAACTCCAACTTGCCGTCATCTAGTAACACTCTCTCACCTACTTTCACGTCTCTTGCCAATGTACTGTACTTTACATATATCAAATTCCCAGAACTAATAGTGGCCAGAGTAGTAAGGGTTATAACAGCACCCTCCTCTAGCAACATGCTATTGTCTTCTACCTCTCCTATACGCAACTTAGGTCCTTGCAAGTCTCCTAATATGGCCACGCTAGTGCCCATTTGTCTGTTTACTTCTCGTACATTTTCTATTACTTTTTTGTGGACGTCCAAAGTTCCATGTGAAAAATTAATTCTACACACATCTACTCCCGCTTCAAAAATCTTAGTAAGCATAGGTATATCTGAAGTGGCGGGGCCTAGAGTGGCTATTATTTTTGTTTTATTGTATTTAATGTGTGTCATTTATTGTAGCGAAGTGAAATTGAGTATTTGTTTTTGATTCGGTTCTTCAAGTGCAAAGCAAATCGATATATCTCTAAGTTTTGAGATTATTTGTATAATTTCAGGTTTAATTTTTTCCTCATTTATTGAACAAACTAAATAGTCTACTTGTTTATATTTAGGATAAAATAACTCTTTTGTGCCTTTATTTTTCACTAAAAAGCACTTTGCACCGTCATCTAAATGAGTAATTAGGTACGTCTCGTGTAAACTTTCTTTAGAATAAGTGGTCGCTTCTTGGTACAAATCTACTTCTATATCTGAGTGAATAGAGAGGTTGTAAGCTAGCCGTAACGGGCGACTAGACGACGCTATCCCGTAGATAATAGGGTAATCTAGGACTAATTCTTCTAAGGTAAATAGTGATGGCATAACAACTGATTTCTTGGCTGCAAACTTAATTACAAATTAATTTTGTCTATTTTATCTAAAAAATTGTTCTTTGCACAACTTAATAAAACAAAAGTAATATGTCTGAAATAGCTGAAAAAGTAACATCAATAATCGTAGATAAGTTGGGTGTTGAAGAATCTGAGGTAACAACTGATGCAAGTTTCACTAATGATCTTGGTGCTGACTCTCTGGATACAGTAGAGTTAATCATGGAGTTTGAAAAAGAATTTAACATCGCCATCCCTGATGAGCAAGCTGAAAAAATAGCAACTGTAGGAGACGCTGTTTCTTATATCACAGAAAACGCTGGTTAATATCAAACCAACCGTATGCAACTCAAACGAGTAGTAGTTACCGGAATTGGAGCCCTTACACCTATTGGTAATACTGCCAAGGAGTATTGGGATGCTCTCGCTAATGGAGTGAGTGGTGCTGCACCTATAACTCATTTTAATGCTGAAAAGTTCAAAACACGATTTGCGTGCGAAGTGAAAAACTTCAATGTAAATGACCATTTGGACAGGAAAGAAGCCCGCAAGATGGACCCTTTTACTCAGTATGCGATGGTAGTAGCTCACGAAGCTGTAAACGATTCTGGCATTCTAGATACCGATTTTATACCAGAAGATATTGGTGTAATTTGGGCAAGCGGAATAGGTGGACTACACTCACTAGAGAAAGAAATAAGGGATTATACCACAGGAGATGGAACTCCTAGGTTTAATCCTTTTTTTATTCCTAAAATGATAGGCGATATAGCTCCGGGGTATATTTCCATTAGGTATGGGTTTAGAGGACCAAACTTTGGCACTGTCTCAGCTTGTGCATCTTCAAACAACGCTATCATTGACGCTTTTAACTATATCCGCTTAGGTATGGCTAAGGCTATAGTGACCGGAGGTTCTGAAGCCTGTGTTACTGAATCTGCCGTAGGTGGTTTCAATAGCATGAAAGCTCTTTCAGAGCGAAATGATTCACCTTCTACTGCATCTAGACCATTTGATGCAGACAGGGACGGTTTTGTGCTTGGCGAGGGTGCTGCTTCTTTAGTTTTAGAAGAATACGAGCAAGCCAAAGCACGTGGTGCTAAAATATATGGTGAAATCTTAGGTGGTGGAATGACTGCAGACGCACATCACATTACTGCTCCACATCCAGAAGGTCTTGGAGCAATTAATGTTATGAAACGAGCATTGAAAGACGCCAATCTAAAACCAGAAGACATAGACTACGTAAACGTACATGGTACATCTACACCGCTAGGCGACATAAGCGAAACTAAGGCCATAAGAGGAGTTTTCGAGGAGCATTCATACAACCTGAGCATTAGCTCTACTAAGTCCATGACAGGTCACCTATTGGGTGCTGCAGGAGCAGTAGAAGCACTAGCTTGTCTAAGTGCTATTAATACTGGGATTATACCTCCCACTATTAATCATTTTACTGATGATGAACAGTTTGATCCAAGACTCAACTTTACCTTTAACAAAGCTCAAAAACGAGATGTCAAATATGCATTAAGTAACACCTTTGGTTTTGGAGGTCATAATGCTTCCGTAATAATGGGTAAATGTGAGTAGTACTGTGGTAAACGGTATCAAAAAAATATATTTCACACGCTTTTCTAAATATTCTCAATTCTACCAGAAACTATATCCACTGCTTGGCTATTTTCCAGGTAAGCCAAAACTTTATGTGCAAGCTTTCATGCACAACTCACTTACAAGGAAATCTGAGGAGCTAGACTCAAAGCACAATAACGAGCGACTTGAATACCTTGGAGATGCAGTACTAGACTTAATTATAGCAGAACTTCTATTTAAAAAATTCCCTTTTCAAGGGGAAGGTTTTCTTACTGAAATGAGAAGTAAGTCCGTAAGCAGAAAAAAACTATCTGAAATAGCGTTTAATATGGGTTTGCACGAGCACCTCATGTTTGACAAGTCTATAAGTAAAAATAGAGCTGCTGTGCAAGGTATAGCTGGCAATGCACTTGAGGCTCTCATGGGTGCTATATACTTAGACAAAGGGTACAAATTTTCAAAACATTTCGTCACCAAAAAAATTGTAGGAATTCATCTAGATTTTGATGCACTCAAAGACAAAGTAGTCAACTTTAAAAGTATCTTAAATCAGTATGCACAGCAAGAGAAAAAAAAGCTGGAGTTTAGGGTTTTGAATGAAGAAGAAGAAAAAAACATTAAGAACTACAGCATAGGTGTATATCTAGATGATATAGAAATAGCAAAGGCTAGAGCAAAATCTAAAAAAGAAGCCGAGCAACTAGCAAGTGAGAAAACCTGCAAAATCCTAGAAATCATTACAACCCAAAAGCCCTAAACTATCGGTAATCGCTCTTGAACCGCTTGTAGTCGTCTTGCCATTGATTCTAAACCTATTAATTCTAGCATTTCGAAAATAGGAGGACCACCAGCTTGTCCGCTTATCACCCATCTTAGTGGCTGCATTAGCATTCCCTTATTTATGCCGTTAGTCTCTGCATAGCTCGTTAGATAACTTTCCATAGCTTCTGCAGTGTCTTTATTCTCTGTCACTAGATCAGTGATATAGGCTGCTATGTGCTCAGCTGTTTCAGCGTTCCACTTTTTGCTCTCCACCTTCTCATCATACGTGCTTGGCAAGCCAAAAAAATAATCTCCTAATGGCAAAATTTCTGAGGCAAAATTCACTTTCTCCTTGAGTAGACCTAATACTTTAATAAGGTACTCCTCTCCCCTCACTTTATGCTTAGGATCCAGCTGATGGTCTACCATAGCTAGTAACTCTTCCCCACTTGCTTGCATCAGATATTGATGATTGAACCATTTTGCTTTATCTACATCAAATTTAGCCCCACTTTTAGATACACGTTCAAGACCAAATGCCTGTACTAGCTCCTCCATAGAAAACAACTCTTGGTTATCAGATGGATGCCAACCTAACAATGCTAGCATGTTTATTACGGCTTCTGGTATATATCCTGCTTCTCTGTACCCACTGCTTACTTCTCCTTCTGGAGATTTCCATTCTAACGGGAATACCGGGAAACCAAGTCTGTCTCCATCCCTTTTACTCAATTTTCCTTTGCCATCCGGCTTTAGCAGTAGAGGCAAGTGAGCAAACTCTGGCATAGTATCTTCCCATCCAAAGTATCTATAGAGCATAACATGGAGCGGTGCACTAGGCAGCCATTCTTCTCCACGTATTACGTGGGTAATCTCCATAAGATGATCATCCACTATGTTAGCTAGATGATACGTAGGAAGACCGTCTTCTTTTAATAAAACCTTGTCATCTAATTGGCTGCTATTAAAAACTATCCAGCCTCTTATTATATCGTGAAAGCGAATCTCCTCATTACGTGGAAGTTTTATTCTTACTATAAAGCTATCCCCATTATCGAGTCTTTCTTTTACCTCGTCCTCGCTTAGTGTTAGTGAGTTCTTCATGCTCATACGAGAAGTCGCATCATACTTAGCACTCATATTATTAGCCTCTAGCTTAGCTCTCATCTCATTAAGCTCATCTGGCGTATCAAAAGCATAGTATGCATACCCATCTTTTATCAACTGATTTGCATAACCAGCATACTTATCCATACGCTCACTTTGCTTATATGGCCCATAATCTCCTCCTTCTCGCACTCCTTCGTCTACCGTCATACCTAGCCATTTCAAACTTTCGTTGATATAGTCTTCCGCTCCTTCTACAAAACGTTTTTGATCCGTATCTTCTATCCTAAGCAAAAATTTACCATTGTGTTTTTTGGCAAATACATAGTTATATAATGCAGTTCTTACGCCTCCAATGTGCAATGGCCCAGTTGGGCTAGGGGCAAAACGTACTCGTACAGGTCTATTACTCATGCTGTGTTTATAAGGCTGCAAAAATAGTGGCATTTATGGTATCTGAAATGATCTTTTTAGGATGATATTCCCCATAAGGAGACAATGACCAGATTAATAATACACCTGCAAACTACTTATAGTACTTTGTCTTTCAACACGTTGCGTTGTTTAATTGCTTATGGTACTTCTCTTGAAAAGGAATAGCTGAACTACCCCGCAGAATGATGAACAAATTAATAATCTCCTTCTTGTTTATTTTAATTGCCAAAGAGCGTTTGAAGATGGGAAAAATACTAAAACAGAATCCGCTGCTTCAGCATCTTATCCATAAAAAGACAATTCAGAAGAATCTGCTGTTTTAGATTTTAACTAACATTTTTTTAAGCCCGCTTTTGCTCGTTGCTCTATTGACTCCAGGTACTCTTTATTCTTTTCAAAACCCAAAGCCCTTTCATAAAATTTTCTAGCTAATACTGTATCTCCTTCCTTGAGATGATAGTCTGCTATATAGATACTCGCATAGGCTCCATAGTACTCTTCACTATCTAAGGCAAAAAGAGAACACGCTTCATACAGCTTTAAAGCCCTAGGCATTTCTCCCTGTTTTTGTGCTATTCTACCCCTTCTATAACAGAACTCTGCTTTTAGTTGAATTGTTGCCAGTTTCTTAGGATTCACCTCTTCGATAGCTTTTAAAGCTTCGCCTGTATAGCCCCCATCGTATAATAGTCTCGTCTTAAGTAGTATAGGGTGAGGTGTGGGTTTGTTTATAAAACCCATTGCGTGTTTGTCTTCCTCATTCATGGCAAATCCAGTGGTAGAAATCATCCCTTTATACTTTGCCGCCAAGCTTCTATTACCCTGTATGGTATAATACCAACTCATTTTTTGTAAGCAACTCTTTATATAGTTTCGACCCCTATAATTTGTATAGAAAGCCATTAATTCCGCTATAGCTTCGTTGTCTTGTTTATTCATTTTTGCAATACCTAGCAGATAGTATGCAAACCAAAACTTACAATACTCAACGCTCTTTGGCCGGGCATTAAGTGTTTGTATTGCTGTTTCATTTTTATTGAGCTTCGTAGCTATGTTACTCCTAAAAAAGTTGCTAGTTAGATTAGTCTTGTAATCATCTGTGCATTTTAGCGTCTCAGACCAAGCTGTGATAGGCTGCTTTGCAATATGTAGTAGCGAAAATGAATATAAGTAGGCCGCTTCTTTAGCAACCCCACCTAAAATCATGCTGTCCGATTGCTGTCGCGATAAACTCTTGAGCAGAGCTAAACCCTGCTTTAGATTTCCCTTCATACCTAACATCCGAATAACCCACGAATAGTTATCTGGGACTGTAGACAAATATACCTTTATGATACCTCTTGTCTTATTGTTAAATAAAAAGTCAGGAAATTTTTTATGGTTATCTTCTATGAGGGTATATGCTCTATTGATATCTCGAGCTGCACCATATAGTTCGTCAAACTTGGCTTTGAGAGTAGCGGAATAAAAGTAAATCTCTGATTGAACAAATTTCTTATACGGCGAGTCATCCGGTAATTTATCGAAGTGAAGCAACGCATTGTCTTGCACTTTTCGATATGCAGTATAATCTGCTTGCTCTTCTGACACAAAAGCTTTCAAAAATACGTTGAAATGCTGTAGATAGAGCACACAACTGTTTGTAGGATCTACAGAGGCTTCATTCTCTAAAATAGATTTGGCACATTCTAATCTTAGCTCGTAATTTCTATGCTGAGCTATTCGAAGATTTTCATTGAAAGTAAAGGTATTATCAGCAAGTGCTGATAAAGAAATGATAAAAAAGAATACTAAGAAAAATACCTTACAAAAACTATTTCTTTCGAACAGCTCTTCTTTTTGGTTTTTCTTCTTCTTCTTCTTCCACATGGTCTTGTATTCCAGCCATACGAGCATCTATTTGAACTCGTCCGCAAGCTTCGCAAATTACGATTTTTTTGGATTGTCTAATGTCTGACTGTAACTGTGGTGGCACTTTAGCAAAACACCCACCGCAAGCAGCTCTTAGGATAGGAGCAACGGCTATACCGTTTCTAAAGTTTGCTCTTATTCTATCATATGCCTTGATAAGCTTCTCGTCTATACTCTCCTTCGACTTTTCACGCTCGGTAATAATAGCTGCTTCTTCTTTCTCAGTCTCAGCAGTGATTTCCTCTAACTCTTTTTTCTTGTTTTCAAGATCTTTTTCTCGCTCATCTAATCTGGACTGTACTTCACTGATAAGATTACCTTTCAAAACAATTGATTTTTCTACTTCACCAATCTTTTTTTCCGCTGCTTGAATAGTTAAATCTTGAATCTCTACTTCTTTATTCAAAGCGTCAAACTCGCGATTGTTTTTAACCTCATTCAGCTGCACTTTGTACTTACGTATAGCCTCTGTAGAGGTTCTTATTTGCTCTCTATTTGCAAGTATTTGCTCGCTAAAAGTTTCTATTTCAGTAGTGAAATTAGTAAGTCTAGTGTTTAGACCAACTAACTCATCTTCTAGGTCTGAAACCTCCATAGGCAACTCACCTCTCACAGCTCTAAGCTGATCTAGACGTGAATCAATGGTTTGAAGCTTATAAAGCTGTTCAAGTTTCTGTGCTATTGTTTTTGCTGCCATTTATATAAAGTACTTTACTGGATTAGTGTTTACTTCCGTTTTAAGGACCGCAAAGGTACTGAATTTTTTACTCAAAATGCCATGTAATAGGTCTATCGTAAACTTTTCGCTCTCATAATGCCCTATGTCGCAAATAAGCACCTCGTTTTCTGCATCAAAATACTCGTGATACTTGAAGTCTGCCGTCACGTAAACATCTGCTTTTGCGTATTTTGCATTAGCTAATAAAAACTGCCCAGAACCGCCGCATACCGCTACTTTCTTTATGGTCCTATCCCATGATGTATGCTTGATTACCTTCAATTCCATTGAAGATTTTAAATGCTCAAGAAAATCACTTGGACTCATCTCCGAGACTAAGTCTCCCACCAAGCCACTTCCTATATTATTATCGGTATTCAGTGTTGGATACATTTCATAGGCTACTTCCTCATAAGGATGAGCTTCACTTAATGCAGCCAAAACGCTATTCATCTGAGGCTTACAGATGATGACCTCTATTTTTACTTCATTTTCTACATGCCGTTTACCCACCTCCCCTAGCACAGGATTGGCACCTTGCTCTGCTTTAAAAGTTCCACTTCCTACTGTGGTAAACGAGCATTCACTGTAATTTCCTATATGTCCAGCACCAGCTGCAAAAAGAGCTTCTTTAATTGAGTCTTCATTCTTAGACGGGCAGTAGGTTACCAGTTTTATTAAATCTCCTGACTTAGGTGATAGTACCCTAGTATTGATAAGTCCAAGTTTCTCTGCAATCTTACTATTTACACCATTTGCATATACATTATCTAGATTGGTATGAATGGCATAAATCGCTATATCATTTTTAATAGCCAATTGAACTGTACGTTGTACATAGTTAGCGTTATTAAATCGCTTGAGTCCATTAAATACGATTGGGTGGTGAGCTACTATAAGATTACATTTCTTCTCGATGGCTTCATTCACTGTAGCCTCTATACAATCTAGGCTGACGAGCACTCCGCTCACTTCTGTGCTCTTCTCTCCTACTAGTAGTCCACTATTATCGTAGCTTTCTTGTAAGCTCGGAGGAGCTATACTTTCTAAATGACTTATTACGTCTGCTATTCGCATTGGGCGAAGATAGGGAGTTTGTTGTGTTTGTTGGTTGATTGGTTAACTAAGGGAATAGTTTTATTTGGAACAAATAAAAAGACTGCTACGATTCTACCTGATCGGAAGTTCAAGTATTTATTCCTGAATTACCATCACTATGATATTTATATTAAATGGTATCAGAGACTGTTATAATTCTAATAATGATATACTTTTCTGCTTACCACATATTTCGGTCAGGCTTCATTCATTCAAACAAAATATCCGGCCTATTTTTCTCGTTCTTCTATCAATTTACTTGTTCCTATGGTCTCGTTATTTTTACTAAGAAGTATATTACATCTCTTCACCTTTCTTTGCACCCTATCAAAAATTTACAAACCATATTACTCGCACCATTATCTGCCATCTACTGGCTGATAATAGCAGTGCGTAATTGGTGTTATGACATAGGTATATTTAAATCTACTTCGTTTGATATCCCAATCATATCTGTAGGAAATCTTGCCGTAGGGGGCAGTGGTAAAACTCCTATGGTGGAGTACCTCATTAGAGAATTACAAGAAGAATATACCATTGCCACTCTGAGCCGAGGGTATGGGCGTAAGACGAAAGGTTTTCGCTGGGTAGAGACAAACAATTCATTCACGGAAACAGGAGATGAGCCACTTCAAATAAAATCTAAATTTGAGCATATTGCCGTGGCTGTATGTGAAGATAGAGTGACTGGTGTAAAGCGAATTTTATTAGAGCGGCCAGGAATAAACCTAATTTTACTTGATGATGCATTCCAACATAGAGCAATAAAACCAAGTATCCAATTACTGCTGAGCACATATTCTAAACCATTTTATACAGACTGGCTGATGCC
>Ga0105052_10007384_pt1 | contig 10752 bp, 11 predicted proteins | sample FRY03_FD_78094 | JGI IMG/M metagenome (GOLD analysis project Ga0105052, IMG submission 78094) | Freshwater microbial communities from Lake Fryxell liftoff mats and glacier meltwater in Antarctica - FRY-03 | ecosystem: Environmental > Aquatic > Freshwater > Ice > Glacier meltwater ... | reverse complement strand
TATATGTGTGTATATATATTTATACATATGTATACAAATATATATAAATTTATATATATATATATACAAATATATATTTATATATGTATTTATATACATGTATGTATATCTATGTGTATATATATATATATATAGTGTACGCATACATATATACATATAGTCATATATATTTATATATATATATATATATATATTTTATATATATATATATATATATATATATGTGTGTGTGTGTGTGTTTGTGTGTGTGTGTGTTTGTGTATAATCATATATGTTTGTATGTATCCATTTCTATATATAGTCAGTGCGACGGTTTCCTCAGATGGCATCGACCTCCACTTAGATTTGCGGCCAAGGCTGGACGCAGCGTATGATCAAGATCCGGATGCACCGCCCACGACACGCGAGGGCTTTGTGCGTATCGCCAACCGAAATCGCTATGACCAACTGTATTACACCGCAGAGGCCCGGGCAGCAACGGCATCACTTATTGCTGCCGGCGAGAACTTCGCGCCTCCTGTAGATGTTGTGCAGGGTGCGTGGCTCAACTGATTTCAGTTTGGTGTCTGTTCTAGTGTGTGTGAGAGAAATCTAGGCAGAATTAGTGCGCACGCCTGTCAGGCGATGGTTAAACTCACCAACATCATTTTACAAATGCTTCAGTGTGTGTGAGAGAGTGTCAGAGGATAAATACACACATGTTTGAACACATGTACTTATATATATATGATGTATGTGTGCGTGTGTGTGCGCGTGATTTGTGTGTTTGTGTGTGTATGTACACCCGCGCACACATATAAACACAGGTCGTGCGACAGACAAGGCTGGATTGATATCAGGACCACTGCTGGTGAATGCGCGTTTCCCTCTGACCGAGCCATCACTGGCGCAGTGCCGTACGGCGGTCACGGACTTCGTGCACCGCTACTGCACGTGGATGGCGGAAGCGGAGGCAGTGCCGTGGGTGACGACAAGAATCCTGTACGTATATTGCTCACACGTGCACGCGGCACTGTCTGAATTCTTTGGCTCTGAAGTTTTGATATTGCAACCCCCCTATGAAATGGCACTGAAATGGAGTCTTAGAACTGCAAAGCTCCCCCTCTAGTTCTACAAACATGTTGATTTGTTTGGGCGGAGCAGGTACGATCGGGATTGTCAAGTGCGTCTCACGTTATACCAGAAGGCAGCGAAGGAGTATGGGGTCGGCTTGGCGGCAGCAGACGCTGGTGAAATGGGCATGGTGAGTCATAACCGCCTGGGCCTTGGTCGCGGAGATTGAGCAGATGGCGCGCAGCGACGAGGGGTCGCCCTGATGCCGCTGCGCGCCACAGGGATACAACCAACCCCGGGGACAATCGCAGATCGACTTTTTCTCGTTTTGCGAAAACGGGATAAACCCCATTAAAACAACTCGACACAACGTAAGCCAGAGTCACAGGCCAGGAATAAGGCGTCGCACGTCGATTTGTTGTGTACAAATCGTAATCGGGGGTGTTTGCCGCAATTGTGGCCGTCAATCCCGAAGATAAATAAAATAATCATCTTTTTCAATCCTTTTTTTCAATCTCTTGCTCTTAACATAGCTGCCAGCACATCTGCTGCCTGTGCGCATTCGTGCAACTTGGTTTGTGTTTGAAGGCACTTGTCGCAGCGTGTCTCCTTTCCCTCTCTCCCTTCTGCTGACTTGAGCATTTCGACATCGCTGCCACAGCACGTTTACCCACGTGAGGTCTTGTCATGGGATAGGCCGCAGCAACCGAGTCAAAGAAAAGGGTGCAACATGGGAGACATGGCGTGGGCAAGAGTCTAGCGAGTAACAACATTTCCACAAGACAGAGACGTGACAGTACATGATGGTTGCAAACGGCAAAGAACAACCCGTGGCATCTCGGGTTGTGACATGATAATATTATTAAGTCTAGGATGGCACAACCCCAAACACCTTGAGAATCGGTATTGCTGTGAGCTAATGCGAGTGGCGCGCGCGTGCCACCGTGTGCTCCATGGTATGAAGCGCACCAGCGTTACACACATCATATAGCGACACGGGGGAAAGAGAGGTGTGTAGGTGGAAAAGAGGACAGACCTTCGAGACTCTGCAAGCTCTGTTGTGAGGCGCTCGATTTCGCGCACTCCGTTGTGCACCTGCCATTGCACATGCAAACGCATTTAGGGCATCCGTGTGCCAATACAGTCCTGCCGCGCGCAACTCATCCAGGCCACTTGCACGCATAAATGGGCATCGAACTCGGGCGCGGTGGCGAAGGCACTAGGCACGCGGCAAGCAGAGGGGCTTTAGCCCCGGATTCATCCAAAAATGCTTGAGATGCGAAAGGCACCAGGTCTCATGCAATATATCAGTAGGGTTTATCGATTCTGAGATTCGACGCAAGCTTCAGCGCGATGTGCCCTGCTGCCGCGCGCCCAGAAAATCGCCCCAGGTTTGGTCGTGACCCTGTGGCGTGCGGTAGCTCGGGGCTGAAGCCCCTTCGCCGCCGCGCGCCCAGTGTCAAATCCATTCGACGCCAGGTCCGTTTTCAATGGCGCGCATTAGCGTCGCCCCACCCTCGCCACTGCGCTGCTCGCTGCTGTCCAGCAACGGGGAAATGGAGGTGGACATGTGGATTGCGCTGTCGAGTGCCTCTCGTCAAAGCTGCGCTCCAGAGGGGGTGGGGTTGGAGAAAAGAGCACCTGCTGGCGCAGAGCAATGACAGCATCACCACCTTGGACTGTGTCACGCAGGAAGCTGCTGAGGGCATCCAACTTCACTTCACCATCGTACACCACAGGCTCCTTTCCGGATGAATAGATGCAGATGCGTGGAAGATCTATGTCTTGTAGTTTGAACTTTTGCATCAGTGCAGTCTCAATATGGTGAACGATGGCGAATGCCGTTGTGGTGGACTGTGCCTCTGCCAGAGCAGACCACAGCGGAGGAGTGTCGGGCTTAGTCGTGAAAAGAACGGCCTTGAGCGGGCGTGTGGTGTTTGAAAGGAAGGCATCCACATTGTCGCCATGCAACTTGATCAAAAAAGACCCCTGCACCTCCTTCAGCGCCCTTATCTCTAATTCCAACACTTCTTTCTCTGCGCGCAGCTTAGCCGCTGCCGTATCCAACTCCTTTGCACGCGCCTTCTCTTGCTGCAAATCTTTTTGGATCGCTGCATCGTGCCCCACCTGTCCGAGCAAATTGCGGGCAATTTCTGCCTTGGCGACACCCACCGTCTCGCGCTCACGCTCCAGCTGAGCCTGAAGTCGCTCAATCTCTTTCTGCTTTTCGTCGGCCACGCGGCGAACCTCGAGGAAAGACGTCCCGCCCTTTGCGAGGTCGCCCAGGAAGTCGGAGATCTGGTCGAAATCGGTGGCACCTGTATATCATATACACAAACACACAAGACACAAAATACATGTATGTTTACTCTGGAGGTAACCTCCAGAGAAATATGTTTGTGTATATGTGCAAGTATATACGGGTACGCATGATCAATATACTTTCAAACTACCTCAAGAAACGAAAGGTCATGCCCAGCACATAACGGCATGTTTGTTGTAACAGTGGTTATAGGCATACAATCGAAATGTACCTTCGTAGCTCAAGGGGCGGTGGCCAGGCTCACCGCCACCCTCTGTGGCAACAAATGCTACAACACGCGGCAGGTCCTCCTCCTTGATGCCGTGCTTGCCCATCAACCCTTGTTCAGCCAAACGAATCTCGCCGAACACGCAAGAGCTCCCCCACTGCTCCGCCAATCGCATCCAAAGCTTGGGTGTCTCTGTTTTCTTGGCTGCAGGACAAAGACGTGTCAAAACAGCAGCAGTACATCAACAAAGGCGGTACAGACAAGTGGGTAAGATGAGCTGGAATGAAGAAAATGATGAGAGAAACTTACTGAACAGCACCGCCTTGAGCGGCTTGTCCAGCCCGAAGAAGACTGCTTCGTTGTCGGCAGTCAGCAGGTTGGCGGGGAGTGAAGAAGGCTTCTCTTTGCCAAAAGGAGAAGCCTTCTCTGACGGCGACTCCATGTTGGAATTTTCACGCCAAAAACAAAACTAGAAATCTGTACCGAATTCCCGATGACTCGAATGACGCATTCTGTCCGATGAGGGCTGTTGTTGGGAACGGCTGTAACTTAAGGGAGGAAGAGAAAGTTAAAAAGTTTGTTTGGAAAAGGCTGTAACTCAAAAGAGGACGAGCACACAACAATTGCGTGGTAGCACCACAGTGAAGTACGCAATGTCAGAAGGCATGGGCGGGGCAGCAGCGCGAAACCTCATCCTGACCGAATTCAATGAGGAAGGCTTTTTTGGCTGCAGAAAGAAAACGATCAAGGCCGTGCTGTTGTATGCCTGCCTCTTCCCTCCTCACAGCCAACCTTGACTTTCCTCTGTATGAATGTACCTGACAGCTCGAGTGACTCTGTATTGAATGTACATGACAGCTCGAGTGACAATTCTCCGCATGCTCCACGCTTCCTCGCGTGCGCTCTCGTGTCCCTCGCGTGCGCGCGCGCGCTCTCATTTTTTTGCAGCACCAAAAAGACCGAGACTCCGGGTCTCTGGCTGCGCCTGGTCGAGTCGTTTGGTACCACATGCAGCTTCGGAGAGGTGCGTTTGGCGGAGGGCGCTCTCATGGAAAAGTTTGGCATCTCCGCCGACTCCCTGCCGAGGGTGGTGGCCGTGGTGGGCGAAAATGGTGGTAGTCGCGACAAGGACAAGGTCCTGCCCTATGAGGGGGCCACAGATTTCGAGCGTCTCAGCGACTTTATCCGCGATACCAGCAGCGGCGGACTGGCTTTGGTAGATCTTCGTCAAGAGATGGCCCACTGCAAGCGTGAGATCAAGGGGCTCAAGATGGAGCTGGAGCAAGAGCGCGAGGCAGTGAAGAGTGCGCGAGCAGAGGTGGTGCGCAGCAAGCTCGGTCAGGTAGGGCAGGTGGAGGCCGTCAAGCGGGGGCTCGAGACAGAGCTGCATGAGGCACGCCAGAAAGAAAAGGCGGCCCAGGATACAATCAGGGCTGAGACAGAGCGCATGGGCGCACTCATTTCTGGTCTTGAGTATGAGCGCAACGGACTCGCGTCGCAGGTCAAGGCATACGAGGATGTGCAGGGAGAACGTGTGCTGATGCTCCAACAGAGCAACATGGACGTTTTCCTTTCGTCTACCGCACGCCCGCTCAAAGCTGTCCTCTTTACCACTAAGGCCGAGACGCCACCGCTCTGGTCGCAGCTGGCGGAGGCACAATCCATGACCACTGCCTTTGGTGTGATCAAACACGTAGAGCAAGAGCTGATGGAGCGCTTTCAACTCGACAGCGAGGACCTCCCGCGTATCTGCATTTGGTCGTCGGAGAAGGAGGAGCCTGTGGTTTACGACGGCGAGGTTAAGCTGGATGCACTGAGTAGCTTTCTGAAGGACGCAGTGCATGGCGGCGATACAGTCATTGCCATGCGACAGCAAGTGCACAGTGCAGTGCGGCATGTGGAGGACATGGTAGCTGAGCTCAAGCGTGTGAACCTCGAGGCTTTGGCCAAGCAAGAGGAGTCGCAGCGTCGGTGTACCGAAATGGAGGAGGCACACGAGTTTGAAGTTGGGCAGCTGAAAGCACAGCTACGCAAGTTGACAGAAGCATCGTCAGCAGACCTCAATCGGGTGTCGCAGAGCGCGCGCACGAGCCTGAACGATGCGAAGGATAGGATCCTAACGCTCGAAAAGGAGCTGCTGTCCGAGCGTGCTAGCCTGAGAAAGGAACTGGAACAAGTGCGGGCACAGGCTGCCTCTGATATGGCTTGTGAGCGCCAGGCAGTGGAGCGGGAGCGCGACTCTTGGGCTGACAACCGTGACGGCGAGCGCATTCTTCGAGAGGAAATAGAGTCAATGGAGAGGCTAGCGCGCCACGCCGATCGTGCCGTGGGAAGAGCTGCCAGCGCTGTACAAATTACGCTTGTGCGTAAGGACCGGGAGATGGAACGTATGCAGCGATCCTTACGCGAATTCATCGATGATGTGGCGCCTGTGCAGCTGCAGGCGGCCGTGTACGACGCAGCAACTGTGCGCGCAACCTTGCGCAGTCACAACGGGCTGGCTGATGGAGGTGAGGGTATAATGGGTGCTGTCGGTGCCATCTCCCAGCAGTACAGGTCCTTTAAGGACAAGATTAATGGACTCGATCTTCTTGGTGACAAAATGGGGCTCGACCCTGGGCCTCTCGCCAATGTCAGTTTCTCTCTACCTACCCCTAGACCCGAATCCCTAAACTCTTAACCGTAACCCCTCAACCTGAATCCTGAAAGTCTGGGCCTTTTGCGAACGTGAGAGCCTTTCTGTGCAATGAATGCCTTGCCGCTCCTTCGTTTCGTCCCCACTCACCCACTCCCTCATGTGTCCACTTATTACAACATTTTCGCAAACTTGTAACATCAAGAGGGACAGATTAATGAAATTGAGCGCAAGTACGTTGGGACTCGGAAGCTGGAGATGTCGGCTTCAGAGACTGGTGCCTCGACCGATGGAACCACCACCACCGCTTCTAGAGCTCTTAAGTCTCTCTCCCCTCATGCCTGCGTGTGCGGCTTCCTTTTCGCTATCTGTGCGTATTTATGGCGTACAGCGCCTTTGCGTCGAGCGATGAAATTTGAGCCCCGTCTTTGACATTTTAGTTTGGTTTAATGTGCAAAAATGTGTGTGTCGTTGTGTGTGCATGTGTTTGCGTGTGTGCGTTTGTTGGCAGGTTGGAACACAGGTCGCAAGGCAGTGATACGGCTAGTGTGCGCTCTGAGGGTATCACACACAGCGAATACTCAAACATTCAGGGCACAGGCAGTGGGGATAGTACCGAGAGTCGCAGAGGGGGCAGCAGGCGTGCAAGCAAAGAGGATGAGGCTGAGAAGAAAGGTGCTCGTGCTCTTGCTGCTGATCCTGTCAAGTTGCAGAGGGAAAAGAAAAAGCAGGCCCGGGATCTAGTGTATCTGTCTGGTTTAGATGAAGAGGTCTGTCAATCCGCTCTTTCTCCTCTCTCCCGTTGGCCCTTCGTCTGTTGCATGTTCACACGGGTTTGGGGTGTTGGGTGCCTGTCACGAGGATCTCACAGTCGATAATCCCTTGCGGATAACAGGGCGCCATTCGTATCAGCTGTATGGGCTGTTAACTTTTCAGGTTTTATCGACCCTGAGATTCTAGATTTGCCGTCCTGTTCGGGACTAGGCTTATTAAGCTTATTGAGAATGGACAGTGAGGATCGATTCTTCAAGTGGTTATGCGCTCAGATGTTATCGATGTGCTCAGATGTTATCCATCGTGATCCGTTGGGAGTTATCGACTGTGAGGGTTGTCGACTCTGAGATTGGCATCTGTCAAATATCATGTAGATTGTAACTTGTAGTTCCAATGATATCCAACCCCTCAAATTTGGTGTAGTCTAATTTGGGATAAATGGCTTGGACAGATAAGCATTGGCAAGCTGACGCGCGAGGTGACCAAGACTGATCAACGCAACGTGTTTGTTTGGCGTGAGCGCAAGTTGCGGCTGCTCTTTGATGGTGGTCTTCGCGATCGTCTTATTGATGACGAGTCAGGTCTCAATGCCATCTTAAAACGAGAAAGCAAGAATAAGGATTAGAGGGAAAGAGATTCAGAGTAAGCGTGAGAGCAAGAGATAAAATGACACAACAGCAGAAGACTGTGCGATGGCAATGAAAATTGTACGCATTCCTGCGTATGTGTGTGTATGTATGTGTGTGTGTTGTGTATGTGTGTGTATGTATGTATGTATGTGTGCTGCACCACCAGCAGATTGCGTGGGGTGCATTGGATACACGTGGCGTGGTACCATTACATTTGCCTTGATTTGTTTGACGTTGCCTGCATTCTATTGCATGCTTTCCTTAGCCTGCTTTCGCACAGGAGAGAGCGAGTCCAGTGGGGATGAGTACTGACTAAACAGAGGACGACACATAGAAGACGACAAAGAGAAGACGTGGAACGACACGACTCACGTGACGAGACGAGGACATGGCACGGCAGGCTTGTTGATTCATAGATACATACGGCAGGCTCTTTGGTGTATGCATACCCGCGCGCTCTAGAACTTGCAAAGGCCATGATGAAACTGGAAGACGGTGGTACACCTGCTGAAAACAGCGATGCGGAAGGACACGGTCCTGGCAAGCATACAAACGGCCACTCGCATGGAGGTGGTGGCATGGAGACACCGCGGGAGGGTGAGTTGGAGGCAGCACACAGGGGGTCGGGAGGGTCTGGGTGGGCATCATCAACACGCAAGTCAGTTGACTCTGACGTCAACTCGGCCAAATCTTCTAGCAAAGCTTCCAAGTTGGCCCTTGCCTTGCCTGCCTTCTCTCTCTTCAGCAGGTTTTCCTCCTCGCCTGCACACACTTGCTCGCACATTAAAGCCGCCGCAGCCGCACGCCACTTTTGTAAGTCCATTACTGAAAGAAGTCGAACAAAACTGGAGTGCAAAAATTGCATGTTTTTGCCTTCTGATGTTTTCTTGGTCCCTGGGGTAATTTCCTCAAGGTGGGGTTGGGTGTTTCTCGATCGAACGCGGATTCTCAGTGGAATTCAGTTTACAAGGCATCTCATCGAATGTGTTCTTGTGGAGCCGAAACAATTTTTCCGGTAATAATGTAAACGTGATCTTGACGTGCCAACCATGCGTCCAGCGCTAAAGCATGTCTGCGTGTAGCAAACGCCGAGCGCTAGGAAATTATTTTTTCTTGCGAATTTGCTATGTGTTCCTGATATCAAAATGTAGAGGAGATTGTGATTTAGGTGCGTGTACTGTTTGTGTACTTGCGTATGGAGAACCGCTGTACAATTGCAAATTCCGTGGGGGAAACGTGCTTGGCCGCAGAAATAATCGGAGGTTGTCATGGCGCAGCGGTTCTCTGTACGCAAGTAATCAAACAGTGCACATACCTTGATCTCAATCTCCCCTACATTTTGATATCAGGAACACATAGCAAATTCGCACGGGAAAATAATTTCCTAGCGCTCAGCGTTTGCTTCACGCAGACATGCTCGAGCGCTGGCCGCATGTTAACCGCGTCAAGATCACGTTTACATACTACCGACCAATTGTTTAGTTCTCGGCTCGGGGCTAAAGCCTTCCGCTTGCTGCGCGCCCCCAACAACGAATTCGATGAAATGCCTTACAACCTGGATTCCTCTGAGAATCCACGTTCGTTAGAGAAACACCCAACCCCACCCTCACGCCCAAGACTCAGCGGACATACATCCGTCTGGATCGCGGCTGATTTCGAGTGGCGCGCGGGCCCCTCGCCGACGCGCGCCCCACGTCCCGCTGTGTCCATGTGTTTCTGTGTGCACATGCACGTGTGCATGCAACCTGACACTGATTCCTGACTCCGTTCGATTCACGCCAACTTCGCAGCCCAAAAAAGAAAACTTTGCGAAAGCCACTCTCGAGTATCGAGGTGGGACAAGATGACGAGGAACCGCCAGATGATGATGATGATGCGAATCTATCTCGAATGCAAGGACAAGTCTGGGCCAAGACTAAGTCAGCATCTGACAGGGTGTGTGTATACGCATGTGTTGTGTGCCAATGCATGGCGCTGTCAATACAGTGGCCTGTCTCCTTGTTTGCAGTACAGTCGCATGTCTCTTTGTTTGCAATGCATTGGAATGTCTTCTTGATTGCGATGCAGTGGCATCTCTGTGTGTTTGCGATCTAGTGGTATGTCTCCTTGTTTCCGATATATCCGTCTACGCCCTTGCCATCGCATTAAGTCCTCCAACATCTCTCCCCTCGTCTTACTTTCCTGCTGTGCGTGTGTACGTGCGTGCGTGCGTGCGTGCGTGCGTGCGTGCGTGCGTGCGCGCGTGCGTGTGTGCGCGCGTGCGTGCGTGCGTGTGCGTGCGTGCGTGCGTGCGTGCGTGCATGCGTGCGTGCTTGTTACATACAGGAACAGATGCCAGCGTTCATCGGGGGGCAAGTAGTTCTAGCACCGCGCAAGGAGACAGCAGAAGTTTTGCAACGAGACGCTTCTGGCTTGGATGCACATGCAGGCAAGTCAGGCGGCAGGTGGTCGCCTCGTACCAACAGCAGTGACGAAGATGCTGGGGGAAAAGGCAGTGGGGTGGGCCGAGGAAGCGGCAGCCATTTTGTCAATAGTAGCGGAGGTCGAGGCGAAGGTGGAGGCGGCAGAGGAGCTGCATTGTGGGGCGGCGGGGTGCGTGACTTGCAAAGTAATGGCTCGAGGAGGCTGGGTAAGGCAGGAGGTGCGGGAAGAAGCTCAGTACATGCAGGCACGCTTGGGAATGCCGGTAGTCGCTCTGGTGACCAAGAGCTTGGAGCATGGGGAAATGTGCCTCAACGCAACATGCCACAAGGTAGCACTATGGCACCTCCCTCTATTTGGTCTGACGATGAGACTTAGTTTAGTTCGCTCTTTGGCATCCAAGACATCTTGCGTCATACAAGTAGGCACACCTTTGGTCATTGCTTACATTAAAGAATCCGATTTAAATCAAGGTACCATACGACTGCTCGCACACTCACACCCGCAGCACACACACACCCGACTGCTCGCACACACACACCCGCAGGAGAGTTCTTACATACGCAAAACATTTGTTTGGTGTACACATTAGGTGAGTTTAAAAAAATAGAGCGGTGTTAGTTTAAAAGCTTCAGTTGAGAAGCTTTGCCCTTCAAACCACCCCCCCTAGAAGTCAAGGCGCTGTGAAGGGAGTCGTGTGGTGTCAGGG
>Ga0105052_10007381_pt1 | contig 10753 bp, 5 predicted proteins | sample FRY03_FD_78094 | JGI IMG/M metagenome (GOLD analysis project Ga0105052, IMG submission 78094) | Freshwater microbial communities from Lake Fryxell liftoff mats and glacier meltwater in Antarctica - FRY-03 | ecosystem: Environmental > Aquatic > Freshwater > Ice > Glacier meltwater ... | reverse complement strand
AGACATCCACTTTTCATCTGCGATCATCAACCTTCCAGCACGGATTGCACCTGGCTGGATTCTTCCATTTTTCCTAGCTTCGTACTCTTGCGTGTACCAAACATGGTTATCGTCAACTTGTTTAGCAATCCAGTTATCTACTGTTAGATTTTGCGCGACGACGAAATCGTAAGAAGTGTGCCTGTAAGTTAAGTCAGGCTTACCAATCAACGCTCCATATTCAGAGATATTCTTGTTTCTTGCTTCTTTCTTTTTGAACATTTCGGTATTGCCGTGAGATCTCATAGTGTCTTCGATGGCAGTCACTGGAGTTTCTTGACGACCGTAAAGTTCTTTCTCTATCGCCCATACTCGGGCAGCTGAGTCAAAATCTGTAGGCTGGCCTTCTCGGTTGGTAACCATTCCCATTAGTTTAACTGAGTCTTCTCCACCAATTTCAGCGACATCATTGAGTAGGTCCTTGTTCTCTTTAGCCATGTTATTAGCATCAACCGTGCTTAAAATTCCACCTTCGTTTATTGACATAGTGGAGGAGATAATCCACCAATCTGGGAAGTCTTCCATAAATTCTACGTCTGCTTTTTCCTTCCACTTTTCTTGGTATTCGCGGTAAACGCTGAGCATCGCCTGTACTTCTCCGGTGAATTGAGGAACGGCAGGTAAAGTAAAGTTTGCAAGTGCTTTGAGCGCAATAAGCCCTGCGGTTTCCTGCATTACCCTTTCTTCAATCTCCCCCAAAGACTGTTGTGGGATTTCTCCAGTTTCCATTTTATGAACGTATCCCATGTATAGGTATAACATAATTCGGGCGTACTCGGAAGACTCAGTGCCTTCATTCGCTGCTTGCGCTCTCTTTAGCAATGGAGGTAAGAAGTCATAATACGCAGGATCGGCGGTTATGTTCTCGCTAGGAACTATCTTGTCAAAAATAGCTCTTAACGGAAGCACTTTACCAGTTTTTTTATAATACCATTGATCCATATTAGGATTTCTAGTAACTAATTCCTTAACACCTACGATTACGAGAGGACCGAGACCAACGGCAGAAAGAACAGCTTCCGCCGCTTTCCCAAAAGGCGTTGTAGAACCAGCCTCTTCTTGTCCGCTAGCGCCGATTCTTAATCCTGGGAACATCAAGTTAAACGAAGAAACGTTAAATCTCATGTCAGGGTTTGCCCTTAGAGCCGCTGACATAGCGCCCCGCCTATTCTGAGCGTCGGGACTACCAAGGAGTGCATCAATTACCCCAGTGGGCATGTGGACAGTCACGCTGCGGTTACCGTTTCGCTCGTCGTAGTCAGCGAATTGATTAATTTGGTCCCACATCCAAACTCTACGCGCAATAATTGAAGGGTCGTTCCAGGCTACACGTCCCCAGTTTTTTGCTCCAATAACTGCAGCCTGATAGAACGGCGCTACGAATGGAATGTTTCCTGGGCCTATTAATTTGCGCATCGCAGAGTATTGATACCAACGAGATTCGGCGATTGCTTTTGCCCTTGCAGCGGTTTGCGCAGCGTAAAAATCTGCTTGAGTCGGCTCGAAGCCAACGTCGCGCCAATTCTTACCTATCTTCATAAGGTGGGCATCATAAATAGCGCGGCCAAATGGCCACCTAACTAGGTTGTCTTCCGGCATCTGGCCGATTCCGTAGAATATTTTTCTACGACCGTCGTTAAGTATCTTCTCTATTGTTAATTCTTTTTTCGCTCCACGGATCCTTACCTTAGCTTCCATAGAGCGTATCTGCTCTTCTGGGGTTAGTGCCCTATATTTAGGGGTTGCTCTAGGCGCTTTGCCAGGCATTTTTAATAGCCACCCGTCTAGGTTTCTGCTCCAGGCGATATTTGATTCCTTGTCGTACGGGTCTATTAATTTCGTTGATCGTGCGCGGATTTTTTCTTCTGAAATCAAAAGGTCGCCGACAACGGGTTTTAAATCTGGCCTTCTGGATAAGTAAAGGCGAAGTTTTTCTGGGCTTACGGTTTTACCTACACCTAATTGAAGTATCTCGGCGCGCAAGGCTTCATCTGGGAAGTAACGCATCGCCAGTTCATAAATGTCGTCAAAGTATCTTTCTTGGATTGTTCTAACGTCGTAGTTACCTACGCCGATTTTAAGTAATTCTTCAACAGTCATTTCATCTGGATTGGTAAGTTCTTTTCTAAGCGCTCGCAATTCTTCTATTGCCTGTACTCTGACCCTGTGTTCCAGTAATATATCTTCTACCCGTGTTGGGTAGTAGTTGTTTTCAAAGTGACGTAGTCCGGAAGAAACATAGTCTTCCTTACCGCCGATAAACCAAGGCACTTCGACATACTTTTTACCATTTATAGGGATAGCCCTGCCTTCGTATTCTGCCATAGTGCTAAACACATAAGACGCTTCGTTTTGCCCTAGGAAGGAAGCTGATTCTATGTTTCCGGTAGAAAAAATCGCTGACAATTCGTCTGATCGTAGTTTGCTATCCTTTAGCGCGTTTATAATCGCTCTAAGAGGGATAAGGCCTCTGTTTTTTAGAATCGAAATTCCACCTGGCCCAAGACCAAACGCACTAGTAGCGTAATCTACTTTCTGCAAGAAGTCTGGGTCTTCTGAAAATTCTTCAGCAAGGCGCTTCTTCTCATCTCTAACTGCCTTAATGTAAGGCTTGCTTTGATACCCATACTTTTCGGGTAGAGTCCCGGATTCTAGGGTAGCGATTTCCTCGTCGGAAAGTTTAAGAAGTTTTGTTTCTTTTTCTTCAAGATGCTTAACTTTCTCTTTAGCATCTTTACGTTCTTGTGCGATTTTATCCCTGTATAACTTTGTACGACCTGTAGTTTCAATTTCGTTCGATAGCGCTCTAGTTTTGGAAAAACCTACAATTACTTCATCGCGTAATCCAGGTAGTAGTTCGATAGGCGCGATCGTGGTTTCAAGAACCGCCATGAATGCTGGAGAATTTCTAACTTTATTTCCTATGTAGTCAGAAATGGCAGGGAAGTATTCCACTTCTTTCGGCTGGATAACCGCAGAAATACCATCAAGGTAGTCTTTTGATTTTGTTTCTAAACTTCCCCCAAGCATATTTCTCATCGTTGGTCCGCTGGAAAGAGCGCTTTTCGCCGCATCCCCTTGGGTCCCGTGATACGCTTCTTCAAAATTGTAATCGTAAAGATCCATTGTTCCCGTGTTGCGCTTTATCTTACTTAAAGATCTAAATTCGTCCATAACTGCTACAAGTTTTTGTTCGCTGACAATTATGTCTTCATAAATAGAAAAAGCATTTTTAATAAACTCCGGTTGCTTGTCTATTAAATTTGGGTTAGCCCGCATCTTTTCAGCAAGCACAACGAATTTGTCGTAATTCATGTCTTCTATTACGCTTTTAATATCTCCAGTACGGAGATGATTCTGCATGGTTACATAATCAGGATACGAATCCATCCGTATTGGATACATTCTTTTTGCTGTAATAACAGATTTGTTGGTTTCCCTCGAAATGGACATGCGCTGCCAGTAGTTGTGCTTATTTTTGAAAAAAGCATCTATGGATTTTTTCGTAGCCTTCGGGAGTTGATCTATAGCGGTATACCGAGGCCCGAATGTTTTAAACATCCCACCTATTACGGCAAGTTTCAACCATTCAGCGCCAACGTTGCGAACTGGGTATCCGAGTCGCGCTAGAACTCCTACACGCCACATTTGGTCAAGCAATGGTAAAAATTCTGCCGTTACCTTCCAGGTTTCTCCAACCATGGCTTCAACGATTACTTTATTTTTAACATTTGCAAGTACGCTACTGATATCTTGGATGTTGTCTTCAATAACCCTAGCCAAATCTGCTGGATCGGCCATGTAGTAAGAGTAAGCGAGTTCTGGCTTAAGTAATACGTCAGATACACTGTCGCCATTTGAGTTGGTATAGAAACCTGTTTCGCGTAACGTACCAACTTCTTGATCCATTAATCTAATAAAGTCGTCAATAAATAAATCTAAAACTTCTTCACCAGCTTTACCTTCTGGGATAATTACGCCGGATCCCATAAGAAGTTTTTTCGTAAGTGCGCGCTGTGTCTCACGCAAGACATCTTCTTTAGCATTACGGCTATTGGCTGCAATAAATTGATCTAACATCTTATCCGCTTCGTCAGCGCCTAAAACTTTTCTAGCACTAAATTCGGCGTTGCCCGCGGATTTAGTTCTTACCGCTTTTTGTAAAAATGCTGTAAATTCTGCAACCCCATCTGCTAAGTCAAGTCCCGAAACTGTTACCATGCCGTTCGGCCTAGCCCGCGATGTGAATCCGTATAAAGGCCTACCAACAAAAATAGTACGCCCGAGATTACCTAACTCGAAACTATCAAAAATTAAATCACTTGTGTTAACCGCTCTCCTACCGCGGACCTTTTCGACTAATGGGAATTTAGAGACACCTTTAGGGTCTATCATTCCAACCATGCTTACTTCACGTTCGTCAATACTTCTTACTGCGTGAGCTAGGTAGGCATTTTCTTTTACATATGCTTGGTAAACATTCCAGGCGCGGTCCTTGGCTTCCTTGTAAATTTCAACAGCATTGCCGCCTTCTCCAGAGTAAAGTTTTAATTTGGCATTTATTGATTTAAGTTCGCTTGGGTAATCTTCTAAAATTGTCATTAGTTCGGCGCGACGAGCGCGTAGGCGTGGGGCTGCTTGGGGATCCAAGCCAGTTCCGATTAGGTGTAGGTCTATTAGGTCGCGCTTATCTCCATTGCGGGCAGCAAGGGCAAGCGAGTCTGCAACGAAATTTGACATAGCGCCGTATCTTGTAACATTCGGGTGAACTATTAATTGAGTTCTTCCTAGCGTCCCGTCAAGAATTAGATCAAAGTATGTATCAACTCCACCAGATAAGTCAGGGATAAGTTTTCTTTGCTCTGTAGTTATGTCTGCGATTCTTTGTCCTAATGATGATGCTTCCCTCTCGGCAGAATCCCTCAAGCCCAAAATTTCTTTTACAGATTCACGAGTTCCTGGGTTGGCGTATTCAGATTGCGCGTACGCTAATTTAGTTTCTTCCGCAATTAATTTTTGATTTAGTACTTGTTTTTCGTCTACCAAGCCGTCGTATCTTAATTGGCCAGCGTTGTATTCGTCCAACCCAGCTTTACCTTCTTTGAAGAAAGACTGTTGCTTGAGGCCGGAAGCACCGCGCTCTGCTTGAATAACCATTTCAGGATTCAATGTTGCTAGGCGAGCAAACTTTATACCTTTACCGGCAATCCAAAAAGGATCTGCAAAAAGTTGCACTCCTAAGTCAAGCGACCCCGATACCTTCTTGCCAATACCGCCAACTAATCCGTCGCCTTCGTAAAATAGCCAATTACGAGACTCTTCATCAGTGATGTCAATGTCGAACATCTTATTACTGAGATTCCCGGCGACTTGGTCAAAGATAGCTTGGCCTGGGGAAACCTGCTTACTGTAAGCATCGGCGGTAGACCATCTTCCGTAAAGGCTACTGTTCCCAGTTTCTTCGGCTTTTCTTATGATGTCTGGATTGAAAGTTAAAATTGCTTGCGAGATGTTTTGATGAGTATCGTCGTAAAATTTTCCAAGCGCGGTAGCAGTACCCGCGTAATCCGTGATTGGTTCTGGTATTGGTTGAAGTAATTTTTCTTCATACTTTTTTATGAATGGGTTGTTAGGATCTTCTTTTTTTAGTTTGATGTACTTTTTTTCATCATATCTGGCTTTAATTTCCCGGTATTCTACTAATCTTTGGGAACCTGCTTCTATATCCTTTTGTATCGCTACTACGAGTGGAGATTTTAAAACACCACTACCCCAGGCTTTTGCTTCAGGACTCTGCGCGGCTCTTCCTAGTACGCCACCTCCTGCTTTCATCGCTACTACAGGTGGAGATTTTAAAACACCACTACCCCAGGCTTTTATCGCTTTACCTGCGAATTTACCCGCGGTAGAACCAATAAATTTTTCCCAAGAACTTTCCACACCGGCAATTTCAAGTTTTTTCTGCTCGACCTTGGAAAGTTCGTTGCTATCTTCGTTTTTGCCGAATGTCATTCTGGCTTTTCCTTAGAAATTAAATCAGTGAAATCGATAATGTCTATTGGCATAGACGATACGTGCCAAGCAAACGGTGCGTTCTCGAAACCGACTTTAGCAAGGAGATAAGTGAATCTTTCTACTCTAGGGCTTACAGATCGTTCAGCCATTTAACAAATTCCCTAAACATAACTGGAGTATTCGGGTTAGAAGCCTCTTGGATGAATAGTGGGAGGTAAGTTGTCTTTAGTCTAGTAATGTCTGGATCAACTTGGGCTTGCGGTAGAAGTCCTTGTCCGATACTTTCGTTCGGAAACTCAGTTGGCGCTCCTAATGAAGTTGTTCCGATAGGTTCTAGTGGGGCTACTGGTGCTTGTGCTTCCTGTGTTACTGGTGGTGCTGGTGGTAACTCAGGACTAGCCATAGGGACTGCAGCTTGGGCATCCATTAGTTTTTTACTCTCACCGTAAGGTAAGCCAGTAGGCGCTGCTTTAGGAACTGCCCCATTAAGATCAGTGCGATTCCCATACGCTTGCTTAGAACGACCTCTTGGCATTATGCCCCCAGTTGCGCTAGAAGCGACTGTAGATCAGCAGGTGCGCCACCGCCGGCAGGGATTCCGCCACCAGTAGCAGCAGGACCAGCCGTAGGACCATCAGGAGACGGAGGCAATGAGCCAGGTTGCTCCATACCCATGCCAGGTGCGCCTAAACCAGGTTGAGTTTCAGGGCTACCAATTGGTGCTGCGGTAGCCTGACGCGCCTGAGCTTCTTTATTAACCTTCTCGATTGCCTCCGCTAGAGGTAACTTATCAGATATAACGATGTTCATAATCCGCGCTAGGTCTGCAGGTGGGATTGTTCCAGCCTGAGCCTGTTGCTGTAAGGATGAAAGTATTGCTTGCTCTATTTGCTCTTGAACAACGCGGTCATGTTCGCGCTCTGGATCGGCAATTAACGGGTCGATTTCTTGGGCGGTACGCTTGGACATTGTTCCGATTCCGATTCTTTGCCCCATACCCACAACAAGCGCATTAGCATCTGCGCCAGCGTACGAGTAGGTGACAGAGTTTTCATCCGTTTCAAAGTCTTTATTGGGAACGTAATCAACGTGCTTGGCTTTGCTTGAGACATAGAACGAACGCCGTTGCTCGCCGAAATAAGTTTTAGCAATTGCGATCGCACGTTTGTTCTCCTCTTGCATGGAAGCCGCTAAGACTTCCTGTGCTTCCTGTACAGGGAAATCTACAACTGCGCTAAGAATAGCATCTCCACGCTTTCCTGTACGGATATTCGAGGTCGATTCTCCACCAAATTCTGCAGGAGTTCCAGAGTTAATTCTCATTGAGCGCTCTAGTCGGTCAATTAATTGTCCTGAAACGACATTTGAAGACTGGCCAGCCTCTTTAAGGTCTCCACCAGCAACTACGTTAACCATGCCAGTACGCCCGTCAAATGGACCAGATACAAATTTAGCCTGTTCTCCTGGGCGGGAAATTAAGTAGGTGTCAGGGAAAATGCCACGTTCTACGGCGATTACTTCTAGCGCCATTAACTTAGCCTGTAATTGGTACATTCCGACTAAACCATCAAACTGACCCATAGGGCGATCTAAGGTTATGCGTCCTGGGACTACTGTAGGGCAAAGTCCGGTGCGGTTAACCACGCGCTCTAATTCTACATAAGCTGCACCTTGGTAACTTGACGCATAAATGTCCTGCTTCATGCCGATAACAGCCATGACAGTGACTTCACCATCAACATACTCAACAACTTCAAAGATTTGAGTAGGGGAAGGCTCTTTACCACCAGTTCTTAAACCTGAAATGCGCTCAGGGTAGTTCGCTTGTAGCCATTTGTAGGAACGACCAAAGGTGAAAATACAATCTAAAGGTGTTATGTCATCTGGATCTTCAGTTGGGGAAGCGTACGTTGATAAAGGTGAGCGTAATTCCCAGCGAGCAATACCGCGCTTACGATCTGGGCGCAGAATTACAGGGGATGAAGCATAACCAATTAGATGACGAGCGCGGCGACGGATTTTGAGAGGCATTTTATTGCTCTCCCACCAACCCAGGGTTGCATCCCTGCGGGTAGCCGAGCGCTTTTCAGAAGCACGATCACCGACTCTCACGGGTGGGTAGTACAGATTGGGCATAGTAGATGAAATGCGCATGGCAGATTGGTCTAAGCCAACAGAGATAAGGTTTGCCACTGACGCGCTCTCGTTGCGATCCATTTCTGGAAGCGGTACGATGATGTCTCCGTTATAAGCGTCGCGTAAACGAGCCATGTTGTGTAACAGAGGAGATTGGGCTTGCTTACGTTCCTCAAGCATCCCAATGATGTCTTCAATGCTTGGCACTAAGCCTCCAGTAGTCTAGATTTCAGGGTCTCTAGTAGTCCGATAAGAGTAATACCTTCAATACTACCAACATGAGAGCTACAAAGGGTAAAATCACCATCAGAATCAATACCCCAAAGCACACGAAGACCAAAAGTAGGAATCTTAACATTTGCTTCTTCAGCCATATCATCGAACTCAGCAAACTTATTATCTAACTTACCCACCGAGATCCACCCATCCAAGTAGGACGTTTAAAGGTAGCGGGCTTGGAGTTCACATAAAATAGCCTAGGGGCATTCCAGTGCAAAAACCAATGAGCCATTACGCAGTCGTCGGTCTTTCCTTCTGGCCAAGTTGATAACTCGGTAACCATAGGTTCCATTTTCTTTCTAGAGCCATCCATTACTGCTCCTGGTAGGCGAATCCGTCCATAACGGTAGTGAGGCGCTATGGTTTGTACGCCATACTCCTGGTCGGACTTGTTTCTATGGGTGGAGTGGGGAACTATGTTGATCCCGTTAATGGATTGCCAGCGCTTTACATGGTCATACTGCAAGAGGAATCTCTGGGCAGCGTTTTGTTCAACAATTATGTAGGTTACTGGTCTACCAACATCCTTAGCGCGGTCTACCCATTCATCTAAGAGTCCAGAGAACTTACCATTTGCTTGGTTCCAGTCTAGGAAGTCTGGCGCATCCATTGGTCCGCGGTAGAGATCAAGTAAATAAGTAATCTCAGTCTCTGGTTGGTAGAGCCACCATTGGACAGCCCAGTTCTTAGTAGGAGAAGGGTCAGCAGTGATAACGCTAAACCAATCCCCACCTAAGTTCTTTGGAATCTGACCGATACCTCTATCTGAATCCCAGCACCCAGGAAAGGAGACACCGGTCGAGTCAGTACCCCCGTGAATCCACAGTTCCGGAACAAGTTGGTTCTCTGGATCGTGGTCTTCTTGTTGGTACATCGTTAGAAAGCGGTCTTCGCGATTAGCCTTTACCCGTTGGAGTTCTCGCCAAGGGAGTCTAATTGGGTCTAGGAGACAGCCCTTGGGATAAGGCTTGGCGTTGTTCTCGTGCTTACCTGTGCATAAATCGTCATAGTGGGATTTGTAGACAATGTGCTGGTACTTCTTAGGGGCATCATCTGTTATCTCGCCGTAATCATCTACGTCGGTTAGATCTAGGACATAGCGGTAAAGGTCATCTGAGGCTAGGCGCTGGCCTTGAAGGATTAACAGCCCACCTGGTTCTAAACGGGACTCTGCTTCATTCTCCCACCAAGTAGTTAGGTTGTTGAAATCCCCACGCATCGTTTTCTTATCTACAAGGTCATCCCAAATAATAAAATCAAAACGACCACCAAGGAAGCCTGAATCCATGCCATAGGCAGTTACTGTAGATTCTTTATCCTCTACAGCCACCCCAGAAGACTGCTGGACAACAAATTCAGATTTAGTCCACAGGTCATTATTGGCAGATTTGAACACTCCAAAGTCTTTAGCCATAGTAGATTCTGCGTCAGTAGCCACGCCTAGCGTTACCAATTTAGGATCAGCTCTTACTGGTAAGCCTCGTTCTAAAGTCCTACGCAGACGGTTGGAGTATTGGCGTGCTTGGTGTTCAGTGCGCGAAGCAACCATAATACGGATACTGCGGTCTCTGGCAATCAGCCAAGCAGGTAGGTCGTGGGTGAACATGGTTGACTTACCAACACCAGGAGCAATGTTAATTACTAGGAACTCTTTCTGGGGACTGGCAAGTAAAGTGGTTATCTTCTGCGCAGCATCTATCGCCCAAGGGTTTAAAGATCTAGCCATGTAACGTTGCCTAAAGTAACCGAAATCTTCTAATGCTCTTCTTCCTTCAGCGCTAGCACCAAAATCATGAGCCATACCCCGGTTAGCCATCAACCGAGAGAGCCTAGAATCCCTAAGTGCTTTCTGCCGTGTTACCGTAGAAGGAGCAACACCAACCTCTTTAGCTGCCCGTACCTCAGAGTAACCGAGATCTCTTAAATCTAAGTACTTTCCCCAAGTAGTGTCATCTACGGTTCTACCGGCCATAATGCAACTGAGTTTCTAATTGCCCTTGACTGTGCTTAATCCTAGCCCTTGCAATCTCAAGGTAGTCGGCATCTAACTCAATCCCGATAAAGTTAAAGCCCTCAATGACTGCACCCTTACCCGTTGAGCCTGAACCCATAAAGGGGTCTAGGACTATTCCGTTAGGTGGTGTGACAAGTCGGCATAGGTATCGCATGAGTTCGGTTGGTTTCACTGTTGGGTGATGGTTGGCTTGTTTGGCTACACCTTTTTCTACAAATGTGCCCATCCCTGTTTCGGTGCGTTCGTCGGGTCGTTTCTCCGTGAATCCGT
>Ga0105052_10007368_pt1 | contig 10770 bp, 7 predicted proteins | sample FRY03_FD_78094 | JGI IMG/M metagenome (GOLD analysis project Ga0105052, IMG submission 78094) | Freshwater microbial communities from Lake Fryxell liftoff mats and glacier meltwater in Antarctica - FRY-03 | ecosystem: Environmental > Aquatic > Freshwater > Ice > Glacier meltwater ... | reverse complement strand
GATAGGGAAGAAGCCCCAGCGAACGCAGTCGCTGGGCTTTGGGTGGCTTTGGGGCCCTTTTTTTATGCTGGGCTTTGGGGGATTTGGGCTGTGGCTTTGGGGCTGCTGGGTGTGGAATCTCCTTTATTTGGCTAGGTTAAAAATGCCAATCGGGAGATTGGCGATCCCAGGATTAGGATTCTGGCTCTGATAGCGGTGTTACGGTGCGCTTTTTTTCTTCAAACCTTCGTGGCTTCGTGTGAAATAAAAAGATGCTGAAGAAGCACAACTCACACGAAGTCACGAAGAAGATGCATAAGCAGACCCAGAGAACGAAAAGCGAGAATAGGTTCGATGGGGAAATGTGTTAATTCGAAGCAACTAATTAAACAACTGGTTTCCCACCTTCGTGGGAATGACTGCAAGCGGGCTTTGGGGCAATTCTTAAATTTACTCTGCGGGTGGGTTTGTTTCGTTTTTACCACTTTCTTGAACCTTTTTATGCAGCGTATTTCGGTTAATACCCAGCCTAGTTGCAGCCTTAACCTGAATATGGTCGCATTGTTCAAGAACTTGATGGATTAATTCACGCTCGACTGCGCCAACTATCTGGTCGGATAAAACGCCATCGGGCAGGGAATTAATCCCAAGCTGAACCACTTGCTGAATCAGTTTGGCAAGGTTTGTGCCATTTTCAACAGGACTTTTGGCAAGTAAAGGTTTATAGCGTTTAACCTTTTTCCCGGGTGGATCTATGCAAGAAGCAGTAAGGGTAGAGCCGTTCGAAAGTACAACCGCCCGAGCCATGTAGTTTTCTAGCTCTCTAACATTTCCGGGCCAATCGTGCTTTAACAAGATTTCAAACATTTCGGAAGTAAGTTCGGGGACCTCGAGTTTATTAGCGGTGGCGTGGCGTACTAAAAAGAATGTTGCAAGTGCAGAGATGTCGTCTTTGCGTTCCCTTAAAGGAGGCAGGTAAACAGGGACGACATTTAAGCGGTAATAAAGATCTTCTCTAAATCTGCCCGCATCAATTTCATCTTCGAGAAACTGATTAGTTGCAGCAACAACCCTGCAATCGACGCGAATGGTTTTACTTTCGCCAACGCGTTCGAATTCGTTTTCTTGAAGAACGCGAAGAAGTTTAACCTGCAGCTTAGGGCTCATACTAGAAATTTCATCGAGGAAGATAGTCCCGCCGTGCGCTGCTTCAAACCTGCCCGTTTTGTTTTCGACAGCGCCAGTGAAAGCGCCTTTGATATGACCAAACAATTCACTTTCAAGGAGGCTTTCGTTAAGTGCGCCACAATTAACCCTAATGTAAGGCCCATCATTTCGTTTGGAAAGGCAATGGACAGCCTTAGCAATAAGTTCTTTGCCTGTGCCTGTCTCGCCTATGACCAAAACGGTGGCATAAGTGGGTGCGACTTTTTTGATAAGATTGTAGACTTCTTGCATTGCCTGAGATTGACCAACAATGTCAGCCAATGGCGAAGAATTCCCCTTATCGGCGTGATGAATGCCGCGGCTCATTCTTGGTGCCTCTAAAACCTAGCTAGTCCTTAGAGTATATTAAACGAAAAGAAGGGCGAATCGTCATAACAAGATTAAAAATAGTTAATTATTTGTTGAGGTTGGGAGGTAAAAGGCCTTTTTTTGCAAGTAAAAGGGCGAGATTTTCCGCAGATAATCTGGGTTCATCCAGCATTAAAGTTTCCATTTCGGTATTTACAAAAGTTTGCAAATCGTCGCCACTCCATCCTGCGTTTAGAAGCCTTGTTTCAATGATGGCAAGGCAATTAGCACGAATTTTATCTGTCAGCCTTGAAATATTACTTTCGTGAATGCCAAGAAAAGTGGCTGATTCTCGCTGAGATAAGCGGTACCTTACCCTAAGCCCAAGCAAAAGTTTTTCTTTGTCGGTTAGGGTTTCAAGCCATTCCTGAGCTGCGAACCGAAATTCTTGATGCCAATGCTCATCTGATATCTCGGGGGCGTGCCAATACATTTCGTCGGCTTCATCTTCTGCCAAGGGTCTACCCGTTTTTACTTGGCGTAATTTCGAAAGGTTCGAATTATGAAAAACACGAATCAACCAAGGGACTAGCGGCCTTCTGCCATCATATTTCTCGAGCACCGAGGAAGAAGTTTCTTTCTCCCCGGTAAGTAAGAAGCCCCAGAATTCTGAGACTGCATCATCTTGCCTAGTTGAATCGCAAGGGAAAAGTCTGGTGGCCCTAAACCTAAGAGCATCGATAAGTAATTGGTCGTGTCGTCCTGTTTTGGAAGCGAATAAAGTTTCCCAAGCGGTGTCTAAACCTTCGAGGCAGGCAATTGCAAGGTAAAAGTCTAGGTAATAAAGGCCGTCTAGAATTTCTTTCTCGGGAAGTCCTTTACCTTTGTTTTTCAAGTTGAATAAATCTTTACACCGGATTAAATGCGCTGCAAGAAGTTCGAATGCTAAATCGATTCTTGGAAGATGTACCCGACAAAATGCATAAAGCATTTTGGCTTCTTTACTAGGTAAAAGATTAGCCTGGTTGTTTGAACTTTGCATCGACTAGCCTCGGTTGATGTAAACTAGTAATTCGATACGAGAGCTTTCAGATTCTGTGGAAGGTTCAATCCCGGGGAAATTTTTATCGCCTAATCCCAATGGGGTTATTTTGCGCCTAGAAAACCACCCTATCTTGTGAATGGAATGGTTGTTCTTTAAATAATCGGTGACCGTTTCTGCTTGCTGGCGTGAAAGCAATAATTTTAAAGCGTCTTTTTCGCTTGAAACCGCAGAGTTTAATGCCGCAATGACAATATCGCTTTCTTTAGGAAAGGTCGAAATCCACGCGGGAACTTTATCTAAAACTTTTTTCCCTTCCGCTGTCAAAATAGCATTTCCTGATTCAAATAAAGCAGAACAATTTATCGTCTTTCGTTTCATTTCGGCATTCGATCGTACAATCAGTTGCATTGGGTCTTCGATATACCCGCCTATAATGGGCACTCTTTTAATGGCATCGGCATCTTGCTGGAAAGTTTGCATAGTTTGTTGGGTTTGATTCGCTAATAAAACAATCGAGTCGTAAAGTTTAGAATCTTTGGTAAGTTTTCCTAATGATCCTTCGCCATTTTTAATACCGGTAAGGGTATCCGAGAGTTGGCCTAAGATTTCGCCAAACTCGGGTGAGTTTTTGCTAGCAATCATTTCGTTGTTAGTAAGGGTAGGAGAAGAGGGCGACCCCGGAGAAATTTCTAAAACCTTTCCGCCTAGTAAACCTTCTGAAACTATTGCTGCTTGGGCATCTTTTCGCAGTAAATTGCTGAATGTTCCACGAATCCTTAAGGAAAGTATTACCGGGGTACCCGGGCCTTCCGGTGCCTTGATTCCTACCACTTCCCCCGCATCCATCCCTTGAATTCGTACCCTTACCCCAATATCTACACCTCGAATATCGAGAAAACTTGTTTGCAGGGTTAGGGCATCTTTACCATACCAACCGCGTGATCCTATCGAAAAAAATGCCAGCGAAAATAGCACGATTCCTATTAAAATAGTTGTGGCTAGCACGAAAAGTTGTTTCTTATTTAAGGCTCTTGTCATTAGCGTTCTTCTTAGACAATGGTTTAATTTTTAGATTATAACTTGGATTACTTAAATTTGCACCTGAAGAAATTTCATTTTCTGCAGGATTGAGTTGGGTATTTGAACCCATTATAGGGTAAGATTATTATAGATTTAGATTAAGTTAATGGCTTGGTAAGTTTGTTCAGGAGTTGAATTATGGCAGGTAGTTTTAAACAAAAGTGTTCCAGTTGTGATTCTATGGAAACCGTAAAGGATGAAACCTTGATCGGTAAGAAGCTGGAGTGTACAAAATGCAAGTTTCGATTTGTAGTAGAAGCGCCTGGAAAAAGCGATGGGGCTAAAAAAGATACACCTGCCAAGCCAAAAATTACTGGCAAGGAAGCTGCTGCTAAAGCTAAGCAAGAAATAAAACAAGCTGAATCAAAACAAAAACCAAAGTCCTCAGCAAAAATGAGCGATAAAAATAAGAAAATGCTTATGATTGGCGGCGGAGTAGGCTTGGTTGCCTTGGTTGCAATTGTTGCTGCACTTTTTCTATTTCCAAAAGATTCCCCACCTAAAGATGGCAAGGTTGCCAGTAACAGATCTAAGTCAAGGGGGCCAACCGGGCCCGATACTAAAGTTGAAGAAAAAGAAGAAAATAAAGACATTCCAAAAGTAGAAATGCCAACGCCCGTTGTAACAAAAAGTGATAATGTCGACCCCGACCTTTCTAATCGCCTTCCAAATGATTCTAAGTTTGTTGCGATTATGAATATAAAAGAATTCTTCGATAGCAAAATTGCACCTACTTTATTTAAGCCCGGCGCCTTCCGAGATTTAGGCTTCAAAAAGACTTTTGGCATACCTTTAGAAGATATTGATCAGATTATGCTTGCTCGCAGTGCTGGCTTGGGATTACTTCCCGAAATCAAACTGCCCGGAATAAAGAAAAGCTGGAAGATGGCAATCATTCGATCCGATAAGCCATTTGATAAAGCGTATTTAGAAAAAAGTATTGGCCTAACACAAGAAGCGCCTATTGAAGGAATATCTTGGAGTAAAATAGAAGGCCAGCTAGATCCACTAAGTTATTTATTACTTGGATTTGATTTAGGAAAAGAAAAAGTATCTTTTCTTTTGGCAGATAGCAGAACGATAGTACTAGCCTCAGAAGAAAAGATGAATGATTATCTTAAAAAAGATAAAGCAAAACCAAGGAAAATTTCGAGCCCACCTCCGCCAACCGAGGTAAAACCTGCAGGGGATCCTAATAATCCAATGCCGGGTTCGGTACCGCCTGATAATCCGATTGCGCCCGGTGGGCCAGCGCCGATTGCTCCCCCGGGAACTTTGCCAAATGCCCCAGCAGATCCAAATGCGCCTACCCCGGGAGTTCCACCCAATGCCACGCCTAGCGTAGCGGGCAATCAATTTCAAACGCTGCCTTTAAAGTTTTCGCAACCCTTTCAGGCGGTATTGCGTGAAGTTGCAACATCTTCCGAGATAAAGCCAAATCATAAATCGATCATAAATATTGGTGTTGATCTTTCAGAATTGGCTGCGGTTATTCCACTTGCGACAGTATTTTTAGGCACGGTAAAAACGCCCGGGGGCGCGCCCATTCCCCCAGATGTTGTAAGCCAAGTGAAAAATTTATCGAAGTTAGAGTTTGGGTTTATATGCCTTGAAAGATTAGATAAAGAAATACAGATGCTAAATTTGCAAGTATTTAGTCAAGACCGTAAAATCGGCGCTGATTTTGCTAAGCTTGTCTTCCCATTTATTAATCGAGTGCCTTTAATTTCAAAGTTAGCCAAATTAGATATTTCCGCTTCAACGGAAGATCTCAGCGCTGACACAACCACGAATCCAAATGGCACACCAAATAATCCAAGTATCTCACCCCTTGGTCAAATTCCAGTGGGAACCGATGCTGGAAAACCCTCATTAAATGGCAATATTTCTGGTTTTGTAAAGTATCGGCCTAACTTATCTATTACTTCGATGGGTATGGAAATTTTATTGAAATTGCCTGACGCTATGACTTTACCCTTCGAGCAAATGGCGGCAGATTCTGCTGTTTCGATGAAAAATAGTTTTGAAACTTTAGCGATGGGGAAAAATGCAGAGCCAATGGCAAAAGCTCTTACAAGTTATGTAAATGAAAAGAAAGCATTTCCTCGTGGTACTGCAATCGAAGCAACCAACAACCAAAAGTTTGGATTGAAAATGGCACCGGAAAAAAGAGTGGGTTGGATCGCAGAATTATTACCTTATTTTTCTGATGGCGATTACAGTAATTTTGCCAACCAAGTTGATAAAACTAAACCTTGGAGTGATGCTAAAAACCTTCTCGTCGCTAGAATTTTTGTCCCCGATCTCCTTTACGCAAGTCCCTTGGTGGAAGGACAATCTATCGGCTTGGAACCTAATCAGTTTGGCACCACTACCTTTATTGGCGTTTCGGGGGTAGGTTTTGAATCTGCAGAGTACCCTGAAACCAACAAGCAACGCGGTATCTTTGCTTACGATCGCCTTACAAAATTAGAAGATATAAAAGATGGGCCAGCAAATACCATTGCGTTACTATTAACCCGTCAAAACAAAAATCAGGTTTGGCTTTCCGGGGGCGGTGCCACCATTGCGGGTGTTTCTACAGGTCCCGATGCTTTAGAACCTTTTCTTTTCCTTGAACGAATCAATCGGAAAAAAGAAAAGGAACTTTACGGAATCGCCATCATGGCAGACGGCAAGGTTCGAGAAATTTCTACTAAAATTTCTCCCGATATCTTTCGGGCCCTTTGCACCATCGAGGGAGGCGAAAAAATCGTTAACCTCGATGCTATCGCTCCCCTTGTTAAATAATTCAATGCAACTTCTAGGAACCCATCTTTATAAGTTGGGTTCCTTTCTTCTGTGACTTTAAAGTTTGCTTATTCGATATCCAGGATGATCTTTTGTGAAAAGTTCAGGCAGTAACCTGACTCCTAACCCCGAACGCATGGGTAATGCTATTTCGCCATTCTTTACGGTAACGGTATCATCAATTAGGTGAGAATAAAGCGTTTTAATATGGGCTCTTACGCTTTCCTGATAAGTAACATTCGAGCACGATGCGGAAATTTGTAGCCCTGCAAATAGCGTGAGGGGCCCGGTGCAATCGTGCATGAGTGCGGGCACATTAAACGCCTGAGCTAGTTCCGCTGATCTTCTGGTTTCGCTGATCCCGCCTACCCAGGTTGGATCGATCATTACATAATCTGCTGCACGCTGTAAAAGCACCTGACGGTATTCCTCGCGGCTTACGAGCATTTCACTTACAGCAATAGGAACGCCTGCCCGATCACGAAAATCTGCTATGGTATCAATGCAGTCGGGTCGGATGACATCTTCGAGCCAAAGAGGTTTAATTTCTCGCATTGCTTCTGCAATACGAAGTGCAGCGGGAAGTGAGAAGAAGCCATGGCCATCCAGCATGAGTTCCATTTTCATGCCAACACGGTTGCGAATTTCATGCAGGGGTTTTAAGGCGTGTTCTAGATCGGGCCAAGAAACACGGTGCCCACCAGTTTTTTGGTAGACCTGATCAAGCGACCAAAGTTTCATTGCAGTATAACCCTGGGCAAGTAATTCTTCCGCAAGGTCTGCAGCGTGAAAGACGCTGTTGTAATTGTCTTCAAGGGGTCCGGGTTTTCCTAGGTCGCCATGCCCGGGCCAACCTTGTTCTGTGGGGGCATCCTTGGGCCGTCTGCCGTAACTTGGGCCGCCACAACTGTTGTAAACTGGAATGGAAGATCGGACGGGCCCGCCTAACAGTTTCCAAATGGGTTGTTTGGTTAACTGCCCTAAGATATCCCATAAGGCAAGATCAATGGCAGAGATGGCTCGTAGTTCAGATCCTCGAACGCCAAAGGCAGAAGCGCGCTCGTAAAGAAAGCGCCAATGGCTTTCGATTGCGGTAGCGTTGGCCCCGAGTAAACGGCGTGCCATCCAGTCGTGTAAAACCGAGGCGACAGCGTGAGGAATGTAGTAGGTTTCGCCGTGGCCGATCACGGGGGTGCCATCGACTGTTCCCGCATCGGTATGAATGCGTAAGAGCATAAGCCCCGCCATAATATCGTGAGGAACCAGAGTTTCGATTGCAACAATTCGTGGCCCATGTAGATAAGCGTGCTGCTGAGTAGGGCTAGACGCAAGCCCAAGGTAGTCAGTTTTTTCTGGTTCGGTAGGATTTGTTTTCAAGGTGAACCCATTGGTAGCCATTGAAATAGGATGGAACAATTATGTGCCATCCTTGTGATGATTAAAATAAAACAGATGATGAGGATCAAGCTTGTTTTGGTTTTAATTTTCCTGAAAGGTTGGTGGTATTTTGGACGATTCTACTGCTCATCCAGAGGTTGCGTGGAATAAGCCCTAAGCCAATTAAAGCAAGTTGACTAATCCAGAAAGCGGTAAGGCCCCAAGCAAGTTGGTCGTTAAAGCCATAGGCGTGAAGGCCAACGCCAAGTTGGTTAGTGCCAAACCAAGACCACCCAGTAATCATATTGCCGCCGATAGCAAGGAGAGCAACGCCGCGATTTTTTGCCATCCCACCCCACCGGGCGTGAAGGATAAGAGCGTTCCAAATAACAATAAGGAGCGCACCATTTTCTTTAGGATCCCAGCCCCAGAAACGACCCCAAGATTGATCAGCCCAAATACCGCCTAGTACGGTTCCTACAAAACTGAATAACATTGAAAAGCAGACGACCCCGTAAATCATTTGAGTCAAAGATTTATCGCGCGCTTCTGTCAGGGTTGTTGTGAATAAACCCATAAAGACATAAACGATTCCTAGAAACCCAGCCATAAAGGTTGCGGTGTAACCAAGGGTGACACAAGTTACATGGGTAGCGAGCCAAAAATTGGTATCTAATACTGCTTGCATCATTTCAAGCGTATCGCCCTCAGCGGAAAGGTGCTGCGCAATTAATAATGTTAAGGAACCTGTGATTGATCCAACGATATTTCCAATGCCATTTTTATAAATACCTTCAAGCATTAAGCATCCTAAAACGCAACCCCACCCAATAAAAATTGCAGAGGAATAGAGGTTGGTAACTGGAGGCCTTCCTTGTATGTACATCCGTGATCCTAACGCCCAAGTATGCACGATCAGAGTTAATAGGCAGAGCCAAAATGCAGTTTTGTTTAACATTTGAGGCGATGTTACCCAGGCGAAACACGATATCAAAAACACAAAAAGATATAGCACGATGCAATGATAAAAAGGTGCGAAGTGATTAAAGAACACTTCAAATTGTGAAATCTCGGTTTCGGTTGGCAATGACTTTGTTACAAGTTCTCGGTATTCAACAAGCGACTTGTTAAAATTTGCGGGCTCATTCTTCATATAGGAAAGTATCATTTGCCCAAATGCTGCAACTGCGGGGTCGTTTTGATTATTGTTTCTTGATTCCAATGCTGCTTGCATAAATGGTTTCCAATCTTCGCCTTTGCCCGAAGGAATAACCAAAGGAGTTTGCATAGAAGCGATTTCAATAAAGGATTGCAAGTGGTGAGCAAGTTGCAGCACGCTTTTATCTAAACTATCTCGCTTTGCAGGTTCTTTTTGATCTGCTGATTTACCTGCTTTTTCAAGTTCACCCATCTGCCCAGCAAATTCTTCAATTGAATAGCGAAGCCCCGGCCTTGGTTGTAAGGATAACAACCCAAGTAGCTGATCATTTTCAATGCGAAATACTTTATGTTTTTCTGCAACTCGATTGTCTGAAAATCGACTTGTCATTACATCTAGCATCCAACGAATTGCGGGTAGTCTTTTTCCTTTAGCTTCAAGTGTTTTTAAACTTAGATTTTCTTCTGCGGAGCGGTTCGTACTTCCTTTAAGCCTTGCTAATTCTTTTTGATCAATTTCAGTTAGCTCATCTTTGTAGGTTTGAAAACCATCGTTCATTACCATTAGTGACACTCGGGCGAAAGTATCCATTGGTTTAATACGCCCACGATCAACCACAGGAAGTCTTGCAAATTCTTGTAGATGAAATCCATCAACGGGGTCTGAGGGCTGTGCTGCTTGGGTGTATAAGTATGAAAACCCTAAAATCACAGCGATTATTGGTAATATGGGGAGTGTTTTATTCATTGGTATTCGCCCTCTTATTTAGGAAGGTATTTAAGTGTATTCCAAAGTGAATCAGCATTCCTAACGAAACAATTACGCACGATAGGTAGGGCATTAGCCAACCGGGGTTTCGCACCACTTGTAGAATAGTTCCTTTATCGTTTGGCAGAAAGCCTGATTGATAAAAAGTTTCGCCATCATAACGAAGGGGGTTATTCATCGAGATTAAAGTCTCTCGATAATCGTTGTTCGTATCACCCATCAGTTTAATTTTACTTGAAAAGTTTTTAGGGGTGTTGGTTCCTAGATAGCGATCGTGCTTGAATTCGATAAGTTCCATTGAAAAGGGTTTGTAAGAGCGTTTAAAGCGAAGTCCGAGTTCGAATTTTTTACCATCTTCTGAGGCAACCAATTGTGTTGGTTTTAATGATGAAAGAGAAAGCCAGATGGAAGCAAGATAAGTCCCAACACTTTTTCCTGATGTTTTGTCGGTCAGGTTAATGTAGGCCGAGGGCAGGTCAACTTTCTGATCTTTGTCGGTGCCCGAAGCTTCATTTTTTTGATTTGCTAAAATTCTGAGTCCATCACCCGCTGTTGCAAGGTTAAGTTTTGCATCCGCTTTATCGGCATCGATTTCTTCAACCGATGAATTAGACATATACTTTACAATTTCGATATCGAAGGGGAGTTGGGGGTCGGAGATTTTAGCACCTGTTTTTAGCATATGGTTTGGTATTACCACTACTTTTTCTTTTTTTGGTGTTGATAAATCTGAGAATGAAAGTTCTGGCCCATTTACCTTGCCCATAAACCCAGAGGTTTCTTTGAGTTCTAAATAATTCGTTGCACCACCTTGCTCAATGGTCATATTTCCTTCAATTCCAAAAATCCCAGTTACTAGCTCGCCTAACATCAAAAGAATAATTCCTAGGTGGATAGAAATAATTCCGATTCTTTTTTTGGATAATTTAAATCGAACTGCGTGGGCTGCAAACAAATTTGCAAGCATTAAGCCGCCTATTGTCCAACCACCTGGAAATGGAAACGATCCAGACCATTGTGCAGAAGGCGATACCCAGCGAAAGGTTTGGCAGAATCT
>Ga0105052_10007367_pt1 | contig 10770 bp, 6 predicted proteins | sample FRY03_FD_78094 | JGI IMG/M metagenome (GOLD analysis project Ga0105052, IMG submission 78094) | Freshwater microbial communities from Lake Fryxell liftoff mats and glacier meltwater in Antarctica - FRY-03 | ecosystem: Environmental > Aquatic > Freshwater > Ice > Glacier meltwater ... | reverse complement strand
CCTGAAAAGTTCCGCGCGTGCCCGTCCATGATGACATTTTCTATGTTATTGATGGGCACGCGCAGTTTTTTCGTGCTTACTACGCCATTCGTGGCGGGATGACGAGCCCAACAACCAACGAGCCAACACACATGGTGTATGGATTCGTCGGGATGATCATGCGTTTGTTGCGCGAGCAGCGACCGAATTATCTCGTGCTGGTCATCGATGCGGCGGGTGATCAACGGACCTTTCGTTCGCAGATCTATCCGCAGTACAAGGCGAATCGATCACCGCCGCCGCTGGATTTTCACGGGCAGGTTGAACGCTGCTTGGAATTTGCTCGACTGCTGGCGATTCCCGTCTTCGCCATCGAGCAAGTGGAAGCGGACGATGTGATCGCGACGATCGCGCGCAAGATTCAACGGGAGCAGTCGTCGATGCGTTTGCGTATTGTTTCGCGCGACAAGGACCTTTCGCAATTGGTTGATGCGCGAACAAGTCTCTTTGATCCACAAATTGGTTTGGACATTGGTCCAGAACAGCTCTTTGAAACAAAAGGTGTGCGCGCGGATCAAGTTGCCGACATGCTGGCTCTGATGGGCGATACTTCTGACAACATTCCAGGCGTGCCTGGAATTGGTCCCAAGACTGCGGCGCAATTGATTACAACTTATGGATCGCTCGACGGAGTGTTGGCAAATCTGGGCGCACTGACACCCAAGCGGCGTGATGCAATCAGCGCATCGATGGATGTGCTTGCGCTTTCGCGAAAGTTGGTCGCGCTCAAGGAAGACTGCGAGATTGATTTTTCATTGGATGCCGCCAAGGTGGATCTCAAGCGCGCCAATACTCCTGCGATCATGGAATTGCTGGCAACTCTTGGATTTGGTCGCTTGCGCGGCGAGGTGGCGAGTGTGCTCGGCGGCGATGCCAGGCCATCGGTGGTCGAGGTCGTTCAACCAACTGCGCTTCCTTTACCTGCGACGAAGAAAACAGTTCGAGTTGTTCAGCGCAGAGCAAGCGACGAGGCCGCCGAAGCACCGTTGTTCGCTGAACACATTCTGGGCGCCGATCAGGGACGAGCGTCGGATGAGCAGATCGATGCGCAGATCATCGCGCAATCCCATCCTGCGCGCTCCGCTGAATACTCGGTGGCGCGAACGAGCGCGCACATCACTGCGGTGATCGCAGAGGCACGGGCTGCATCCGCCCGCGGAGTTCGAATTGCTTTCGATACCGAAACGACTTCCCTCAACACGGTGGTCGCGCAACTCTGCGGCATCAGTCTGTCGTGGCGCCACGGGCAGGGTGTTTATATTCCCGTGCGCTCGCCTGAGCCATCCACGCACTGCACGGTCGATGAGGCGCTCGCCATCTTGCGCCCGTTCTTCGAGGACGCATCAGTCGGCAAGGTTGCGCACAACGCGAAGTTCGACTTGCAGATCCTGCGCCGACACGGCGTGATCGTGCGCGGTCTCGTGGGAGATTCCATGATTGCTTCGTATGTGGTCGATGCCACCCGTGTCAGTCACTCACTCGATTCTCTCGCGCAGTCGCAGCTGGGATATACATGCATCTCGATCAAGGATTTGATCGGCGTCGGCGATTTTCAACGGACATTCGATCAGGTTCCACTTGATCTGGCTGCTCCATACGCCGCTGAGGACGCAGATATCGCATGGCGGCTCGATCAGTTGTTGACTGATCGAGTCGAGAGCGATGGACTTGGGGCGCTCTACCGAGAAATTGAAGTGCCACTGGTCGATGTCTTGGCGGCATTGGAATTCAACGGCATCTTGGTCGATGCTGCGGAACTTGACCAACAATGTGCGCGATTGACAGCGACGAGCGAGGAGTTTCGGCGCGCGATTATTGCCAGCGCGCCACATCCCTTCAATCCGGATAGTCCAAAGCAATTGGCGGCGGTGCTCTTCAACGCAACCGATGCCAATCCGCCGGGCCTTGGTCTGAAGTCGAGTAAAAAAGTGCAAGGTGGACTGAGCACTGGCATTGAAGTGCTCGAGCGATTGGCTATCGACCCTGCGGTGGAGAGTGAATTGCCGTCGCAGATGATTGAATATCGGAAACTCAAAAAACTTGTCAGCACATATCTGGAAGCACTCAAGCGCGCGATTCAACCCACGACGGGGCGAATTCATGCATCGTTTCATCAGACTGGAACTGCGACTGGCCGCTTGTCATCGAGCGATCCCAACATGCAGAACATTCCAATTCGCAGCGCGATTGGGCGGGAGATTCGCAAGGCCTTCGTGGCTCGGCCTGGATTTGAATTGCTCGCCTGCGATTATTCGCAAATTGAACTTCGGGTTCTCGCTCATCTTGCCAATGATCCAGCGATGATCGACGCCTTTGCATCGAATGTCGACATTCACACTGCAGTCGCCGCCGAAGTCAACGGGATCGATCCCGCACATGTCACAAGCGAGCAGCGCAGCGGGGCCAAGATGGTGAACTTCGGAATCATCTATGGAATAACGCCGTGGGGTTTGGCACAACGGCTTGGCGGCGGCACAACTCCTTCACGCGCCAAGGAGATCATCGATGGATATCGCAAGCGCTTCTCAAAGATCGATTCGTTTCTCATGCGGTGTGTCGATGAGGCGAGAGAGCACGGATATGTTTCAACCATGTTCGCACGGCGCCGTGCGGTGCCGCAAGTTCTCTCGCGCAATCCAGCCGAGCGAGCGCTTGGCGAACGGATGGCGATCAACACGGTGGTGCAAGGAACAGCAGCGGACCTCATCAAGATCGCGATGGTCACTATTCACCGCGATCTGCCCGCGATATTCCCAGATGTGCAGCCGTTGCTGCAGATCCATGACGAGTTGCTCTTTGAAGTTCCAGAGTCGCTCATGAGCGCGGTTGAGCCATGGATTGTGGATCGCATGGAATCAGCTGTGCAGATGCGGGTCGCGTTGAAAGTGGAAGCATCGCACGGAAAAAACTGGTTCGAAGCGGGGTGAGAGTGGTTGGTAATTGGCGCGTATGCATCGTCGCATGCGCCCCGCACCTACAACGGCGCTGCTCGAGCCCTGCGCGACAGACACTGGTTGACGAAGATCAGCGCTTCGCTACCATCCACTGCTCGGAATTGCACTGCGGTTCCGAGAGGTTTGTTTGGGGCGGTAGCTCAATTGGTTAGAGTACCGGCTTGTCACGCCGGTGGTTGCGGGTTCGATTCCCGTCCGCCTCGTTTGTAAAACCTCCGCGCAGGCGGGGGTTTTTTTACGCACAAGTTTTATTTGCGCAAATCAAGACGCACATCAAGACGCACATCAAGACGCATCATCGCCACTTGATATTGCAACCCATCGATGGTCGCTGATCGCTGATTGGCGCGCGTCCATCCAGTACTGCATCAAGCGCGGCGCGCAGATCGCATCCCGTCACCAGTGTGTCGCTGCGCGGGCGACTGTCGTCGAGCTGACCGCGATACACAAGCTGATGGCCAGCGTCAAAGAGGAAAAAGTCGGGGGTGCATGCGGCACTGAAGTCATGAGCAGTGGTCTGCGATTCATCGAACAAATATGGGAATGTCCATTTCTGCTTCTTGGCCATTTCAACCATGTGCTCGGGCGAATCTTGTGGATGGCTGATGACATCGTTGGCGCAGATGCCCACGACCGCGATCCCGCGCGCGGGATACTCACGACCAATGCGTGACAATTCCTCTTGGACATGCACGACGAATGGGCAGTGGTTGCAGATGAACATCACCAAGAGTGGCTTGTTGGCGAAGTCACCACTGCGCACAATACGACCAGAGACTGCGTCGGGCAGCGCAAAGTGCGGGCAGTTCGTTCCCAGAGCAATCATCGTGGATGGGGTCACTGGCATTTCAAATCTCCTGCATCTTCGGGGCTGGCGGCTCGGCGCAAGATCGCCGATGATGTCATGGTACTCAGCCATGGCAAAAAAATCCTACGACGAAGATGATGGCGACGACAGCGACGACGATGAAGGTCCATCGCGCGCGGATCAAGAGCGCTTCTCAAGGGAAGAAACATCTCGCTGCGGCGAGTGCGGTCATGAGGTGCATGCTTTGGCGGATATCTGTCCCAAGTGTCATGCATTTCTCTGGGAAGACCGCGACGACAAGAAACCGATACGCCATCGTCGATGGCATGGGATTTTTATCCTGCTGACGATTCTGGTGATTCTGGCGATGAGCGGCCTGTTGGGATTGTTTCTGCGCTGATGCCCGTCGCGGATGCAGTGGTCGCTGCGACGGGAAACTGAACAAGCACCGCAACCGGCGGCGCCGTGCCAGCAGACAGCCGCATCAAACTCAATGTGATGGACTGCACAAGCTGTTCGACATGCAGACGCGCCAGGCGCTCTGCGGCAAGCATGCACTCTGCCTTGCGCGCGATTTCCAGCGCCCGAGGTTTCAGTTGCGCCCGCGCTGCGGCGGTGAGCGCAGTCTTGTTCGACCAAGGATTGACCGATTGAATTCCACCAGCGATCGACAATGTCTCGATCGATTCGTCATCGATCGCGATGAATTCCTCGTCCACTTGTGGCGCCGGCAGTTGGCAATAGACGGCGATGCCACGCTCGCCACTTTCTTGGTCCACGGTGAATTTCCAGCGAAAGTTCTCCAGCGCAAGTTCGTGCAGAGGGATGAAGTACTGAACTCCAACATTGCGTGCGGTCGCTTGCCCCAGCATCGTGCCGAGTGCGGATGTTTCGACGATTTGAGCCAACACATCCACGCGCAGTGATCCGACCACAAGTTTGCCGTGATCGTCGAATCGGCGTAAGCCAGTCAAGATTGCTGTACGGATTTCAACCTTGGGTTGCAGGATGCCGCCAAGCCAATCGAAGAGTCCGCGGACGGCGTCGCTGCCGGCTTGAAAGAGAGTTGCTGGAAGAGCCGCGACTTGGCGAACGATGTGCGCCAGTCCTAAGACCGCCGCACTCAGCACGGCGACGGCGACTGCGACGAGAAGACTGAGAACGGATTCGCCTTGGCGAAAAAGAATCACCGCAACGGCCAACAAGAGACAAAATGCCACGGCGCCAACGACTGCGGGAGCGCCAAATTTCCGCGGTGAAATAGTCATTTTCGCGCGGCTCCCCGGAAAAAGAAAATGCCCCCTGAAGGATTCGAACCTTCGACCCGCTGATTAAGAGTCAGCTGCTCTACCAACTGAGCTAAGGAGGCGCTGCGAGGGCAGGGAGTATAGCGATCCCGCGAATACTTCGTCATTTCTTTCCGCAACACTGTTTGTACTTCTTGCCAGATCCGCACGGGCACGGTTCGTTGCGTCCGACCGCAATTGGACCAGTTGGTATTGCAACCGCGGGTCGCGTCATCATCGTTCCAGATGCGGCAACCGCAGCAGCGGCGCGACTGCTGGGCGAACTGACTCGCTCGGCGATCGCGATGTCCCGCTCCCTAGCCCCGGTGGGAACCGACGCCCTGATCGGCGCGACGGGCGCTGCCTCCAACGCAGGTTGCGGCGGAGCAGAATCGTCCGTGCTCGTCGACGCGGTTGCCACAATTGGCGGAGTTGGCGGTCGCATTGCCTGCGGCGACAACTTGCCCTTGAAGACAAGATCGGTGACTCGCTCGCGGATGTTCGACAGCATTTCGCCAAAGAGTCGTGACGACTCTTTCTTAAACTCGATGCGCGGATCCTTTTGGCTGAACGAACGGAACGAGATCGAATCACGCATTTGATCCATGCCGTGCAAGTGATCCTTCCACGCTTGATCAAGAATCTGCAAGAGCACGAATCGCTCGAACTGTTCGAGTTCTTCGCGCAGCAAGCGGGTCAATCGCTGTCGCAGATATTCCGCAGCATCCTTGGTGACTTCGGCACGCTCAGTCGGGGTGAGTCGCACGAACACATTCTGCTGCATCCACCGATCGACGGCATCCGTCATCACCGCAGCATCCTGCACCGCATTGGGATCGGCCTGCCGAATCGAGGCGAGAATCCGATTGACACGGTCGTTGACGCGAGTGGCGTCCCATGTTTGCGCTTCGGTCAGCAACATCTGCCGAAGTTCCGTCGGATTGGCCGAGGGAAGCGCTTGCGGAGACCAGTTCAATTCAAAGCGACCCTTCGCCCATCCGCAGAATTGCGTAAGAGATGCCTCGGGATATGCCTGAATGTTGAGATTGACAAATTCAATCGCGAAATCGATTGGGTACTCAAGTTCACGGCGTTGATATGCGGCACGGATCGCACCCTGCAATTTCGCCGTCGCCTGCTCTGGATCTTTTACATCAGCCAGCAAGCTTGGTTCGAGCGAAGTGCCCAGCATGCGCTCGGCCCAGTGCAGAAGGTCCTTCGCGCCATACCCGGGTTGCAGAAATGGCTCGAGCGGTGCGAGGTCGATGGCTTCGAAGCGTTTGTCCGCCGCGGCCTCGATGACTTGCACGACTCCGATGCGACCCTGCTCGTCGATGAGCTTGTCAGTGATCACCGCGTCGTATGTCTTCATCGCCCATTCAATCACGCCAGCGCGGTCCCATTCGGATGGATCTGAATCTTCTGGAATGTATTCGCCGATCGTGACATTGATTTGGCCGGATGCTTCCTCGGGAGCGTCGGTTTGAATCGTCTTGATGACTTGATCGCGGTCCTTCCCTTTGAAGCGCTCTGCGGCAATCATCACTCCAAAGGTCTCCCAGACCCACTGTGAAATCGCACCTGGAACATGAAGCGGTGAGAGATAGGTGGTCGCCGCGTCCGCGACGGCTTCGTCGAGGAAGGTGAAGACGACCGTCTTGATATCGCGTCCCTCGAGAATGGCCTGGCGCCGGCCGTAGAAATTGCGGCGATGCACTTCGAGTGGTTCGTCGTAATCAAGAATCGCCTTGCGCATTTGAAAGTTGCGCTCCTCGACTTTGCGTTGAGCCTTTTCGACGGCGCGTGTCAGCATCGGAGCCTCAATGGCATCGCCTTCCCGCATGCCCATCGTGCTGAGCACCTTCAGCGTGGTCTTGCCAGCGAACATCTTCATCAAATCGTCGTCAAGCGCAAGATAAAAGCGCGTGTGGCCTTGATCACCTTGTCGACCAGAGCGGCCTCGAAGCTGATTGTCGATGCGGCGACTCTCATGTCGTTCGGTGCCGACGATGTGTAGTCCACCCAACTCCTTCACAGTTGAATAGAACTTCAAGCGGTGAATAAACCAGTTCGCCAGATCAAGTTCACGCTCAAGCGCAGGGACCGACATCGACGAGATCTTCTTGGGAGAATGATCGCGGCACTGCGAAACCCAATGTTCGAGCAGTCGGCGTCGGATTTCATCATCCTTGAGCGCATCGACATCTTTCTTCGCCAGGTCGAGCGCACGACGAGCGAGATGGCGATGGATATGCGCTAGACATACCTCTTCACCCGCTGCCGCATCGGCCTCGCTCGGCGCGATATCTCGGCGTTTCCAGTGGTCCATGAGCATACTTGGCTCAAGGTTGGCGAGTTTGATATCGGTCCCACGCCCCGCCATGTTGGTGGCGATCATCACCGCACCGAGGTGCCCGGCTTTGACGATGATCTCCGCCTCGCGCTCGTGCTGCTTCGCGTTGAGCACTTCATGGCGAATGCCATATTTCTCGGTCAACATTCGACTGAGCATTTCACTCTTCTCGACACTCGTTGTTCCAACCAGCACCGGCGCTCCCGTGTCGTGAATGCGTTTCACTTCATCGACGATGCGCTCCCACTTGTCTTTCTGTGAAATGAAGACGAGATCTTGACGATCGTCTCGAATAATCGGCACATTGGTGGGAATCGAGACAACGGACAGTCCATAAATCTCGTGAAACTCTGTCGCTTCTGTATCGGCGGTTCCAGTCATGCCCGAAAGTCGCTTGTAGAGTTTGAAATAATTCTGGATGGTGATTGTTCCCATCGTCTGCGTCTCTTCTTTGATCTGCACGCCTTCCTTCGATTCAACGGCTTGATGCAAACCGTCAGACCATTGCCGTCCGACCATCTTGCGTCCAGTGTTCTGATCGACGATGACGACCCCAAGATCTCCATCACCGTCGGGTGCGACAACATAGTCGCGGTCGAGTTGATACACAGTGTGTGCGCGCACGGATTGCTCGAGCAGATGCGGCATGTCCATGTTCTCGCCGACATAGAACGAACCAATCTTGGCCTCGCGCTGGGCTTCTTCGACTCCTTCGTGGGTCAAGGTGGCGCGCTTCTTATCCATCTCAAGTTCGTAATACTGTGTGAATCGATCGCGCTCGCGTTCGACGATGGGCATTTGTTTGCGCGCTTCGTCGAGTCGCTTCTTGATCGCCGGCACGGTGGACTTATCGCGCGCGTTGCGGATGTCACCCTCTGCGCCCGCCATCGCGGCGCGGACATGTTGGACTTTATCTTCACTCGCCTGCCATTCTTTCTGCTTGGCGACGAGATGCAGAGCAAGTCGATTGGCCAATTCATATCGTGGCTTCTGGGTGTATGCGGGTCCAGAGATGATGAGCGGAGTGCGTGCTTCATCGATCAGCGTTGAATCGACCTCGTCGACAATCGCGAAGTGGCGGGAGCGTTGCACTTGGTCTGACGCTCGCAACTTCATGTTGTCGCGCAAGTAATCAAAGCCAAATTCGCTGGTGGTTCCATAGACCACATCGCATGTGTATGCGGCAATCTTTTCTCCAGGCGGTTGCATGTGCATCGGATGAATCGCGCCAACGGTCAGCCCCAGCGCACGGAAGAATGGGAAAGTCCAGTCGCGGTCGCGCTGCACCAGATAATCGTTGACCGTGACGACATGCACTTGCTTTTCCTCGCATGCTGCGAGATAGCAAGCCAATGGACCGACAATGGTTTTGCCCTCACCAGTTTTCATTTCCGCAATGCGACCTTCGCTCAGCACAATTCCACCGATGATTTGCACTTCAAACGGGCGCGCACGAAATGGCGGACGGCTCTCTGGAAGCAGTTCACGCACGGCCTGATAGACCGAGAGTGGGATGTCGATTAATTGCCAGCCCTCGATGAAGCCGTGGCATCCAAGCAAATCGCCCGTCGGTTCACGCGGAGCCGACGCATCCATCACGGCGCGTGTTTCGAGATACGCCTGACGGGCGGCATCTGGCAACAGTTGTGGATCGAATCCGTTGGCAGGATTGAAAATATTGCGGATCCCGACGGATCGATCCATCACTTCGCGCCCGCACGCGAAAATCTCGGGGATCATCTCGTATGGCTTCTCGCCTTTGCGAACGCGCTCGCGGAAGATTGGAGTCATGCCCCGAAGTTCCCCGTCGGTCATCGCTGCGAACTTGACTTCAAGTGCGCTGACCTTGTCGACGATGCGCAGATAGCGGCGCACCATGCGTTGATTTTGAGTTCCAAATGTCTTGCGTACGATGAAATCGATGACTGGAATTGCCATGGTTGAATGCTCGTGAGTCGGGCGGAATTATCCGCGCGATAAATGTGTGGTGATTGAAGCGAGTGATCTACGCGAGTTTGTCCAGCGCTCCCAGCCGAAGCAGGGTGCGATGGAATCAGTGTCGCAGCGCATCGGCGCCGCAACGAGCCATCACGCGATCGGTGGAGGACCAGCGGCGAGGCAAGTGCTCGGCGCCACAGAAGTCCAAAGATTTTCCGTGCAACTCTGCCAGCGAGGCATTGCGGCCGACCAATGGAAACGATCCGCCGCCTTCGAGGACGAGCGATCGAAATTGCAGCCACTCTGCCCACCGCGACTCACCGTGCTCGAGTTGTTGTCAACGATGCGATCGCCCGCGAAAATGCATCCACTCGCGGACGCTGCCAAAGGTGCACCCAACGCTGCGAGGGTCAGCAACAGAGCAAAGAGGGTTGGATGCAGTAAGGGAATCACGATTGATGATATTGTGGCACCGAATCGGTCACACGGCAAGTTCTCTTTACATCTTTTTCATCCGCATTGGCATCTTGACTTGAATTGTTGCTTTGTTTTGCGTCATTTGGCAGTTGAAGTCGTCGTTCTTTTTTTATGGGGTGGTAGCTCAGCGGTCTAGAGCCCCTGACTCATAATCGGTGAGACCCGGGTTCGAATCCCGGCCGCCCCATTGTGTTTTCGCCTCGGCGCTACTCTGCGCTTTGTGTCTTCGCGCGTTGGCGGCATCTTCGATTCACTTCGCTCTGCGCAGCGAGGTGGTCTCATGCCATTTATCACTGGTGGTTATCCCTCGTTGGATGTGACGACCCAAGCAATCGATGCGATCGCATCGGCCGGTGCGTCGATCATCGAAGTTGGATTTCCATTTAGCGATCCAATCGCAGATGGTCCAATCATCGCGGCGAGCATGCATGAGGCATTGTTGCACGGTGCGAATCCATCGGCGGTCTTTGGTGCGGCACGCGCGGCACGCGCGAAGACTTCCGTCGGCTTGATTGCGATGGTGAGCATTTCCATCGTGACAAGAATTGGATTTGAATCTTTCGTATCGCAAGCGGTCGACTCTGGTTTCGATGGGTTGATCGTGCCAGACATCGATCTGGCGCAAGCGACGGAATTAGCAGAGATTTGCGATCGCTATGGAATCGCCCTCGCATTGCTCGTTGCCGCTACAACATCGCCGCAGCGTGTTGTGAAGATCACCAGCGCATGCCGAGGATTTGTCTATTTGCTTGCGCGCACGGGAGTGACGGGCGAGAGCGACACGACTCCCCAGATCGCGACATCCGTGAAGGCACTTCGCGCTGTGAGCGGCCTGCCAATCGCAGCAGGATTTGGTATTTCAACGGCGCAGCATGTCGCGGCCGTCACCAAGTATGCCGATGCGGCGATTGTCGG
>Ga0105052_10007364_pt1 | contig 10777 bp, 4 predicted proteins | sample FRY03_FD_78094 | JGI IMG/M metagenome (GOLD analysis project Ga0105052, IMG submission 78094) | Freshwater microbial communities from Lake Fryxell liftoff mats and glacier meltwater in Antarctica - FRY-03 | ecosystem: Environmental > Aquatic > Freshwater > Ice > Glacier meltwater ... | reverse complement strand
TCTCTTGTTTTTTCCTTTGGAGAGTGGTGTGTTTGTTTTCCCTCTTTTTTTTTTTCCTCCCCCCCCCCCGGCCGGCCGCCGTTTCCCTCCATCCCCCCCCCCCCCCCCCTCAACCCCCTCTTCCCCTTTTCCCCCTTTCTCTCGGTTCCAGTGCATGATTTCAGGGGTATCTATGTGTGTTTCTCTCGCTGTTGCTGTTGCTGTCGCGTGCTTGTGCGTTCTCTCTCTCTACCTCGTTTCCATGCTTTCTCTCTCTCCCTCTCTCTCTCTCTCTTTCTCCTCCCTCCCTTCCTCTCTCTATTTCCCTCTCTTCCTCTCTTCTTTTCTTTCTCTATATCCCTCTCTTCCTCTCTTTCTTTCTCTCTCTCTCTCTCTCTCTCTCTCTCTTCTCTCTTCTCTCGCTCTCTTCCTCTTTCTTCCCCTCTGCCCCCAGTGGGTCCCTTCCCTCTCTTCCTCCCTTCATCTCTATGTGTATGTTAGTATGTGTGAGTTGCGGGTTGAGATGAGAGGGTGGTTGTGTATGGTGACGATTGTCAAGCCATCCAGAGCAAGGCTACAGCCACAGACTCGTAGGCAAATTTCTGAACCGCACAACACAACCATGAATACGCTCAGGCTGTTTGGGGGGGTGATTCTGTCGCAGCTGTGCAAGCTGCTGCACAAGAACCTGGCGCACATTGACGTCAACAACAGCGACGTCGTCAAGCACGTCGTGCAATTTGCAGAAATGATGACGGACTTGGTGTGCGCTGACTGCTTCTCCGTCAACTACCGCCAGCTCATGCACTTTCTGTCACTCTTCATCGCGCGCCTTCAGGCGGCGGAGCCGAGTGGCTACACGCAAGAGCCAGCCGTTGGCCACCTCGCAAAGCCTCTCTGCGCCCTTCACAAAACCACCAACAGAGTGGTGGTGCATCTACTCTCGCACCTCCACCAAGCGCCCGACCGCCTCAGCACCTTTGTGCAGGCGCTTGGCGACCATGTCAATGTCGTCTTCAGTGCCAACAACACGGACGCGCCCATGTTAGTGCTAATCGCGCATGGTGTCTTCGGCTTTTTTGCCAGCGAGGAAATGGCAGTGCGGCACAGTGCAATGCGTGTCTGGGGGCATCTCTTAGAGCACAGGCGCAGTGTGCTCATGCCGCTGCTTGCCTATCATGACGCCGAGGGCACGGGTGCCTCGCTCTACACTGATGGGTTTTCGCAACTGGTGGTCTGCAGTGCAGAGAGCAAGGGCGACGAGTATGATGCGGCTGTGGCAGTAGCGATTCTGGAGTTTGACGAGTGGCTGCGGGGGCCAGCACCCGGCAGGCACACGGGCGGGATTGTAGATAGCTCGCGGTGGGCGCGCGTGGCGGCACTGGTGCACGAAAATGCGGCCAAGCAGCGTGTCAAAGTGCACGTGCTCAGCGGCGAGCAGCAGTATCACGCGCACGTGCAAAAGCGCCACTACAAACACCGCCTCGCACGCATGCACAAGTGCCGCCGCCGCCTTTGCGACGAGGAGGATGCGCGGCGCACCATGCAAAGTGCAGCTGCTGATGCCGAACGCAAGGCTGTCGCACAGTGGCGACAGCTTGTGCGCGGGCGATGGCAGAATCTGGAAAGCCGCTCCGTCTTCACTCGGCAGCAGTGGACGCGCGATAAGCAGCCACTGCTCCGAGAGCGTGGCGTGCTGGGGCAGGCGTGGGAAGACCTGGAAGACTGTGCCCGCCGACAAGTCGCCAGTGACTTGTCGCAGGCACATGTGCCTGCGCACACCAACTCGCTGCAAGGGCGGCAGGTGGGCAGTGCCGTTGCGTACGCGTGTGCACATGGAGTGGATGCAGCGTTTGCCGCACGGCCGTCCGTTGTGACGTGGTTGCAGTGCAGCCCCGTGCACACAGAGGATCACAAGACGTCACGGCGCGCTACGCTGTCCGGCAGCGTGCGCGAGAGCTCTATGTCGTGGCAAAGTAGCCCAGCACACCGCAAAGAGTTGGGGGGCAGCAGTGGGGCGCGGGCAGGTGAGAGCGGACTGGGAGCGAAGCGACTGTGGTGGCGACTTGATCAGACCGAGGGGCCTCAGCGTATGCGTCGGCGGCTGGAGCTGGATGTGCTCCAGGTATGTAGAGTGCGAGCATCTATTTGTGGTATCCGCATCTATGTGTGGCATCCTATGTATGGTAGAAGAAAGACTTCCATATTGTACAACCTATGTATGGTATCCTACACTACAATATGGAGGTCTTTCTTTTTCTTCTTCTTCTTCTGGTTTGTTAGGCCAAAGTTAACTTAAAAAGTCGACGGTGATGACGGACTTGGAGCTCGAGCGCCTATACACCGGTCTCTGAAACAACGCCCAGCCAAGCTCACAGCAGCTTTATTTAACGTGACGATTCACAAGCCACATCTGACTTGGTGATTCTGACAACATGTTATTTTCCTCCAGTCTTCCTCGCCCAGCTACCAAGTGGATGAGGCAACATGCTGCTTCCTGCCCATCAAACACGCCCACCGACGCAAGCCCAGCCGCGGGGCGGGCGGGTTTTGGGAGGCGCGCGAAGAGAAACTCGAGCCTGATGCTATCACGGCGCATCTTGGGTATGCAGGCAGCGGTGGCGAGGGTGGGGGGTGGCGGCACGATAGAGATAAAGACAAAGGCGGCCTGATGTCGAGTTTCATGACGTCGCTGCTGGGCGGTAGTGACAGCAGCGCGGGATGTGAGCATAATGTCATTGACCACGACAAGTTTATGTGGCTACTGGAGAGCGGCGATGACATTGTGGGCATTCACAACTGCATGCGCCTGTTTTCGGGTACCACCTTGTCCGGCGTGCTGCTAGTGTGCACTCATCACGTTTATGTTTTTGATCACTGCAATGTGCTAAGCTCAGGCGAGGTGAGCATGTTTGCCGGTGCTGCCGTGCAGCCTGCCGCCGGCAAGAAGGTGCAGGAAGGGGGGGTGGAAGCGCTCGACCAGACCGAGAGCGCTGGGTGCGATGTGAGCGAGCTGAGCGAAATGGCGGTGGTGCACCGGTGGAGCCACGCCGAGATCCGCGATCTTCAACTGCGCAAATATCTGCTGCGGCCTGTGGGCATCGAGATGTTCACCAACGACGGGCTCAACAGTCTACTCATCTTCCACCATTCCGAGCGCGACAGCGTATACGACAAGATCATGATGGTGCGTCAGGAAGCGGCCGCCAAAAATGAGGCCTCGGCGCCCGAGGATAAGTGGGCGCACTCGGCGCAGACGAACCCGGGCGAGGCGGCGCTGGATCTCACGAATTCAAGCCAGACCTTGGAATTGGCGCAAGGTCGGTGGACAGGGCGCAGCTCGCGTAAGACGCTGCTGCACAATCTGCGGCGCCTCTGGCAAGATGGCGACATCAGCAATTTCCAGTACCTCATGCACCTCAACACGCTGGCGGGCCGTTGCTACAACGACTTGACCCAGTATCCCATCTTCCCGTGGGTGCTGTGCGACTACACCTCGCCACATCTCGACCTGTCGAATCCTTCCGTGTTCCGCGATCTGTCAAAGCCGATGGGTGCACAGGATGAGGGCCGCGCCAAAGAGTACAAGGCGCGATTCGATAATTGGCTGGAGCCCGATGAAGAGCATCCAACGCCTCCCTTCCATTATGCCACACACTATTCATCGGCAGCAGCGGTGACGATGTATCTCATTCGCCTCGAACCCTTCACCACCATTCATGTGCAGCTGCAGGGCGGCAAGTTTGATCATGCAGATCGCATCTTTTCCTCGGTGCGCGAGTGTTGGGAAAGCGCGTCGCGGGTCTCGCTGTCCGATGTCAAGGAGCTCATCCCCGAATTCTACTACATGCCAGATCTCTTCCTCAACGGCAACCGCCTGGCGCTTGGCACGCGCCAAAAGACGGGAAAGATCGTGAGCGATGTCGAGCTCCCGCCATGGGCGCACGGCAGCGCCGATGAGTTCGTGCGCAAAATGCGTATGGCGCTGGAAAGCGAATATGTGTCGGCGCATTTGCATGAGTGGATCGATTTGGTGTTTGGGTGGCAGCAGCGCGGACCAGCAGCCGTCGAGGCGCTCAACGTCTTCCACCACCTCACCTACGAAGGCAACGTGGATGTGGATACAATCACAGATGACGTGGAGCGTATGAGCACAATTGCCCAGATTCTCAACTTTGGACAAACGCCAACACAACTTTTTGACAAACCGCACCCCCGACGCGAAGCTGCGAGCTCCGCTGCTGCCCTAGTTCCGCTACTCTGCACCGACCCCACCTCCGTAGAGACGACCGCAGAGCGCGACCCGTGGCGAGGAGGGCAGGGAGCGGTGAGTGATGTGCGTTTTGCGCCGGACGGGAAGGTCTTGGTGGTGTGTGGCGAGCGGTTGCTGTGTGTACCTGGCATGCAAGAGTGTTTCACATGGGGCCACCAAGACGGCAGCATGCGTTTTGTGGGTATTCAGCGCGCAGGATCCTCGCTCAAAAAGAGCGAGCCCGACAAGCTGCTCAGCTGCTTTGAGAGTCTGCACCAAGGTGTCGTCACAGTAGCCGCGTGCTCGGAGGACGGGCAAATCTTTGTCACCGCATCTTCTTTCGGAGATCTCATAGTGTGGCGCCCAGAAGCCTCGCCTCGCCGCCGAGAGGCGCGCGCTGCTGCTCCGTCGCCCGCAGCCACCACTCTCGGCGCTGTTACGGCTGGTATTCAGGTGGTGCGTGGTGCAGAAAAGACAAATCGCGCGCTGCAACTGCGACATCGCCTGTGCGCACACAGTGGCATGGTGACATGTCTCGCCGTGTCAAGCACGCATGCTGTCATTGTCTCTGGTGCAGCTGACGGGAGTGTGCTTCTTTGGGATGCTCGCCGACTGCGCTTCATGCGCCAGCTCATTACACACCTTCCGGCAAACCCTGTGTGTGTGGATCTGAATCAAATGGGCTCCATGCTAGTCGTCGCCGCTGGCCGCGAGATCCGTGTCATCAATATCAACGGCACGCCACTGGCGCACGTTGTGATGGATTCAGAGGACGGAGAGTCGGGCTCGGGCGATTTTGTTCTGTGCGCCCGCACCATTCGGGTCTAGTTTCTGTCTTCCCTTGACTGCCACGCACTGCAACACACCGCAATACACTGCAACACACTGCAGCACACTGCAACACACTGCAGCACTCTGCAGCACACTGCAACACACCGTAGCACACTGCAACACACTGCAGCACACTGCAACACACTGCGGCATACATCAATGCACTGCCTTGTGTCTTAGACACTCGGTCCTCTGCACCTGCACCATTCAGATCGCAGTTCTATACACCACTGATTCGTGTGTTCGACACAGCTGACTTGTGTGTGCAAACACATCTGCATGTAGCCGCACACAAATACAAAGATATACGCATACATGCATTCATGTATACCTGCATACATTTGCGCGTACATGCATGTGTGTATGTGTGTATGCATCCGCATGTACGCACAAGTCTATAGCTCGCTCTTTGTCGCACACCACGCATATTTTGCTTCCTCCCTCTCTTCCTCTCCCCCTCTTGCTCGCTCTCTCTCACACACAGTTTCTCTCTCGTGTTTGCTTTCGCACACGGACATATCCCTCTTGCTCGCCCTCTCTCTCTGGTTCCTCCTCTCTCTCTCGTTCCTCCTCTCTCTCTCGTTCCTCTCTCTCTCGGTCCTCTCTCTCTCATTCTCTCTCGCTCGATCCTCTCTCTCGATCACTAGTCTTGCGTGCTTTGTTGATCGCTCGCCCTCTCTCTTTTTCACATTCGCTTCCTCTTGCCCTGTCTCTCTCTCGCTGGTTCTTTTTCGCTTTCCTCTTTGCTTCCTCTTTCTCTTTCACTCTTTCTCTCGTTACTGTCCTCTCGTTTTCTTTTTCTCTCTCTCTCTCACTCACTACCTCTCTCTCACACACACACACACTCGCTCTCTCGCTCGCCCTCTATCTCTCTCTTTCTTTCTCTCTCTCTCTTCCTTTATCTCTTTTTCTCTCTCGCTCTCTCAATCTCTCGCCCGCCCTCTTCCTCGCGCTCTCCCTCCCTCTCTCTCGCTCTCGCCTTCTTTGTTCCTTTTACACACACACACACACTTGCATGCACACGCACACACAGACACACACACACAAACACACGTACGCACCGCACGCACACACTGATGCATAAAAGAGACAGAGGAGTGCACACGTAGAAGTATACAGAAGAGTGACAGAGTTGATGGATGGCATACGTGTATCACAGGCACCGGAGTGGGCAGTAGAGTATCCTGTGATAGTCAGTGGTCATGCCAACGGCACTGTGCGCTTCTGGAAACTGCTTCCCAAGCAGCTTTCGAAATCCAGAAGCACATCTGGGGGTTTTGAAGGGGGGGGGGCGGAGGAGAGAGAGGACGAAAAGTTAGCACTGGACCTCATTTTTGCCTGTAAGCGTTCACACGAGGCAGCCGTAACGAGTATCAGCTTTTCGGGCGATGGGCACCAGATGTTGACAGGGGACGCTGATGGTATGGTTATCAAGTGGGGCAAAGATCGCAAGTCTGCAGGTAATCACGGCCCGAAATGGCTCCACAGAGCGTCAAGGCCCGACGGGCGTCGTGTTGATCATCATCTGCTCCGCTCTGTTACTGTGCACCACATGCGTACAGAACGTGGTGAGGCGGAGGGAAGCTCCAAACTGATAACGAGCGACTTTGGTGCTCCTGATGTGTATGTTCTAGTGTGCCGCCTAGCGCACGCGACTCACATGACATTCGACAACAAGACGCTCAATACCACCACGGCACATAGCGATACGAGCAGCGAAACAAAGTGGGAAACGCGTCGAACCTTTGCGCAATTTGCGGAGCTGCAGCTTCTCCTGCAGCGACACGGCGGCGTGGCTACTGCCACGCTCCCACCGAAGAAACCCAACGTGTTTATCCCGGGGCATTCGGAGGACCAAGATGGCGAGCGTGAGCGACAAGAGGGGCTTGCCACGTTTGTGACAGATTGCCTTGGCCAGTGTACAATTCGGCAGGCAGCCATTTTGTGTGCTTTTATCCAGGCGCCCGACGCCCTCTACGATATCTCGCATTTGCAGCGATGACCCGGGTCCCTGAGTGTCAGTTTGGGTGTGCGTGGGCAATTGGCGTACACAGCGGCATGGTTGGTGAGAATTGGACACTCATCGTGAGTCATGGGTCCTCCGAGGCTTCGCCGCAAAACTTGAAATTATGAGTAGTAGAATTTCCAAGAGGGTCTGTAATTTCTTCCTTACAGTATGTACATAGTTTGGAGGGGCTGGCGCGCAGTGCAATTATTTTGTAAATGAAACTGTATGCCTATCCAAATCAATATACGGACTCGTGACTCATCTAGATTGTTTTAGAATGATAAACAAAGATTATTATACCACATCTGCAAATGAAGCCTGCAAAAATCAGCGAGCAGCAACCTGACCACGTTACAATCGTTTTACTTTCTTCAATTCTTTCTTCCTTAACAACTTTTTTTATTGCGTATTCGTACAGACATGATTTGGGATTGTACTCCAAAAGAAATCCATTATCAAGGAGTTTCCGGTACGTATACATCCGCAGACTTTGCGGTATCTGTGTATACATGTGAATATATGTATGATATACATGTACACATGGTGAGCGAAAATAGAAACCGAATGCAGAGAAATTCAAACACAATTACCACATTATTTCCCTCGGAGTACTCAGGCTGTCAAATAACAAGAGCAATTATCATTGAATGCACAAATTCCCTGAATTCACCAGTTTAATATCATAGCACAAACTCGGTGACAGTATGTGTGACAAATTGCATGTGTAGGCATAACTCGAGCTCCTTGAGACGTGGATAGTTTGTGTATTCGCTGTTTTGCGAACAGATAAAAGCGTGAGTCGACTGCCGTCTGACAATGGTCAGAATACGCTTTGGAGTCCCAAAGAGATTGATGAATGTAAAAAGGATTTGAAAAAATCTGAGATGCGGCATGTCAAGTTTCTTTGTTGATAATTGAATTGTGTGTGTATATTAGTATTGTAGATCAGGTTATATTTGTTTGTAAATCCCAAATTTCTTCCATTTTTACAAATCTGCAACAAAAGAATCACGTCAATTCGAAATTACTCACTTGCTGTTTCTTACATACAAACGCACACAACAAAAACATGTTGAAACGATTGATTGCATTTTATAATATCATATCATCAATGCCGAGCGTAGGATTTTGCTCAGTAATCTTGAAAATGTAAATCCATGCCCAAGTCGGTCCTATGGTTTGCCAAGCAAGCCCCCAAGTCACATCTTTTTTAAAAAGAATAGATGTGGCTTAAGATTTAAGTATCTTGATGTGCAATCGCCACATTACATCCCTATAAATCAAACCTGACTTATAGAATATACATGCGTACATTTTGACCTAAAAAAAGATGGCACACCAAGACTTCAAATCTAAAAAGATTTCAGTAAATAAAGCTTGCAACCAATCCCAATCTTGAGATTCTACGAAAGTAGCAATCTTGGATCTTCTAAAAAAAAAATCATGAATGAAGATTGCTGTTATTATTGCTCATCAAGAAATGATGTAGTAGTTTTGTTTGGAACTCTCAAGGTGCAATCTATTATTCTCACAGAAGTGAGTAATTGAAGTTTGCTGATTGTCGTGACATCTTCTACTTTTCTCAAAAGAAAAGACATGTTCAAAAGAAAAAAGGCAGTTACCCCAGATCATCTAAGCCCGCAGCCCAGCATATATGTAGACAAATGTACTTTGTACAAGTATACGGTGTACATGTATACTGCGCTTTAGTCAATCTGGATTCTTCCAGCTCTCTAGGTGTCCGTCCTACATCTGGGCTCGCATCAATACCCAAGTAGTTTATGTGTGCGTATTGCCACGTCACATTCCTAATGATCTCTAAATCAATCCTGACTTATATAATATAGAATATATATACGTACACATAAACCAAAAAAATATGATGGCATACCAGGACCTCACATCTCAAAAGATTTGAATAAATAAAGTTTGCAACCAATCCCAGTTTTGAGATCTAACGACAGTGGCAATCTTGGATCGTCTAAAATCTTTATTTCTAACTAAGCTGATCGCACAGTAAGGGCTGCCTGCGAAGGGATGGCAACGACAGCTACGGCAGCCCACCACTCAACTGATCTGGAAGCATCTATATGACAGCATGTATGCTGCACGAAAGCCAAAAAGCAAGCTCAAATTTGTCATCCTTGACAAAAAAAGTAACATGAGCACGCTGCAGCGACGACAAGATTTTCTAAGAATCTGCAGCAAGGAAGATCTTGCGGAGAAGGTATAGGCAATAGAGGTGACAGTACCAGTCAAAAGAAATCAAGGAAAATTTTACATTCTTACTCCAATGTCTTTTATTGTAAATAGATTCAAGTTCTGGGACAGGCGACCAGACAGTGTCGCAATTAATGAGGCTCTCAAGATCGTATATATTTTAGAATCCAAACGGCCAACAGACAGGGACGAGGAGTTGATAGAGGTGAAAGAAGCAGGAAAAAATAAGCAGCGCAAGAGCATCATGAGTGCACTCAGAGCAGCTACCCCGACGTAGGTGTTTGAGCTGATCAACTTTGTTGTGGGCCACCGCGGATTGTGGACAAATTGTCAAAACTTTGTTGTGAGCAAGCCTGAGCGCGAATGCTGTTACGGGACACTACAACTGAGAGTCACGTACTCTAAGAGACTCCTATTGTATGGAGGAACAGTTCTGTTACGTTCGCACGAGATCATAGTATTCATATAAGCATTCTCGTGAGAGAATAAACCTGTTTTTGTTTTGAGAGTTGATGGTGGACTGCGTCCTTCCTGTCTCCGCTGACAACCCGCTTGCTTACAACATTTGCTCGTCTCGTTATATTTGTTAGCGAAGAAGACCTCAGGGGAAACACAGCAAAGCTTGTAGCTGGGGAGTACGTGTAATACAGTTCGCACAAACTTGAGCGGCACACTGCAGTGTGGAAAGGAGGCTACGGCGCCTTAGGGCCGTGATTAACGACCAATCTCCCATTCAACGGTACATACGGTTTGGCGGGTCAGGAGGCTAACACGTCGTCCGACACCGGGCTGCGGCGCCCAACAAGGGGAGGGAGTCGCCCAGAGACAGGACTTGTCGAAGAACCCTTCCGAGGCAGTACGCGCAGCGCGACTAGGTCTTGGGCCAGTATTGCAGCAAGCAGGAGGCACTCTTCCGTTGCCTCAGCGTGTGCCCCGCCGGGCAGCATGGCTCCTGTGAGGATCATGCTCTTTGCTGCGCAAACAGACATCATGACCTCGTCGACAGGCAATCTCACGGGCAAGGAGGCCTTCAAATGTTTTGACAAGGCGCCTGACGTCAGCCGTATGGGCATGCTTACAAATTATCCTGACGACATTGGAGCAAGCATGCAAGTGCTCGAGGACATTACCACCATGGTCGAGTACTGCGCAGCCTACGGAATGGGCCACATCACCATGGAGCAGAAGATGGTGCTGGTGCAGCTTGTATGCTGGCATACAAATATCTCCAGATGAAGTGGTGGGCAGCCGTGACAGTTGTTGCCATTCCATCGCAGAAAGCACTGTTGATGTGCCCATTCGTCTCTTCTGGCAAATTTCCAGCGCTCGCACCGCGTTGTTCTCGTGCCCTTTTGCATAATCTACAGCTCACATCTGATTATTGTTTGATTTTTGCAAGCCATTTGGCTACCGGAATGATCCCAGCAATTGCCATCATTTCTCGCCTTTTGTGTCTCCAAGGGACGCGCGGGTCGTTCAAATACTTC
>Ga0105052_10007359_pt1 | contig 10780 bp, 10 predicted proteins | sample FRY03_FD_78094 | JGI IMG/M metagenome (GOLD analysis project Ga0105052, IMG submission 78094) | Freshwater microbial communities from Lake Fryxell liftoff mats and glacier meltwater in Antarctica - FRY-03 | ecosystem: Environmental > Aquatic > Freshwater > Ice > Glacier meltwater ... | reverse complement strand
CAAGACATGCGGCTGACGCTTGTGAAAGGGGTTGACCACCGCTTTTCCACGCCCGCATGTCTGGATCTGATGACCGCGACCTGTGCGGAGCTTCTGTCGGTGGTCGCGCAGAATGCGTAAATTCGGATGGGTTTTGGCCCGCGTGGTTTTGGGGCTGATACTCGATACCCGCAACCCCGATCACGCCCGGCTTTGGACCAGCCTTTCCCCCACCGTGGCGGCCTTGCCGATGAAAGCGCTGGTGCAAGCAGGCGGTATCATGAGGCCGGGCCAAACCGACCCCGTGGTGGCGCGGATTTTAGCTTGGGCAAAGGGGCTGTGAGCGCGCATGCATGACCCGCTGATCCTGATCCCCGGCCTGATGTCGGATGCGCGCCTGTTTGGCCAGCAGATCATCGATTTGTCGCGGGGACGGGCGGTGACGGTGGCCTTGCCGCATCCGGGTGCCACGATCGAGGATATCTCGGCCGCGATTCTGGCTGTGGCCCCCGCGCGCTTTGCGCTGGCGGGCCTGGGCTTGGGTGCGCATGTCGCGCTGGATATGATGCGCCGCGAGATGGGGCGGGTGGTGCGCGTGGCGTTCCTGTCCGCCGATCCGCTTGGCGAGACACCCGATGCCGCAGCCCAGCGGGAAAAGCGGATGGTGCTGGCGCGCACCGGGCGGTTGTCGCAAGCCATGGCGGATGAGGTGCCGCCGCCTGCGCTGGCCGACACGCCCGCGCGCGACGATATTCTGGCGCTGGTCGATGACATGGCGCAATGTCTGGGCGAGGAGGTGTTTATCGCGCAGTCCCGCGCTTTGCAACGTCGCCGCGACCAACAAAAAACCCTGCGCCGTGCGGCCATGCCAGCCCTTATTCTGGCCGGGGCCAAGGACGGGCTGGTCACACCGCGCAGGCAAGCCTTCATGGCCGATCTGATGCCGACAGCCCGGGTACAAATCATTGAAAACGCGGGCCATTTGCTGCCATTGGAACAGCCCGCCGCCGTAACCAAAGCGCTGGAGAATTTCTTCAACGGCCCGTTTGTGCTGCGCTAGAAAAAAGGCCCCCGCAAACAGCAGGGGCTTTTCGCGCATGACAAAACGATCAGGAGGCTGCTTTTGCCTTTGGGGCCTTGTCTGCTTTGGGATTGTCGGTTTTGGCCTCTTCGATCTTGGTGGGGGCCGCATCGCCGGAATGGCTGTCGATAAACTTCAATACCAAGGGCCGAATGTTCAATCGCCAGCTTTTGCCCGCGAAAATACCGTAATGCCCCGCGCCCGGTTCCAGATGCTGGGTTTTCTTCGAATCAGGCAGGCCGGTACACAGGGCAAGGGCCGCAACACATTGACCGGGCGCGGAAATATCGTCGTTCGCGCCTTCCACTGTCATCACGGCCACTTTGGTGATCGCACCCATATCGACAGGTTTTCCGTCCACCACAAAGGTATTAGTCGCAATCTCGCGGTTTTTGAAAATCCGTTCCACCGTGGAGAGGTAAAATTCAGAGGTCATATCCATCACGGCCAGATATTCATCGTAAAAGCGGTTGTGCGCATCATGATCAGACGCTTCGCCCCGGGCTACGCGCAAGATCTGCTCTTGAAAGGCTTTGGAATGGCGCTCGCTGTTCATCGAGATGAAGCTTTGCAACTGCAACAGCCCTGGATAGACCATGCGCCCCGCGCCCTTGTATTTGAAGCCGACGCGCTGGATGGCGGTTTGTTCCAACTGGCCCATCGTCACGCGGCGGCCAAAATCTGTGACTTCGGTGGCGGCTGCGTCCGGGTCCACCGGGCCGCCGATCAGGGTCATGGAACGGGGTTGGGCGTCCGGATCCTCGGCCGCCAGATAGGCGGTGGCGGCCAGCGCCAGGGGCACGGGCTGGCACACGGCGATCACATGCGTATCGGGTCCCATTTCGCGCATGAAATCAACCAGATAAAGGGTATAATCTTCAATATCGAACTTGCCGGCTGATACAGGAATATCGCGCGCATTGTGCCAATCGGTGATATAGACTTCGCAATCAATCAGCAGGCTTTTCACGGTGGAGCGCAGGAGCGTGGCATAATGGCCCGACATGGGGGCGACCAGCAAAACCTTGCGTTTCATCGTCTCCCGCCTGCGGACCGAGAAATGGATCAGATCGCCAAAGGGCCGCTCCACGACCTTGACGACATCGACCAGATGGTCCTGCCCGTCCTTGCCCACGATGGTGCGAACACCCCAATCGGGTTTGTCCACCATGCGCGCAAACGTGCGCTCCGTCACCTCACCCCAGGCGGCGGTAAGTTGGATCATTGGATTCATCGACAAAGCGAAGGCGGGATAAGATGCCATTGCCTTGGCCGTAGCCCCCATCCACGCATTCGTGTTGCGCGCACTTTCCATAAGGTCGTAGGTCATCATATACTTCATTCTATCTCCAAGGCCCTTATGGGTTGCGGCGATTTGGGGGCGTTCCCTTTCGGGGCCGCATCCGCTATGCTGCGATGCAGCGAATATAGGGTGGAGTTCTTATAATGGCAACAACTCAGAATGAGGCTGACGAACGCTTGGTCCGGCTGAACGCGAATTTAGAGAAGGTGGAGGATCTGTCCAAGCGCCTTACCGCAGCGCTTGCCCATCGCAAAACCGCCGATGCCGCCCTGTCCGGCCCCGGGCAAGAGGTTTATATGAAGGCCGCGACTGCCTATGTGGCCGAGATGATGCAAAACCCCTCCAAGATGATCGAAACGCAGGTCAGCTATTGGGGCAAGACCCTGAAGCATTACGTTGATGCCCAGCATGTCTTGCTTAAAGGCGAAATCAAGGCGCCAGCGGACCCAACGCCGAAAGATCGGCGCTTTTCGAATCCGTTGTGGGAAGAACATCCCTTTTTCAACTATCTCAAACAGCAATACATGCTCAATTCCGAAATGATTTCCGGAACGGTGGACAATCTGGACCATTTGGATCCGGGGGATAAGCGGCGGGTGGAATATTTCACCCAGCAAATCGTCGATATGATGTCGCCGACGAATTTTCTGGGCACCAACCCCGATGCGCTGGAACGCGCTGTGGCCACCGATGGCGAAAGCCTCGTGGCGGGGCTGGAAAACCTTGTACGCGATATCGAGGCGAACCAAGGCGATCTGTTGGTGACATTGGCCGATAAATCCGCCTTCACGGTAGGGAAAAACATCGCCACCACCCCCGGCGCTGTGGTGTATCGCAACAAGCTGATGGAGCTGATCCAGTATTCACCGACCACCGAGACGGTACATGATATCCCCTTGGTGATTTTCCCGCCATGGATCAACAAATTCTACATCATGGACCTGAAGCCGGAAAACTCGCTTATCAAATGGATTGTGGATCAGGGATTTACCTTGTTCGTGGTGTCTTGGGTCAACCCTGATTACACCTATTCGGACGTGGGGATGGATGATTATATCCGCGATGGATATTTGCGTGCCATGGCCGAGGTGCGGCGCATTTGCGGCACCAAACAAGTGAATGCGGTGGGCTATTGCATTGCGGGCACCACCCTGGCACTGACGCTGGGGCATCTGGCAAAAGCAGGCGATGAAACTGTAAAATCAGCCACGTTTTTCACCACCCTGACCGATTTTTCCGACCCGGGCGAAGTTGGCGTGTTCCTGTCGGAGGACTTTGTGGATGGCATCGTGCGGCAAGTCGCGGAAGATGGCATTCTGGAAAAATCCTTCATGTCGCGCACGTTCTCCTTCCTGCGCTCCAACGATCTGATTTATCAACCGGCAATCAAAAGCTATATGATGGGCGAGGCACCGCCTGCGTTCGATCTGTTGTTCTGGAACGGGGATGGCACCAATCTGCCCGCGAAAATGGCTGTGGAATATATTCAGGGCCTGTGCCAGCAAGACGGCTTGGCCAAGGGCGTTTTCCCGGTGTTTGGTGAGGCGGTGAAGCTGTCGGATATCAAAACCCCGCTTTGTGCCGTTGCCTGCGAGACGGACCATATCGCCGCGTGGAAAAGCAGTTACCGGGGCATTGCGCAGATCGGATCCTCTGACAAAACCTTCATCATGGCGCAATCGGGCCATATCGCGGGCATCGTCAACCCGCCATCCAAGCAGAAATACGGCCATTACACCAATGCAGCCCCCCTGACCACGCCCGAGGATTTTCTGGCAGGGGCCCATTTTGCTAAATCTAGCTGGTGGCCGACCTGGGGGGCCTGGCTTGCAGCGCAGTCGGGCGCTCAGATTGCGGCCCGAGCCCCCGGAGGGCCGGAAAACCCGGTGCTTGGCCGGGCCCCCGGCACCTATGTCGGGGCCACGCCTGCGATACGTCCTGTTGACGCAGCGTAAAGCCATGCGGTTATTGCAACGCTGCGTTGCAGTAATCTAATGCTGCAGTGCAGAATAAAGCTTGCAATGCCGCAGTGCAGCATCTATGTAGGGTGCATAGAGAAAACGCGGATCGCCCGCTGATAGGAGACTTTCAAATGACAAAGACACCTGACATGACCAAAATGGTTCAAGACATGATGGCAGCGTTCCCCGTGGACAATGCCGCTTTCACCAACGCTTTCAAAACCCAAGCTGCTATGGCCGAGAAGATGTCCAAAGTCGCTTTGGAAGCTGCTGAAAAGTCGACCGAGATTTCGTCCAAATGGGCAAAAGACACGCTTGCAAAAGTATCCGGCGTGACCACTGCCAAGGCAGACGCGTCTGAGTACACCAAAGCCGCAACCGACTTTGCATCCGCGGCATCCGAAATGGCTGCTGAAAACATGGCTGCTTTCGCTGAAGTTGCGAAAAAAGTGCAGATGGAAACGGTTGAGCTGATGCTGGCTGCTGGCAAGGACATGTCCGAAGAAACCACTGCCGCTGTGAAAAAAGCGACTGCCGAAGTGCAGACCGCTGCGAAAAAAGTGGCAACTGCTGCAAAGTAAGTGACCAAAAGGCGGAGTCCGGCTTCCTCCCTGTCGTTAGATGCTGCCAAGGGGCGGGCTTCACATGAAGCCCGCCCTTTCCTTTTATGCTGCACTGCCGTAACCTTTGCGCAAACGCAGCATTCTGACAGGGGGCATCATGGCCGAAACCGACAAGCCGCTTTTGATCAAGCGCTATGCCAGCCGCCGCCTCTATAATACCGAAACTTCCGATTATGTGACGCTGGAAGATATCTCGGGTTTCATCCGGGGCGGGCGCGAGGTGCAGATCATCGACCTCAAATCCGGCGATGATTTGACGCGGCAGTATCTTTTGCAGATTGTGGCCGAACATGAAAGCAAGGGCGAATCGGTGCTGCCCACCAATGTGCTGAACGATCTGGTGCGCAGCTATACAACTGGCGTCAATTCCATCGTGCCGCAGTTTCTGGCGACATCGTTTGATATGCTGCGCGAAAGCCAGACGAAGATGGTGGAAAGCATGGTCAAGGTTCCCAGTTCCATGGCAAGCGTTCCGGGGTTTGAGGCGATGCGCAAACAGCAAGAGGCCTTCTTGAAATCCATGATGGGCGGAATGCCCGGCTGGACCGGGGCCAAACCGGGCAGCGACGCCAGCCCGCCGCCCAGTGATTCGGCGGAACTGGCCGAGATCAAGGCACAGTTGGCAGACCTGCAAAAGAAGCTGTCAAAACTGTAGAACAACGCGTTTTTCTTACCGGATCGCGCGCCTAGACGCCAAAGCGGTCGCGCATCCCGTACCATGTCATCGCCGCCACCAGCAAAGGCCAGCGCAGCGCCACCCCGCCGGGAAAGCGCGGCTGGGGCAATGCTGCCATCACATCAAACCCGCCTGCTTGCCCCTTCACCGCCTGCGCCAACATCTTGCCCGCCAAAGTGGCCATCGCCACCCCGTGCCCCGAATACCCCGAAGCCGACAGAACATTCGCCTTTGACCGGATGAAACACGGCATCCGGTTCATGGTAATCGCCAGCGTTCCGCCCCAAGCATAATCAATCCGGGCATCCTTAAGCTGCGGATAGACCGCCAGCATCGGCTTGCGCACTGTCTTGATGATGTCCGGGAAGCGGTAGCCATAGCTTTCGCCCCCGCCAAACAGCAGCCGCTTATCATCGGAAAGCCGCCAGTAGTTCACCACGAATTTCGTATCCGCCACGGCTATGTTTTCCGCCAAAATCCCCGCCGCACGCTCGCCCAAAGGCTCGGTTGCGATGATGAAATTATTGATCGGCATCACCCGCGCCGCCACTTTCTGGTCGAGGCCCGCCAGATACCCATTCCCGGCCAAAATCACATGTTTGCAACTGACGCGCCCCTTGCCCGATTGCACCACCGTATGAAGCCCATGTGTGATCTGATGCACTTCGGAGCGTTCAAATATCTTTGCCCCCGCAGTGTTTGCCGCCTTTGCCAGCCCCAGCGCAAAGTTCAACGGGTGCAAATGCCCCGCCCCCCTGTCAATATCGCCGCCTTTGAAGGCAGATGAGCCGATCAACCCCTCGGGCAAAGGCTCCACATGGGTATAGGCATAATCGCGCGCCAGTTTTTCGGCATAAGCGCTGCCATGGTCCACCTGGGCTTGGGTATAGCAGGCATGGGCCACGCCGGGATGAAACGGCAGGCCCATATCGCCGGCCAGAGTGCGCACCAGCGCCTTGGCCTCTTCGCCCATGTCCCACAGGGTGCGCGCAGCAGCCATCCCTGCCAGTTTTTCCAGATCGTCCTGTTCCAGCCGCTGGCCCGAACCGACCTGGCCTCCATTGCGACCCGATGCGCCAAAGCCCACGCGGTGCGCCTCCAGCAGCACCACCGAAAGCCCCGCTTTCGCACAATGCAGCGCCGCCGACAGGCCGGTGTACCCACCGCCCACGATGCAGACATCAGCCGTCTGCTGGCCTTTCAAAGCTGGAAATTCAGCCAAAGGGGTGGCCGTGGCCGCGTAGTAAGACGGGGGATATTCCCCCGCTTTGTCATTTGCATAAAGTAGGTTCATACGTTCAACAGCAGATGTTCGCGTTCCCACGGGCTGATAACCTGTTGAAACTCTTTATATTCATTGCGCTTGACGGAATCGTAGACATTGCAGAACTCGGGCGTCAGCACCTCGCGCAGGGCGGCGTCCTCTTCCAGCAAATCAAGCGCATCGCCAAGGGTATAGGGCAGGTCGGTTTCAATGTTATAGGCGTCTCCGGTGCATTCGGCGCGTGGCAACTTGCCTTCCACCAACCCCAGATAGCCGCAGGCCAGGCTGGCTGCGATCCCCAGATAGGGGTTGCAATCCATGCCCGCCAAGCGGTTTTCCACCCGCCGCCCTTCCGGGCTGGAGATGGGCACCCGCAGGCCCGTGGTCCGGTTGTCGCGCCCCCATTCCAGGTTGATCGGGGCTGCAAAATCCGGCACATAACGGCGATAGCTGTTCACATAAGGGGCCAGCAGGGCCACAGCCCCCGGCAAATGGTTCTGCATTCCGGCGATGAAATGCATGAACGCCTCGGTTTCTGCGCCATCTGCCCCGGAAAAGATATTCTTGCCGGTTTTGATATCCACCACCGAATGGTGAATATGCATCGCCGATCCCGGCTCCCCCTCAATCGGTTTGGCCATGAAAGTGGCGAAACAATCATGGCGCAGTGCTGCCTCGCGGATCAGGCGCTTGAAGAAAAAGATCTCATCCGCCAGCCGCACCGGGTCGCCGTGCGCAAGGTTGATCTCGACCTGCCCAGCACCACCTTCCTGCAAAATCCCGTCAATCTCCATGCCTTGAGCTTCGGCAAAGTCATAGATATCGTCGATCACTTTGCCATATTCATCCACCGCACTCATCGAATAGGCCTGCTTGCCCGCAGCCCTGCGCCCTGACCGGCCCATCGGCGGCAAAACCGGCATGTTCGGATCAAGGTTGCGGGCGGTCAGGAAAAACTCCATCTCGGGCGCCACCACGGGGGCCCAGCCTTTGGCGGCATACAGCGCCATCACGCGTTTGAGGACATTGCGCGGGGCCACCGGAATCGGGTTGCCCTGCTGGTCTTGGGCATCATGGATCACCTGCACCGTCACATCCGCAGTCCACGGCGCTGCGGTCGTGGTGGAATAATCGGGCACCAAAACCATATCAGGCTCGGTGAACTGCCCGCTGGGGTTATCGGCCCATTCCCCGGTGATGGTTTGCAGGAAAATCGAATTGGGCAGGAAGTAATTCGCCTGTGTCGCGAATTTTGACGCAGGCATCGCCTTGCCGCGCGCAACACCAGCGATGTCGGCGATGATGCATTCCACCTCATCCAAGCGCCGCCCCGCGATATAGGTGTTGGCAGCGTCGGGCAGATGTTCGGTCCAGTTGGTCATCAAAAAGCTCCGGTTCTGTCGGTTCAGCCCCTTGGGCGTTTGAAAAATGCGGCAATCTGGTTGGCGATATGGGTGTCGTCGAGCGGCGTGGCCAAGCGTTCGGTAGCAGCGACCAGCAACGGGTCCGGCACCAAACCCTTGCCGCGGGTTTTCATCAACCCATCGACAAATTCCGAGCGAAACTCCGGATGCGCCTGAACCGAAAACATGCGGTCGCCGTAAAGCAAAGCCGCATTGGCGCAAAAGGCATTCTGGCCAACCACTTCCGCGGCCTCTGGCTTTTCCACCACCTGGTCTTGATGCCAAGCATTCAACACCAGCTTTCGCCCGCCAAAATCATAGTCCGTGGCCCCCACTGCCCAGCCCTTGGCGTATTTCTCCACCCGCCCACCCATCGCCTGCGCCATGATCTGATGGCCAAAACAGATGCCAACCATCGGCACACCTGCCACAAAACTGGCCCGGATGAAATCTTCCAAAGGGGAAATCCAAGGGTGGTCCTCATAAGCACCGTGCCGCGATCCGGTGATCAACCACCCTTCGGCGGCATGGACATCGGGGGGAAAAGCCCCCTCCAGCACGCGCCAGGTTTTGAAAGTAAAGCCATGCCCGGCAAGCAGACGCTGGAACATGGCAGGATAATCCCCCATCTCCTCCGAAAGTTGTTCGGGGGCGAGGCCGGTTTGCAGAATGCCGATCAGCATGAATGTCCTATGTGTTGAGTATGTGCAGCCTATCCGCTTGTGCCCCCACGCGGCAAGGGGGGAAAGCTTGGCATGTCTTGGCCAAGCCCCTTGCCAGCGCGCCCGACCTGTCGCAGGGTAAGTTAAATTTCGAAAGGACGCCCGAATGCCTGCTTTCATCGACATCAGCCCCAGCAAAGTGGTCCATATCATCTTTCAAGCCCGCAAAGGCCATGTGGCGAAGGCCGAACTTTCCGCCTTCATCGACAATCTGAACGAGGATGAACAAGCCCATCTCACAGCCATTGCCTGGGTTGGTCGCGGCAGTTTTGACGCCGAGGATTATGCCGAAGCCCTGATGATCGCACGCACCGAAAACACCACGCCGACCTGTGATTACCTGATGGGCATGCCGCATCTTGCCGAAAACCTGGAGGCAGGGCTGGATGCGATGGGGGTAGATGTGGACGGCGAGGAGGAAGACCTGCTGTAATCCGCGCGCCCCTGCTAACGCCTGTGCTTGCAAGCGCTGCGCTGGCTCTGGTTTGGTTGGGAAAGGGCGTGCGGATCAGCGGGCATTATGCCTCTAATCAGACCTTAGCCAAACAAAAGCGCGGCGCATATTACGTCTATGACACCGACCCCAAAAACCCCGGCTGCACATCGCGCAAGAACAAGAAGCGGAGCAAGACCAAAACCTGTCATTTGAAGACAAAAAATGACTGTGCCCATTCATTTTGGCCTAAATATCCCACCGTCTTGGCCACAAGCGCGGCGCGGTGGGTTGCACCCACCCCACCCAAACAGCGTAGGGTGGGTGCAACCCACCGCCCGCTCAGGGCGCCCAAACCACCCGCTTCTCCATCACCGCCTCAAACCGCGCCGATGCCAAGAACCGCGCCAGCCATGCTTGCAAGCGGGGCAGGGGCAGCGCGTCGAACCATACCTTATCCACAAGGGCGAATTGCCGCACAAAGGGCAGTAGCGCGTAATCCACAAGGAGCGCCCGCGCAAACACCCAATCTTCAAGGGTCGCCTCCAGATCGTCTAAAAATGTCACCGCTGTCGCCCGCGCGGCCTCTACCACGTCTACCTCAAAGCGGCTGGCGTATTTCACTTGGTCAAGGGCCGCTTTGAACGGCCCATCGCAGCGTGTGATCCAGTCGCGGCCCACATCTGGCATCTCCAGCCAGCCCTCGGGGTCATTTTGCCGCAAAGCCCATAGCATGATGTCCAAGCTTTCATCCACCACGCCCTTGTCCGTCAGCAAGCACGGCACCGTCCCTAAAGGCGACGCCGCCAGAAACGCCGCAGGCTTGGCGCGCAGCAAAATCTCGCGCGTTTCCACCGTCACGCCGGCGGCATTTATCGCCAGCCGCGCGCGGATGGCATAGGGGCAGCGCCGAAAGGAATAGAGGATCGGGGTCATCAGTGCCTCTCTCGGACTTCGAGCCAAGTCTATCGCCAATGCCGCCGCGTTGCTATGGCGCAGAATTGTTGAAAACGAACTAAGTGACATCTTCTTGCGGCCCTGCGCGCCACAAAACTTGGCCCACATTTCGCATAGGTTCCCTGATGTCGCCCGCCAAACCCATTCCAGATCCCATCGTCAAACCCATGTCAAGCGGGGCAGAGCTGATCGGCATCGCGGCCATTCTTATGGCCACCATATCCTTGTCCATCGACACCATGCTGCCCGCACTTGGCACCATCGCCTCCGATCTTGGTGCAAGTGATGCCAACCAGCGGCAGCGGCCCACCTGCGGCAATGGGTCGTCTCGGCGCTGTTCATCGGGCTGGCCGTTGGCCAGCTTATCTTCGGCGCTCT